>Ga0182024_10000417_pt1 | contig 109930 bp, 91 predicted proteins | sample P32metaG_FD_120480 | JGI IMG/M metagenome (GOLD analysis project Ga0182024, IMG submission 120480) | Permafrost microbial communities from Stordalen Mire, Sweden - P3-2 metaG (Illumina Assembly) | ecosystem: Environmental > Terrestrial > Soil > Wetlands > Permafrost | place: Sweden: Stordalen... | reverse complement strand
GGCATTCCAGCGAGGGCGACAGCGTCTCGTTGCAGCTCTTTCAGAACGGGTCGGTCCTGCTCGAGCAGCTGCCCGATGTCTTGCTCGCCGAAGTCGATGATGCTGGCGGGGTTTCCAGTCCACGCGAGGATCGCGTCGCCGATGTCCTTCAGCTGTCCCTCCCAAGTTGTGTCTTCGCTGTCTGTGCTGGCCGGTCGGACGACGAATATGTCGATGTCGCTGTCGAGGTCGCCGTCTCCCCGCGCGGCCGACCCGAACAGGGATGCGTGTGTCGGCGGAATGCTCCAAGTCGAGAACGCGTGGCGTAGGCGGTCGAGGAGCTCGGTTCGAATGAGAGCCAAATGTTCGACAGTGGACGCCGCGACATGGTCCCTGTTGAGCGTGTACAGCGAGGCCGGCGGCGCCTCCTGGCGCAGGACCAGCCCCTGGCGCACGAGCCGGTCGAGCGCCTTGGCAACCGCAGCTACCGAACCGCGCCGAGCGAGGCGAGCGACACGGCGCCCGCTGAGCGGTTGCGTTGTTCCGGCGAGAACCACCAAGACGTCGCCCTCCACCGACGGAGCTACGGCGCTGTATGCGCGGGAGATGTTCATATCGTGTCTAGAATACCAGACATGTGTCTTGCTAACGAGACATACTTTGGGCGCGCACCTTCCCCCCGACGGCTACCCTCTTGCGCCTATGCGCAGCCTCTCCGTCGACCTCCCGGGCCTCGTGGTGATCGAACCGAGCGTGTACCCCGACGAGCGCGGCTTCTTCTGTGAGACCTACAGGCAGGAGTGGCATGCCGAGGCGGGGATCCCGGACGGCGAGCTGTTCATCCAGGACAACCATTCGCGCTCCACGCGCGGGGTGGTGCGCGGCATGCACTTCCACGTGGGCGCCGGCGTGGCCAAGCTGGTGCGCTGCGCGCGCGGGCGGATCCTCGACGTGGCTGTCGACCTGCGCCGGGGATCGCCGACGTATGGGCGCTGGGAGGCGGTGGAGCTGGATGAGGAGAGCATGCGCGAGCTGTATGTGCCGGTCGGCTTCGCGCATGGCTTCTGCGTGCTGAGCGATGTGGCGGATGTCCTGTACAAGCAGACCGCTTACTACGACCCGGCTGTGGAGCGCGGGATCGCGTGGGATGACCCCGACGTCGGCATCGACTGGCCGCTGCCGGTGGAGCAGCTCGTGGTCTCTGAGCGCGACCGCAAGGCCCCGCGCCTACGCGAGATCAGCGCTGAGCTGCCGTTTGAATGGCATCCATAGCAGTCAGGCGCTCAAAGGCGGGCCCAGAGGCGATCGATCGGGATCACGTGCAGGCGATCGTCGACGTTATACGACCGGGTCCCCGTGTACAGCGCTACACCAACCAGGAACCGTTCCCCGAGGGCGTCACGCAGCTTGCGAAGGTGGCGCATGTCGCGGCCGGCGACCTGTCCCGAGGTCTTCACCTCGAAGGCCAGGACGCCGCCATCGTGGCGTTCGAGCACGAGGTCGATCTCGTCGCCGTCATACGTGCGCCAGTGCCCATAGGCTGTGACCTCTCCTAGCCACGAGGCCTGCCTCACCAGCTCGCCGACCACGAACGTCTCCAGCAGGTGGCCGAACTGCGACAAGGAGGTCGCGTCGCTTCGGGCGAGCTTCTCCGGGGTTAGGCGCAGCAGGTGCGCGGCGAGGCCTGCGTCCACCACGTGTACCTTGGGCGCGCTGGTAGCTCGTGCTCTGACGGTCGTTCCCCATGCCGGCAGGCGCATGATCAGGAACACCGCCTCGAGCAGCTTGACGTAGTCCGCGGCAGTGGTGCGGTCCAAGCCCGCCTCGCTGGCGGCCTTTGTGATGTTCAGGACTCCTGCGGTCTGCGCCGCCAGGCGGCGGAGCAGCGTCGGCAGCTGCTCGCGCTGACGCAGTTTGGACAGCTCTCGCACGTCCCGCTCCAACACGAGCTGTACGTAGTCGTCGAACCAGCGGTTGCGAGCTGCGACGCTGCGCCTCGCCAGGGGAATTGGCATGCCGCCCGCGGCCGTACGCGCTATGTACTCCTCCCTGCTTGTTGCGGAGACAGTGCCGCGTGGAGCGGCATTTATGGGATCGTCAACGAGCGCTGCCAGCAGGTTCTCTCTGACGCCGTGAATCTCGCCCTGAGTGAGCGGCCACACTGTCAGCAGGTGCAAACGGCCCGTGAGCGATTGCGCGGCTATGGGCAGCGCGTCATAGCGGGTGGATCCGGTGATCACGTAGCGGCCGGGTCGCAGCCCGCGGTTGAGTTCGGCCTTGATCGCGTCCAACACCGCTGGCACGTGCTGGTACTCGTCGATGCACACCGGCGGTCGGCCACCGACAAACGCGCTCGGGTCCGCCAGCACCGCCGCCCGCGTGGCGGGCTCGTCGAGGTCGATGACTTCAACGCCGCGAGACCGTGCCAGCTCGCCCAGCAGCGTTGACTTGCCCACCGTTCGTGGGCCCTGCAGCGCGATCACCGGCTCATCCGTGAGTCGCTCGCTCGCCACCTCCAGAAGCCGGCGTGTGACGATCCGGGAGAGCGGCGAGATAAGTTCGCTCATGAGCCAACGGTAGCAGCGAATCCCCGATTCCGAGGGGGCTGAATCCCCGATTCCGAGGGGGCTGAATCCCCGATTCCGAGGGCTCGTAATCGCGCATCGCTTGCTGCCAGGCGCGCTGAGCTGCCGTTTGAATGGCATCCTTAGGGACGATGGCCGCCCGTCTTCAGCAGCTGCGCGAGCGCACCAACGACTTCACCGTCACCCCAGAGCAGTACGTGCGCTTCGCCTACGCGGGCCTGATTGCGCTGACGCTGATCGTGCTGACGGGCGCTGCGGTGCGGCTCACGGGCTCGGGCCTGGGCTGCCCGACGTGGCCGAAGTGCTACGGCAACGTGTACCCGCCGCTGAAGACGCATGCGCTGATCGAGTTCTCCAACCGGCTGATCACGGTGCCCGTGTCGATCGCCGCGGGCCTTGCCTGGCTGGCGGCTGTGCGCCGGCGCCCGTACAGACGCGATCTGGTGTGGCTGGGGGCGCTGCTGCCGCTGGGCGTGGTTGCGCAGGCGGTGCTGGGCGGCTTCACGGTCAAAGGCGCGCTCGACTACGGCTGGGTGATGGGCCACTTCGCGCTGTCGATGCTGATCCTGGTGGCCGCGGTGGTGCTGGTGTGGCGTGCACGCAACGAGCCCGCGCCGCGGCCGGCAGCCACGGATGCAACGCCGGAGGCGGGCCGTGCGGCCCGACCGGCCACGGACCCCACGGTGGTGCGCGCGCTGCGCTGGCTGGTGGCGCTCGGCGCGCTGACGATCTTCGCGGGCACCGCTGCGACGGCCGCCGGCCCTCACGCTGGCGGCTCGCCGGGACAGAAGATCAACCGCCTGGACTTCGACGGGCGCGGCACGATGGACTTCGTCATCCATCGCCACGCTGAGATCGCGTTCGTGTTCAGCGTGGCGGCGGTGCTCGTGTGGTGGCTCGCTCGCCGGCGCGAGGTGCGCCGAGCGGTGCAGCAGCCGCTGACGGTGCTGTGCGTGCTGCTGGCGCTGCAGGGGACAGTGGGCCTGGATCAGTACTACACGCACCTGCCCACCGAGCTCGTTTGGGTCCATGTGGCGCTCGCGAGTGGCGTCTGGGTGGGACTTCTATGGGCGGCTTGCGCCGCCGGATCGCTGGCGCCGTTCCGAGTCCGTCGGCGGGCTGAGCGGACCCCGGAGGGCCCGTTGCGGACGGTCGCGCCGGTGAAGTTCCCCGGAAATTAGGGCGTCTTCGCACCCTCCAGGAGCGCTGTGCGCGTGTCGCCGTCCTCACGAGCGGTTAGCCTGCTCGCAGCAACGACACTCGAGAAGGGAGTGGCATGACCAAGAACGAGCTGGGCGAGCAGGTCGCGGAGCGCACTGGGCTGTCCGCCAGCCAGGCACGTCAGGTGGTTGAGGCGGCGATCGAGGTGGTCTCCGACGAGCTTGCCGGCGGGGGTGAGGTCGCGCTTGCCGGCTTCGGCAAGTTCAGCGTCAGCCACCGAGCGGCTCGCCAGGGGCGCAACCCATCCACCGGCGAGACGATCAACATCGCGGCCTCCAAGGCTGCGAAGTTCTCCGCGGCGAGCGCGCTGAAGAAACGCCTCAACGGCTGATTGGCCTCGACGGCAAGCTGATGTCACCGGCCCACCCGGGCCGGTGACAGTGGCTGCTGCGCCCGCGAGTAGGAGCGGGCACGTAGTGACCGGCAATCCTTACGACCTGGTAACCCGTCGTTTAGGCGCAGGGGGCAAGCTCCTTGAGCACATCCCCTCTCGAAAGCTGGTGACGGCGTATGAGCCAGACAGACTTCGCGACCGAGGAGCTACAGCGCGAGCGCTATGACTCGCTCGCGCGCTTCTACAACGCTGATGAGCGCCGTGTGCGCTCCCGTGAGTTCGACGTCGGCCTGTGGTGGCGGGAGGAGATCGACGACCCGCTGCACCGCGCCGCGTGGGTCAGCGACACGGGCGAGCTGTACCTCGTGCGCCTCGGTCCGGCCGACGCCGGCGGCGGGACGGTGGAGGTGCTGGCGAAGGTCGAGGATCGTGAGCTGCTGGACGGTGTTCTGGATGGCTGGCGCGAGCGCTGCGGTGAGCTGCACTCGCTCGACTGGCTGCGCGCGCGGGCTGCGCTCAGAACTCCCGCGAGGAGCGCGGATAGCGCACGAGCCCGTCCTCGGGAATCGGCTCCCAGGCTGCGGCCGACTCGACGAACTGCCGTGACTGCGGCCGTATGCCAGGATCGTGGTCCAGCGCTCCCAGGCGCACCGCGACCTCTCGATCGGCAAGCGGCTCACCGCTGAACAGCGCCGAGCCGCAGTTGCCGCAGAACAGCTTGGGCACGCCCTCCGAGGGCTGGAACGAGCGCAGCTGCTCCTCGCCCTGGAGCAGGCGAAAGCCCTCCTGGGGCACGCGGCCGTTGGCCGAGGAGCCTGTGCCGGTGCGTCGCTGGCAGTGCGTGCAGTGGCAGTAGCTGGCCGAGATGAACGGGGCTGTGATCTCGAACCGCACGTCTCCGCAGAGGCAGCCGCCCTGTAGCGGCGTATCGGGCGATGGCAGGCTGTCGGCACTCGCGTCGATCCCAAAACGATAGCCGGCTGCAAGCGCGCGCCAGCCGGCGAGTGCTCTCGATCGAGCGCTGTTGCCCGCGAGCCGACGGGTAGGCATGCACGCGGCGAGGATCGATAGGATGCCGCCAAGCATGACCGGCGCCCAACAGGCTTACCGTCCAAGCACTCTCCCCGTGGCCCACGGGAGGTTCGGATGATCTCCTACCCGGGCTGGGGCTCCTGGAGCTTCCAGCCGATCGTGATCGTCGCGCTGCTGGCAGCCGCGTTCGTCTACGCGCGTGTCTATCGCCGTGCCCGCGCGCGCTCCTCGACGTCGGCTCCGAACGCTGGGCACTGGGTGCCCTATGCAGCTGGACTGCTGACGATCGCTGTGGCGCTGCTGTCGCCGCTGGATGCGATCGGCGACAAGTACCTGCTCTCGGCGCACATGCTGCAGCACGTGCTGCTGTCGGACATCGCCCCGGCGCTGTTGATCCTTGGCCTGCGCTCGCCGATCCTGCCGCTGGGCCTATCGCGTGAGGCGCTGCTGGCGGTGGCGCCCGCGGGTGGCAAATCGGGCCGCGTGCTCGCGCGTTTGACGTCGCCGTGGCTGGCGGTTCCGCTGTGGGCGCTGGCCACCTGGATCTGGGCGATCCCGAGCGTGTTCGACTACGCCGCGCAGCACCAGGGCGTGCACGCGCTCGAGCACGCCACGCTCTTCTACACGGGCCTTGCGATGTGGTGGCTGATCATCGACCCGCTGCCGCGTGCGCGCTTGCGCCCCAACGGTCAGCGGCTGGCGCTGCTGGGCTTCACGCGCCTTGCCAGTGCCTGCGTGTGCCTGCCGCTGACCTGGATCTCGACCACCGAGTACCCGCTCTACGCGAGCGCCGCCCGCGGCTACGGCATCTCGGCGATCAACGACCAGCATCTCGCCGGCGCGAGCATGTGCTTCATCGAGGCGCTCGTGTTCGGCATCGCCTTCGCAGCCGTGTTCATCAGCATCCTCGGTCGCTCGGACTCGCGCGCCACGCTTGGCGAATACGCCGCCGGCGCCCGCAGCGAGCACCTGCCGACCTAGCGCCTACTGCGGCGTCCTTGCGACGAACAGCGTGTAGTTCTTCCACTCGTGCTGCTCAGGACGTGCGCTCAGCTGACCGCCGATCGCCTTGAGGATCGTGCCGAACTCGCCGTGACCGATGCCAACGACGATCGCGCAGCCAGCGTGCTCGTGTCCGGCCTCGGCCCAGCGTCGAACGATCACAGGGAAGTCCTTGACGTCGAAGGTCACAAATATCCGTTCTTCTGCGGCAGCGAGCGAAAGCAGCTCTTCGTCGGTTGCTCCGTCCAGCTCGCGTTCCTCGTCAGCCGCTCGCACGTCGTGCCCACTTTCCCGCAGCGTTCTGGCGATGCGGGGACCGGAGATATGAGCGTCGAGGAAGAGCCGCACAGGAAGCTCTGCGCAACTCTCAAGCGCTGATCTGGCTCACTGCGATGAAGGGGAACTCATCTCTAAGCAGCTCGATCGACTGACGATTTTCCGCGATGGCTACGTTGATCTCCTCAGGGAACCGCTCGTAGTAGGCAAGCGCCAGGTTGATGCTCCGCTCGCTGGCGCCCTCGCCGTCAGCCATCTGCTCTACCGACTCGATGTCTCGGTAGGCGTCGACAATCTGCCATACGTCGAGCGCGGTGCCGATCACCCATGCTCGCCGATCCCAGTCAACGCCCCTGAATGCGATGCCTGGGAACAAGCGCATGCGCAGCGCCTCCTCCGCGAGCGCCTCCACGACCGCGCCCTTGCTGCGCCCAGTGCGGGCTGCCTCGAGTTCGACGAGCGACTCCATGCTCTTCGACAGTCGCATGCTGAACGGGGCAGACTTCGCAGCCATGCCAACAGCGTAGCACCGAAGTTACGGTGTAATTATCTCGCCTGCAGATGGCGGAGGCGACTCCGGGGCGATCGAGAGATCGCCCCGGACGTCAGCCGCAGCCAGTGTTGTTGCCGCAGGACGAGCAGGTGTAGCAGCTGCCGGTCCGCTGCATCATCCCGCCGCACTGGCTGCAGGCGGGTCCGAGGTCGAGTCCCTGCAGACGCGCGGGAACGACCGGTGGGGAGTCGGTGAGCGACGCGGCTGCGGGCTTGCTGCCGGCGGCTGACGCCTGCGGCGCTGCGCCTGCGGATCCGCTGTGGCCGTTGCCGCCATTGCCGTTGCCCGGACTGGTCGTCTCGGATGAGGCGGGGCCGGCGGTGTCCGAGGAGCCCATCGACTGCAGGGTCTCCTGTGCGATTTTGCGGGCGCGTACCGCGGGGGTGAGGATGCCGAGTTCCTCCTGGGCGTCGGTGTCGAGGAAGCGCGATGCGAGCCAGCGCATGATGTAGTCGGGCATCGACTTCGCGAACGGGATCTCGGTGTTGCCGGTGATCCCCTCCGGCTCGAAGCGCATGTAGCTGAACTTCTGCACGAGCGTTTCGAGCGGCACGCCGTACTGCAGCGCGATCGAGATCGCGGTTGCGAACGAGTTCATCATCCCGCGCAGCGTCGAGCCCTCCTTGCCGATGTCGGTCAGGAAGATCTCGCCGACCGAGCCGTCCTCGTACATGCCGGCCGTGATGTAGCCCTCGTGGCCGGCGATCGAGAACTTGTGCGTGATCGACTGGCGCTCGACCGGCATGCGCTTGCGCCGCGGGCCGACCTCGGCGCGCACTTCTTGACGGGCCTGCTCGAGGAGCGCGTCGACGTCGACTGGCTCCTGCACGCCCTGCTGCGCGTCGGTGCGCAGCGCCTGCGCGGTCTTGGAGCCGTCGCGGTAGATCGCAAGCGCCTTGACCCCCAGACGCCATGCCTGCGTGTAGGCGTCCGCGATGTCCTCCACGGTCGCCTCCTGCGGCAGGTTGACGGTCTTGGAGATCGCTCCGGAGATGAACGGCTGCACCGCGCCCATCATCTGCAGGTGGCCCATGTGTGAGATCGCGCGCTCGCCCACCGCCACGTCGAACACTGGCATGTGCTCCTCGTGCAGGCCGGGTGCGCCCACGATCGTGCCGTGCTCGGCGAGGTGCGCCTCGATCTGCTCGACCTGCTGCTCGGAGTAGCCGAGCGTCTGCAGCGCCAGCGGTACGGTTTTGTTGACGATCGTCATCTGCCCGCCGCCGACGAGCTCCTTGAACTTGACCAGCGAGAAGTCCGGCTCGACGCCGGTGGTGTCGCAGTCCATCAGGAAGGAGATCGTGCCGGTGGGCGCGAGCACGGTGGCCTGGGCGTTGCGGTAGCCGTGGTGCTCGCCGAGCTCGACCGCCTCGTCCCACGAGCGTCGTGCGGCCGCCAGCAGCTCTCCGTCGACGCAGGCCGCGTCGGGGATCGCGTGGGAGGCGTCGCGGTGCATGCGCATCACGTTGTTGTGCGGCTCGCGGTTCTCCTCGTAGCGCTCATATGGCCCGAGCGCGCCCGCGATCTCGGCTGAGCGCCGGTAGGCCCTGCCGGTCATCAGCGCCGTGATCGCCGCTGCGGCGCCACGTCCGTGGTCGGAGTCGTAGGGCATGCCGTTGCTCATCAGGTAGGCGCCGAGGTTGGCGTAGCCGAGCCCGAGCTGGCGGAACGCGCGTGCGTTCTCGCCGATCTCTTCCGTCGGGTAACTGGAGGGCCCGACGATGATCTCCTGGGCCAGCAGCATCACGTCGACCGTGTGCTCGAAGGACGCAACGTCGAGCGTGCCGTCGGGGCGGCGGAACTTCATCAGGTTCAGCGACGCGAGGTTGCACGCGGAGTTGTCCACGTGCATGTACTCCGAGCAGGGGTTGGACGCGTTGATGCGTCCGCTGTTGGGCGAGGTGTGCCACTGGTTGATCGTGGTGTCGTACTGCACGCCCGGGTCCGCGCAGCGCCATGCCGCCTCGGCGATTTCGCGCATCAGCTCGCGCGCGGGGATCGGCTTGCCGACCGGCTTGCCGGTGGCGCGGGCCGTCAGGTGCCAGTCGCCGTCGTCCTCCACGGCCTTCATGAACTCGTCGGTGATGCGCACCGAGTTGTTGGCGTTCTGGTACTGGATCGAGAAGAACCCGTCGCCGTCGATCGACATGTCGAAACCGGCGTCGCGCAGCGCGGCGGCCTTGTCCTCCTCCTTGGCCTTGCACCAGATGAACTCGCGGATGTCCGGGTGGTCGATGTCGAGCACCACCATCTTCGCGGCCCGGCGGGTCTTGCCGCCCGACTTGATCGTGCCCGCCCACGAGTCCGCGCCGCGCATGAACGACACCGGGCCGGAGGCGGTGCCGCCCTTGGCCAGCGGCTCCATCGAGCCGCGGATTTTGGACAGGTTGATGCCCGACCCCGACCCGCCGCGGAAGATGTTCCCCTCCTTGGTGTTCCAGGCGAGGATCGACTCCATCGTGTCCTCGACGCTGAGGATGAAACAGTTATGGACTGCGACGTTGTTGGTAAGGAACTCGTTCGACTCGGTCTGAATGTCATAGACGTGCATCTCGCCAACGCACTCGATTGAGACGATCTCTTCCTCGCGGAGGTCAGGGCAGCGCTTGGGGTTGCGAAGAGCAAGCGATTGCAACAGCTTGTCCTGCTTCTCGTGTCCAACGAAGCCGATCAGCTCGGCGAAGCGCGCGCGCTCGGAGCCGATCGAGATCGCGACCTCATGTAGGTCATGGCGATCGCTGCGCTTCTCGCGTTTGCAAATGCGGCGCGAGTAGATCCCGAGTGTTCCCAAGAGCAGCTGAACGTCCTCGGTCCAGCGCTCGCCGATCACCGCGAACGCGACGCGCGCGTTCTCACAATCGCCGTTCCGGCGCACCGACACATAGCCATCGGCCTGGAAGAGGCTTCGCAGGTAAGCCACGATCTCGTCGTGGGACGAGGTGAAGAGCCTCTGGGGGACACGCATCTCGGTGCCCCGCGCGAGCAGGCCCCAACGCTCGACGAACTCGCGGAGGACCTCTCCGTACAGGCGGATCCGGCGCACGCGGATCTCCTGCGTGTCCGCCTCGCGCACCTTGCGATGCACCTCCGGGAAGGCAACGTCCAGGTTCTCGATGATCCAGTCGAACTCATCGTCGGTAGCGACCTGGAACTCGACCGTCAGCGAGCGGTTGGTCCCGCTCGCGTACTGCCCGACAAACCCGTCGGCCTGCAGCCATCCCGCGAGCGCGGCTTCGGCAACAGCAACACGATCAGTCTCATCGAGAAGCTCGAATGCCGTGTCGATACCACCGCCACCGACCGCGACACGCACGGGATCCGCGACCTTACTGCGGTGCGGGTGAAGGTGCATGCGCATCCCCGGATGGAGTTGGTCTACGCGCAGCCACTGCGGCTGTGTGCGGCGCTGCGCGACCGCCTTTACCACGTGGTCGGCTGTGGCTTCGATGAAGCTTCCGTTGCGTAGCTTGACCCGCCAGACCGGCTTGCGCCCGTTGTCCTTGACGGCAACGACTCGCGTGGTTCCTTGGGAGTCATAGACCTCGAGGCCTACTTGCTCGTTCTCGACCACCTCGCCGATCGGGATCATTCCCGCGGGGGTCGACACCAGTGCGTGGTAGGGAAGGCAGGCTGAGCACTGCGGCGACTCCTCGAAGCCGACGTTGAACCATACCGGCGAGTTGAACGCGGCGAGCTGGTGCAGCAGGATGTACGTCAGCTCGTGGTTGAAGGTCCTGGCGTCGTCTTCGTCGGCGAAGTAGCCGCCCGCGCGACCCCAGCCGGTGATTGTGCCGGCGACGCGGCTGATCATCTCCTTGACCGAGCTCTCGCGCTCGGGCGCGCCGATCTGTCCGCGGAAGTACTTCTGGGCGACGATGTTGGTCGCGTTCTGCGACCAGGTCTTGGGGAACTCGACGGCCAGCTGCTCGAAGGCGACGCGGTCGCCGTGGCCGATGCGGGCGTCGCGCAGCTCCCACTCGACCGTGTTGAACGGATGCGTGCCGGGCGTCGTGAAGACGCGCTCGATCGTCAGCGCCCTGCCGGACGGTACAACTTCAGCTACTGAGCTCTTCGGGGCGCCATCCATCTAACCGTTCTCCTCGTCTTGAGCCGCGCTAAACCCCCATTTTGCGGCGCGAATACAGGGTTTTTGGGGGTAACAGAGGATGATCCGCCTCCAGTCGGACGGACCTTTTTCGAGGTCCGTTGAAACGCGCGATTCGCTCCTTACAGGATAGCGGCGGAGGTGGCCTCGGCCGGCGCTGCGAAGGCCCCAAAGAGCGGGTTTGACGGCTCGCGGCGACCGTTCCGGCGTTGCCACAAGTACTCCACCGCTACCAGCGCCCGTCCGATCTCGTCTAAAGTCAAGAAGCGTGGGAACCGATAAATACGTGGAAACCGTTGACAGACGATGGTGGCGCGAGTAGCCTTTCCTCATGGCTGAGTTCCTGACCACATCCCAGATCGCAGAGATCTACGGGCTGGCCGACAGTACGGTTCGCCATTACCGGTCCTCTGGACGACTCGTGCCGAGCTGGAAGACGCCGGGCGGACATGCTCGCTACGCCATGGCCAACGTGGTTTCGGTGCTAGGCGAGCCCGGTGGCGAGAGCTTGGGGCCGACGATGCCTGTGCGTGAGGCTCAGATCAGCGGTATCGAACGTGAGAGCTTTGCTCCACGAGGTCAGCACGATCTTCGCTCCTCCGGTCGTGGGGGAATGCTCTCGCCTGAGGTGGTGGCGATAGGCAGGCGCGAGGCTCCAGAGCCTTCTCGCGAAGGCCGCGTCAAATGGGGCGGGCGCCTGCTTAGGCCACGTAGCAGAGTCGCCGTGTGAATCCCCTCGACGGGCAGGGGCGCACGCGCGCGGGACAGATCGCCGGCTCGCTTCGGCAGGGTGACCTCCTTGCGACGCCAGTCGCCGTAACACTGGAGGCGCCCAGGAGCAGCCTGCTCGAGGACGCGCACGAACTCGAGCCCGTCGACGACGCTGGTCTGTGGGCGCCCGCGCCGCTTGAGATCGCGTCGGGCTGGACGGCGATTGTCACCCAGACCTGTGATGTCGTGCGCGGCCTAGAGCAGGTTGCGCACCTGCAATTGATGCCGGTGGTCGAGCTGTCCGAGATGGAGTGGAGCGAGGCTCTCAATGGGCGCCGCGGAACCATCTTTTCCCTGCCGGCCGCAGACGGGCTCGGAATCGAGTTCCCGGCCGTCGATTGTGCCATCTGCTTCCCGGTCTCCAAGGCGGCGCTTGCCCACGACGAGGTCAAGACTCTCGCCACGCCGCTCGATCCTGCGTCGCGCATCCTGTTGTCGCACTGGCTCATGCGACGCGTGGGCCGGCACGCGTTCCCCGATGAGCTCGAGTGGCATGTGCTCGCGCCTCTCCGCGAAAAGCTCGGTAAGAGCATGGGGAAGAGCTCGCCAGCCGGCTTCTTGGCCAGCGCGCTGATCGGCGTTTGGAGCTCGACCGAGTGGGCAGCGGGCATCTCGATCTACTTCATCCTCGACGAGAACCGGCTTCGCGGCGCCGGCATGGACGTCGACGTCAACCAGGCGGCGGAGGAGATCCTCGGGCCAGTGCGCAAGGCGCTAGGAAAGGCCGGCCTTTCTGTTCAGGTGACGGGCACCGTTCGGACGCTGGAGGGGACTTCCGCATACGACCTCATGGTCGGCCACCGGCAAGTCGACCTCGACCAATTGCCTACAGGTGGATTCGTCGCCGAGGAGACGATTGCTGCGCTGAGCGCCGCGCAAGTCGGTACTCGGTCGGCTTGACTCTCAGGCAAGCACCGGCTAGCGCCCGAGCCGGGCCCAGTCGCTGAATTCAGCCCAGGTGGCCGATGCGCGAAAGCCGGCCTCGGCCATCGCGTGGCGCAGCGACAGCGTCCAGCGCGGCTCGAACGTCAGCGTTCGCGCGAGCGCCCACACGAGGCATGCCAGCGCCACGAGCGCGGCCACGACGGCGATCGCGACGTCGAGCGTCGAGAGCCCGTGCGCGTGCGTCAGGTGCTGTGTGGGCGAAGACATTGCGGGGGCAATGCTAGTCGTGCGGGGGTCGATCGAGCGCCAGGTCCGCGAGCGCCGCCAGCGCGTCTGCGAGCACCTGCTCGGGCGCGGCCGCGGCATCGATCACGCGGATCCGCTGTGGCTCCTCGCGCGCGAGCTGGTCGTAGGCGGCGGCGACCTGCGCATAGAAGTCTTCGCCCTCGCGCTCCAGGCGATCGGGCTCGCGCGCGCCCTCGTGGCGGCGCGCGCGCTCGAGCTGGCGCGAGCGTCCCTCGGCGGGAGCGATTCGCAGCAGCAGCGTGCGGTCGGGGACGAGATCGCCGGTGGCGAACAGGTTGATCGCGCGCACCTGCTCGATCCCCAGCGCGCGCCCGGCGCCCTGGTAGGCAAGCGAGGAGTCGACGAAGCGGTCGAGCAGCACGACCGCGCCTTCGCGCAGCAGCGGCTGCACCCGCTCCTCGACCAGCTGCGCGCGCGCGGCGGCGTACAGCAGCACCTCGGTTCGCGGTAGCACCTGCAGCGTGGGGTTCTTGACGAGCGCGCGGATGCGCTCGGAGACCTCCACGCCGCCGGGCTCGCGCAGCAGCTCCACCGAACGCCCGCCCGTGCTCCGCGCTGTGAGCTCACGCTGCAGCGTCTGTGCCAGTGTCGTCTTGCCGGCGCCGTCGAGCCCCTCGATCGTGATCAGCGTACCCCGGCTCACGCCGGGACCGTACCGTCTCTACGATGGCCGACGTGACCGTCGCCGATCCCGTCGAGCTGCTGCCGGGCATCGACGCGCACCCGCATGCGCGCGCGGTGCTGCTGCCGGCGCTCGCACCCGGCGGGAGCCCGTCGCATGCCTACCTGTTCCACGGCCCTGCCGGCACGGGCAAGCGCAGGGTGGCGCGCGCGTTCGCGGCGGCGCTGCTGGCGCAGGGTGCGCGCAGCCCGGCAACGGTCGCCGAACGCGTCGAGCGCGACAGCCATCCGGACCTGACCTGGGTGACCCCTTCGGGCGCCGCGGAGATGCTGGTGGCGGACATCGAGGAGCCGGTCGTGGCGGCGGCGTCGCGCACGCCGTTCGAGTCCGCGCGGCGCGTGTTCGTGATCGAGGGCGCCGAGACGATGAACGACCAGGCCGCCAATCGCATGCTCAAGACACTCGAGGAACCGCCCGCGTTCACGCACCTGCTGCTGCTCGCAGATCGCCGCGAGGACGTGCTGGCGACGATCGCCTCGCGCTGCTTGGCGGTGCGCTTCGACCCGCTGCCGGCGACGCTGATCGCCCAGCAGCTGAGCGCCGCCGTCGGCGACGGCGCGCCCGGCGTGGACATCGACGTCGACCGCGCGCTTGCGTGCGCGCGGCTGGCGCTGGGCGACGCGGACGTCGCCAGCCGGCTGGCCAGCGAGGAGGGCGAGGCGCTGCGCGCGCGCGCCGAGGACTTCGTGCGCTCGGCGCTCGCCGGCGCCACCGACAAACGGCTGTGGCTGGGGCTGCTGGAGGTGGCCAAGGCGGCTGGCACGGCGGCGGGCGAGCGCGCGCAGGAGCGCATGGAGCGCGAGCTCGAGCTGATTCCGAGCAAGGAGCGCAAACGCTACGAGCGCGAAGGCGCCGAGGCCAGGCGCCGCGGTGAGCGGCGCACGCGCACAGGCACGCTCGACCTGGGCCTGCGCCTGGCGGAGCTGTGGCTGCGCGACGTGCTCTGCCTGCGCGAGGGCGCGCCCGAGCTCGTCTACGCGGTGGACCGCCGCGCGCAGCTCGAGCAGGACGCCGGCGCCGGCAGGGAGCAGGGCGGGCGCGACCCGGCCGCTCTCAGGCGCGGCGTGGAGCTCGTGGCCGACACGCGCCTGAGCCTGTCGCTGAACGTCTCGGAGGAGCTGGCGCTGGAGGCGCTGGCCTACCGGCTGCAGGCGCTGCTCGCCGGCTGAGTGTCACAAGACCGCGCCCGGCGCGAAGGAACGGGTGTGGCCCACGGCGACAGCGACAATGACGACGACGCGCTGCTGCTGGCGGCCGCGCGCGGCGAGCAGGCCGCGTTCGAGGCGTTCTACCGGCGCTGGCTGCCCGCGGTGATGGGCTTTCACCTGCGGCGCGTGCTCGTGCGCGAGGCCGCGTTCGACCTGACGGCGGAGACGTTCGCGGCGGTGGTGGTGGCCTGCGGCGAGTTCGACCCGCAGCGCGGACCGGCGGCGGCGTGGCTGTTTGCGATCGCCGATCACAAGCTGCGCGACAGCTTGCGCCGCGGCCGCGTGGAGGCCTCGGCGCGCCGCACGCTCGGACACCAGCCGCTGCTGCTGGAGGACGAGGACCTCGTGCGCGTGGAGGAGCTCGCGTCGCTCGGCTCCGGCGCGAGCCTCGAGCAGTTGCTGGGCGAGCTGCCGGAGACGCAGCGCGCGGCGGTGCGTGCGCGCGTGCTCGACGAGCGCTCCTACGCGGCGATCGCGCGAGAGCTTCGCTGCTCGGAGGCGGTGGTGCGCCAGCGCGTGCACCGCGGCCTGCGCCGGCTCAAGCAAAGACTGGAGGAGACCGCATGAGTGCCTTCGACGAACTGCAGCGTCAGCTGCTCGACAGCGTCGTGCGGCGCCAAGCGGGCGTCGGGGGGCACGAGGCCGCGGGGTATGAGGCTGGCGTCGCGGAGCACGAGACGCGGATCGGCGCGCCGCGGTCGCGCCGATCGTGGTGGCATCCCGGCGAAGCCGGCCCTCGGCGCTGGATCGCGCTGATCGCGGTGCCGCTCGTGTTCGCCGCTGCTGCGGCCGCTGCGAAGATCGTCACGCAGTCAGGCGAAAGCCCCGAAAACGTGCTCATCAACCGTGTGCTCGGGGAAACTGGCAGATCGGCGGCATGCCGCATGACCGGTCCGCGCAAATCCGGGTTGAGCAACGAAGCGCCCGACCCGGTCATCACGGCGACGCTGCCCGCGCTCGCGCGCCCGCCTCACGACCCTCCCTCGCCGGCGGTGGTGGCGCTGGCCGAGCGCAACAGCGGCGGCGCGGTGCTCGCGCGCACGATCCGCGTCGTGGCCCTCCCCGATGGGCTCAGCCTGATCGAGTACGTGGCACACGGCGAGGGGCCGTTCACGCTCGTCGACCCGCGACGCTGTCTCCAGGCGCGCCTCGCGCGCCTGGCCGCGCTGCGGCCCCGCGCGCACGACCGGCTGCGCGAGATCGTCGCGCAGGAGCTCAGGCGCATGTCGGAGACGAACCCCGGCACGCAGTCGCTGACGCTGACGAAACTCGAACAGCGCCCGGGCGCGCCGCTCGACGGCGGTGGCGCCTCGTTCCCCGTGGTTGCGACCGAAGCGACGCTCGCGACCGGCGTGCTGTTCTCGGGCTCCGGCTGCGAATACGCCCGCCCCGGCCACCCCGCATACTGCTCGCCGATCTACTTCGGCGGCATCGTCAAACCGGACACCGCCTATCTGACGCTGCAGCCCGCACCCCATCTCACGTGGCCCGGCACGCGCCGCATTCGCCGGCGCATCGGCGTCAACGAGGGCCTGTTCCTGTTCACCGTGCCGCGCGGCACCGGGCCAGAGCTGGTCGTTCAGCACGCACGCAACGGCAAGGTGCTGGCGGAGAGCTCACTGCAGGGGAGCGCCAGACCACGCGCGAGAGGCGGCAGCGAGGAAGTCGTCCGGGCAGTCCGCGCGAGCCGACCACGCGCACGCCGCCGGCCGCCGGAAGGCGGCCCTTAGATCAGTCGATCGGCCCGAGGTTCGGCTCGATGCCGAACGTGTCGAACGCCATGAACTTCGAGAACTGGCGGTTCTCCGGTCCGTGGAAGTCGGCGGAGCCGGTGGTGAGCAGGTCGAGCTCGGCGCAGCGTTTCGCCAGCAGCTCGGTGTTCTCGCGCGTGTGCGTGATGTAGAAGGCCTCGACGCCGTCCATCCCCAGCGCCTTGAAGCGGTCGATCGTCGATAGCACTTCGTCGGGGTCGGAGATGTCCCAGAAGGGATGCGCCCAGATCGCCACGCCGCCGGCCTCGTGGATCGCCTCGACGGCCTGCGCCACGGTCGGCGTCTGGCGCAGCCGGAACGCCGGCTTGCCCTCGATCAGGTAGCCGCGGATCAGCGAGCCGATGTCGTCGATGCCCTCCTCTTTCAGCCGCTCGGCGTTGGCGGGCGCGGTCAGCACCGCTTCGGCCAGATGCGGGCGGCCGATCGGCTTGCCGTCGGCGACGCGCGCGTCGAGCTGCGCTTCGTCGAGCTCGAAGCCCGCCTCCTTCAGCGCCGCCGCCATGCGCAGCGTGCGCTGCTCGCGGTCCGCGAGAAACTCACCGAGCTTCTCGGTCAGCAGCGCGCCCGTGTGATCGACGTTGTAGCCGAGGATGTGCAGTTCGCGCGGCACAGCAGAGCCCTCATCGACCGCCGAGATCTCGACCGCCGGGACGATGCGCACGCCATGGCGCTCGCCCGCCGCGATCGCCTCGGAGACGCCGCTGACGGTGTCGTGGTCCGACAGCGCCAGCAGCTCCACGCCGGCCTCGGCCGCACGCTGCACCACCTCTGCCGCGGGCAGGGCGCCGTCGGAGTGGGTCGAGTGCGACTGCAGGTCGAAGCGCGGGGCCACGGCGGGCAGCGTAGCGATCGCCTCAGGAGTTGGCGTAGCGATCGGCGCTCTGCCAGGGCTCGCTCGACTGCTCGCGCAGACCGATGAGCTCCGTTACGCGATGTGCCACAGCGGTGCGCAGCCTGCGCACCGCGGCGTGGTAGCGACAGGCCCGCTCGCACAGGACGCCATCGTGCTCGGCGCGTGCAGCCTCCAGCGCCGCGCGTGCCGCGTCGGTGTCGGCGGCGCGCACGCCGGCGTCCAGCCACAGCACCTCGAGATAGGCCAATGCCGCGCCCACCTGGTCCTCGGGGATCGCTCCAGGCTGCTCGAGCTGGCGCACGGTGGGCACCACCTCGGCGGTCAGCCACAGCTGCTCGCCATGTGCGCGCAGGATCAGGCTGATGTCGGGAGGGTGTGAGGTGAGGGTGTCGTCCGTCATGGTTCTCCGTTCGACGGCCGCAGCGATCGAGGGTGTGCTCTACAGGCGCTGGGCCCTTCTTCGCTCTGCTTTGGGCTTCGGCTGACCGATATCGCTGCTTTAGATCGATGGCCGCCCTTTCCACGCTTTGCAGGGGCGCTCAGGGCGAGCGGGGATTGCGCCGATGATCGGAGAGAGGGAAAAGCCGACCGGAAAGAGAGATGTACGTAGTCGACACCGACCCGACCGGCCGTACAGCTGGGCAGTATGCGCGGGCGACCGTCAAGCGGCTGCGCATGCGCACGCTGGTCACACTCGGTGTGCTGGCGGTGGCGACGGCGCTGCTGGGCAGGACCTTCGGCCTGCACGACCCCGCGTTCCTCGCCTCGGAGGTCGCGCTGCTGGTGAGCATGTTCGTGATCTCGCGCTACGTGCTGCCACTCGTGGAGCGCCGCGATCACGGCGCGACCGGCGAGGAGCAGGTCGGCGGGCTGCTGGATCAGATGGCCGATCTCGGCTGGTGCGTGATCCACGACGCGAGCCTCGGCAACGGCAACGTCGACCACATCCTGATCGGCCCCCCCGGGATCTTCACGGTCGAGACCAAGAGCCATCCCGGGCCCGTGCGCGTGTCGCGCGTGCACGGCGAGACCTGGCGTCAGGCGCAGGCGCAGCGGCGCGCGATCGAACGGGTCACAAATCTCGACGTCCAGCCGCTGGTGGTGTTCAGCCGCGCCTGGGTGGACCGGCCGATGACCCGTCGCAGAGGGGTGTGCGTGCTGCCCGCGCGGATGCTGCTGCGCTACCTCGGAAAGCTGCAGGCGCAGCTGACCCAGGAGCAGATCGAGCGTGCGCGCGAGCTGATCGCGCAGGCGCTGCTCGAGCACCATGCGCACGCCCGGCACGCCGGCGGGCGCCGGCATCGTGGCCGCGCCGCGCGGCTGCCGGTGGTGCGCGGGCGCAGCGGGCGCTAGCGTTGACGGCGAACATGGCGATCTCACCATTCAGCGCGCGGCCGGCCTCTCCGGGAGGAGAGCGCAGACGCGCGCGGCTGGCGGTGATGATCGCGACCCTGGGCATCGCCGCGACGCTGCTCGCATACGCGGTCTCGCCGGGCGTTCGCCACGCGGTTGGACACGCGGCGCACAGCGTCAAGCACGCGGTCGGGCACGTGTTCGATCCCGATCAAGTGGCCGCGCATCGCAAACCGAAGCTGCGTCTGGTCCAGCCTCTGCGTAGCGCGCATGTCAAGCCGCACGCGCATCAGTAGCTTGTCCTAGATGGCGAGCGCCACCGCCAGTACTCCTGCGATCGCGTCCCCGCCGGCGGCGGGCGCGCGGCAGCTGCCGCCGGGGCCGAGGATGCCGGCGCCGCTGCAGACGCTCGCGTGGGCGCTGGCGCCGACTTGGCTGATGGACCGCTGCGCGCGCACGCTCGGGAACGCCTTCACGCTGACGCTCGCACCGAGCGGGCTGCAGCTGGTGATGTTCAGCGATCCCGACGCGGTCAAGACGGTGTTCACGGCGCCCGCCGACGTTGCGCCCTCGGCTGCGGGAATGTCGCCGATCGCCCCGGTGGTGGGGCACAGCTCGGTGTTGACGCTGACGGGCCCCGAGCACATGCGCCAGCGCAAGCTGCTGCTGCCGCCGTTTCACGGCGAGCGGATGCGCGAGTACGAGCGCGTGATGGTCGAGGCGACGCAGCGCGACATGGCCGGCTGGCCGCTCGGCCGCCCGATGCGCCTGCAGCGCCACACGCGGCAGATCACGCTCGAGGTGATCGTGCGCGCGGTGTTCGGCGTCGAGGCCGAGCGCATGCAGCCGCTGAAGGCCGCGATCACCGACCTGTTCGAGCCGGTGCACATGCTCGCCGTGCTGCGCGCGCTGGCGAGCCGTCCGGGCGGCGCACGCCCCACCGGTGCGATCGGGCGTGGGCTCGATCGCCTGGACGCGCTGATCTACGCCGAGATCGAGCGCCGGCGCGCGCAGAGCGACCTGGAGCAGCGCGCCGACATCCTCTCGCTGCTGCTGCTGGCGCGCGACGAGGACGGGCAGGCGATGAGCGACGTCGAGCTGCGCGACGAGCTCGTGACGCTGCTGCTGGCCGGCCATGAGACCACTGCGACTTCAGTGGCGTGGGCGCTGGAGCGGCTGGTGCGCCACCCCGACAAGCTGGCGCGGCTGATCGCCGAGGTCGACGCGGCCGCGGATGGCGGCGGCGACGAGTACATGACGGCAGTCGTCAACGAGACGCTGCGCGTGCGCCCGGTGGTGCCGATCGTGGTGCGCATGCTCCAGCAGGAGCTGGCGGTGGGTGGCTACCGGCTGCCCGCGGGCACGCGCGTCGCGCCCTCGATCTACCTGGCCAACCGCAACCCCGCCTCATACGAGCGCCCGCACGAGTTCCGCCCCGAGCGCTTCCTGGGGGAGACGGGTGGGGGTGGGGGGCGGTCAATCAACTCCTTCTCCTGGATCCCGTTCGGCGGCGGCATCCGCCGCTGCATCGGCGCGTCGTTCGCGCTGCTGGAGATGAAGGTGATCCTGCGAACGATGCTCAGCGAGTACCAGCCGCGCCTGGCGGATGGGCGCGGACGGCGGGGTGACGAGCTGATTCGCCGCCGCGCGGTCACGCTCGTGCCGGCGCGCGGTGCGACCGTCGTGTGGGAGCGCCGGCGTCCCAGCCGCAGCGCGGGGTAGCTTCTCTGGGTATGTCCACCTTCGTACACCCGGCGCCCGCCGTCGGGCTCGATCTCGAGTCCCCGACCCCGGAGCAGCTGCTCGCGCGCTTCGGCCTGGAGGAGTTCAGGCCGGGTCAGCGCGAGGCCGTGCAGGCGGCGCTCGAGGGCCGCGACAGCCTGGTGGTGATGCCGACCGGTGGCGGCAAGTCGCTCTGCTACCAGCTGCCGGCGCTCGCGAGCGACGCCGATCCTGCCCGGCCGCTGGTCGTGGTCGTGAGCCCGCTGATCGCGCTGATGTCAGACCAGTGGCGCCGCCTGCGCGAAGCCGGCGTGCGCGCGACGATGCTCGCCTCGGGGATGGAGGAGGGCCACAACGCGCAGGCGCTGCGCGACATCGAGGCGGGCGCCACGCAGCTGGTGCTGGCGGCGCCCGAGCGCTTCGCCTCGGCTGCCTTCAGGGCCGCGCTCGCGCGCCGTCAGGTGGGCCTGTTCGTGGTCGACGAGGCGCACTGCGTGGCCGAGTGGGGCCACGACTTCAGGCCGGACTACCTGCGGCTGCACGAAGCGATCGACTCGCTCGGGCGCCCGGCGGTGATGGCGGCGACGGCCACCGCCACGCCGCAGGTGGCGCAGGAGATCGCACAGCGGCTGGGACTGCGCGACTGGGTCTCGGTCCGCTCCGGCTTCGACCGTCCCAACGTGAGCTTCGACGTTGTCAGCCTCGAGGGCAAGGGCGCGGTCGCGCGCAAGCGCGCGGCGCTGATGCACGTGCTGCGCGATCCGAGCGCGCGGCCGGCGATCGTGTACTGCGGCACGCGCAAGGACACCGACGAGCTCGCGCAGGACATCGAAGCGCAGGGCATCTCCACGCGCGCCTATCACGCGGGCATGACCCCGGAGCGCCGGCGCGAGAGCCAGGCGGCGTTCATGGAGGGTCGCGCCGAGGTGGTGGTGGCGACGAACGCGTTTGGCATGGGCGTCGACAAGGCCGACGTGCGCACGGTCGCGCACTGGGCGCTGCCGACGAGCCTCGAGGCCTACTACCAGGAGGCGGGCAGAGGCGGGCGCGACGGCGAGCCCGCGCGGGCGCTGCTGCTCGCCTCGAGGATGGACCTCGGCAGGCTGATCCGCTTCATCAAAGAGCGCGAGATGACCGTCGATGATGTGAAGCGCTTCGTCGCCGGCCTGCGCGCGTCCGGTGGCGGCGACACGGTCACGGTCGGGCACGGCGATCTCGGCGAGCGCCAGCGGGTGCTCTTGTCGGTGGCCGAGCGTGCGGGCGCGGTTGAGCTCGAGCCGGGCGGCCACGACGGGCTGCTGGTGCGGCTGACCGGCAGGGGCAGCCCGCGGCTTGCGCAGGGCGCGATCCAGGCCTCGCGCAACCGCGGCTGGGAGTCCTACCGCTCGATCGAGCGCTACAGCTCAGACGGGCAGACGTGCCGTCGCCGGCAGATCCTCGACCACTTCGGAGACAGCGCGCCCGGTGCGCCCACCGGGCGCTGTTGCGACCTCTGCGACCCCGACGGCGCGCTCGCGCAGGCGCTGCTGGCCGCGCCCTCGAGCGCACGCCGCGCGCGCGGCGGCAGCGGCGCCGGGGCGGGCGCGGGCGGGCGCGGCGCGGGTGCGCGTGGCTCGTCAGCCGAGGAGGAGGGTCTGGACCCCGTCGACGAGCGCGAGTTCGACGCGCTGCGCGCCTGGCGCCTGGAGCGCTCGGAAGGCAAGCCCGCCTACACCGTCGCCACCGACGCGGCGCTGCGAGCGCTGCTGCGCGGGCGCCCGCGCAGCGTGGACGCGCTGCTCGAGGTCCGCGGCATCGGCCCCGCGTTCTGCGAGAAGCACGGCGAGTCGCTCCTGGGGGCGCTCGCGACGCTAGCATCAGATCCCGCGCCGACGTAGCTCAGCTGGTAGAGCACTTCACTCGTAATGAAGGGGTCCGGGGTTCGAGTCCCCGCGTCGGCTTGGCTGAGGTTCTCGTGCGGAAACCCCTCCTTCGAAGGCTAAACGTACTACCAATCAGTTGTTAGTAGTACGTTTATGTGGTGAACAGCTTTCGCGACCTGTCGCGCCACTTCGGTGGAATACCGCCTGGGATCGTGACGTCGCTGACCAGCATCGCAGAGGCGCGCGGGCGGGCCGAACTCTACCGCCAGCAGAACCCATCCCGCCTCGAGGCGCTACGCCAAGTCGCATTGATCCAAAGCACGGAGGCGTCTAACGCGATCGAGAACATCCACGCTCCGCTGGCTCGCATCGAAGGGCTCGTCGCGGAGACGACGAAGCCCAGGAACCGCTCCGAGCAGGAGATTGCCGGCTACCGAGACGTGCTCGCGACGATCCACGCCAACGGCGCGAGCATCCCATTCGAGCCTCGCTACGTCGAACAGCTTCACGGCAACCTCTACAAGTACGTTGGCACACGCGACGCTGGCCACTGGAAGTCGCTCGACAACGAGGTCGAAGAAAAACTCCCGGACGGCACCAGAATCTCTCTGGCTGCTGTACATCGTGGGGCACGACGTCGGGCGCTACATCAGCCTGGAGAAGCTGATCGACGCGAGTAAGGAGACCTACTACGAAGCTCTTGGCCAGTCCACCGCGGGCTGGCACGAGGACGAACACGACCTTCGACCGTGGACGGACTACTTCCTCGGCATTCTGATCGCCGCGTACAGGGAGTTCGAGAGCCGCACCGGGGCGCTCGGCGGCCGCGGCTCCAAGAAGGCGCTGATCACGACCTTTATCGACTCGCTGATGGTCGCAGAGTTCACGATCGCCGATGTCCGGCAGGCGGCGCCGGGAGTCAGCGACGGCTATATCAACAAGCTCCTCGGCGAACTCAAGAAGGGCGGCAGGATCGAACCCCTAGGCACGGGCCGCGGGGCTCGTTGGCGCCGACTGGCTGGCGACTGACTCAGAGCCGCGCCCGATAGGTCACGAGCTTCTGCTCCAAGTAAGCCCGGAGGTCGATGAGTTCGGTGCGCCAAGTCGGCAGGCAGCGCAGTCAGAGACGTTGGAAACATCTGCTGTACATGCGATAGCGGGTGCCGCGAAGACATCAGTTGTGGCGCGCTGGTGCCGCGACGCCCTTGCGTAGCTACTTGCTCGTGTCGCGCCTTGCGGCACGCCCGCCGGAGCCCGGCGAGCTGCGCCACTGCGGTATCCCCAGCGTGATCATCCCCAGCTGGCGCCGGGCTGTTGCGACGATCTCGGCCTCCGCGGCGGGATTGTTCGGCGGGGCGTCGAGGATCGCCTCGGCGGTTGAGACCATTGCGTTGACCATCAGCCCGGCCAGCAGCTGGAGGTCCTCGGTGCTCCAGCGCTCGAGGTAGGGCAAGCGCGCAAGGTCTGTCGCGAGGTCGCTGGCGAAGAGGCGGATCTCGAAGCGGATCGCTTGGCGCAGAGCGGCGACGCCGCCGAAACGCTCACGTGCGATGAAACGGAAGTGGGTGTCGTGCTCGTGGACGTAGTCGACGAGGAGCTCGACCGAGTTGCGAATCACGTGATCGTTGGTCCGTGGGTCCGCGCGCGCCGCCCGGATCATCGTCCGCAGCGTTTGGAACGACTCGTCGATCAGGACGAGCCCGAGCTCCTCCATGTCGTCGAAGTGGCGGTAGAAGGCCGTTGGGACGATGCCTGCCGCACGCGTCACTTGGCGCAGGCTGAGGCTCGAGAAGCTCTGCTCCTCGAGTAGCTCGAGCGCGGCGTCGAGCAGCGCCTGTCGCGTGAGCTGCTTGCGCTCTTGGCGGGTGGCGCTCTCTGGTGTACGAGTGTTCACGTGCACGCTCTGATCGGAGCCAAAGATCTGTATCGATCTTGCGATCCCGGGGTAAGTGTACTCTGTGAACATGTGTGCACCGACTGAAGCGGGTCGCTAGCTTGCCTTCCGTGACCTCACCCCGCCGCGTTGGCCGTCTTCTGCTCCGGTCGAGCCTGCTCGAGGCGCTCGCCTATCCGCATGGCGTTGACCGCTACGTCGAGCTCGTGCGGCCGCTGCTGGTCAAGCACCAGGTCCGCGCGGAGGTAACGGCCGTCCGCCGTCAGACGCCGAAGAGCGTCACACTCCGCCTCCGCCCGAACGAGAACTGGCGCGGCCTGCGCGCCGGGCAGTTCGTGGGTCTCAGCCTGAACATCGACGGAGTTCGCGAGACGCGGCCGTACTCGCCTGCCGGCTCCCAGCACGATGCCGGCGGCCTGCTCGAGCTGACGGTCTCGACCCATCCGGAGGGAAAGGTCTCGCGCCATCTGCGCGACCACGCGCGGCCGGGCATGATCGTTGGCCTGACCCAGGCGGAGGGCGACTTCGTGCTGCCCGACCCGCGGCCCGAGCGCGTGCTGCTGATCAGCGGCGGCAGCGGCATCACACCGGTGATGGCGATGCTGCGCACCCTTTGCGACGAGGGCTTCGCCGGCGAGATCGGGTTCCTCAACTACGCCCGCTCCTCAGCGCTCGCGCTCTATGGTGCCGAGCTCGATCGGCTCGCGGACCGGCATGCGGGGCTTCAGGTCGCCCGCGGGTTCACGCGTGGGCGACGCCAGTCGCTCAGCGGACGCTTCCATCGTGAGCACCTGGGCGCTGTCGTCTCTGAGCATGCGGACGCTGCGACCTTCGTTTGTGGCCCGCCGACGCTCATCGACGCGGTCCGCGCCGTCTGGACGCAGGACGGTCTCTCCGAGCCGGTGGTCGAGACGTTCACGCAGCCGGCGTTGAGCTTCGATACCGACAGCGCAGAAGGCTCCGTCAGCTTCCTCGCCAGCGGACGCGAGGCCGCCAACAGCGGCCTGCCGCTGCTCGACCAGGCGGAGGACGCGGGGCTCGCCCCCGAGCACGGATGTCGTATGGGCATCTGCAACACCTGCAGTTGCCGTAAGACCTCAGGCATCGTGCGCAACGTTCTCACGGGCGAGGTCTCGACCGCCAGAGACGAGCAGATCAGGATCTGCGTGTCCGTACCGGTCGGCGACGTAGCACTCGACCTATGAACCCCAACATCGAGAAGGAGCCAGTCATGTCCACTCCAGCGCCCAGTCTCACGCCCGAGCAGCTCGAGGCGTTCGGGCAGGAGCTCGACGCCATCCGCGCCCGCGTCGTCGCGGATCTCGGCGAGCGCGACGCCGACTACATCAACAAGGTCATCCGCGCCCAGCGCGGGCTGGAGGTCGCAGGCCGCGGCCTGCTGCTGCTCGGCTTCCTGCCGCCCGCCTGGATCGGCGGCACCGCTGCGCTGTCGCTGTCGAAGATCCTCGACAACATGGAGATCGGGCACAACGTGATGCACGGCCAGTACGACTGGATGAAGGACGCGCGGCTGAACGGCAAGACCTTCGAGTGGGACACCGCATGCCCGGGCGATCAGTGGCGCCACTCACACAACTACATGCACCACACGCACACCAACATCGTCGGCAAGGATCGCGACATCGGCTATGGGATCCTGCGCATGTCCGAGGAGGAGCGCTGGCATCCGTACTACCTGGGCAACCCGGTGTACGCTGCGCTCCTGGCGATCTTCTTTCAGTACGGCGTCGCGCTGCACGACCTCGAAGCCGAGCGGCTCGCCGCGGGCGAGACGACCCTGGCCGAGAAGCGCGGAATGCTGGGAGACATCTGGCACAAGGTTCGTGGCCAGACGCTCAAGGACTACGTGCTCTTCCCGCTGCTGTCCGGACCCTCGCTCCCATTTGTGCTCGCCGGCGACGCGACCGCGAACCTCGCCCGCAACCTGTGGTCGTTCACGATCATCTTCTGTGGCCACTTCCCCGATGGCACGCAGCAGTTCACCGAGGAGCAGGCGGAGAACGAGACCCGCGGCGAGTGGTACTACCGTCAGCTGCTCGGCTCGGCCAACCTCACCGGCGGCAAGCTGTTCCACGTGCTCGCGGGCAACCTCAGCTTTCAGATCGAGCACCACCTGTTCCCGGACCTTCCCGCCCACCGTTACGCCGAGATATCGGACGAGGTCAGCGAGATCACCGAGCGCTACCGCATCCCCTACAACACCGGCCCGCTGCACAGGCAGTTCGGCAGCGTCGTGCGCAAGATCGGCAAGCTCGCGCTGCCATCGCTGCCGTCGCTGCCCGGCCGCGGCGGCTCGTCGGACGGCGCCAAGGACGTCGTCGAGCCGGGCTCGCGAGAGCTTTCCGCGGCTGCCTGATGGCGCTCGCCACCGAGGTGCCGGAAGCGGTGCCGCTCCTCGCTGGCGCACCCGATCCATTCGAGGCGCTCGCCCGCGAGCTGGACGGCATTCGTGACGCCGTGCGCGCCGACCTGGGACCCCGCGACCGCGCCTACATCACCCGCGTCATCCGGGCCCAGCGCCAGCTGGAGCTCGCGGGGCGCGCGCTGCTTCTCGGTGCGCGGTTCGCGCCCGCGGCCGTCGCCGGCACCGCCGTGCTCTCACTGTCGAAGATCATCGAGAACATGGAGATCGGCCACAACGTGCTGCACGGCCAATGGGACTGGATGCGCGACCCCGTGATCAACTCGAACGCGTGGGAGTGGGACGCAGCGTCCACGGCCGCCTCATGGAAGCGCGCGCACAACTTCACGCACCACGTTTACACGAACGTCCTCGGTCTCGATCGCGACCTCGGCTACTCGGCGATGCGGGTGGAGTCCGCACAGCCCTGGCATCCGGTCTACCTCGCACAGCCGATCTACTTCTTCCTCATGGCGGCGGTGTTCGAGTGGGCGATAGCCGTTTACGACATCGAGCTCGACTCTGTTCGCCGGGGCGAGAAGTCGCGGGCCAGGGCGCGAAAAGAGGGCATCGCCCTCTTGCGCAAGGCGCGCGGTCAGCTGCTCAAGGATTACGCGCTGTTTCCCGCGCTCGCCGGTCGTCGTGGCGCGCGCAGGGCCTTGGCCGGCAACGTCGTCGCGAACCTGGTTCGCAACGTGTGGGTGCACACGATCGTATTCTGCGGACACATCCCGGAGGGCGCCGAGACGTTCACCGAGGAGCAGTACTGTGGCGAGACGCCGGGTGGTCGCTATCGGCGCCAAGTCCTCGGCTCGTGCAACATCGAGGGCAGCCGCCTGTTTCACCTGCTGACCGGCAACCTGTCCTTTCAGATCGAGCATCACCTGTTCCCCGACCTGCCGAGCAACCGCTATGCGGAGATCGCACCGCAAGTTCGAGCGGTGTGCGAGCGCCACGAGCTGCCCTACAACAGCGGCCGCCTCGGGCGCCAGTACCGATCGGTCTACGTGCAGATCCTGCGGCTCGCCTTTCCCGGGGGCTGAAGGGCCGCCCTCCGGGCTGGCCCGAGCTGCTTTCGCGCATCGTCGTCGGGCCCGAGTAGCCTTCGGGCTCGTCATGATCATCGATCCGTCCGAACGCTCCACCCCGAAGCTCACGAGCGCCAAGGCGAGAGCCGGCGTCATGCCTCGGATCGTGCGTGCGGGGGATCTGGCCGGCGGAGGAGACCTGCCCACAGCGGAGCGTCCCGGCCCGTTGCTGATCGAGGGTCGGGCATCTGAGGCGCTCGCCAAGTTGCCCGAGTCCTCCGTCGACTGTGCGCTCACGAGTCCGCCGTACTGGTCTGTGAGGCAGTACCACGGCTCATCCGAGCTGGGCGAGGAGCCCACGCCCGAGCGCTACGTCGAAGACCTGGTCTCCGAGCTCTCCGGGCTCGAGCGGGTCCTCAAGCCGACGGGGTCGCTGTGGCTGAACATCGGCGACACCTATCTCCACAAGAACCTCTCTGGCATCCCCTGGCGCGTGGCGCTCGCCCTGCAAAACGAGGGCTGGATACTTCGCAACGCGGTCGTCTGGGACAAGGTCAAGGGAAATCCCGACAACGCCAAGGACAAGCTACGCGACCTGTACGAGCTCGTGTTCCACTTCGTTCGCCAGCGCAGCTACTTCTACGATCTCGATCTGGTCCGCAATCCGCCGGCGCAGCCAACGTGGAAGAACGGCAAGGTCGTGACCGCGACCGGCGTCAGCGGGACGCGCTACCGGCGGCAGATCGACCGCAGCACCGCGCTGAGCGATGCTGAGCGAGAGGCCGCTCACGCCGCGCTGGACGATGCGCTCGAGCGAGTCGCGGACGCTTCGATGCCCGACTTCCGCATGATAATCCGCGGTCAGCAGCGGATGACCCACTCCGACGTGACCGAGGTCTCTGGTAGGGCAAAAGAGATCGAGAAGCGGGGGTTCTGCATCCTTCCCTACCACGCGAAGGGTAGTAAGCCTGGAGACGTCTGGCAGATAATCCCCGAAGACAAGTGGCGCGTCGACAGGCACTGTGCTGTATTTCCAGAAGAGCTCTGCCGGGTTCCCATCCTTGCGACCTGTCCCAGTGACGGAGTCCTGCTTGACCCGTTCGTTGGCACTGGAACGGCGATCAAGGTCGCGGCCGACTACGGTCGCTGCGCAATCGGCATCGATACCAGCCGCGAGTACCTGGAGGTGGCGCAGGCACGGATCGAAGATGGTGCCTCACCTGGCGGTGCGGACGACGTGCCATCCGCCGAGCGCCTGGAGCTCGAGGCTCTGGTCCAGGCGCTGGCTTAGATCTCGACGCGGAACCCTCGTGTCTGCTGGCGGGCCTGCTGTTTGAGGATGAGCTGCAGTCCGTCGAGTATCTCGGTCTTGATGTTGCTGGGGGCGGCGTTTGCGAGGGCCACTCCCTCGAGATCCGCCCCCAACCGTTCCTTCAGCTGAAGGCGGTATCGCGGCTCGTCTGGGAGCACCTCGTAGGCATGGAAGAAGACCTCATGGGTTGACGCGTCGGCAGCGGAGAAGCCCGACATGTCGGCGTAGCCACGCATCCGCTCCAGCAGCGTGTCCTGCATCGCCCACACGTAGCGTTTTTTCCACGACATGAACACCGCAGACTTGTCGAGCGTCTGCTTGAGCACGAGCTTGGCTGTCATCTTCCAGTTGAGGCCATATTTGTAGCTTGGTTTGAGCTCTCCGGCAAAGAAGTCGTTGCGAGCGTCATAGAGCGGCCCCGAGCTGGTCGTATCGTTCGTCTGCAGCTCGAGCCCGATGAAGTCGACGATCTCGTTGTTCCCGTCAAGCCCTGTGACGAGGAAATCGACGTTCCCGAGGCCCCCCAGCTTGATCTCTGGGATGACCATCAGCTGTGCGATTTTGCCTTCGAGCAGATACGCGAGGTCTGTGAAGACCTGGTCGGTCTCGCGCATCCGATGCGGGCATACCAGTTGCGGCTTGCCGCCCGCGCCAACGATGCACGTGCCAATGGTTTGCGAGGACTCGCTCTTTCGTTGCTTGGCGCACTTCTTGCCTCGAAAGGGGCACTGGTCGGCGTCGGCGACGGGGGCGGGCGAGGACGTGGGAATGCCGTACAGCTCGAGTGGGCGTTTAGGCTCCAGCATGCGGGCTTATTCATATCAATTGTCGATTCTCAGGCATGCCCAGCCGCGCGAAGCGCCTGCGCCTCGACGAACCCCGCGATCAACCCCGCAAGCCGCTCGGGCTGGTCCTCGGGTATGAACGCGCGGCTGTCGGCGATCTGCTCCACGCGCGCGCCGGGGACCATCGCCGCCAGCCGCTCGGCGAAGCGCAGCGGGAATACGAGGTCGTCGGGCGCCCACGCAAGCAGCAGCGGCAGCGGGCGCTCATGCAGCCCGGCGGCGGCGCTCAACGTATCGCGCTTGTCGATCGCCTTCAGGAACGCGAGTGCGTCCGCGCGGATCGCGCGCTCGCGCAGCGGCGCGGCCCACGCCGCGGTGAGCTCGTCGGGGATCGGTCGATGGGTGAGCATCCCGAAGCCGAGGCGCGAGCGGCGAATTGCCGCGGGCCGCATCAGCTGGGCGATCAGCCAGTAGGCGCCGGGGACATGTGCGAGCAGCTGCAGCGGTCGCAGGATCGGCGGCAGGAAGTTCTCGAGGCAGTCGCAGTTGGTCAGCACCAGCCCGCTCAAGCGCTCGGGACGCTCGCTGGCGAGGATCTGCGAGATCGCGCCGCCCGTGTCGTTGGCGACGATCGTCACGCGCTCGAGCTCGAGCGCGTCGAGGAAGTCGGCGATCAGGTGCGCGACGCCGCGCGGGGAGCGATCGCTCCCAGGCGTGAGCGCCGTGTGGTGCGAGCCGAGCGGCCAGTCGGGCACGATGCAGCGGTGCGCTTCCTGCAGCGGAGGGGTCACCTTGCGCCACAGGCGCCCGTCGACGAGCAGCCCGTGCACGAACACGAGTGGATCGCCTTGGCCATCGTCGCGGTAGCTGATCGTGCCCTGCTCGAGCGTGATGGTCTTGTCCATCGTCCTCGGCCTCCTCTATCGTCGGTCGGGTTACATACAGACTGCATCTAACTTACATACACACTGCATGAATGTCAATCGACAGGCGGCGCGCTCGGCTTCGACGCGCGCAAAGCTGATCCAAGCGGCGCGCACGCTGTTCGCGCGCAGCGGCTATGCGGAGGTCGCCACCGAGGAGATCGTGCGACACGCGGGCGTCACCAGGGGCGCGCTGTACCACCAGTTCCCGACCAAGGAGGACCTGTTCCTCGCGGTCTACGAGCAGGTCGAGCAGGAGCTCACCGAAAGCGTGAGCGGGCTGCTGGGCGTCCAAGCGAGCCCGTTCGCGGCGATGCGCGCGGGGATCCGGGTGTTCCTCGAGGCCTGTCGCGCGCCCGACGTGCAGCGGATCGTGCTGATCGACGGCCCGGCGGTGCTCGGCTGGGAGCGCTGGCGGGAGGTCGCCGAGCGCTACGGCCTCGGCCTCATGGAAGCGGTGATCTCAGCTGCGATCGAGGCCGGCGAGATCGAGCCGCTGGCTGCCGGCCCGCTCGCGCATCTGCTGATGGGCGCGCTCGACGAGGCGGCGCTGCTGGTTGTGCGCGACCCGGCTGCCACCGAGGCCGTAGCTGTCACCTTCGAGCGGCTGCTCGATGGCCTGCGCAGCGGAGCGCCTGCCGGTGGTGGCGCCGCGTCAGCTTGACGCGGCGTTCTGCTCGAACAGCGAACGTGCGAGCGCCTGGACCTGGGCGGTCTTCTCGACGACGCGATCCAAGCGCTCGCGCAGGGCGTACTCGTGGACGTATGCCTCCGCGGTCACGATGATCGCCGCGTAGGCCGACTCGCCGGGGGCCACGTCTGCTCCCGCGCGCTGCGCAAGCACCGCGACGCCCTCGATCGTGCGCATCCACTCCTGCAGCGCCCGGCTTCGTGCCATCAGCGCGCGGCGACCCGCCGCGTGTATCTCCACTACCGTCGTGATCGCGACCTCCGGATGCTCTGCCATCCAGCGGAAGTACGTCGCGATCCCCACGTCGAGCTTGGCCTGCCAGTCCGGCATCTGCGCAGCGGCTTGCAGCGATGCCCGGATACGGACGTCGGTCATCTGCTTGTAGGTCTCCAAGAAGCAGTCTTCCTTGTCGGCGAAGTGCTTGTAGAAGACCGAGCGAGAGGTTCGCGCAACGCGCACCAGGTCGGCGATCGTCGTCTCGGCGTAGCCCCGCTTGCTGACGCAGCTGCCCATCGCGCGCAGCAACCGCTCGCGCTGACGCGCGCTGACCTCGTCCGGCGCAAGCGTGTGGCGACCTGCGGGAATCAGGAGCTCTTCGCTGATCTTGACAGTATCGATCAGGCTAGTATAGAGTGTACGATCACGTACTCGGAGGGGTACGGGCGGGTACTTGCACCGCCTCATTCGGAGGGATCTGGGGGGTAGCGATGTTCAAGTTCCGCACGCTGTTGGTGCTGTCGGGTGTAATCGCGGGGTTGGTCCTGCCGGCAGCCGCCGGCGCCACGATCACGCAGGTCTTCGGCAGCGTCACATGCACGACGCAGCCGACAGGCGCGACCGCCGGGCAGCGCTGGTGCGGTAGCACGGCGGGAACCACCGTCCCGAGCTGGGACGGCACGCCGATCGACGTGTCCGTCGCCTTCCCTCCCGCGACGTCCTCAGACAACGACTATTCCGTCGTCGGCGTCTACCACCCATGGGGCAGCACCAAGATCCTGCCCTCGAGCACGACCGCGCAGCGCTGGTTGACCCAGGGCTACGCGGTCTTCAGCATGAGCGACCGTGGCTGGGGCTCCTCCTGCGGCAGCCCCTCCAAACCCGCCAACACGCTCAAGGCGGCGCCGTGCGAAGCCGGCTACATCCACCTGATCAGCAGGAAGTACGAAGTGCGCGACGCGCAGTACCTGCTCGGCCTGCTCGCCGAAGAAGGCCTGATCAACCCGCAGCAGATCGGCGCCACCGGCGGCAGCTACGGCGGCGGCATGTCAGCGCAGCTCGGCTCGATGAACAACCGCGTCGAGATGCTGAACGGTGAACTGGTGCCGTGGACGACCAAAAGCGGTACGCCGATGAAAATCGCCGCGACCGCCCCGGAATATCCCTGGACCGATCTCGCGCAGGCGCTCGAGCCCAACGGCAGCTGGCTGGATTACGTGACCAACGCGCCCTACTCGGGAATCCTGGGCAACCACGAATTCGGGATCGAGAAGCGCAGCTGGAATGAATCGCTGTACCTCGCGGGAGCGGCGCTCGGCTACTACGCACCGACCTCGCTAAATGAACCTGAAGCGAACAACACGGAATGGTACAACTTCAACCAGACCGGCGGCCCCTACAACGGCAAAGCGCTGGCGATCCAGCAGGAAGAACAGCTGCCCAATCACGGCGCCTACTACACCAACCTGTCGGTACCGCCGGCGCCGACGATCATGGAGAACGGCTGGAACGACGACCTGTTCCCGGTCAACCAGAGCGTCGACTACTACAACAAGGTCCGCGCCGCCTACCCGAACCAGCCGATCGAGCTGTTCGACTTCGATCTCGGCCACAACCCGCGCTCGGCGAGCACGCCGTCGGCGTCCGACGACGCCAAGCTGACAACGGCCCAGAACGAATGGTTCAAGTACTTCGTCAAAGGCGAAGGCAGTGAACCGGCGAATGCGCACGGCGGCGTGACCGCGATCTCGAGTCACTGCCCCGCCACCTCTGCGACCTCGGGGATCGAATACAAAGCGGCGGACTGGGCTGCGCTCGCGCCCGGCGAAGTGCGCCTGGAAGGCGCCGCCGAACAGACGATCCAGGCACCCGGCGTCGCACCGAAAACAGCCTTCACCTCGGGCACCGTGTGCACGACCGAAGTCGCCGGTGAAAACTCCTCCGCGGCGACCTACAAGCTCGCGCCCGCACCGAGCGGCGGCCTCACGATCGCCGGCGCCTCGACGGTGGTCGGCGAATTCTCGACGCCGGGCACGAACGACCAGGTGATCGCGCGGCTGATGGACGTCAACGAAGCGGAAGGCGGCACTCAGCAGTTGATCGGCCGTGCCATCTACAGGCCGATCAACCCCGGCGGCGGCTTCTCCAAGCAGGTCTTCCAGCTCTACCCGCAGGTGTGGAACCTCGCGGCCGGGCATGTGCTCAAGCTGCAGCTGATGGTTCAGGACTCGACCTACGCGCGAACCTCGAGCTCACCGCAGTCGATTCAGGTGAGGAACCTCGAACTGCGGGTGCCGACGATCGAAAAACCCGGCAGTGACGGTGGGCTCGTGCAGACGCCGCTACCCAAGTACCTGCCGCAGGGCTACACGCTGGCGCGCAACGTCACCCCAGCCGCGCCGGCTGCGCCACACCTGACGAGCGGGTCCACGCCAAACTCCAGCGGCGTCTTCACGCTGGCCTGGGAAGCCTCCCAGGCGGCGGCCGAACCGACCTACACGCTGCAACACAAGAACGCCGGCGGCGGCTGGGAAACCATCGCGAGCGGCCTGGCGAGCCCCGAATACGCGTTCACGGCGGGCGGCCCGGAGGCTGAAGGCACATGGACCTACCGGGTCTCGGCGAGCAACGAAGGCCCCGCCGGCGAATACTCGCCGGCGTCGGCCGAAGTCAAGGTCGACAAGACCGCGCCGAACGCGCCGTCGACCGTGGCCTCACGGGTACCGGACTACTCAGGTGGTGGTGGCTGGTACAAGGACAGCGTCGAAGTCGCGTTCACCGAAAACGGTGATCCGGCGCTCTCTGACGGCAGCTCGGGCAGCGGTGTGAACCTCGCAACGCTCCCCTCGCCGCAGACGTTCGACACGTCCGGTACGCACACTGCGTGCGGGACGCTCGCGGACAACGCGGGCAACGTCTCTCCGTCTGGCTGTCTGACGGTCCAGGTCGACGCCACGCCGCCGAGCCTCGAAATCACCTGCCCGGCGTCGGTTGCGGTCGGCACCCCGGCCAGCGCAAGCTACACGGCCTTCGACGGGCAGTCCGGTCTTGCGAGTCAGTCAAGCGGCACGGTGGCGATCGACACGAGCACCGCCGGCGAAAAGACCGCCAGCACAACCGCTGTCGATGACGTCGGCAACGAAACGACCAGGTCGTGCTCGACCCAGGTCGGCTACGCCAACTCAGGAGCGCCGACCTTGAGCGTCGGGTCCTCGCCGAACGCGAGCGGGCTGTTCACGCTCGCCTGGACTGGCTCGAACCCGCTGCAGTACCTGGGGCTCAGCTACACGCTCGAGCACCACAACGCGGCCAGCTCGAGCTGGTCGACCGTGGCCAGCGGGATCGAAGCGCTGAGCTATGAATTCACCGGCAGCGGCGAGGAAGAAGGCACGTGGGTCTACCGAGTGCAGGGCTCTGACCCCTCGCTGGGACAGATGACCGAATGGTCATCGCCGTCGGCCCCTGTGGTCGTGGACAAGACCGCGCCGAACGCGCCCTCGGTCGGTGCTTCGCGTCCTGTGGACTACGCCGGTGGCGGGGGTTGGTACAAGGACAGCGTCACCGTCTCCTTCGCCTCGGCCGGCGATCCCACGCTGGTGGATGGCAGTCCGGGGAGCGGCGTCGCCGCGGCCTCGATTCCAGCGCCGCAGACGTTCGACACGAGCGGCTCGCACACGCTGAGCGCGAGCGTCAGCGACAACGCGGGCAACGTCTCGGCGCCCGCAAGCCTGACCGTGCAGGTCGATGCGACCCCGCCGAGCCTCGAAATCACCTGCCCGGCATCGGTATCGCTCGGCGCTGCGGGTGTCGTCGCGACGGTAAGCGCCTCCGACGGGCAGTCTGGCCTTGCCAGCAACCCAAGCGGCACGGTGGCGATCAGCACCAGCAAAGCGGGCCCCGAGACGGTCACCCGCACCGTGCTCGACAACGTCGGACACGAAACGACCAGCTCGTGCACGACCGAGGTCGGCTACACCAAGGTCATCACCGGCGCAGTCAAAGGCAAGCTCGTCGTGAAGGCCGGCGAAGCCGTCGAGCTGACCGCCACGGCCAAAGCCAGCGGCACCGTGACCGTCAAGCCCGGCGGCGCGCTCGCCGTCGACGGAGCGACGCTCTCCGGTTCGCTGAGCGCCAGTAAAGCCGCGCTCCTGCGGATCTGCGGGGCGAGCATCGCGGGTCCAGTCAAAGCAAGCGCCGGCAGTGGCGCGGTCATCATCGGTGACGGCAGCGCCGGGTGCTCGGCGAACACGTTCTACGGGACGCTCACCGCCGTCAACAACACGGCAGGCGTCTCGATCGACGGCAACGCGATCCACGGTTCGCTGAAGGTGAAAGGCAACCAGGCGGGCACGACGGTCATCGACAACACCGTTGCGGGATCGCTGACCGTGAAGAGCAACACCGCGACCGTCGTCGACGAGCCCAACGAAGTCGAAGGCAGCTCAAAGCTGCAGTAGCAGTACGAGCGCGGCGGTGGTGGGGGCCGCCGCCGCGCTGACGGGACTTGGGTGGGCGATGGGAAGAATCCTTTTCGGCGCCGACGGGCTCTTATCCGTGGATCTACCATCCAAGCCCGAAACGGGAGCGTCGCGACTGCACCGCGGGCGCGAAGCGCTCAGGCTGGGGCTCAGCGTGCCCCTCAACCCACCGAGCGACGGGAGCACCCAGCATGTCTGAGCCAAGCAGCTTCGCCAGTGCCTCAGTCGCTCGCCACCTTGCACGTGGGGCGGCGGGCTTTGGCCTGATCGGCGCCGGACTCGGGCTGACGGCGCTCGTCGGTCCGGTCGCGCTGCTGCTGGTTCCCGGCGGCCTGGTCGCGCTTCGCGGCTGTCCGATGTGCTGGGCTGCGGGGCTGATCGAGACGATCACCGCTGGGCGAGTTCAGCGCACGTGCTCGCTCGAGAACTGCATGAGCCAGCCGCCGGCGCCTACCTCGCCGCCCGGGTAGTGCAGTTCGGCGATCAGCGGCCGCAGCCGCACGGTTGCCATGACCAGCTCACCTTGCTGCGGCGCACGCGTGGATCCGCTTGCCGGTTCAGCCGGCTTGCCGACTCGGATCACGCCGCTGGCCGCCACAGCGACCACGGCGAGGATCAGCAGCGCGCCGATCGCGAGCGTCAGCCGCACACGCAGCCGTCTCGACGCCGCACCGCCGCCGGGGCTTGCAGCGATCAGCTGCCACAGTCGCCTTCGCTCGATCTCATCGAGTGCGACATGCAGTGCTGGATCGGCGGCGCTCAGCCGGGCCATGACGTCGTTTGCCCGGGACTTCATTGCATCGACCTCGCCTCTCGGGTGACGTCGATCGGGTATCGCTGCTCGCCGGCGAGCGCGCGCTCGAGCTTGCGCCGCGCGCGGTGCACGCGCACCGTGAACGCGCCGGTACTGCAGCCCATCACGCGGGCCGCCACGCGATGCTCGAGCCCATCCCATGCGACCAGCGTCAGCGCTTCGCGGTCGCGCGCGCTGAGCGCCGCCAGCGCGGCGGCCACCTGCGGGTCGCTGTCGCTCAGTCCCGGCTCGGCGCTCGGGCGCTGCTCGCCCGCGAGGCGCTCGCGCAGGGCATCGCGCCGAGCGCCGCCCCGCCGCTGGTTGGCTGCGGCGCGGCGCGCGATCCCGAGCAGCCACGGCAGCGGCTCGCCCCGCAGCTCGTCGTAGCGTCGCCAAGCCGTCAGGAACGTGTCCGCGACGACGTCCTGAACGGCCTCGGCGGCGACGCGACGGGCCGTATAGCGGTGCACCGCGGCGTAGCAGTCCTGATAGACGCGCTCGAACTGCTCGCGAGACTCGTTCACACGCACCTATTGTCCAGCTCGCGGCCCGACATTACATCTCTAGCTCCGTGGGCGCTCGTCCTGCGCTCGATGGCGGGACTCGTTCGCTTCCGCCTGGCTGCGCGCTTCGCTGTCGGAGGCTTGGCGCCTGGCCTCGTTGACGATTGCCTGCTCGCGCGCCGCATCTTCGGAGGCGCGACGACGAACCTCGTTCGCGTCGGCTTGGCTGTCAGCTTCGCTCGCCGACGCCCTGCGACGGGCCTCGTTCTCCGCCGCAAAGCCGGATTCGACGCCCCCAGGCCCGGTGCTCTCCTCCGCGCCCGCGGCGCGGGCCGGTGCTCCCCGTCCGAACAGCCTGGATATTTTCGACATCGACCACTGAGTCTAGACCTGCGCAAGGCCCTGCGGCGGCTATTTGGCGCCGGGCAGCTCGACCGTGATCGTCTGCGCCGGAGCGAGCTCTGGCGTGAGCGTCGTGAGCGTCCAGCGCTGGCCATCGGTGCTGGCGGCCGCGAGGCAGAACCGTCCCCACGTGATTGCGAGCCCCCTGGCGAACACCTCGATCAGCCATGCAAATGGCAGCTCCACCTGCAGCCGCCCGTCCTCGTCGCGTGTCAGCGCCCGCGGCTCGTCCTCGCCGACCATGCGCAGCTCGATCTCCAGCCCGAACTCTCCCAGCCAGCTGCGCACGGCGGCGGTCACGCGCCCGTACAGCGCGGCCTCGAGCTGGGCGCGCTCGGCAGTGGTCTCGCTCATGCGCTCTGCCCAGGCGGCGCCGACCGTCGCAGCGAGCCGTTCGGGAAGGCTCCCTCCGAGTCCCAGCAGCGCGGCGAGGTCGTCCTCCTCTGGGCTTTCGCCGGCGCCAAGCCGATCTGCGGGGCCGCGGCTGGCGAGCACGAGCACCCGCAGGTCGGAGGCGTGGCGCGCCCAGGCGTCGAGCATGTCGATGCACGCGCAGCGCCGATCGCCGAGCGCGGCGAGCGTCCGCTCGGCCTCGGCGTCGTCGTGGTCGAGCGCGCGCAGCTCTCCCCGCTCCCATCGCAGCCGGTGGGTCGCCCCCTCGCAGGTGACGCTTGTCTGCGCCACTGCCAGCCCCAGCCACCAAGGGCCCCTGGTGGCTGTGCTCGTCGCGCTCATGTGTCCTGCTCCGTCGGCTCGGGCCACGACAGCGCCAGCCGGATCACGGCCCTGGAGCGCTCCGCCGTGGGCCTCACGGCGAGTTGCGTGGCGGCGGGGTCGAGCGCCGGCCAGAACTCGATGCTGCCGGTGGCGTACCCGTCGCTTCCGCTCCATCCATTGAGGTGGCCGAGGTAGTGATTGCCACGATCGTCCGAGGCCCACCAGACGAGCTGGTCGCGCTCCAGGCTCGCCTCTGAGAACACGCCGCCGCCCAGGCCGGGGGTGGCTTCGACCTCGAGCTCGAAGCCGTCCTCGGTGGCCTCGAGGCCCAGCAGCGCCACGCTCGTGCCATCGAACGTCGGCGTGACGGCCCCGATCGCGAGCGTCCCGGTGGGGCCGGTTTCAACGCCGCGACGCGCGAGCAGCGACCGCCACGGTTCGGGTAGCTTGCCGGCGCCGGACGAAGGCGCGGGGCCACCGCCGTGCATCGCGACGAGCACCGTGCGCACGTCCTCGAAGATCGGGTCATCGGCGGGCAGCGCGCCGGCGGCGACGAGCGCGTCGCGCGCCGGCGTGAGCAGGGCCGCTGAGCCCATGAACCTGTTCGGGCTCGCCGCCAGGCGCCACAGGTGCCGCCGAGCGAGGTCCTCGTCCGGGAGCTGCTCGATCGACACCTCGATCTCCGGCTGCTCCCCGACGAGCTCGACGCGCTGGCCGTCGAGCTCGATCCAGCGCGTGTCCTCGGCGAGCGGCTGATCGGCCTGCAGGCTGCCCCGGAGCTCGGAGTCCGAGCCGCTGCCGCTGAAGTGCGCCTGAGTGCTCGCGCCGCGGTCGTCCGTGAGCGTGACGCGGGGCGGCCCGCCACGGCCTGGTCCGGGTCCGCCCCTCATCATCATGCGGGCGGACCCACGCCGCCGTCGCGGCGCGCTCGTCTGCGTGGAGCGCAACGTCACAGCGATCTTGGTGAGGTCCTCGCCGAGGATCACGTGGTGCACGTGCATCGTGCCGTCGGGCTGCTGGATCACGCGATCGCAGGAGACGATGCGCCGTGATTGCAGTTGCGTAGGCGCCTGTTCTTCGGGCGGGCGCTGGTGGCGGCGCATCACCTGGCGACGCATCACCCGGTGGCGCATGCGCTCCTGCCCGCGCAGCATCAGCGCCAGCTCGTAGTCGTCGAGTACCTGCTGCGCCTGGGAGGTCGCGATCGCGTCGACTGCGACGAGCGCTCGCGCCGCCGCGGTGAGCGGCGAGTCGTGCGGAGCGCCGTTGTGATCGTGCTCGCCCAGCAGCGCCCGCTCGCCGGCGAGGCGCAGGTACAGCTCCGCGTCGAAGACGCTCATCGCGTCAGCGTGCCAGATCCCGCCTGGAACCGCCAGACTTGGCGCATGGACGATCAGGCCGCTGTCGTGCAGGCGCTCGGGGTCGCGCTCGCCGCGCGCGTGCCGGTGCTGCTGTGGGGCGCACCTGGTACCGGCAAGACGTCGGTGATCCGCGCGATGGCAACCGCCGCGGGGTGGCCGTGCGAGACGGTGATCGCATCGATTCGTGAGCCCTCGGATTTCGCGGGGCTGCCGATCGTCACCGGGACCGAGGGCGTCGGTGACGGCGCTCGCGTGGACTTCGCGCCGCCGCGCTGGGCGGTGCGCCTGGCGCGCGAGGGCCACGGCGTGGTGTTCTTCGACGAGGTCTCAACCGCGCCGCCGGCGGTGCAGGCGGCGCTGCTGCGGGTCGTGCTGGAGCGGACCGTCGGCGACCTGACGCTGCCAGACGCCGTATCCGTGGTCGCGGCTGCGAACCCTCCCGAGCAGGCCGCCGACGGCTGGGAGCTGTCGCCGCCGCTGGCGAACCGCTTCTGCCACCTCGACTGGCCGGTGGACGCGCGGACGGTGGCCGACGGCTTCTCGGGAGGCTGGCCGGCGCCGCGGCCGCCGGCGCTCGAGGACGGCTGGGAGCGCCGCGTGCCGGTCGTGCGCAGCTGGATCGCGGGCTTCGTCACCGTGCGCCCGATGCTCGCGCTCGCCGTCCCCGAGGATGCGGCCGGCGCCGGTCGCGCGTGGCCGAGCCCGCGCACGTGGGACATGTCGGCGCGCCTGCAGGCGGCCGCCGAGGCTGCCGCGGTGAGCGAGCTGGCCGCGTCGCTGCTGGTGCGCGGCTGCGTCGGGATCGGCGCGGGCGTCGAGTTCCTGACGTGGCTCGTCGAGGCCGACCTTCCCGATCCCGAGGCGGTGCTCGCAGACCCCGACAGCTTCGTGCTTCCGGAGCGTGGCGACCGCGCGTATGCGGCGCTGTGCTCGATCGCCGCCGCGGTCGCCGCCGACGCCGGCGATGGGCGCTGGGAGCGCGGCTGGCGCGCGTTCGGCCGGGCGGCCGAGTCGACCCCGGACGTGGCCGCCGCAGCGGCGCGCACGCTTGCCCGCGCCCGCCCCGCGGGGGCGGCGATCCCCGACGAGGTCAAGGCGTTCGCGCCGCTGCTGCGCGAAGCCGGGCTGCTGGGGTGAGCGAGCCCGCGCTCGAGGCCCGCGCGCTGGCCGCCGCGCGGCTGTGGGCGAGCGCGCGGATGCCGTACCTGGCCAGCGCCCTGTTCGCATGTGCGGTGCGCGCGGACCCGGGCTCGGGCACGATCGGCGTCGATCGCTCGTGGCAGGTGCACGCCGACCCCGAGATCGTGGCGCGCCTCGAGGTGGAGCAGCTCGGACGGCTGCTGCTCCACCTGACCGGGCATCTACTGCGCGATCACGCCGGCCGCGCGCAGCGTGTGGGCGTATCCGCGGAGAACGCTCGCGGGCGCTGGAACCGCTGCACCGACGCGGAGCTCAACGACGATCTCGCCGCGGAGGATTGCGTGCCGGATGTGGCGCCGGATCTGCCGGGCGATCTCGGCTGCGAGCCAGGGCAGCTGGCCGAGGTCTACTACGGCGAGGCCGTCGACGGTCCGCGCCGCTGGGACTGCGGCTCGGGCGCCGACGGCTGTGCCCGCGCCGGCGAGCTGTCGGCAGACGGCGGCATCGACCCGCGCCAGGGTGAGCTGCTGCGCCTCGGCGTCGCCGCCGAGATCCAGCGCCGGCACGGGCAGCTGCCGGGCAGCGTCGCCGGCGGCTGGCTGCGCTGGGCTGAGACGGTGCTCCCCTCGCGCACCGACTGGCGCCGCGTCCTGGCCGCCGAGGTTCGCAGCGCGGTGGCGGCGGTCGCCGGCATGGTCGACTACAGCTACCGGCGCCCGTCGCGTCGCGCGCACGCCTCGCCGGGCGTGATCCTGCCGACGCTGCACCGCCCGGTGCCCGACGTGGCGATCGTGTGCGACACGTCCGGCTCGATGCATGAGCGGCTGCTCGCCCGCGCGCTTGCCGAGGTCGAGTCGATCCTCGCGCGCGCCGGGCTGCGCCAGGCGCAGGTCAGGGTGCTGGCGGTGGACACCGACGTGCAGGCGGTGCGCCGCGTCAGCCGCGCCGCGCAGGTGCAGCTCGCGGGCGGCGGCGGCACCGACATGGGCGCTGGCATCGCGGCGGCCACGCGGCTGCGCCCGCGTCCGTCGGTGGTGATCGTGCTCACCGACGGCTTCACGCCGTGGCCGGAGCACCCGCCCGCGGGCGTGCGCGTCGTCGTCGGCCTGTTGAGTGAGGGGATCGCTGCGCCCGGGTTCTCGCCGCCGCGGTGGGCGCGCACGGTCGTGATCGACGATGCCGGGCTGCCTGTGGCGCGGGCGCTGTAGCTCTCCGGCGGTCACAGATCGACGCGATCGCTCGTTATGCCTGAAGTGCGGTCAACTGGAGAGGCATTGAGCGATGGCGAGCTGCTGGCGCGGTCGCGCGGCGGGGACCACGGCGCCTTTGGGCTGCTGTACGAGCGCCGCCGCGAGCTGGTGCTCGCGTTCCTGATCAAGCGCACGCACGATCGGGAGGTCGCGAGCGATCTGACGGCGGAGACGTTCGCGGCCGCGCTCGTGGCGCTCACCGACAGGCCGCCGGAGATCTCCGGCTCGGCGGCGCCGTGGCTGCTGACGATCGCGCGCAATCGCCTGATCGACAGCTACCGCCACGGCCGCGTCGAGAGCGCCACGCGCCGGCGCCTGGCGTTCGAGCCCGCGCAGGCCAGCGAGAGCGACATCGAGCGCGTCGTGCGTCTGGCCGGCGAAAGCGAGCTGCTGGCGAGCCTCGCGCGCGAGCTGCCGGCCGACCAGTACGAGGCGCTGCAGGCTCGCGTGCTCGACGAGCGCGGCTATGACGAGATCGCACGCGAGCTCGACTGCTCTCAGGCGGTCGTGCGCAAGCGCGTCAGCCGCGCGATCTCCACGCTGCGAGCGCAGCCGCTGGCCGCGCTCGCAGGGGTGGTGCTCGGCGCGCTGGTGCTGGCGGCGGCGGCGTTCGCGGCCACGCAGATCATCGGCGTCGGCGCGCCCGTGCGCGGCTCGGGCGAACAGCGGCGCACGACCGCATCGACCGGCGTCGGCCTGCCCGTCCCGGGTGCGCACAGCCGGCATGGCGCCGCGCGGCTGCTGGGCGTCTCCGTGCCCGATCCGGCCGGCGGGCTGCCGTGGGGCATGCGCATCGTGCGCACCACGCGCGGGCTCGTGTGCGTGCAGATCGGGCGCCTGCTCGGCGGGCGGCTGGGGGTTCTCGGCCAGGACGGACTGTTCGGCGACGACGGCCTGTTTCACGAACTGCCGGCCTCCGTGCTCGACCAGGACACCTGCGATCAGCCGACTCACTTCACCGTCTACGACGCCCGCGCGCTGGCCGCCAGCGCGATGTTGCCGGGTCCGCAGGTCTCGTGCTGGTATCCCGGCAGCGTTCGCCCCGCAGGCGAGAGCCAGCCGTTCTGTCCCGCGAGCGACGAGCGCGACGTCGCTTTTGGCGTGCTCGGCCCGCATGCCGTGAGCGTGACCTACCGTGTGCCCGGCGGCGCGCTGCGCACGATCCCGGTCACGAGCGGCTACGGCGCCTACCTGATCGTGCTGCGACAGCCGCCGCTGAGCCAGCCGTTGAACGGCAGCCTCTCGTCCTCGTCGTTTCCCCTCGACCGCTTTCCGTTCGACTACCAGCCGTCGGTGCTCACCAGCATTCGCTTCCGCTTCGCCGGCCACATCTGCCAGACGGGCAACGAACCGCTGCCGGGCGGACCGCCGGCCTGCACGAGCCCGCGGGCCGGCGCGCCGGCGCCTGCCGGCTCGCACGTCGCGCCCGCGCTGCATACGACGATCACGCTGAAGGCGCATCGGGCCCCCCACGGCTATGACCTCGAGCTCGCGTTCGCGGCACCGGTGGCGGTCCGCAACGCCAGCACGGCGTATGGCGTGGAACAGTTCCCGCCGCAGACCCGGGGCTGCGGCGGGCTGGGCTCCTCCGGGCTGCCGATTGAGCGCGACGTCGCTCGTGGGCAGGTCATCCACGTCACGCTGTTCGTCGAGCAGCGCCCCGGATGTGACGGCGTGGTTCGCGGCCGCGTCATCTTCGGTCACCAGCCAGGGCCGCTGACGGGCCCCTTCCCGGAGCAGACGGTCGGCAGCTTCTCGTTCAAGCTGCCATAGATGTTGTGATGAAAGCGGCCGACCGGCGTAGTTGAGGTGATGAGTAGATCGGCCTCTCCCTCCGGCATCCTCGACGAGCACGCGTTCGACACGCTGTTCCGGGACTGCGCGAGCGACGTGCACGCGTATGCGATCTCGCTGCTCGGCGACCGCGCGGCGGCGGAGGACGTGACGGCGCTGGCGTTCGAGCGCCTGTACCGCTCGCGCGGACGCCTGGACGCTCGTCGCGGTACGCCGCGGGCGTGGCTGTTCGCGATCGCGCGCAACGCCGCGCTGGACGAGCTGCGCCGGCGCGGGCGCCAGCCCCACTACGCGCTTGACGATCAGCGCGCCGGTGGGCTCGATGCAAGCGATGCCCGCGAATCGATCGGCGCGAGCGCGGCCGAGGAGGCGCTCGAGCAGGCCGAGCGCGGGGCGGCGGTGCGCGCCGCGCTGGCGGCGCTGCCGCTGCGCGAGCGCGAGCTGGTGCTGCTGAAGTTCCACGGCCAGCTCTCCAACGCGGAGCTCGCCAGGGCGCTGGGCATCAGCGAGTCCAACGCGGGCACGCGCCTGCACCGCGCCCTGAGTCGGCTGCGCGAAGGCTGCACCGAGCTCGACCGTCAGGCGCTCGCATGAGGGTCATCGCATTCCCCGGTGGTGAGAGCTCGCCCGAGGAGGAGACCTGGCTCGCGGAGCTGGACGCGGCGCTCGACGGCCAGGCCGAGGGCCCCGCGGCGGACTCCTGGCGCGAGCTGCGCGCGGATGTACGCGCACTGGCGCCGGCGCCCTCACCGGAGCTGATGCAGCGCCTCGAGCGTCTGCAGCATGCCCATGCCCCTGCCCCGGCGCCCTCCGCAAAGCGGACGCGACGCCGTGACCTCGCGTGGCTGCATGCGCTCGGGCGTCCGCAGCTGGCCGGCGCGATGGCGACCATCGCCGCGCTCGTGGTCGTGGCGGTGGTCCTCGTCAGCGGGCACTCCGGGGGCTCCGCTGTTCCGGAGGCCACCCCGGCCCCGCATGGGGAAGCGGCGAGTCACGCAACCGAGGAGCCGGTGCCTGCCCTCAGCGGGTCCGCGAAAGCCCAGTCCTCCAACGCACCGGCTGAAGCCGCCGCAACGGGCGCGCCGGCGGAAGCCCAGGCCGCGGCGCCCGGACGGGTTGAGCAGCTGGCGGCGTCGGTCAGCCTGAGCGCCTCCCCCGGGGACGTGCAGGCGGTCTCCGACGGCGTTGCGCGCTTGGCGGTCCGCGACGAAGGCTTCGTCGAGCAGTCCCACGTGCAGGTGCAGCAGCATGGCTCGAGCGAAGCGACGCTGACGTTGCGGCTGCCGAGCGCGCACCTGAGCACGGCCTTGGCGGCGATCGGTCGGCTGGCGCCGGTGGGCGCGGAGAGCCAGTCGCTACAGGACATCACGAGCTCCTACGACGCGGCGCGCCGGCGCTTGGCCGACGCCAACGCCGAACGCCGGGCGCTGCTGAAGGCGCTGGCGAGGGCCACGAGCGAAGGGCAGATCGACAGCCTGCGCGAACGGCTGGCGCAGGCCCGCGGCGCGATCGCCCAGGCCCAGTCCTCGCTGAACGCGGTCTCCCAGCGCGCCAGCACCGCTGAAGTCGAAGTGACGGTTCTCGGCAACGCGCGGGCGGCGAGCGAAGGGCTGACGCTCGAGCGCGGGCTGCACGATGCGGGGCGCGTGCTCACGGTGGCGCTGATCGTGCTGCTGATCGCGGCCGCGGCGCTCGTGCCGCTGGCGCTCTTGATCGGGGCTCTCGTGGGGGCGCATCGCACGTGGCGCCGCTACTCGCGCGAGCGCACGCTGCGGTCCTGAGTACTCGCCCGACGAGATCGTTCCACGTTGTAACGATCTCGTCGCGGGACCCTGATCTCTTCGGTCCCGGCGACTCGCCGCCTGATCGTTCCACGTTGTAACGATCTCGCGCGAGCCTTTGATCGGGACGGTACGCGCTGGTACTGTTTCTAACTCGCGAGGGGTTGGGACACCGGGAGAGGGCGGGGCTGATGGCAAGGATGACATTGTGTCTGCGGCGTGCGCGGCGACGGCTGCCCGCGGCGTTGGCGGTGGCCCTGCTTGCGGCGATGCTGGCGACGCTGATGGGCGCGTCGGCGAGCGCGAGGATCGCGGGCGGCGCGGCGTCGGCGTCGCCGGCGGCCGGTGAAGGCAAAGCGCCGAAAGTCGTGAAGCAGCCGGCCAGCGTGACCGTCGAAGAAGGCCAGGTCACGGTTCTGGAAGCGACCGCGTCGGGCGTGCCGACGCCGACGGTGAGCTGGGAAGTGTCGAGTAACGCGGGGAGCAGCTGGAGCGCGGTGGCGGGCGCCAGCTCGGACCAGCTGACGATCGCCCACCCGGTGACGGCGGAAAACGGCCATGAGTTCCGCGCGGTGTTCCTCAACGAAGCGGGCCACGCGACGAGCAAAGCGGCGACGCTGACGGTGACACCGGCGCCGGCACCGCCGCGGTTCCTCGAGCAGCCGGCGAGCACGACGGTCGAAGAAGGCCACACCGCGTCGTTCTTCATCGCGTCCTCGGGCTACCCGTCGCCGACGGTGCAGTGGGAAGTGTCGACGAACGGCGGCGCGGAATGGAGCGCGCTGAGTGGGGCGACCTCCTCGACGCTGTCGCTCCCGGATGTCCAGCCTTCCCAGAACGGCTATGAGTATCGAGCGGTGCTCGAGAACATCGCGGGCACGGCGACGAGCAGCGCGGCGACGCTGACAGTGCATACGCGCCCGGTGGTGAGCGAGCAGCCGCAGTCGATGACCGCGGAAGTCGGTGGGGCGGCGCTGTTCGAAGCTGCTGCGTCGGGCTTTCCCGCGCCGACGGTGCAGTGGGAAGTCTCGACGAACGCGGGCGGCACGTGGAGCACGGTCGCGGGCGCCACCTCCGATCAGCTGAGCGTCGCGGACCTGCAGGCCTCACAGAACGGCGATGAGTATCGCGCGGTGTTCACCAACGTTGCCGGCAGCGGCACCAGCGAAGCGGCGACGCTGACGGTCGCGCTTCACCACTACCGCGTGCTCGACTGGGGCCAGAACACCTATGGGCAGCTCGGCGACGGCGGTTTCACGCAGAGCGATGTGCCGGTGTCGGCGGATGGCCTGAACTTCGTGACGTCGGTGGCGGCGGGCAGGCGCCACACGTTGGCGCTGCTGAGCAACGAAAGCGCTGACGCCTGGGGCGCGAACACGGCGGGGCAGCTTGGCGACGGCGGCAACCTGTCGAGCACGGTGCCGGTGGCGGTGGAAGGGTTGAAAGGCGTCAAGGCGCTGGCGGCGGGCGCTAATCACAGCTTGGCGCTGTTGAGCGACGGCACGGTGATGGCGTGGGGCGGCAACGAATCGGGTCAGCTCGGTGACGGCGGCACGCTCGAAAGCGACGTGCCGGTGCGCGTCAGCGAACTGTCGGGGGTGGTGGCGATCGCGGCGGGCAACGAATACAGCCTGGCGCTGCTCGCAGACGGCACGGTGATGGCGTGGGGGAAGGGCGAACAGGGGCAGCTGGGCGATGAAAAAGCCAGGAGCAGCGACGTGCCGGTGGCGGTGAGCGCGCTGTCCGGGGTGACGGCGATCGCGGCCGGCGGCGAACATGCGCTCGCGTTGCTGTCTAACGGCACGGTGATGGCTTGGGGCTCTGACGAATACGGGCAGCTGGGCAACGGCTCGGTGGTTGCGCCCGAAGAAGAAGAAGAACTTGGAGAACGCACGAGCGACGTGCCGGTGGCGGTCACCGGTGTGAGCGGTGTGACGGCGATCGCGGCTGGCCTGCACCACAGCCTGGCGCTGCTTGGCAACGGTACGGTGATGGCGTGGGGCGAGGATACGGCGGGTCAGCTTGGCGACGCCGGCATCGCGCGCGAAGAACAGACGCCGGTACTCGTGAGCGGGCTCACCGGCGTGACGGCGATCGCGGCCGGCGGCGAACACAGCATGGCGCTGCTTTCGAGCGGCAACGTGGAGACGTGGGGGGAAGACAAATTCGGCGAGCTGGGCGATGGCAGCGCGGGTGAACCGAGCGACGTGCCGGTGGCGGTGGCGGGTCTGGGCGAGGTCAAGGCGATCGCAGCCGGTATGGGCCATGACGTGGCGCTGAGTGAACCGCTGCCGAGCGTGACGGCGGTTGCGCCGCGCAGGGGCGCCACGGCGGGCGGGACGACGGTGACGATCGTGGGCGCGAGTTTCGAAGGGGCGACGTCGGTGGCCTTCGGCACGAAGAGCGCGACGCACTTCACGGTCACATCGCCGAGCTCGATCACGGCGGTCGCGCCGCCGGGGGCGCTGGGTACGGTCAATGTGACGGTGACGACGGCGGCGGGCACGAGCGCGCCGGGCTCGGCTGACCTGTTCACCTACGTGGCCCAGCCGACGATCAAGTCTTTGTCGGCGAAGAGCGGCCCGGGGGCGGGCGGCACGTCGGTGACGATCACGGGCACGGGCTTTGAAGAAGCGAGTGCTGTTGCCTTCGGCGCGACCGGCGCTGCTGAGTTCACCGTCAACTCCTCGACGTCGATCACGGCGGTCTCGCCGGCGGGCGCGGGCGCGGTTGACGTGACCGTGACGACGCCGGGCGGCGTGAGCGCGACTTCGAAGAAGGATCTGTTCGACTACGAGCCTGCGGTCGAAGAGGTCACACCTGGCAGCGGCCCGCTGGCGGGTGGCACGAGCGTGACGATCGACGGCGAGGGGTTCGCGCCGGGTACGAGCACGACGACGTTCAAGTTCGGATCCAAGCAGGCCACCGGTGTGGACTGCAGCTCGAGCACGAGTTGCACGGCGATTGCGCCGGCGAGCAAGAAGGCCGAGGCGGTGCAGGTGATCGCGACGGTGGGCAAGTTGAAGAGCGCGGCCAACCCTCCCGGCGACGGCTTCACCTACGAATAATTAATTGGTGCGGCTGGCGCTGCTCGCAGAAGCCGCCAGCCGTCTACCGCGGCTGTGCCCACAGCCCGGCGATCCGGTCGAACAGCTCCAGGGCGCGTGCGCGAGCACCGGGGGCGGCGAGCGCGATTTCGCGCCGTAGCGCGGGCTCGTCGATCGCGCGCTCGGCGAGCTTGCGCTGGGATTCCTCGATCCAGGCGTGGGCGAGGGCGGCGTCGGTCTCGGGATGGAACTGCACGCCGATGCTCGCACCGTGGACGAACGCGAGCGGCACCTCGCCCGAGCGTGCGAGCTCGCGCGCGCCGGGCGGCACGGTGAGGATGTCTTCGTGCCACCGCAGCCAGGGGCCGCGCGCGATCAGCTCGGGCTCGTCGGTCTCGAGCGTGCTCCAGTCGAGCGCGATCTGCGGCGCGCGCCGGACCTCGCCGCCGAGCGCCTTGGCGAGCGCTTGGGCGCCAAAGCAGATGCCGAGCAGCGGCACGCCGGCGCCGTGTGCGCTGCGCAGCAGCTCGAGCTCGCGCTCGAGCCACGGCACCGAGGGATCGGTGACGGAGCGATCGGAGCCGAGGGTGACGAACGCGTCGGCGTCGCGCGGGACGGGCCAGCGCGTCAGCGCGGGGACCTCGAGCGTGCTCACGGCGTGCCCGCGCGCGCTCGCCCAGTCGACGAGCAGCGCGGCTGGAACCGCGCGTTCGTGCTCGAGCACGATGATCTTCATCGCTCTAGTGTGACGCGGCGCTGATGCGGTAGATGGTGCCGGTCTGCCAGTCGCCGACGAGCAGCGAATGCTCTGGCGCGAGCGTGATCGCGAGCGGGTTCTGGATGCCCGTCAGGAACGGTGTGACCGCGCCCTCATAACCGGAGCTGGTGCGTGTGAGCGCGACCCGCTGCACCTTCGCGACCGCCCACTCGGGCACGATCGCGGCGGTCCCGATGCTCGCGCCGAGCTGCCCGGTGAGCAGCGCGACGCCGCCGACGGCGGCGTGCTTGTCGAGCACGGCGACGGGCGCCGGCACGCCGGCGCAGGCGGCGCCGCCCTGCCCGTGGCACTCCGGGAAGCGCCAGTCCTGGCCTTCTGCGACGAGCGCGAGCGAGTCGCCGGGGGTCTGTGCGCCAAGGTTGTCCTGCTGGTTCATGGTCACGAACAGGTCGTTGCTGCCGGGTAGGTAGCTGAGTCCGAACGGAGCGCGGATGTGGCTCGCGTAGAGGCGCAGGTCGCTGCCGTCGGGCCGGAAGGAGACGATCGAGCCGGAGTACTCGGAGCTCGGCGTGCAGTGGTCGCAGCTGGCGGTGATGCCCATCACGAAGCGCCCGTCGGCGGCCATCACGAGCAGGTTGTTCTCGCCGCCGGCGACGGGGCCGGCGAGGATCTCGCGATGCTGGGTGAAGCGCTTGCCGTTGAAGTCGCCGTACTCGTCCACGCGCCCGACGGAGGCGACGTACAGCTGGCCTCGATACCAGGCGAGGCCGAGCGGGTCATCGAGCCCGGAGACGACCTTCAGCGCCTTGGCGCCGGCGCCGGCGATCATGTAGACGCCGTCCTCGCTGTGGGCTTCAAGTCCGGCAGCTGTCAGCCACAGCCGCCCCTGCGGGTCGAACGCGAACGCGGCGGTCGTGCGCGGTCCCTTGGCATAGACGCTCGCGTGCAGGCCCGCCGGGCCCTTCAGCCCGGCGCCGATGGACACCAGGGTGGAGCTCGCGCCGGCGCCCGTGCTGCTGCTGTTGCCGGCGGCCGTGCTGCTGCTGCCGGCGGGCGAGCTTGAGCCGCAGCCGGCGAGCGCGAGGCAGCCAGCCGCGAGCGCAAGCGCGGCGAGCAGCAGGCGAGCGCTGGGGCGGGGGGAGCGGGTGGCGATGTCCACGATCGTGCGCGCTGAAGCTAAGCACGCGTGCAGGTTGTGTGTGCGAGCTGTATAAGAGCGGCACTCGTGTCGAACCTCGACCGCCTGCTGCACCGTGTGCCTGAACGCTCGGGCGCGGCCACGCATCGTCAGCTGACGATCTTCGTGCGGCGCATCGAGGTGCTCGGCCTGGTTGTTGCCTGGCTGCTGTTCCTCGGCGCGGTCGGCCTGGCTTTGACCGAGGGCGTGGGGCTGTGGTACGCCTTTCGCTGGGCGCTCGACACCGCGGCGACGGTCGGCGGCTTCCCGCAGCCGCACACGCTTGGCGGGCAGATCATCCAGGTGCTGCTGATCGTGCTGGGCGTCGGTACGCTCTTCTACGCGCTGGCGACGGTCGCCGAGTTCTTCGTGGCGGGGCACGTGGGTGACCTGCTGGGCGCACGTCGCATGCAGAGGATGATCGACTCGCTGACCGACCACCACATCATCTGCGGCTTTGGCCGCGTCGGCCGCCAGGTCGAGCGCGACCTGCGCGCGGCGCGCGCGAGCTACGTGATCGTCGATGCGGACAACCGCAACCGCCATCGCGCGGAGGGGCTGGGCATCAGCTTCATCGAGGGCGACGCCTCCGATGACGTGGTGCTGGTGCAGGCGGGCATCGCTCGCGCCCGCTCGATCATCGCGTGTGCGGACTCCGATGCGGACAACGTGTTCATCACGCTGACCGCGCGCGAGCTGCGCGCGGACATCCCGATCGTCGCGCGCGCGGCGATCGAGGACACTGAGAAGAAGCTCAAGCGCGCGGGCGCAGACCGCGTGATCTCGCCGTACAAGGCGAGCGGCACCGAGATGGCGAGGCTCGCGCTGCACCCGCAGCTGAGTGGCGTGGTCGACGTCGACGCCGAATACCGCATGGCGGAGATCCCCGTGAGCGAGGGTTGCGAGGGGCTGGGCCAGACCGTCGGGGACATCCGCGGCGGCTCGATGATCGTGGGCCTGCGCCGGGGCGTGGACTTCCAGCCCCAGCCGCCGGCGGAGACGCCGCTGCTGTCCGGCGACGTGATCCTGGCGATGGGCACGCCGAGCACGCTGGACCGCCTCGAGGGGCTGCTGGCGCCCACCGGCAAATAGGCTGTCCGCGATGCGCGCCCACCACGTCCACATCGAGCACGAGTTCGCCAAGCCGCCGCGGCAGATCTTCGCGTTCCTCGCCGAGCACGAGAACCTCGCGGAGGTGTTCGGGTCGAAGGTGACGCGTCTGCGCGACGGCGAGGACGGGCAGCGAAACGGGGTCGGCTCGGTGAGGGAGCTGCAGATCGGTCCGCTGCCGCCGTTCGAGGAGACCGTCAGCGAGTTCGTGCCGGGCGAGCGGATCGTCTACGCCATCACCAAGGGCAGCCCGCTGCGCGGCCACCTCGGCGTGATGGAGTTCGCGCCGTCCCCGGCGGGGACGCGCTTCGTCTATGACATCCGCCTCGCCTCGCCGATCCCGGGGCTCGCGCTGCTCGTGCGCGCGATGCTGACGCGCTCGATCAAGCGCTCGCTGCCCAAAGTCGAGCACGAGGCCTGAGCCGCCGGCCGGTGCGTGCCGGCCGGTGCTCGAGTGTCAGGCGCCGGTCGTGATCACCATCCGAAAGCGCGCGTCGCCGCTCATCATCCGGTCGTAGGCCGCTTCGGCCTGCTCGAGGGGGAACGTCTCGATTATCGGGCGCACGCCCGACAGCGCGCTGAAGTCGAGCGTGTCCTCCGAGTCGCCCGAGTGCCCGGAGGCATGCCCGGCGATCGTCTTGCTGCCGCCGATCAGCATCACCGGTGGGATCTGCATCGGTTCCATCGACGCGCCCAGGATGAGCAACTTGCCGCGCACGCCCAGACCGCCGAGCACGGCGGTCATCGCGGGGGCGTTGGTGATCGTCGAGGCGATCACCTTGGCGCCGCCGAGCTTGCTCAGCTCTGCGGCGGGATCCTCGGCGGTGCTGTCGATGTAGCGGCGAGCGCCGAGCTCGAGGGCCAGCTCTCGCTTGGCGGTGCCGCGGGCGATCGCGACGGTGTCGAAGCCGAGCTTGGCGGCGAACTGCACCGCCAGATGCCCGAGCCCGCCGACGCCCAGGACTGCCACGAGGTCGCCTGCGTATGCGCCGCTGTGGCGCAGCGCGTTGTAGGTGGTGACGCCCGCGCACAGCAGCGGTGCGGCCTCCTCGGCGGACAGCTCGTCGGGGATCGAGGCCATGGCGCTGGCCTTGACGAGGATGTAGTCGGCGTAGCCACCGTCGACAGTGATGCCGGGGATCTCCATGTGGGCGCAGTTCATGAGGTCGCCGCGGCGGCACTGGTGGCAGTAGCCGCAGTTGCCGCCGAACCAGCCCACGCCCACGCGCTGCCCGACCTCCCAGCCTTTGACGCCCTCCCCGAGCGCCGCCACCTCGCCTGCGATCTCATGCCCGGGGACGTGCGGCCAGGACATGCCGGGGAAGCCGCCCGTTTTGGAGAACGAGTCGCTGTGGCAGATGCCGCACGCGTGCACGCGCACGAGCGCCTCGCCGCTGCCGGGCGTCGGCACCTCGCGCTGCACCAGCTCGAACGGGCCGCCCTGCTCGCCCACCTGCACGACTCTCATGCTCGCCATCTGATCTCCTCGCTTGGACACTCGCTCGAGACTCACCCTAGCTCGGCGACCGCGACCATCCCCTTTGGCGCCTATCGTGCCTGTTCCATGGCCGCCGCCCCGTTCTCCGCCACCCTTGCCCGCGATGAGGCGGTGCTGCGCTTTCCCTATGACGAGGCGCTGCGCCAGCTGCTGCGCGCGATCCCGGGTCGGCGCTGGGACCCGGGGGAGCGGGCTTGGTGCATCCCGCTGGGGCCTGACCAGGCGCAGGCGCTTACGCATCTGTTCGCGGCGCTGACGCACGAGCCGGACGTCAGCGAGGAGCTCGATCGCACGATCCGCCGCCGGCGGGCCAAGCGCCGTCGCGACGAGTGCCTGGTGGAGCTCGCGCGCCCGGATTCCGACTGGTGGTTGAGCTTTGCCACCGACGGCGCGATCGAGCCGGTCGAGAGCCTGCTCGAGCACCCGGACGCGCGCGAGCTGCCGGCGATCGGGCGCGCGGTGGTGCCGCTGGACGATCGCTCGGCGGAAATGTTGGCGGAGCTGGACCGGCCGAACGCGCGCCTGCGGCTGAGCGAGGAGACGCGCCGCGCGTTGCGAGCGCGTAGCGAGCAGGAGGCTCAGCGCCAGGCCGGTGGCGGTTCGGCGCGCACCGAGCGTCCGGTGCGGCCGAGCTATGACGTCGAGTTCCGCCGTGACCGGCGTGGCGAGCACTGGATCCTGATCGCGCCCGAGCGCGCACAGCTGGCACGCGTGCTCGCGGCTCGTGCCGGCCTGCGCGCGCTCGACGGGCCGCTTGGAACACTCGGCCTGGCGGCGGTCGAGCACGACGCCGAGCAGCTGGCGGAGCTGCTCGAGCACGTCGAGGACGTCAGCGTCGATCCGCGTGTAACCGCCTGGCTGAAGCGCGCTACCACCTGGCGCGGCAACGTCGAGGTAGGAGCCCCGCCTGCCCCGAGCGAGCAGCCGGTGTTCCTGCTGCTCGGCAACGACGAGCGCCTGCCGCGCGCGCTGCGCGAGCGAGCGACCGCCGTTCCCGGTGGCGTGTCGGTGGCGCTCACGCTCGCGTCGTGGGAGCTGATGCGCGGTCTCGACGCGTGGATCAGCCAGGCAGCGAAACGCTGCATCGCGGCGATCGAGGACGATCGCCCGGCGCCGCCGGCGGTGCTCGAACGCTCGAGCGTGCACGAGGATGAGATGTTCGTGCTGGCCGCGGGCCACGATCCCACCCGGATCCAGCAGTTCGCGGCGCTGCGGGGCGTGCTGGCACCGGCGGGCCGGCGCGGCGGCACGAGCGAGCATGCCCAGCTGCCGGCGCTGCGCGCCGACCCGTTCTGCGTCCCGCAGCTGGATGAGTTCCTGGCGGACGGCGAGGTGTGGGTCGAGCCGGACGCGCTCGAGCTGCTGCAGGAGATCCGCGAGCAGCACGCGCACGCCGCCGGCCTGGTGGCGCTCTCGTGCGCGACCGATGCGCCGCTGCACGTCGCCGGGCTGGGCGGCGAGCTGAAGCCGTTTCAGCGCGCGGGCGTCAGCTATCTGCTCGAGCGCCGGCGCGCGTTTCTCGCCGACGAGCAGGGCCTGGGCAAGACGATCGAGGCGCTCGCCGCGGTCGAGGCCGCCGATGCGTATCCCGCGATCGTGGTGTGCCCGGCGAGCCTCAAGCTCAACTGGCTGCGTGAGCTCGAGCGCTGGCTGCCGCACCGCAGCACGCGCGCGCTCGCCGGCAACGGCCGCGGCGACGTCGAGCCGGAGCCGGCGGTGGACATCACGGTCGTCAACTACGACATCGTCGCCGCGCGCCTGCACGAGCTGTGTGCGCTGCGGCCGAATGCGCTCGTGCTCGACGAGTCCCACTACTGCAAGAACGCCGCCGCCAAGCGCACGCAGGCGGTGCAGCGGCTGTCAGCGGTGCTGCCGCGCGAGGGCCTCGTGCTCGCGCTCAGCGGCACGCCGATCACCAACCGCCCGGCCGAGCTGATCTCCCAGCTGCGCATCCTTGGGCGCCTCGAGGACTTCGGCTCGGGCGCGCGCTTCGGTCAGCGCTTCCGCGGCGCGGACGCGCATCTGCGCCTGCACTGGCATCTGCGCGCGCGCTGCTTCGTGCGCCGCCTGAAGGTCGACGTGCTCCCGCAGCTGCCGGCCAAGACGCGCGCGGTCGTGCCGGTGGAGCTGGACAACGAGAGCGAGTACCGCCTGGCCGAGCGCGACCTGGTGGCGTGGCTACGCAGCCAGCCGCTCGACCTGCGCGAGCTCGATGCCAAGGTCGCCGCGGCGCTGCGGGCGGAGCGGCTCGTGCGCTGCAACGCGCTGAAGCTGCTGGCCGCGCGCGGCAAGCTGCACGCCGCGCTCGCGTGGATCCACGACTTCTGCTCCTCGGGTGAGCGGTTGGTGGTGTTCGCCGGGCACAAGGAGGTCCAGCGGGCGGTGCTCGCGCGCTTCCCGACCGCGCTGCACATCCTCGGCGAGGACAGCGCCACCGCCAGGGACGCTGCGCTGCAGGCCTTCCAGGGGCCGGATGCCAGTGAGGCCAACCAGCTGATCGTCTGCTCGATCGAGGTCGCCGGCCACGGCCTGACGCTGACGCGCGCTTCGAGCGTTGCCTTCCTCGAGCTCGACTGGACGCCCGCCAAGCACGACCAGGCGGAGGACCGCTGCCACCGCATCGGTCAGCAGGACGCCGTCAACGCCTACTACCTGCTGGCAGCGGACACGATCGACGAGACCATCTCGACGCTGCTCGAGCGCAAGCGCGCGGTCATCGGCGCCGTCACCGATGGTCTCGAGCAGGACGATGAGGGCGTGCTCGATTCGCTCGTGCGCGAGCTGCGCGGCACGCCCTACCGGCACCTGCGCGCGGTCGCCTGAGACGCGCGGTCGGCAGAGGTTCTAAGGGCTGACTTCGAGCGTGTTCATGATCTCGCCGTAGTGCGCGACCGCACGCGCTTCGCCTTCGGTGATCAGCGCTTCGAGCGGTTCGCAGCGGCGCGCCAGCGCGCGCTGCGCGGAGCTCTCATCGCGAGCGAGCTGGGTCGGCAGCAAGCCGAGTGCCACCCACGCGGGCATGAACTTGGCGACGAACGCGACGGTGCTCGCCGGCAGCGCATGAAACCCGTCTGCGCCCCACGCTTTCACTTCGGCGCACAGGTTGGGCATCGTGAGGCTCAACAGCGTCTTCAGATCGCCCGCGTAGGCGCGCACGGCGCCCGTCAAAGCGTGGCTGCTCCAGCTGAGGCCGGCGACGGCGTGGACGAACGTCCTGATCGCCTGCAGGTCGGGCTGCGCCGCGGAGATCACCATCGCGCCGATCACCTCGTCGCTCATCTGCGTCGATTCCGAGTTCTGCGGAGAGCCCGCCGCTGCGCGCGGGCATTCCTGCTGCACCCCGGCGAGGACGTGCAGGGGCGCCGCTTCCGAGGTCGCGATGTGCGATCGCGCGACCCGCACGAGCGCGTAGTTGGCCTGGAGGTAGCTCTGTGTCGCGGCCGCGTTACCGGATGCCGCCAGGGCAACCGGCGGCATCGCCGCCAGCCCCGCCGCTGCCCCCAGCAGGGTGAGTAGAGCACCGACCCTCATCGATCGAACAGCGTATGTCATTCGCGCATCGCCCGCGCCACGAAGAACTTCCTAAGGATGCTCGCGCGCCCAGCATCCTCGCCGGTTGCCGCGGGGTTCCCCGATATTGTCTGGCCCGGCAAAGCCTTCCCGACGCTAGACGTCTCCCATTAGGTCCTTCAAGCGCACATGAGACGCCACGGATACATCGTCGGGCCGGCTGCAGCCCTCGGGTTGATCGTGGCGGCGACTCTCGGCGGCTGCGGCAGCGGCGCGACTCGCAAGGCCGCCGCGGTCTCGCCTTCGTGCCTGCCGAGCACGCTCCAGCACAGCGCGAGCCTGCCCGGCACCGACGTCGCCGTCTCACCCGAGCCGGAAACCGACACCGCCAACCCGGACACCCAGATCAGCTTCCTGGGTACGAGCGTCGCGAACATCCAGCAGGTCTCGGTCGTCGGTTCGCAGTCGGGCGCTCACGCCGGCCACCTGGAGGGCTACTCCCAGGGCGGCGGTGGCAGCTTCGTGCCCGAGCAGCCGTTCGACCAGGGCGAGCACGTGCTCGTGCGCGCGGTGCTCGGCGGCACCGATGGCGCCAAGCGCGTCGCCTTTGGCTTTCGCATCGACCACCCCTACCCGACAGCTGGCGCCGCGGAGTTCCCCAACCCGCCCGCGGCCCCCGCCGACTACCAGAGCTTCGACACGATGCCGGGCGTGCAAGCCCCTGTACTCGACGTCAGCGTGCCCGATCACGACCCGGCGGCCGGTGACGTCTTCACCACCAACGGGCCCGGCCCGGGCCAGTACGGCCCGCTGATCTACACGCCGCAGGGTCAGCTGATCTGGTTCGAGAAGCTGCCGAGCGGCGAAACCGCCGAGGACCTGAGCGTGCAGACCTACGAAGGCCGGCGCGCCCTGACGTGGTGGAAGGGGCGGGTGCTGTCGCTCGGCTTCGGTCAGGGCGAAGACGTCGTGATGAGCTCGGGCTACCGGATCCTCGCCAGGGTGCGCGGCGGCAACGGCCTGCACGCTGACCTGCACGAGTTTCAGCTCGAGCCCCACGACGTCGCCTACGTCACCGCTTACAACCCGATCCGCTGCAACCTCACCCCTGTCAAAGGCGCGGCCGACGGGACGATCGTCGACACGGCGATCCAGGAGATCGACATGAAGACCGGCCTCGTGCGCTGGGAATGGCACAGCCTCGACCACGTCGCCGCGGAAGAGTCCGAGACCGAAGCGTCGAGGACGAGCACGCCATGGGATTGGTTTCACCTCAACTCGATCGACATCGAGCCGGGCGGGGAGATCTTCATCTCCGCGCGCAGCACCTGGGCCGGCTACCAGCTGGAAGGCGCCAGCGGCAGGATCCTCTGGCGCCTGGGCGGCCTCAAGAGCTCATTCAAGATGGGCCCCGGCACCGAAACCGCCTGGCAGCACGACGGGCGCGTGCTGGCGGATGGCGATGTCACCTTCTTCGACGACGGCTCGAACCCGCCGATCCACTCGCAGTCGCGCGCGGTGAGAATTGCACTTGATTTCAAGACACACGAAGCACATCTTGTCTCTGCCTACACGCACACGAACCCGCCGCTGCTCGCGGCCAGCCAGGGCAACATGCAGACGCTGGCCGACGGCAACACCGTGGTGGGCTACGGCGGGGTGCCCGCGATCAGCGAGTACGCCAAAGACGGCGCGCTGCTGTTCGACGCCAACCTGCCGTTCGACATGTCCTTCTACCGCGCCTTCCGCTTCCCCTGGCAAGGGCGCCCGCTGAGCCCGCCGGCCGTGCTCGCGGATCTCAACAACACCGGCGAAGAGACGATCGTGCACGTGAGCTGGAACGGCGCGACCGAAGTCGCCTCGTGGCGCGTGCTCGCGGGCAAGCGCAGCGGCGCGCTTGCCCTGCAGGCCACGATCCCCGTGAGCGGCTTTGAAAGCTCGACGACGCTGCCCGTGAAGTTCGCGCGCGTATCGGTGCAGGCGCTCGACGCGGCCGGCCGCGTGCTCGGCAGCTCGCGTGCGGTGAAGGTGGTCAGCTACGCGGCCTCGCTGCCCAGCCCGCAACGATCGGGATGAGCCTAGTAAGCCGGTTTGGAGGTGTGCTTGTGCGTGGTGGTGGTCGCCGGAGCGCTCGTCGTCGATTTCGTCGTGGAGCTCGTGCCTTTGCCGCCGCACCCCGCCAGCGCGAAGGTGGCAGCCAGCGTGGCCACTAGCGTTAGCATGGCTGTCAGTGGCGTTCTTCTCATGGGCCGGGCTCCAGTTGTCATTGACGTGCGGGGGTTCGGCGCTCACCCTACCAGGCGTTTCCGGCTCAAAACGCCGGTCTCATGAGCGCTGAGGCGACGGTCAGCCCGGGGGTGACGCAGGCATCGCCGGCGCAGGAGGGGCGCAGCTCGAGCTCGACGTGGCTGCTGGTCGTGTGCTGCGTGGCGCAGTTCATGGTCATCCTCGACCTGAGCATCGTCAACGTCGCGCTGCCCTCGATCCAATCGGCGCTCGGCTTCTCCGCGCCGGAACTGCAGTGGATCGTCGATGCGTACTCGATCACGTTCGCGGGCTTCCTGATGCTCGGGGGACGGGCGGCCGACCATTTCGGCCAGCGGCGGATGTTCGTGATCGCATTGCTCCTGTTCGGGCTCGCATCGCTCGCCGGCGGCCTCGCGCCGGATCGCGGCTTGCTCGTGGTCGCGCGCGCCGTGCAGGGGCTGGGCGGCGCCCTGATGGCGGCGTGCTCGCTGGCGATCATCACCTCGTCGTTCGCGCCGGGCCCGCAGCTGCACCGCGCGATCGGCGCGTGGGCGTCGATGAACGGTCTCGGCGGCGCCGCTGGAATGCTGTTCGGAGGCATGATCACCCAGTTCCTCAGCTGGCGCTGGGTGCTGCTGATCAACCCCCCGATCGGGATCGCGGCAGCGATTGTGGCCTATGCGGTCGTGAGCGAGCGCCGCCGAGCGCCGGGGCGCAGCTTCGACCTTGCGGGCGCGCTGACGTTGACGATCGGGCAGATCGTGCTCGTCTTCGGGATCGTCGAAGCGGGCCTGGCGGGCCTGGACACGTTTGCCGCGCTCGGCCCGATCGTCGCGGGCCTGGTCCTGCTCGGGGTGTTCGGCGTGATCGAGGTGCGTTTCGCGTCTGAACCGCTGATCCCCTTCAAGGAGCTGACCAAGCCGCTGCGGATCGCCAACAACATCGTGCTGCTGTTCAGCGCGTCGCTGTTCCCGCTGTGGTTCGTGAGCTCGCTCTACCTGCAGCAGGTGCTCTATCTCAGTCCGCTGGACACCGGCCTGATCTTCCTGCCGATGACATTGATGATCATGCTGGTCGCCTCGCGCACCGGCAAGCTCGTGAGTCACTTCGGCGTGCGCCCCGTGCTGGGCGGGGGCCTCGTGATGTTGACCGCCGGGCTGCTGCTGCTCGCGAAAATCGGCTCCAGCGGCAGCCCGGTTGTCTACATCATGCTCCCCGGGCTGCTGGTGGCGGCCGGGATCGCGATGTCGATCGTTCCCTCCACGATCGCCGCCACCCAGGGCGCGAAAGAGGGTCAGGCGGGGCTCGCGTCTGGTCTTGTGAACACCTCACGCCAGGTCGGCGGCGGTCTCGGGCTGGCGATCCTGGTGACGCTCGCGACCTCGCGCAGCAGCCATCTGATCGGCACTGGTCATGGCGTGGCGCAGTCGCTCACCGACGGCTTCCGGCTGGCCTACCTGATCGGGGGCGGCCTCGCCGCCGCGGCTGCGTTCGTCACCTTCACGGCGATGCGGAACCCCGCGGGCGTGGTGCTGCCGGCGGCGCGGCGCCTGGTGATCGCCGTTGCCGTCGTCGTCGTCGGTTTCGTCGCGCTCGACACCGCGTTCGCCGGCTCGCACGGCGCGCCTGTGGGTGCCTACACCACCCGCGGCGCATACAGCTTCCTGTCAGCGCCAACGCTTCACCCGCCGATTCTGCACCGGGGCAGTGCGAGCGCCGCCGGCGAGTTGGTGCCGGGCTACATCTTCACCACCAACTTCTACAACCTCAACTACCCACCGCTGGTCGGCCAGAGCGGGCCGCTGATCCTCGACGACAAACTGCAACCGGTGTGGTTCCAGCCGGTTCCGGAAAAGCTCGTCGCGTCCAATCTCAGCCTGCAGTCCTATGAAGGCAAGCCAGCGCTCGCCTGGTGGCAGGGGGTCGTCACGAGCACCGGCTCGACCGAAAGCGGCGAAGACGTGGTCGTCAACCAGCACTACCGGACGGTGGCGAGGGTTCGCGGCAAGGACGGCTGGAAGCTGACGCTGCACGCAATCGAGATCTCAGGCGAAGACGTCTGGGTGACGGCCAACAAGAACATCGCCAAGAACCTCTCCAGCTACGGTGGTGCCTACAACGGCGCGATGATCGACTCGGCCGTCCAGGAGTACAACCTGAAGACCGGCAAGCTGCTGTTCAGCTGGGACGCACTCGAGCACATCCCGCTGGGTGACTCGCGTGCGACCGTGCCCACCAATGGGTTCCCATGGGACGCCTACCACGTCAACGCGATCGACCTGACCGGCAACGGGCGCTTCCTGGTCTCGATGCGCAACACGTGGGCCGCCTACATGGTCAACATCGGGACCGGCCAGATCGAATGGACGCTCGGCGGCAAGCACTCGAGCTTCAAGTTCGGCCGGGGAGCGGAATTCCAGTGGCAGCACGACGTGGCGCTGGGGGTGGGCGGGCATACCGGTCTTACGGTCACCGTGTTCGACGACCACTGCTGCCAGCTCACCGGCGGCGGCACCTCCGTGCCGCCCACCGGGCCGTCTCGGGGCCTCGTGCTCGAGCTCAACCAGAGCACGCACGTCGCGACGCTCGAGGCTCAGTATGGAAACCGCGAAGGGTTCAAGTCCGAATACATGGGCGACACGCAGCCGCTCGCGAACAGCAACACGTTCGTCGGCTGGGGATCGGCGCCGTACTTCACCGAGTACAGCCCGTCGGGCAAGCTGCTGTTGGAAGCGGAATTCCCGGGCAGCGACCTGAGCTATCGCACGATGGTCGAGCCGTGGGTCGGCCTGCCGCTGACAGCGCCCGCCGCGGCCGTGCGCTCAGCGAACGGCAGGACGACCGTGTACGCGAGCTGGAACGGCGCCACCCAGCTCGTCGCCTGGCGAGTGCTGGGCGCGGCCGGCACCGGTAGGCTGACGCCCGTGGCGAGCGCGGCGAAGTCAGGTTTCCAGACCGCGATCCCCGTGCCGCAGGGCGATCGCAGCTTCGAGGTGCAGGCGCTGGGCGCCGCCGGCAAGGTCATCGGAACTTCCCGAGAGCTCCCGGGTTCGAGCGAATGATGAACCGCGCAACCACGCTGGCGCTGGCGCTGGCGACGTCCGCCGGCCTGTGCGCGTGCGGGTCGAGCGCCGCTGTCAGCTCGGCGGTACTCACCGACACGGCCTCGCGCACGGCGGCCGCCAACCCCGTCGCCGTCTCACCCGAGCCGGGCACCCCGGACGCCTCGCCGGGCACGCAGATCAGCTTCCTCGGCACCGGCGCCACGACCGTCTCGGACGTGCGCGTGACGGGCTCGCGCAGCGGCGCGCACGCCGGCGTGCTGCGCGCGTACTCGACGGGAGCCGGCGAGAGCTTCCTGCCATCGCATCCGTTCGTGCCCGGTGAGCTCGTGAAGGTCAGCGCCGAGGTGAGCAGCGGCGGCGCCACGCATCCGGCGAGCACGAGCTTCACGATTGCCCACCAGGCGCCGGTCAGCCAGACGGAGTTCCCGATCAACCCGGGCAACTCCCATGAAGTCCAGCACTACAGCAGCGCGCCGTCGCTGACGCCCTCGACGGTCACCATCACCACGCCCGCCAAGCCCGGCGCCGCATCCGGCGACCTGCTGATGGCGCCCTACCAGGGCGCGGGTTCGCCGGGGGCGATGATCACCGAACAGAACGGCAACCTCGTGTGGTTCCATCCGCTGCCGGCGGGCGAGGAGTCCACCAGCCTCAGGGTCCAGCAGTACGACGGCAAGCCCGTGCTGACCTGGTGGCAGGGTCGCATCCTCGAGGTCGGCTTCGGCCAGGGCGAAGACGTGATCGCCAACACCGCCTACCAGAAGATCGGCGCCGTACACGCCGGCAACGGTTACCACGCCGACCTGCACGAATTCCACCTCGAGCCGGACGGCACCGCGTGGATCGACATGTTCGACCCGATCGAGATGAACCTGTCTCGCTACCACGGGCTGAGCGACGGCGTGATCACCGACTCGGTGATCCAGGAGATCGACGTCAAGACGGGCCTGGTGATGTGGGAGTGGCACGCGCTCGGGCACATCCCGATCAGCGAATCCCACACCTCGGCACCCAAGGCCACCTACCCGTGGGACTACGTGCACATCAACTCGATCTCTCCCGGCCTTGAAGGCCAGCAGGCAGGCGGCGCCGATCAGCCGGGGAACGTGCTGCTGTCCTCGCGCGCCACCTGGACGCTGTACGACGTCGATCTGCGCAGCGGCTCGATCCGCTGGCGTCTGGGCGGCGAACACTCGAGCTTCAAGCTGGGGCCCGGCACGCGCACGTACTGGCAGCACGATGCCGAATGGCAGCCGGGCGGGCTGATCTCGGTGTTCGACAACGGCTCGGACCCGCCCAAGGAGAAGCAGTCGCGCGGCCTGCTGCTCGACCCCAACCTCGCCACGAACACGGTCACGCTGGTCAAGCAGTTCACCAACCCGACCAAGACCCTGCTGGCCTCGAGCCAGGGCAACACGCTCAGCCTGCCGGGCGGCGACTGGCTGATGGGCTACGGCGGGCTCCCCAACTTCACCGAGTACGACTCCTCCGGGCACGTGCTGCTCGACGGCTCGCTCGGCAAGAACGTCCAGGACTTCAGGACCTACCTGTACCCGTGGAGCGGGCAGGCGCCGGGCGTGCCCTCGGTTGTGGCGACGCCCGGCTCCGGTGGCACGATCTCGGTCGCGGTCAGCTGGAACGGGGCGACTGAAGTCGCCTCCTGGAGGGTGCTCGCAGGCGCTTCCACGAGCGCGCTCGCGCCGGCCGCGACGGCCGCCAAGGCGGGCTTTCAGACGACGATCGCGACACCCGGCGGGGGTCCGTATGTGCAGGTGCAGGCGCTCGGCGCCGCCGGCAACGTGCTCGCCACCTCGGCAGCGGTCAAGGATTAGTGGCCCACCGGCCTGTCCGCTCGCGCGCGCGCGCCGTGCTCGTCGGGCTGGCCTCGCTCGCGCTGCTCGGGGGGATCGCAGCGCTCGTGGCCGCAGCGGCGCTACCCCCCGCGAAGACCGCCTCGGTGCAGCCGTCGGTCTCGCCCGGCTGCGTGCCGGCGCAGCTGAACGTCTCGGCGGCGCTGGCCGGCGAACGCGTGACGGTCTCGCCCGAGCCGGACTCGATGGACGCCTCCGCCAACACCCAGATCAGCTTCCTCGGGGTGCCTGCGAGCGAGCTCGCTGACGTCAGCGTCAAGGGCTCGCGCAGCGGCTCGCACCCAGGTCGGCTCGCCGCCTACTCCCAGGGTGACGGCGCGAGCTTCCTGCCGTCGAAGCCGTTCGACGACGGCGAGCTCGTGAGCGTCCACGCGGAGCTGCGCGAAGGCACGAACACGACGCCGTTCGCGTGGAGCTTCACCGTGGCCGTGCGCGATGACCCGGGCTCGCAGAGCGCCGCGGTGGGCACCGCCACCAGCAGGAGCTCTGCGCCGACGCCGGCGCCGAAGGAATACCAGAGCTTCTACTCGCGCCCGCAGCTGCGCCCGCCGGACGTGACCGTCTCCTCCAAAGCTCGAACGGCCACCGGCGACCTGTTCCTGGCGCCGTACTCCGGCGTCGGGCAGTACGGGCCGATGATCCTGAACGAACACGGCGAACTGATCTGGTTCAAGGCGCTCTCGCCCGCGGGCACGCGCGCTGCGAACTTCCGCGTGCAGCAGTACGAAGGCAAGCCGGTGCTGACCTGGTGGCAGGACCCGCTGATCACCGGCGACGTGCACACGGCGGGCGAGGTGATCGCCAACGGCGCCTACCAGACGATCGCGGACGTCCGTGCGGGCAACGGCTATCAACCGGACCTGCACGAGTTCCTGATCACGCCCCAGGGCACCGGTCTGATCACGATCTACGACGCGATCGACTGCAACCTGTCCGCGGTGGGCGGCGTCCGCGACGGCGCCGTCGCGGACACGCTGCTCCAGGAGATCGACCTGAAGACGGGCCTTGTGATGTACGAGTGGCACAGCCTCGATCACGTGCCGCTGCAGAGCTCTTACAACTCCGCTGCGCCCACAAGCCGCGCGGAACCCTTCGATGACTTCCACATCAACTCGATCGACGTCGAGCAGGACGGCGATCTGCTGGTCAGCTCGCGCAACACCTGGGCGGCGTATGACCTGTCCGCCAAGACCGGGCAGGTGCGCTGGACGCTGGGCGGAAAGCACAGCAGCTTCAAGGAGGGGCCGGGAGCGGCGACGGCCTGGCAGCACGATGCCCGCCAGCAGCCGAACGGCGCGATCACGCTGTTCGACAACGGCGCCTTCCCGCAGGTGCATCCGCAGTCGCGTGCGATCGAATTGACGCTCGACACGGCGAGCATGACGGCGACGTTGACGCGCAGCTACGAGCACAAGAACCCGCTCGTGGCGGGCAGTCAGGGCAACGTTCAGGCGCTCGCCGGCGGCGACTGGATGGTGGGCTGGGGCCAGGCGGGATATTTGTCGGAGGTGAGCCCGACCGGCGAAGTGCTGTTCAACGCGCACCTACCCCCCGATTGGGAGTCCTACCGCACCTTCGCGCTGCCCTGGAGCGGGCGGCCGGCGAACCCGCCGGCGATCGCGGCGCTCGAGTCCGCCGGCGCGCATGGCGGGGCGACCGTTTACGCGAGCTGGAACGGGGCGACGGAAGTCGCCTCCTGGCAGGTGCTGGCGGGCGCCACTTCCACGAGCCTGAAGCCCGCTGCCGGCGCGGCCAAGGCGGGCTTCGAGACGGCGATCGCGCTGCCGGGCGCGTCGGCGGGCAGCTACGTCGCGGTGCAGGCGATGAGCGGCGCCGGGGCGGTGCTCGCCACCTCGGCCACGGTCAAGATCTCCGGCCAGGCCTGAACGGCGAGTTCGGCGGGAGTTCCTGCTGCGGTTCCTGCGCTTCGCGTTCGGCGCGGCGTTTCCGCCGAGCGGCGGCGCTGACCGACGCGTGCCTGGCGGTCGAGAAGTAGTCGGCGAAGCCGCGCGCGTGCGCGGCGACGAGCCGCGGCGGTAGCGGCTGGCGCAGCTCCTCGACGAACGCGCGCTCGTATTCGGCGCGCAGTTCTTCCTCCAGCGGGCTTTCGCCTGCGCTGTTGTGCAGCTCCAGGCGCCCGTTGCGCGTGCTGTAGTCATACAGCTCGGTTTCCTGACCTTCTGTCTTGGGCGCGATGCCTTCGTAGGCCCAGTTGGAGTAGGTCGCGAACTTCGCCTGCGGCGTGCGCAGCGCGATGATGTGCAGCGGCGCGTCGGCTGCGTAGGGCTCGATCGCGAACTCGGTGACGGTCTCATCGGTGGCGTGCAGCACGTAGTCACGTCCGGGGGCGCCCGGGTCGGCGAGGATCGCCGCCAGGTCCAGGCGCCCGGCGATGTGCGAGTAGTGCGAGTCGCGGCGCCAGTCTTCCGAGTCGGTGCCGATCGTCAGCAGCAGCGGCGCGAGATCGACGCTCGAGCTGAGCTGTGTGCGCTGGGTTTCAGGGGCGCTCGTGAGCTTGCCGCGGGGGTCCTTGATGATCAGCGGCACGCGCGTGCTCTCCTCGTAGGCGGAGGCGCCCTTGCCACGCAGGCCGTGCGAGGCACCGTACTCGCCGTGGTCGGAGGTGAACACGATCACGGTGTTCGCCGCCACCTCGGGCCGGCTTTCGAGCGTGCGCAGCACGTGGCCGATGTGACGGTCGACCTCGAGCTGGATCTTCACGTACAGGTCGAGGAAGCTGAGCCAGTTCTCGGTCGCTTCCGGGCCGCTGAAGGGAACCGGCCCGAAGGACGCCGCGGCGGTTTCCTGGAAGGAGCGCTGCAGGCGCGGCTTGTGGCGCTCGAGCAGCAGCTCCGGCGTCTCGAAGTTGGGGGGCAGCTGCTGCACGGTGCGCTGGGCGCTGGCCTCCGCGGGGACGCGGTCGCTCCACTTGTACCACCAGGCGATGTCGTGCGGGTTCACGAACGAGACGGTCGTGCACCACGGTTCGGAGCCGCCCTCCTCGGCGAACCAGTCCGAGAAGCGCCTGGCGATGTGCGGGTCCACGCGCCAACCCTGGCCGGGGGCGCCGTCCGGAGAGGGGAAGATGCCCCCGTCGAAGCCGTAGCGCTCGAGCGCCTGTTCGCCGCTGAAGTCGGTCCAGTGGTTATCGCCGTGGGTGAGGTGCCACTTGCCGAGCCAGCGCGTGCTGTAGCCGTGCTCGCGCAGCATCGTCCCCCAGGTGGGAAAGCCGGGGTCCAGGGTGCTGCCGCCGGTGATCATGCAGCCCGTCTGGTGGGTGTACAGGCCGGTCAGCATCGCCGAGCGCGCGGGCGAGCAGTCGTTTGAGGCGGTGTAGTGGCGGGCGAAGGAGACGGCGCCTTCGCTCAGGCGCTGCAGGTTCGGCGGCAGCCCGATGCCCCCGGGGATCGGCGAGAACCACTGCGGGAAGCGCAGCTGGTCGACGACGATCACGAGGATGTTCGGTTTCGCCGAGCGCGTGCCCGGCGTCGTGCGCGCGATCACGGGGGCGGGGTTCGGCGGCGACTCGCGGTCGCTGTCCTCGGTCAGCACCCGCGCGATCGCGCCGCCGCCGGCCAGCAGGCCGCCGGCGATCAGCCCGCGTTTGATGACCGTGCGTCTGTCCACTCTCCTATCCTGCTGCGAGTCGATGTTCTCCATGCGCGTTCTCATCCTAGGGGCGGGCGTATCCCTGGGACTCGCGCTGACAGGGGTGCCCGGCGCCGCTCAGGCGGCGACCACGGGGCCGACCTGTACGCCCTCCACGCTCGACAACTCCGCGCTGCAGGACGGCCTCGTGACGATCTCGCCGCTGCCCGGCAGCCGCGATGCGACCGCGCAGACGCAGATCAGCTTCCTCGGCGTGCCCGCGGGCGAGCTGAGCACGATCTCCGTCGTCGGCTCGCGCACGGGCCCGCACAGCGGGCGCCTGCTCGCCTACTCCCAGGGCGACGGCGCGAGCTTCGTGCCCTCGCTGCCGTTCGAGCAGGGAGAGCGCGTGACCGTCCATGCTGAGCTGCGCGTCGGGCACTCCACGCATGCGCTGCTCGACGTGTTCGCGATCGCCCAGCAGGATCAGATCAGCTCCACGCCGAGGCGCACGCAGGCGGGCAACCCCGCCGAAGTCCAGAGCTTCCACTCGCGCACGGATCTGAGCCCGCCGGCCGTGACGGTGACCGCCCAGTCCCCCGCGGTGGCGCCCGGCGACGTGTTCGTGGCACCGTACGGCGCAACCGGCCAGGCCGGGCCGATGATCCTGGAACCCAGCGGCGGCCTGCTGTGGTTCAAGCCGCTGCCGGCCAACACCGAGGCGACCAACCTGGAGGTCCAGGAATACGAGGGCGAGCCGGTGCTCACGTGGTGGCAGGGGAACATAAGCATCCATGGGTTCGGGCTGGGCGAAGGCGTGATCGCGAACGACACCTACACGGACATCGCGCACGTTCGCGCGGGCAACGGCCTGCAGGCCGACCTGCACGAGTTCCAGCTCACGCCGCAGGGTACTGCGTTGATCACCGCGTATGACCCGATCGTGTGCAACATCTCATCTGTGGGCGGTCCTGCCTATGGCGGCCTCACCGACAGCGTCTTCCAGGAGATCGACGTCAAGACCGGTCTGGTCATGTACGAATGGACGAGCCTCGACCATGTTGCACTTCAGGAATCCTACGAACCAGCGAACCGCTCGACCACCGCTTATCCCTACGACTTCTTCCACCTCAACTCGATCAGCGTGGACCACGACGGCAGCCTGATGATCTCCAGTCGAAACACCTGGACGGTCTACAAGCTGAGCCCTCAGAGCGGGCAGATCGAGTGGCGTTTGGGCGGCAAGCGATCGAGCTTCGCGATGGGCCCCGCCACCGGCACAGCGTGGCAACACGACCCGCGCGAACTGCCCAACGGCTCGATCAGCATCTTCGACAACGGCGCATCGCCCAAGTCACACAGCCAGTCGCGCGCGATCGTGCTCGGCCTCAGCCAGCCCGGCGGCCCGGTCACGCTGGTGACGCGTCTCACGCACACGCCGCTGCTGGTGGCCGAAAGCCAGGGCAGCATGCAGGCGCTTGCCAACGGCGACTGGTTCGTGGGCTGGGGGCAGGAACCGTTCTTCTCCGAGTTCGGCCCCGAAGGTCAGTTGCTCCTCGACGCCCACTTTCCCGTCCACGACGAGTCCTATCGTGCCTACCGCTTCGCCTGGAGCGGCAAACCAGCGCACGCGCCGAGCTTGGCCTTCGTCGCGGCAGCCGGCGGCGCGGGCACCGTGTACGCGAGCTGGAACGGCGCCACCGAAGTCGCCTCCTGGAAGCTGCTCGCAGGCGCGAGCGCGTCGAGCCTGAGCACGGTCGCGCAGGTGCCGCGCAGCGGCTTTGAGACCGCGATCCCGGTCCCGGCCGGCACGGTGGGCCCCTATGTCGCGGTTCAGGCGCTCGGCGCCGCCGGGCAGTTGCTCGCCAGCTCGGCGACGGCTGCGCAGTCGGCCCTGGGCTAGGCGCCTTCGCGGGCCTGGCGCCGTGCCGACTGTCGCCGTCGGCGCCGGCGCTCACCCCGGGCGCTCCCTGGCGACCTCATCGGCGCGCTTGTCGTCACGGAGTCCGAGAAACCGCGGCTGGCGCAGGCGACCGTCGCTTGTCCACTCGGCAAAGCCGATCTGGGCGACGAGCTCGGGCTGCGTCCAGTGCGCGCCGCGCGGGAGCGGCCGCGCATCTACGAACGGCGACGCGGGCGTCTGCAGCTCGCGCAGCCTCGCCCCGAGCGCGCGCAGCGTCGCCGCGCTGTAGCCGGTGCCGACCTTGCCGGCATAACGCAGCTGACCGTTCTCGTAGTAGCCGACGAGCAGCGCGCCGAAGTCGGTGCGGCTGCCGGCCGGGTCGGTGAAGCCGCCGATCACGAGCTCCTGCTCCCAGGCGCACTTCAGCTTCAGCCAGTCTTTCGAGCGACCGAGCGCGTAGGGCGCGTCGGCGCGCTTTGCCATCAGCCCCTCCCAGCCTGCATTGCAGGCCGCGGCGAAGCGTCGCTCCGAGTCTCCCTGCCAGGCTTCGGTGACCTGCAGCGCCCGACTGGGCTGGAGCGCCTTCACCAGCCGCTCGCGGCGCTCACGCAGGGGCAGGCTTCTGAGATCCTCGCCGTCGAGCTCGAGGATGTCGAACACGCAGTAGACGACGGGGTATGCGTCCAGCAGCTCACCAGACGGCCTTCTCACCCCGAGGCGCTGCTGCAGCCGCATGAACGAGGTCTGCTCGCCGTCGTAGGCGACCACCTCGCCGTCGAGCACCATCTCCCCAGGATGCTGTGCCGCGAGCGCATCACGCACCTCGGGGTAGGTGCCTGTGAGGTCTTTGCCGCTACGCGACTCGAGCCGCAGCTGCTCGCCGTGCTTGCGTGCCACGCAGCGCTCGCCGTCGAGCTTTCGCTCGAGCAGCCAATCTGCGCCGAAGTCGCGGCGGTCGGTCAGCGTTGCGAGCATCAGGGCCGTCTGCCCCACCAGGCCAAGCTGAGAATTGACGCTCATAAGTGCTCCTCGTGTCTGATCGTGTGGTATCTACCCGCCGGCGACGGCGATCATCGCAACGTCCTCTGCACGATCGCGCTCGACCGTGACCGCGCCCCGCGAGACGCTCGCCGGTCAGCCGATGTCACCGCGTGGTGCCACCCACATGCTGGGAAATGACAACGAGGTGTGCTCCACGATGATGTCGTAGTCGTGGTCGTAGTGCAGCACGCCAAGAGCCTCTGTGGTGGCGATTGAGGCGATCAGCAGATCGACGGGTTTCACGCGGTGTGAGATCACGGGCGTCGAGGCAAGCTCGGCCTGAGCCGTGAGCGCGGTCGCGGCGGCTTCCGCGGTCAGGGGCGCGTGAGGTAGAGCATCGAGCCGCTTGGCAGTGATCGCGAACCCGTCGCTGTCTCGAGCGCTGTAGCGCATCTCCAACAGAGTCGGTGGACAGGTCCACAGCTCGTTAGCGACAAGTGCTGCCTCGAAGGTCTCGCGCGCGGGGCCGGCAAGGCGTCCGTCGAGCAGCCGAGCCCATACCGAGTTATCGAAGAGCAGCGGCCTGCCGTAGCCGCTCAATGCATCCAGCCGTGCTCGCGGACCTCGTACGCAGCGTCCACGTCGAGGCCATCGCCGGTACGCAACTGCTCGATCAACTCACGACGAAGAACGGCCTTCTCAGCGTCTTCTGCTCGCCCGATCTCAAGCTCTCGCAGCCGATCACGAGCCCCACGGATCACCAAGTCGTCAAGCTTCACCGGCTCCCCCCGGCGACGGAGGGAGTCAAGCGCCTCACGCACAGGCGGAGTCTCGGTGATCGAATGACGCGGATGACGAGTAGGCACCGAGGCAGTGTAGCACCCGGTACAGCACCTGGGCCGCCCCCACTCCTATGCACCTGCCATCGATCCGGTCGAGCAACGACTCATACGGATGGCTTTCTTTAAGCGCAGATGCCGCGGCTTTGGATAGCATCTCGCAGAATCTGTTGCCCAATCAGGACTTGACAGCCAATCGGGACTCCATCTGCGCGATCTGCGGCGCGCGCATAATCGGTGGTTCGAACTTCTGCGGCGAGTGCGGCGTCGCGGCGAACGCCGCGACGCCGTCTGCACAGCTGACATCGCCGAACAGTCCTTCGACCTCGCGACGCCGCCCGCCGCCTCCACTGCCTCCAACAGGTCAGGTGACGACCAGCGAGGTCTGGGTGCCGCCACAGACGAACATACTCGCGATCGTCTCGCTTACGCTTGGCATTCTGTGGCTGGCATGGCTCGGATCGCTCGGAGCGGTGATCGTGGGGCATATGGCGAGGCGACAGATCGCCAGTTCGAACGGCGGCCAGACAGGAGATGGCCTAGCGACCGCGGGCCTTGTGCTCGGCTACCTCGGCCTAGGGTTCCTGCTCATATATGTCATCGCTGCCGCAAGCATCACCTAGTGGCGCCTCTGTCGACGGCGTGCCTCGCCGGGCATTGCTTGCGGCGCTGGCAGGACTCTACGTGCTGTTTGCGTCATTGGCGCCTCTCGATACGGCCCCTGTGACATGTCCGCTTCGGATTGTTACCGGGCATCGCTGTCCTCTCTGTGGCTTGACGCATGCAACCCGTGCGCTCACGAAAGGAGAATTCAGGCGAGCACTGACGCTGCATCCACTCGCTCCGTTGCTGTGGGCTACGGCGCTCACTTACATGGCGCTCGGCGACCTTGGGTCGACTTCGACCCCAACCCTCTAACTCTCAAGAAGGAGATCGTCAATGTCCGCCAGCGTACAGCAGATAGATGTTGCGTCTGAGCAGCAGCTCGAGAGCACTATCGCGAGCTACATAGCACAGGGCTATGTGGTTTCGAATCGCAGCGCAGGATCGGTCACGCTCTTCAAGAAGAAGGAGTTCAACGTCCTCTGGGCGGTCATCGGATTCTTTCTCTGTCTGTTGCCGCTAATCGTGTACAGCATCGTCTACGCGACGCAGAGCGACCAAATGATCATCGTCAAGCTGCGAATTGGGACCGACGCTGGCGAGCTGACAGCGGGCGGGCTTACATGGTCGGAGGATCGCGAGTGGTGGTGGGACGGGCGACAGTGGAGGGATGCTCTACGCGAGATACCGCCGGGAGCGGTGCTGTCCGAGGATGGCACCTCCTGGTGGGATGGCAAGACATGGCGCAAGGCTGCTGTCGCGGCAGCCACGGCGGAGCCACAGGCTGCCGACGAGCACCGCACTAGCCCAGGTGCCCCGCCTAGCGAGGGGCCAGCGACCTCGCCGCCAGGTCCCCCGAGCTGACAGACCTGCCTCGCGTCGAGCACCCTATCCCATCGCTCGCTCATGATCGAGTTCAGAACGCGGGCCGCCCATCGGGCAAAACGGAGAGGGCGGGATTCGAACCCGCGATGGAGTTTAACCCCCATACTCGCTTAGCAGGCGAGTGCCTTCAGCCTCTCGGCCACCTCTCCTTGAGGTTGGGAGGGGAGTTTAGAGGCTACGGGCGCTGCCGCGAAAGCGTGTCGGCAGCTGGGCACCCGCCGAGGACGCGCGCAAACGTGGTGGGCTCGCCGCTCGAGCCGCCCGGCCCGCTTATGCCAACAGCGCTTGCGCGCGGCTGCGCACCGTCGCGATCAGCTCACCGGCGGTGCCGAGCGCTTCCTGCTCCTCCTCGAGGATCGCCAGGAACGCGAGGGCACTCCACCGCGTACGCGCCGGATCGTTCTCGAGCAGCAGCCTGATCAGCCGCTCGGCGCCGTTGAGCCGACCGATCAGATAGTCGTTCTCACGAGCCGCGAGCGAGAAGAAGGCGCCGAAGTGCCCGCGGCTGGTCCCCTGCAGCTTGGGCGCCCGCGCCCCGCTGCCGAGCAGTCCCCCGTCGAGGGGACTGGTGCGCATCACCCGGACCGCGTCGCGCTCGCCCGCGCCGGCGGCCTCTTCCAACGGCAGGATCTGGACGTCCCAGAGCGGGAACCCAACGTAGCGCAGCAGCACGTCGGTCCGCCACGGCTGCTCTGACTCGCCTGGAACCGCGATCTCCCGATAGAGCTGCTCACTGATCGCCTCGAGTCCCGTCGTTCCCTCGGGCGCAGGGCTCTCGGCGAGCTGCTCGTCCATCCGTTCGGGCAGGGCCTCGGCGAGCGCGGCTATGCCCTCGCCTGTACCAGCTATCCAGTCGGAAAGGTCGGGGTCCTGCTGAGCGAGCAGGGAGCGCATCTCGCCCTCGGAGAACGTCTCGCGGATCTCTGCCGTCAGTGTGCCCGCGGTCTGCAGGTAGCGACGCGCGAGCTCGCGCCGCGCGTTCCACAGCAGCCGCTTGCTCGCATCCAGTTCGAGTCTGGTTTCGGTCGCGAGCTCGCCGCGGAGGTGCTCGTAAACCCAGTTGACGCCGGCCAGCGCGAAGGAGATCCGCCTGATCAGGAACTGCGCGTCGAGCGATCGCAGAAAGCGGTGAGGGACCTCGCTCTGGGCGAGGGTCTGCCCGAGCAGGCCAGCCCGCCGGGCCCAAGCGTGCCAGGCGCGCGAGACGAGCTGCGCGTGAGTGGAGGCGCGCGGGTAGTCGCAGATCTCGCAGGAGACGGTCGCGAGGTGGTCGATGGCGGCGTCGAGGCGCAGGCGCAGGTAGGAGGGGTAGGCGAACTCGGTACGCCGACGTGCCTGAGCATGCAAGCTCAGCTCATCGCGCAGGAAAGTGTCTGACGGCACGCCGGGCTCGGGCATGCCCACCGCTTCCTGGACCGCCTGCGCGACCTCCGCGAAACCGGCTTCGATGGCGAGCCGCAGGCCGCGCACCTGCGCGTTCATCGCCTCGATCTCCAGCAGGCTGTCGAGGATCGGCTGCTTGCGGGGCAGGCCCGCGATCGCGCCGAGGACCGTCCCCAGCACGCTGGGCTCGCTGCCGCTGGCCGCCGGCGCCGGCGGCGCCGGGTCGGGGTCCAGGTAGATCAGCGTCCGCTTCACCTCGACTTCCGCGGGCTTGGCTCGGATCGCTTCGATCGCCGGCTCGAAGGGACGGTTGTCCAGCACACCCCCGTCGATGAAGAACGTTCTGTCGGGATCGGCGCCAGCCAGCTCGTAGGCTCGGAACAGGGTGCCGGTGATCGCCCCCTGGTCGTTGACCGCCGTTTTGAAGCTCGGCCGGTTGACCGGCTCGAACGCGCCTGGGAAGCAGGAGGTCGCACGCGCTGCGAATGCCAGGGCGAGACTCTCCCGCGAGCCGAATCCCACGCCGCCTTCGGCGGTCGTGAAGTGAAAGACGTGCCGGTGCTGTTCGTCGTGCACCACCGGCGGGTCCCATATCACGGCCTGGCGGTTGTAGCCGTGGAAGTCGGTCGTGGTGACGAGCAGGTCGAGTGCCGTCCCCTCAGGCATCAGCGAGCGACCGGGGCCCGCCGAGGGCTCCTGTGCGTCCATCTGGCGCAGAGCCCGATGCAGGAGTGTGCTCATGAGCTCGCCGCGGAGTGCCGGACGCGAGGGGAGTCGCGTTAGCGCGTAGGTGTAGCGCGACCACATTGGCAGCCAGCTGGGCGCGTCGAGTAGGAGCTTGATGTCGGCATGCCTCAGCCACAGGTCGCGCAGCGCGTCCTGGTTGAGGTCGCGGGCCAGCGCCTTGGCCAGGTAAACGCCGTTGATGCCGCCGGCGGAGGTCCCGGCGATCACATCGACGACGACGTCGGTGCGCACGCCGTCGCCGTCGGCCATTGATTCGAGCATGTTCCGGTAAACGACGGCGCTCGGTGCGAGTCCCATCGTTTCATTGCCCGCAAGGGCCGCGGAGGCGCTGACGAGGCGATTGACCTCCTTGGTCGTGCCGTGCATATAGATGCACAGCGAGACGCCCCCATAGAGAACCAGCGCGAGCCGGCACTCACTTCGCGTCGCCGATGTGTTGCCACCTGTCATACGCCCCCCGAGGCGAGTTCCGATCGCCGGGATGCTACACGGAATCGGATATGCAAACTCGCGCGCGGAGGCGTATGCTCGCGCAACATGGGGGGACGCTCTTCGCATCAGGAGCGGCAGCTCTGAGCGCATGCTCGTAGATCTGCACGCGCACTACCCGATGCACCTGCAGCCCAGCGAGCGTCAGCTGGCGCACGAGCGGCTTCGCCAGTGGGAGAGGGAGTGGTTTCGCGCACACGTAGTGCGCCTGCTCTCGCGCTTGTTCAACTATCAGGCCAGGGGGGACGAACCAGGTGTGACGCTGCCGGAGATGGCGGCCGGCGACGTCGGCGTGATCCTCTCGCCCCTGTATCTCCCATTCGACGAGATCGACTTCGCGCGGCCATACGGCGCGCAACCCCGACGCGGCTACTTCACCGATCTGCTGGACCAGCTCAGGCTGGTGGAGGAAGACGTCGAAAAACAGGGCAAAGGCGAGGTCAGGGCACGGGTGGCGCACTCGCTCGGCGAGCTGACGGCGGCTCTGGACTGCGGGGAACATGCGCTGATACACGCCGTGGAGGGCGGGTTCCACCTCGGACACGACGAGCAAGAAGTCCGTGACAACGTCGCGCAGCTGGCCCAGCGAGGCGTCGCCTACATCACCGTCGCGCACCTGTTCTGGCGTGGTGTTGCCACCAACGCGCCGGCGCTGCCGTTCATGCCCGACTGGCTGTACGGCCTGCTCTTTCCTCAGCCGCAGCAGGTCGGCCTCAGCCCGCTGGGGCGGGCGGCGGTCAACGCGATGGTCGATCACGGGATACTGGTGGACGTCACCCACATGAGCGAACGGGCGATGATGGACACCCTCGAGCTGCTCGATGAGCGCGACCCGCGCCGGCAGGTGCCCGTGATCGCCACACACATGGCCTGTCGTTTCGGGTCCTATGAGTACAACCTCAGCGACGAGGTAATTCGCAGGCTCGCCGAGCGCAAGGGCCTGCTCGGCCTGATCGCCTGCGAGCACTACATCAGTGACGGCGCCCGGTCAAACCCGCCCGGCTTCGAGACCTCCTTCGAGTTGATGTGCCGTCACATCGACCACATCGTGGACCTGACCGAAAGCGACGAGTACGTGGCGTTTGGCAGCGACCTGGACGGCTACATCAAGCCGGCGCTGCCCGGCATCGAACGGCTTGGCGAGATGCGCAGGTTCCAGGAGCAGCTGAACCACAGGTACGGCGAGCGGGCCGAGGCCTTCACCAGTGGCAACGCGCTGCGCGTGCTGAAGGCGGCCTGGGGGGTGCCGCGCCCGCGCGCCATCCCGCCCGCGGCGGCGGAGCCCCCGCCGCCGGCGCAAGCCCATGCAGGCAACGACGGGCCGGACAGGGCGCAGAGCCCGCGCGGCGCGCTGGACGTGATCGCGTTCTCGCTGGGCTTCCTCGCATACCTCTACCTGGCCGGTGTCGTACTCGACAGGGTGCGCCTGTCGAGCGCGCGCCTGCCTGCCTACCTGGCACCCGACATGTTCAGTGTCGAGCGGCTGGTCGGCGACGGGCTGCGGACGACGCTGCTGGCCGCCGGCGTGTTCGCCGTGGTCTGCGCTATCGCCTACCTCGTCGCCTCCTTCGGCTGGGATCAAAACGCCCGGCTGTGGCACAACCTCGTGCGCGGGCGTGCCCCGGGTGAATACGACGACCGAACGGCGCCGCTCGGTGATGTGGCCGTGCGCATCGTTGCCGGCTTCAACACCGTCGCAATAGCGTCCCTGATAGCGCTCGCGCCGGCGCGGGGGATCGACGCGATCGTGCCGGGGGTAGCGTGGGCCGTGCTGCTCGTGTGGGCGGTCGCGTTCGTGGCGGCTCTATTGCTGATGACCCACCGGGCGTCCTCAATCTGGGGCCGGCGCCTGGGCGGCGTGCTGTGGACGGTCGTAGCTCTGCTCGCGCTGTTCGCCTCAGCCCCACTCGGGGTGCTCCTGCTCTCCGCGACGCTGGTGGCGACATTCGGGCGGGTGCTCGCTCGGCTGGAGCGCCCGGAAACGATCGGGCAGCTTGTGCGCTCGCCACTGCCATGGGCGGTGCTGACGGTTGTCCTGCTGGTGGCGCTGGCCTATCAGGCTGTGCCGCCTGAGAGCTTCCCGACGGCGGTGCTCAGCACCGGCTCGGGCGAGCAGCGCGGCGCGTATCTGGGGCGGACTGGCGCGGGCGTCTACCTGGCCTCGTGCGAAACCTCCCAGACCGACGCCACCTCCACGAACGAGCGAGTCGCCTTCGTGCCGGCAAACGATGTGCGTTCGCTGGAAGTACGAGCGCAGCCATACCGCTTCGACACCGGGAAACGACCGTCCCTGCTGACGCTTGCCTTCCACGCTGTCGGCGGCGAAGGAGACACGCCGACCTGGTTCAACGCGGACCTGCGCGCCCGCGCTGCCGCCTGCGACGGCGCCGGGACCGAAGGCGCCTCGAACGACCCATCCCTGGGCAGGGGCGTGCTGGTCGGGCCGGGCCCGCCGAACGGTCGCGCCGAGGACGGGGAGCCGCCGATCCAGCAGACTGCCCCCCACCTGATCGCGGAACTGGCCAGCCGCTACGAGCCGACCCTGGAGGTGACCTCGGCCGACCGCAACTGGCCGGTGTCGCTCGGCGCGGTGCTTGCCGAGCGAGGCCCCGAAGGCGCCAAAACGTGTCTGGTGAGGACGAAAGCCCCCAAGCTCAACTGCGAAGTAACAGCGGCCGACCTGTCACCCGTTGGCGCAACCGCTGGCGACTATCTGCAACTCCCGGCCAAGCTCGAAGACGACTCCACGCCGGAAGGCCAGTTCAAGGCCTTCATGCGCGGGCAGGAAATCGAACCTGGACCACCCAGCAGGTGGCTGGCGAACCCATCCCTGCTGGCGCCCTGGAGCACCGCGCAGATCTACTTCTACCTGGCTGAGAGCTTTGAAACCGGCAAGCTCCCGGCGCAGGCGCGTGACGCCGAAGTGCCTCCGGGCCTGATCGGACTCGAGTACTGGTTCTACTACCCGTACAACTACTACCCGGTCCTGGTACTCACCAAGTTGATGGAAAACACGCCGCTGGCCTCCGAACTCTTCACCGTCGACAGGCACCAGGGCGACTGGGAGCACGTCGACGTGCTGCTGAACCCGCGAACCTTTGCGCCCGAGTGGCTCTATCTGGCGCGACACTCATTCGAGGGGCAGTTCATCCGGTGGTCGAGCGTCGCCCTGAACGAAGGGCACCCGGTCGTGCAGGCCGCCTACGGGGGCCATCCCAGCTATGAGCCCGGCTGCGGGCAGCAGCCCAGAACGAAGGCCAACGAAGCGCTCCGGACGCTGCGGGCGAGCAGGCTGCTCAGCGATTGGCTGGTGTGCGGGTCGGGCCGGCTCGCCTTCCCCGGCAAGAGCACCCCGCTTGTTGATCTCGCGGGCGTTCCCTGGGCCTGCTGGCCCGGGCACTTCGGCGAGGCCAACAAGCTCGAGAGCGAAGCGGCGGGGACCGAAGAGGCCAAGCGCGACCTGCTCGACAAGATCGTCTACGTCGCCGGGCCCATCGCGCCGCTGCGCCAGGCAGAGAACACAGGCGTGTGCAAAGTCGCGCCTAAGGCCAGCGAGGAAGCGCTGCTACCTCGACTGCAAGCGGCGCAAAGTGGCTCAGCTGGTCCGTGACCGGGGGGAACTGTGTACTCAGCGTCCCCGAACTCATGCCGCTAGCCTTGGTGGCTGTCCGGGAAGGGTGGCAGAGCGGTTGAATGCACCGGTCTTGAAAACCGGCAGGCGGGTAACCCCCGCCTCGGGAGTTCGAATCTCCCCCCTTCCGTTTTTGGCCTGTATGTGGTTGTTGTTCGAACTTTGGCGCGCTGGAGTGTCCCAAGCGTCGATCATGCTTAGCGGGTGCCCGACGCCGTCAACCAGCTGCTCACAACGGAGGCCGCCGTGGACAAGCTCGGGGCTCGGGGTATCTCTGTCGCCGAGGCGGGCCAGACGATCTGGAACCGTCACGTGATTGTCCGGAACCGGCGCGGTAGCCCGGAGCGGCGCCAGCTCGATGCGCGCAGGCTCGTCATCGGCCAGAGCGATGCCAACCGAGTCCTGACGCTCGTGATCGAGGAGACGATAGAGCCGACCACGTGGCTCCTCATCACGGGGTGGGATTCCACGCCTGCCGAGCGTAAGATCTTGGAGAGATCATGATGCCCTCCCACCCAGACCCTTTGCCGGGGGACTTCGACGAGGAGCTCGGCAATCTGGACTCCTCTGATGTCCAGGTGGTCCAGCCTTCGCGCGAGCACCATCTGGTCGTGCAGTTCACGCTCGAGGGAGACGACGCGGTGGCTCTGCAACGGATCGCTGATAACCAAGGGGAGCGGCCGGGCGAGGTCGTCAGGTCGCTGATCCGAGCAGCGTCAGCCAAGGCTGCCTGATCGCATCTGGCAGCGCTGGGCGATCTCAGGCGCCTAATGGCTCTCTGGCCCGAATCGCTCGTCGTGGAGCTGCCGGATCAGAGGCCATGGAGATTTCGAGAACCTTCCCGCCATCCTCGTTTCTGTCGGACGCATGCTGGTCGGTGTCGCTGCATGCCGCCCGTCTTTGCTGGTTTCGGGATAACGGGCTCGGTAGTGTTTAGCTCGATGGTCGAGCAATCCAAGGAGCGATTGCCTGACGTCGAGGGAGAGCGCGTTCGGCGGCTGCGGCTCCGTGCGGATGGACAAAGGTCACTCGGCGTGAACCTCAAGGAGACGATCTCGCTGACACGCAAGCTGTTCGAGTTGCGCGACGCCGCACGGCGTGCTCGTTGAGCGCACCGTCGTTTGATCAGCTCCTCGCGCGACGTCGAGATGGCGGATGTGACGATTCCAATATGCACGTTGGAGCACCTCCGGACAATGAAGCGGGCTGCCGGCCGTCCACGGGACCTGGTCGACTTGGATGACCTCGATGCCGCTCAGCCGGGTCAGGATTGAGCCGGGCAGACGGACCTCATCGAAGGTCGGCTCGGCAGCCAGTTGTCCGGCTTGTCGGCCTCCGGCGCAAGCAGAAGACTCAGCTCTCCTCGCACTCGACGGCCGCGGCGCACTCGACAGCGGCGGCGCAGTCGACCACGTGGCTGGTCGTGGCCTGCTGCAGCAGGCTGTAGAGCATCTCGCGCTGGTCTGCGTCGAGCGCGCTGAGGACCTCGTCCTCAGCTGCAGCCAGCGCTGCCTCCGCCTCGGTAAGCCGCCCAGCTCCCTCGTCGGTCAGCTCGACGATGTGCCGCCGGCGGTCGTCGCTCGAGCGCCGCCGCAGGATCAGCCCGTCGGCCTCCAGTTCGTTGAGCAGCCCGATCAGGTTGGTGCGGTCGGTCTTCAGCGCGCCCGCCAGCGCCTGCTGGGTCGGGCTGCCGTGGTCGCGCAGCACCGTCAGCGCAACCAGGTGGCGCGGGCGCAGGCCGAGCGGCGCAAGCGCGGACTCCGCGCGCAGGCGTGTGAGGCGCGCAAGGTGGTCCAGCAGCGCTGAGGAGCGGTGGCGTGTGGGTATCGAGGTGGCGATCCCCTGATTCTAGAACTACGTACCCTTGGATAACTTAGTTGTGTGTTACAACTCTATTGATCCACACAAACGAGTTGCAAAGGACAACATACTATGGCTCATCTACTTCAGATCGACTCGAGCATCCAGGGCGAGCGCTCGGTCAGTCGCTCGCTGACCGCGCGCGCGGCCAAGGCATGGCTGGCGGCGCACCCAGACGGCACGATCACCTACCGCGATCTCGGTGCCGATCCCCTGCCGCATCTCGATAGCGCGGGCGGGCTTGCGCGGATGGTTCCCGTCGATGAGCACACGCCGGCGCAGGCGGCTTCGTGGGCACTCAGCAAGGAGCTGATCGACGAGGTGATCGCCGCCGACACGATTCTGCTTGGCCTGCCTCTGTACAACTTCGGCCCGCCCAGCACCGTCAAGGCGTGGGTCGATCACCTGGTCGCGCGGGGGCTTTCGATCGACCACGCGACGATGACCGGGCTGCTCGGCGGGCGCGACCTGCTCGTGTTGGCCTCGCGCGGCGGCGGCTACGCGCCGGGCACCCCGCGCGAGGGATGGGATCACGCCGAGCAATGGCTCGGTCATGGCCTCAGCCTCACGGGCCTCGAGCCGCGCTTCATCACCGCCGAGCTGACGCTCGCCGAGACCAACCCCCAGATGGCTGAGCTGCGTCCGTTGGCGGCCGAGAGCCTCGCTGCGGCCGAGCGCGAGATCGACTCGCAGTGGACGCCTGTGAGCGCGTAGGCTTGACGCCTCGGCTCCCTATGCCTATGCTCTCTAGGTATGAGAGCGGACACCGTCAACGGGCAACTTGATCCGCTGATCCTCGCGACGCTCGCGCAGGAGCCGGCGCACGGCTACGCGATCGTGCAGCAGTTGAGCCTGCGCAGCGGCGGCGCGTTCGAGCTGGCGGAGGGGACGGTCTACCCGGCCCTGCACCGCCTCGAGCGCGATGGTCTGCTTGCGAGCTCGTGGTCGGTGCAGAGCGGCCGGCGCCGGCGCGTGTACCGGCTGACGCGCGCCGGGCGTGCGCGGCTGCGCGAGCGTCGGCGCGACTGGGCCCAGTTCGCAAAGGCGGTCGAGGCGGTGCTCGGGTGAGCTGGCTGCAGCAGCTGGCCGACGAGCTGGATGCGCGCGCCGTCGCCGGCGCCGAGCGCCGTCGCATCGTCTTCGAGCTGCAGGACCACATCGCCTGCGAGCCCGGCTGCGAGCAGCGCCTCGGTGATCCGCGTGAGCTGGCGGCGAGCTTCGCCGAGGAGCTCGCCGCCGACCGCGCGCGCCGAGGTGCGTTCGAGGTCTTCGCGGCGCTCGCGCTCGCAGCGCTCGCGCTGGCGGCCTCGCAGCTTGCGGTCGGCTGGACCAAGGGCTATCCCGGGTTCGACAGCGGCCACTCGTTGGTGCTGTTCGTGCCGGCGGCGTTGGGCATCCTGATCGCGCCCCAGGCGGCGCTCGTCGCCGGGACCCTCGCCGCGCTGCGCGCGCTGCGCCGAAGGCGCTCGAGCACGCTGCCCGCCGCTGAGATCGGGCTGATCCGCCGGCGCGCCTGGGTCGGTCTGCTCAGTGGCGCTGCGACGGTCGTGGGCGTCGAGCTGTATGTCGCCGACTTCTCCTCGGTGCTGCCGGCGTGGTGGCTGGCGCTCGTGGGTGGGCTGGCGGCGCTGGCCGGCGCCGCGCTGCTGCTCGCCGCCGTGCGGCTTACGCGCGCCGCCGCGATCGTGCCGCGCATCGACGGCCCGGCGGGCGATGTGTTCGACGATCTGCCCTTGATCGACTGGAAGTGGCTGCGCAGCGGGTCGTGGCGGCTGGGCGCTACTGCATCGCTGAGCATGGCTGTGGTGACGGCACTGTTCGAGTGGCACGCCGAGCGCTCGCTGTTCGAGGGCATCCAACGCGGTGCGTTCGAGGGTCTCGCAGCGGCGGTCGGATTCGCGCTGCTGGGTCGCGCGATCGGAGTGGCCCGAGGGCCCGCGCATACCCCGCGCAGCGTGCCGGCTGAGGAGTAGCATGGCCGCGAGGTGCTCCCCACGGAGCACCTCGCGACGACTCCTCCTCGAAAGGCAGCCATGGGAATCGCAGACCGACTCAAGGACCTGAAGACGAAGGCCGTGGATGCGACTGCGGAGCGCAGCGACAAGATCCACGAAGCCGTGGAGAAGGTTGCTGCCACCGCCGATCAGCGCACTGGCGGCAAGTACCACGACCGGATCCAGCAGGCGGGGGCGAAGGCCGGCAGCCTGGTCGATGGCCTGACCGCCTCAGAGCAGCCGACAGGCGAGGCGGCTGAGGCTGGCACCGCGACGCCCGAGGCCGCCGCGGCAACGCCCGCCGAGGCTGCCGCGGCGCCGCCCGCCGAGGCCGCCGCGGCGCCGCCCGAGACCGCGCCGCCCGCCGAGGCTGCCGACACACCTGCCGCCGACTCTTAGGCGCCGCCGCGGCGGCGAGCGTTGTGGCGGGCTTGCGCCGGGTTGAGGGTAGACCCGGCGTTTGTGTCCACCTGTCGATTTATTCCAGGCGAGTCGTTACGATGACTGGATGGGGAGGGCTTGCTCTGGGGAGGGCCGGCAGTCGAGGCGTCCGCTGATGCGGCTCGTGGCTGTGGGTGTCTGTGCGGTCTCGTTGGCGGCTGGGGCGAGCGGGACGGCAGCCGGTGCAACCGAAGCACTGACTCCCACACAGCTCGCACCGTCCTCATATGCGATCCAGCGCGTGTGCGGCGCGCCGCGGCCAGGAGCGGCTGCGTGCGCGGCGATGCGCCTCGTGAACGCGTCGCTGACTCCCGCCGAACTGCAGGCGAGCGCCGAGCTCCAGGCCAAAGAAGAGCTCAGCGATGAACAGCCGGCGGTCACCTACCCCAGCCCATTCCCGGGATACCTCACTCCCCAGGACCTGGACGCGGCGTACTCGCTGCCGAGCGAAACGGCAGCTTCCTCGACGCAGACGATCGCTGTGATCGATGCCTTCGACGATCCCACCGCGGAAGCTGACCTGGGCGTCTATGACGAACAGTTCGGCCTGCCCCCGTGCACCACCGCGAACGGCTGCTTTCGCAAGCTCAACGAGCAGGGCAAGGCCAGTCCGCTGCCGCCCGAAAACGGCGAATGGGCCGGCGAGATCTCGATCGACGTGCAGATGGCCCACGCGATCTGTCACGGCTGTCACGTGCTGCTCGTCGAGGCGAGCAGCGAAGAACTGGAAGATCTGGGCGCGGCCGTCAACACCGCTGTGAAGGCGGGTGCGACTGAGATCAGCAACTCCTACGTCGGGCCCGAGGAACCTGCGATCGCCAGCGTCTTCGACGAACTGGCTTCGAGCTTCTACGACCATCCTGGGGTCGTCGTGACCGCAAGCTCGGGCGACTGCGGCTATCTCAACGAGGCGTGCGCCGGCTGGCCGGCGGCGGCGAACTTCCCGGCGAGCTCCCCCGACGTGGTGGCGGTCGGAGGCACGAGCCTGGTTCAGAAGAAAGAAACATGGAGCAGCAGCGTGTGGGATGAAGGCGGCAGCGGCTGCAGCCAGATCTTCGCCGCTCCGTCCTGGCAGAGCGACGTGGCTGACTTCTCCGCAACCGGCTGCGGCGCGAAGCGCTCGGTTGCCGACGTGGCTGCGGTCAGCAACCCGAAGACCGGCGTTGACGTCTACGACAGCACTCCCGAAGGCAACGGCGAGCCGACCGGCTGGACGGTGTTCGGCGGCACGTCGGTCGCCTCGCCGATCATCGCTGCTGAGTTCGCGCTCGCGGGAGGCGCGGGCGGCGTCGCGTACCCGGCGGCGACGCTGTACCCGCATCTGGGCGAAGCCGAGAGCCTGTACGACGTGGTAGCGGGCGCCAACGGCGCGTGCGGGGGCGCCACCTCCTGCCAGGCGGCCGTTGGCTTCGACGGCCCGACGGGGCTCGGCAGCCCGCTCGGACTGGGCGCGTTCTCGAGCATGGCCGGCGAAGAAAAGCCGAAGCTGAGCGGCTTTTCGCCGGCCACGGGGATCACGGGCAGCACCGTGCAGATCGAAGGCACGGGCCTCGGCGCGGTCAGCGCGGTTGACTTCGGCTCGCTCGCTGCGAGCTTCCAGGTGCTCTCGCGCACGCAGGTCAAGGCCACCGTGCCCGACGGCGCCGGCCCGGCGAAGATCTCGCTGATCTCCGCGAGCGCGACGGTTACGAGCAAGCACAAGTTCAAGCCGACGCTGTCGATCACGGCGCTCACACCGCAGAGCGGAGGCCCGGGCGCCGTTGTGACGATCAAGGGCGTCGGCTTCAACTCCAGCTCGAGCGTCAGCTTCGGCGGCGTCGCCGCCAACGTGAAGTCGGTCGCGGCGAAGAAGCTCAAGGCGATCGTGCCTGCCGGCGCGCTCGCGGGCGCGGTTGCGGTGACGAACGCGGCGGCGCCGCTCGGCACCGTCTTCAGCGCCAGCAGCTTCACGCCCTGAAAACCGCAGCGGCTGCCGGTACCCTACGTTGTTCACTGAACGGGTCGGCAACTGCGCGAAGCATGCGCACTACGGAGGAGTCCTAGATGGCGCGCATCTTGCTGGACGAGACGGAGATCGAGGTCGCAGAGGAGGTGGATGAGGTCCTCGGCAAGATCGTCAACGCCAAAGACGGCCTGCGCCGTGGCAATGGCGCGATCATCGCGCCTCCCGGCTGGCTGCTGGTGTCCGCGGCTGGAACCGGCGAGGAGATCTACCTGCAGGTGGCGCGCATCGGCTACGTGCGCGAGGACTAGCTTCCGCGCCGCGCCGCGCCGAGGGCGCTGCTCAGGCCGGATCGGCGACTGCGACCGCGAACACGATGTGCCGCCGGGCGAGGCTCAGATACGCGTGCAGCTCGATCGGGCCTCCGTCCAGGGGCGCGACGGTGACGTCGGTGAGCGTGATGAAGTCGCGCTCGGAGGCGTTGAGCACATCGGAGACGCGGCTGCGGTAGCCGTCGCGGGCGAGCGTGAGCACGCCCTCGATGCGGTGGCGCTCGGTCTCGATCCTGATTCGCTCGGTGCGCAGGTCGATCCCCGGCGGCTCGCCCTCCAGTGAAGGCTCGTTGAAGCTCATGCGCTCATTATCGGGGCTCGACGTTTCGGGCGCACGGTCGCGCGTGTCTCAGCGGCTGACGATGTAGCTGCGGCTCACTGTGCTCCGCAGCCCGGTCGGCCCGACGGCGATGATCTTCACGCTCGCGCGTATCGTCCTGCGCTGGCCCAGCGCTCGACGCAGGCGCGCGAGCGCGGAGGGCCCAACGAGCAGTCGCACATGGCCGGCGATCGCGGGCGGAAGGCCCCGCGCTGCCGCGATCAGCTCGACCACTGCCTGGCGCCTGCGACCGAGCGTGGAGAGCTTCGCGGTCACGAGGATCCTGCAGCCCCGCTGGCAGCTGACCTGCAGCGTGAGCGCGCGCCGCGCGAGCACGCCGGCACGGCGGGGGACGCTCACGTGCAGAACCGGCGCAACATTCAGCGGCGGCGGCCACTCGCCGGCCGCCAGGCAGCCGCTGGGGGCGGGGGAAGTGAGGTTGAAGCGCTGCACGCGGTTGTTGTTGGTGTCGGCCACGTAGACCGCGCCGCTGCAGTCCACTGCGATCGCGCTCGGCTGGGACATCTCTCCGGGCGCGGTTCCGCGTAGTCCCCACTTCTCGAGGAAGCGCCCGTCGGCTTCGAAGACGGCGATGCGGTCGTCTTCGCTGTCGGCCACATACACGCGCCCGGCGGCGTCCACGGCGATGCCGGCGGGTGAGCGTAGATGCCCGGCAACGTTGGCTTTGGCGCCCCATTCTGTGATCACGCTTCCGTCGGGCGAGAGCTCGACGACGCGGTTGTTGCGGGTGTCGGCCACGTACACGTTGCCGGACGGGGCGACTGCGAGCGCCTCGGGGTGGTCGAACGCGCCGGGACTGCTTCCGGCGGCGCCGTCGCCTTCGCCCGCGCCCCACTTCGCCTGCAGCGTGCCTTCGGGGTCGTACACGAGCACGCGGTTGTGGTTGCTGTCGGCAACGTATGTCTGCCCGGTTGTCGCGGAGACCTCCACTGAGCCCGCGCCTGCCAGTTCGGCGCCGCCGAGATCGGCTGGGCCTCCGAGTTCGCCGAGGAACGTGCCGTCGCCCCACAGGTGCACGATCCGCTGGTTGCCGAGATCGGCTACGTACACCGACCCGCGCGGGTCGATGCCGATGCCGGCGGCGTGGCCGCCGGCGAGCGTCCACTGTTCGAGGAACCGGTCGCTGCCGGGCGCAAACGTCTCGATGCGATCGTCGACGGTGTCGGACGCGAGCAGGCGGCCGGTGGGGTCGACCGCGAGGCCGCTTGGCGCTGTCAGCTCCCCGGGCGCGCGACCGGAGTAGCCGATCGTGCGCAGGTAGTCGCCGGCGGGGTTGAACACCTCGATGCGATCGTTGGCGGTGTCTGCCACATAGGTGTCGCCCGCGGGGTCGCTGGCCAGCGCGCGCGGGAACTCGAGCTCGCCCGGTTTGGAGCCGGCGCTGCCCCAGGCGCCTGCAAACGCCAGCTGTGGGGTGAGCTTGACGATGCGGTCGTTGCTGTCGTCGGCTACGTAGATGTTGCCGGCGGCGTCCAGCGCGACGCCGTAGGGGAAGCCGAACTGCCCCGGCCCGTCGCCGGCCGAGCCGGTTTCGGCTTCGAAGGCGCCTTCGGGGCTGAATTTCTCGAGGCGGTGGTTGTCGTCGTCTGAGACGATCACCTCGCTTTCGTTGGCGGCCACCCCGCGGGGATAGGAGAACTCGCCGGGTGCGCTTCCGTGGCTGCCCCACGTGGTCGCTTCGCCGCCTTCGAGGTTGAAGCGCTCGATGCGGTTGTTGGCAGAGTCGGCGACGTAGACGTGGTCGCCGGAGATGGCGATCCCGCCGCCGGGCGGCTGGCTGGGGTTTTGCGAGGAGCCGAAGTTGAACTCGCCGAGTTCGCTGCCTCGCTTGCCCCAGGTGCTGATGAATTCGCCGTTTGGGCCGAACTTTTGGATGCGGTTGTGGCTGGAGTCCACTACGTACACGTCGCCGGCGGCGTCGACGGCCAACCCGCCGATCGGGCCGAACTGGCCGTGCCCGCCGCCGTAGGAGCCCCACTCGGTCTCGAATGCGCCGGCGGCGCTGAACTTCTGCACGACGTAGCTCAACTGGTCGGCGACGTACACGTCGCCCTGCGTGTCAACGGCGACGGCCTCGGGGAAGCGCAGCAGGCCTTCTGCGCGCTGCCCGATGACCTGCACCGACGAGTACGCGCATGGGCCTGTGCCGGAGCCCGGACATGCTTCTGCGGCGGCGCTCTGCGGGACCACGGCTGCGATCGCGGCGGCGACGATCGCGGCGGCGATCCAGGCCAGGGAAGTCCGGTGCCGAGCACTTTCCATCGGCTGATCACAACACGCGCGGATCCCCGAAGGAGTGGTCGGCGGCTACTGCGCTACGCCCTCGGGCGCGCGCGCGGGCAGCCCGGCGCGGTCCGCGGGCAGCGATGCGATGCGCCCGTTGGATGCGCTCGGGCGATTGCGCTCCTCGCGCACGATGTACAGCGGCCGGTGCTTGACCTCGTCGTAGATGCGTCCGACGTACTCGCCGATGACGCCGAGCGCGATCAGCTGGATGCCGCCGAGCAGCAGGATCGCGATCGTGATCGAGCCGAAGCCGGGCAGGTAGGAGCCGGCGATGCGCAGCACGATCACGACTGGGATCGCGATGAACGCCACGCCTGCAGAGAGGATTCCCACGTAGGTGGCCAGCTGCAGCGGCAGGTGCGAGAAGGATGCGATCGCATCGAGTGAGAAGCGCAGCATCTTGCGCAGCGTGTACTTGGTCTCGCCCGCGTGTCGCGCGTCGCGCTGGTAGGAGACGGCGGTCTGCGTGAAGCCGACCCACACGGTCATGCCGCGCAGGAAGCGCGAGCGCTCGGTCATCGCCAGCAGCGCGTTCAGCGCGCGGCGGTCGAGCAGCCGGAAGTCGCCTGAGTTGGGCTCGAGGTCGACCTGCGCGAGCTTGTCGAACAGCTTGTAGAACCAGGATGCGGTGGCGAGCTTGAAGGCGGTCTCGCCTTCGCGCTGCTTGCGCACCGCGTAGACCACGTCGGCGCCCTGGCTCCACTGGGCGATCATGTCGGGGATCAGCTCTGGCGGATCCTGCAGGTCTGCGTCGATCATCGCGACGACGTCGCCGATCGCGTGCTCGAGGCCGGCGGTGAGCGCGGCCTGGTGGCCGAAGTTGCGCGACAGGTGCACGACGCGCACGCGCGGGTCGGTTGCGGCGAGACGGTCGAGCAGCTCGGGCGTGCGGTCGGAGCTGCCGTCGTTGACGAGGATCAGCTCGTACTCGTAGTCGGCGACCGCGGCGCTTGCGCGCGCGACGAACTCCTCGACGAGCTCCTCCTCGTCGTACACGGGCGCGACTACGCTCAGCAGGCTGGGTGTGCGGGTGCGAGGTTCTATATGCGACATGATCGTGGCCTTCCGGGCAAAGCTAACGAGGATGCTGTCTCGGTTGATGTTCGACGAGCGCCCTAAGCGCACAGTCAATTTATCGTTCATCCTGTCTCTGAATGACTCCCGAGCGCACCGATAGTCACAAATCGACCCCAAGCGTAGCGCGATGGTCGGGCCGCCTGAGCGCGCCCGTGGTGGTCCAGTTCGTCAAGTTCGGCATCGTCGGCGTGTCCAACACGCTGCTGACGCTCGTCATCTACACGGTGCTGCTGAAGGTCTTCGGCGTGTGGTACCTGGCGGCGTCGGCGATCGGCTTCGTGGCGGGCGCGGTCAACGGCTTCCTGCTCAACCGCCGCTGGACCTTCCGTGAGCACGTCGGCGACGCGCTCACGCCGGTGCGCTGGGGGATCGTTCAGACCTGCGGCCTGGGCATCGACGAGGCGCTGCTGTACCTGCTCGTGCACGACGCGCACCTCGACAAGCTGCTCGCGCAGGTGTGCGCCACGGCGGTCGTCACGGTCACCACCTTCTTCGTCAACCGTGCCTGGACGTTCCGTGTGCACGCGCCGGCCGTCGCCGACGTGCCCTAGCGGAACACAGCGAGCAAGGAGAGGCCTGCTGGGATGCGCCCGCCCCGGGCGATCAGTGCGGCCTCCAGCGTGAGCGGGCGTTCGAGCAGCCAGTTGAGCGGTTCCGGTGGCACCCACAGATCGAGGCTGGTCTCGGTGGTCTTGGCGCGGTTGACGCGATCGAGCACGCGCAGCGCGATCGCTGCGGGCAGCAGCAGCGAGTTGAAGTAGGTGGTGCGCACCTGGGTCCAGCCGGCCTGCTCGGCGACGCGCTGAAGCGTTCGGCGCGTGTAGCGGCGGTGGTGGTGGTTGATCTCGTCGTGGCCGCTCCACAGCCACTGGTAGGCGGGCACTGTGATCAGCAGCGTGCCGCCCGGTGCGAGCGTGCGACGCAGCTCGCGCAGGGCGCCCAAGTCGTCCTCGAGATGCTCGATCACGTCGAGGCTGACGGCGAGATCGAAGCTGTCGTCGGCGAACGGCATCTCGAGCACCGAGCCGGCGATCACCTCGCCGACGCCGCGTGCGCGTGCAAGCTGGACGCTCGTGTCCGACAGCTCGATGCCGGTGACGCTGCCGAAGCGCGCGAGCTCGAGCATGTTGCGCCCGCTGCCGCAGCCCGCGTCGAGGATCCGCGCGGGCTTGGGTAGAGCGAGCCCTGCGATTGCGCCATCCAGCACCTTGCGTCGCCCGCGATACCACCAGTGGCGATCCTCCGCCTGGTGGGTCTGGCGCTCGTAGTCCCTATCCATCGGGGAGCATCTTTTCCTAAAGAGCGCTCCCCGCGCGGTGCGCTCTGCCGCGAGTGCGGCTCATGGAGCAGTTGCGGCGGCTCGAATCGAGTACTCGACGGCGGCTGCTTCGCCTCGCCAGACTGCCACCGCGCGATCGCTGTCGGGGTCGAACGCGACGGTGGGATCGCTGACGGGCGCGGGCGGCGCGAGCTGCTCTGGCGGGCCGAAGCTGGTGTGTGCCAGGTAGGGGCCGAAGCCGCGCGCGGCGAAGATCGCCTGGCGCGCCATGTCCGGCGGGCCCGCGGCGGTGGGCAGCGGCTCGGTCCACAGCACGAGCGCGTCGCCGACGGGCCCCGCTGCGAGCCGCGCGAGCAGCGCGTCGGTGCCTGGCGGCGCGGCGATCGTGTTGACGTCTCCGATTCCACCCAGGTCCACCGGGGCGCCGCGCACGACCCAGTGCCCGGCGGCGGCGCCGGCCCAGGCGAGCATCACGCTCTCGGAGCTCAAGCGCACGAGGCTTGGCGAGGCTGCGGGCGCGGAGGACCCGTCGGGGTCGCGGACGCGTTCGAGCAGCTGGGGGGCGCCGAAGTGCACGCCGGGAGCCGAGCGATCGAGGTAGACGGCGGTCTGCTCGTCGCGCTGCTCGCTCCAGGCGACGATCGCGCGCTCGTCGTCGCTGAGCACGGCGGAGATCTGCACGTGCGAGCCGACGGACGCGAGCCGTTGGATTGGGCGTGCTGCCCCCTTGTTGGGCAGGAGGCGCGCGTAGATCGTGCCGCCCTGCACCCACACGGCGAGCACTTCGCTGCGGAAGTCCATGGCGAGCGTGAGCGCCTGCACGGGCGCGGCGTCGACGCTGTGCCCGGCGACGTTGCGGACGAACGCGTGCGCGAAGAAGCGCTCGACATGGACGTTCAATCCGGCCGGTTCGTGGCTGGCGCCTTCGCCCGAGCGCGTGCTGGCGACGCCGGCTGGCGGCGCGGCGAGCGCGACGTCTCCCAGGTAGCCGGTGGCGAGCGCCATCGGCGCGGCTGCGCCGGCGGTGGGCTGCAGCGCTGCGAATGGGCCGCCGGCGGCGCCTTGGATCAGCAGCCCTGCTTCAGGTGAGCCCGGTGCGGAGCCGGCGATCAGGATCTGCCCGTGCGGCGCGCCGCTGGCGAGCAGCGCTCCAAGCGGTGCGATCGGGCGCCCGGCGGCGGTGTGCGGCGTGGCCTGCGCGAGCGGTTCGTCCTCGGCACCCAGCGCGGCCACGCGCGCGCCTTCGCCGCCGGGGCAGTGCGAGGAGTCGCTCCACACGACTGCGCCCGCGCCGGTGCCGTGGCTGGGGCTGTCACTCGGGAACACCACTTGCGCGGCCGCTCCGGCGGGGCAGGGGCTCAGCACCGCCGGCACCGACCAGGGCGTGCCCGGTTGGGGGGCGGGTGCGACGTCGGCGCTCAGCGCGGTGTGCGCCGGCGCCTCTGCGAGCGCGGCTGTGAATGCGAGCACGCTGGCAGCCGCGATCGAGCATGCGGCTGCGAGCCTGAGGACACGCCTGGAGAAGCTGGTCGGCCGGGGGCGGCCGCGGCCCGCGGTGCTCAGGAGGCCAGCGCGGAGCGCAGGAAGCTCACGGTGCGCTCCCAGGACGTCTCGGCGAGGTCGTGGTCGTAGGTTCCCAGGCGGTTGGTGTCGTTGAAGAACGCATGCCCGGCACCCTCGTAGTGGTGGAAGGTGGTGTCAACGCCGGCGTCCTTGAGCTCGGCCTCGAGCTTGTCGGCGTCCGCTTGCGGGATGAATTCATCGGCCGTGCCGAAGTGGCCGATCACGGGTCCTTTGATGGCGCCGAAGTCGGGCTTGCCGTGGGGCATCACGTAGTAGTAGGTGACGGCCGCAGCGATGTTCGGGCAGGTGGCGGCTGCCCATATGGCGAGGCCGCCGCCGAGGCAGAAGCCGACGGCGCCCACGCCGGGGCCCTCGAAGCCGGGCTGGGAGGCGAGGTAGTCGGCGGCGCCGCACATTTCCTGCTCGACCTCGCTCATCGACAGCGCCATCATCTTCTGTTGGGCCTCGCTGGGCTGCGTGGTGGTCTCGCCGCGATAGAGGTCGGGGGCGAGCGCGTAGAAGCCCTCGGCGGCTAGGCGGTCGCAGATCGAGCGGATGTGCTCATCCAAGCCCCACCACTCCTGCAGGACGATCACGCCTGGGCCGTGCTCGGCCTCGGGCACAGCCAGGTAGCCGGGGGCGCTGCCGGCGCTGGTGGGGAACTCGATCTCGGGCATGTGCTTGCTCCTTGGGGTCCGTGGCTGTGGATGGGCGGCGCAATACTCTCACGACTACGTGTCCGCAGGACGAGGAGAGGTAACGCGATGGATGCTGTGAACCATCAGTTCAGACTGGCTGCGCGCCCTGTGGGGTTGCCGAGGCCGAGCGACTGGGCCTACACGGAGGAGCCTGTGGGCGAGCCGGGCGATGGCGAGGTGCTGGTCAAGAATGCCTATGTGTCGCTGGATCCGGCGATGCGCGGCTGGATGAACGATGCGCGCTCCTACATCCCGCCGGTGGGCATCGGCGAGGTGATGCGTGCGTTCGCGGTCGGCGAGGTGATCGCGTCCAAGGACCCTGACGTGCCGGTGGGCTCGCATGTTGGCGGGCTGCTTGGCGTGCAGGAGTATGCGATCGCGAACGGCAAAGGTGTGTTCAAGGTCGACCCGAGCTTGGCGCCGCTGCCGGTGTACCTGGGCACGCTTGGCATGCCGGGCGTGACGGCGTACTTCGGCCTGCTCGACATCGGCAAGCCCAAGGCGGGCGAGACGGTCGTGGTCTCGGGCGCGGCGGGCGCGGTCGGCGGGCTCGTGGGTCAGATCGCGAAGATCAAGGGCTGCCACGTGGTCGGCATCGCGGGCGGCCCTGAGAAGTGCGGCCACCTGCTCGAGGATCTGGGCTTCGACGCGACGATCGACTACAAGGCCGGGAACCTCGACGCTGAGCTGTCAGAGCACTGCGAACGCGGCATCGATATCTATTTCGACAACGTCGGCGGCGAGATCCTCGATTCGGCGCTCGCGCACCTCGCACGCAAGGCGCGCGTGGTGATCTGCGGCGCGATCAGCCAGTACAACAACACGACGGCGCTGCAGGGTCCGGCCAACTACCTGTCGCTGCTGGTCAACAACGCGAGCATGACCGGCTTCACGATGTCGGACTACCTGAGCCGCTATGGCGAGGCGGTGCAGCAGCTGGGCAGCTGGCTGGCCTCCGGCGAGCTGGTCTCGCGCGAGGACGTTGCGGAGGGGCTGGAGAACTTCCCGGACACGCTGCTGCGGCTGTTCGCGGGCGAGAACAGGGGCAAGCTGGTGTTGAAGATCTAAGCGAGCGGGGCGCTACAGCGAGAGCACGTGCGCGGTGGCGGGGTCGATGCGCCCGTCGAGCAGGTCCAGGTAGGCGCTCTTCACGGCGTCGGCGCCGTGCCCGTGGATCACCTCGAGCCAGCCGTCGGCCCACTCGAGGTAGGGGTGCCAGGCGTCGGCCATCCGCTGCTGCAGGCCCTCGGCGCCCCAGTCGACGGCGCGCTTGGCGATGCGATCGGGCGCGAAGAAGAACGTGGGCCGCGGTCCTGGCAGCGCGTCGGGGACCTGGCCCATGCGGTCGTGGTGGGTGGCGCCGACGACGGCTGAGTGCGCGAGCTCGTCGCGGTAGTGGCCGTGCACGCCGGCGCGCAGCTCGGCGTCGCCGGCCATGTCCACATAGACGGCGCGACCCGCGGGCAGCGACTCCAGCTGGTCGTAGGCGAGCACGTGGTCGTACACGCAGAGCGTGCGCGCGAACTCGGCGCTCCTGGATGAGGTCAAGCCGACGACGAGCACGCGCTTGCGCAGCGACAGCTCGAACGCGAGCGCGCTGGCGGTCTTGCTGGAGGCGCTCGACAGCACCACGGTGTCGGCGCCGAAGAAGCCGGCGTCATCGAGGAAGTCATCGATCAGATAGGAGGTGAGGAACAGCGGCCGCAGCAGCATCTGCTCGTCCTCGTGCTCAGCGTCATACATCTGATCGGCGCTGGTGCTGGCGTAGCGGTTGTATGCGCCCGGCAGCGCAGCGCGGTGCGCGGAGGCGTCGGTGAAGCCGCTGGCGCTGACGTGCGCGGGCTGCACGAGCAGCTCGCTGGAGGGCGGCAGGTAGCCGAACACGCGCGTGCCCACCTCCAGCTCCGGCACCTCGCTGGCGCTGACCTCGGCAAAGCCCCACACGGGCACCCGCCCCCAGCCCTCCTCGGCTCCGAAGAAGCTCCAGTAGGACATCGCCTCGCCGAACATCGCATAGGTGATGTTGTTGGAGGTCAGCCCGAACGCGTCGACGCGCAGCAGCGCCTGTCCCGGGCCGGGCGCGAGCGCGGGAGCGTCCTCGAAGCGGCAGTTGTGCAGGTCGTCCTTGGCGACGAGGAAGTCCATGTGGGGTGCAGGTTATGGGTTGCTCGATCGTCAAGGCAAGCAGCCCCTACAAGGTGTACCAGTGGCGCGGTACACTTGAGTCGATGCCGCCAGTCACCCGCCGAGTTCAGGTCACGCTCGACTCCGAGCTGGCCGCTGCGGTGGCCGAGTTCGGTGGCAGTGAGCCGTCGGCGAGCCTTCGGCGATTGCGGCCTCTCGTGAGCTGCGCGGCGAGCGGCGTATCCCCGCTGCTGACTACCTGATTGCTGCCGCAGCTGCGGAGCGTGGGGCGGGGATACTTCATTACGACCATCACTTCGACCCCCTCTGCCGGGTGCTCGGGATCGAGAGCGTGTGGATAGCGCCTCCGGGAGAGATCGACTGACGCGCAGTCGCGAACCGCGGGGCTGGCGGCGATCTCCGCCCCTCACCCCCCGATCGGCGCGCGCGGGTTGGTGCCCCAGAAGACCTCGGTGCCGAGCATGCCGATGAGGTTCACGAGGATCAGGTTGAGCACCATTGACTTGGCGGTGGCCTTGCCGACGCCGACGGGCCCACCGCTGGCGTTGTAGCCGTAGTAACAGGCGACCAGCACGATCGCGGTTGCCATGGTCATGCCCTTGATGATGCTGAACAGGAAGTCGGTGGGATTTTGGAACTGCCAGAAGATCAGCAGGTAACCGCCCGCCGAGGTGTAGCCGATCTGATCGACCACGGCGAGGTAGGAGGCGATGTAGGCGACGCCGATGGCGGAGACGTACATGAACGGCAGCACGATCCAGGCGGCGAGCAGGCGTGTGGCGCAGAGGAACACCATCGAGTCGACGCCCATGACCTCGAGCGCGTCGATCTCCTCGGAGATGCGCATGGCGCCGAGCTCGGCGACGATGCCGGTGCCGATCTTGGCGGACATCATGTAGCCAAAGGCGTAGGGCACGGCCTCGCGCAGGTTGCACCATGCGGTGAAGATGCCGGCGTAGGCGGGCGCGCCTTGGGACTCGGTGAAGTAGGCGCCCTCGATGCCGCAGGTGCCGAGGCCGGTGATGAACACGAGCCCCCAGATCACGAGCGTGGAGCCGATGATCAGGATGCCCGCCTGGCGCAGCGCCTCGCCGAAGAACCTGAACACGCGCAGCGTCCACACGTCGCGCACGATCGTGCCGGTGAAGCGGCCGATGATGCCGGCGGTGCTGAGCCATTCGCGCGGTAGGGCAAGCAGTTCGTTCACGCGCTCACGTTGTGAGCCTAAAGCGCCGGCCGTGCGTCTTCCAATGGGTGTTTCTGTTTAGTTATCTGGGATAGGCGGCGAGGCGCTCCTGCGCGTAGGCGCGCCCGCGCTCGGGGTCGCCGGTGGCGAGCGTGGCGATGTCGGCGAGTGTGGCGATCTGGCCGAAGCCGCCCCAGGTGCCGTCGGGGACCTCGGGCGTGAACACCCACACGCGGCCGGGGTCACGCTCGTGCGCGCCGTGCTCGGCGTCGAGCACCGCTTCGGTGATGTCGTGGACCATCGCTTGGCGGCGCTCGGGCTCGTACTGGCCTTCGGGCACCGAGGCGATGAATCGGTAGTGCGGCGCGCTGGCTCGCGTGCCGGCGACGTAGACGGCCTCGGGACGATGTACGAACAGCCAGGCGATCGAGCGCACCCTGGGGTTGGACGGGTCGGCGCCCTCGTTGGTGAGGAGCATGTCGGTGAGGTCGCTGAGCAGTCGCTCCTCGGCTTCTGCGGTGAGCGCGCCGGCGGGTATGTAGGCATCGAGCATGGGCATGCGGGTGGGCCTCCTTGCGGCTGCTGGCCGCTGTTTCTTCGAGAATGAGTAAGTCACTCTCTTTAAAAGAGCGACTATTGCCGCGCGACCATACACGAGTCGCTCTTCTTATGCAAGCGATACACTTAGCGGATGAAGCGAACCTCGCTTGGCGATCACCCGTGCTCGATTGCAAGAACGCTGGACGTGGCTGGTGAGTGGTGGACGCCGCTGATCTTGCGCGACGTGGCCTATGGCGTGCGGCGCTTCGCGGAGATCCAGGAGGACCTGGGGATCTCGGCGAACGTTCTGTCGGACCGCCTGGACGGGCTGCTGGCTGAGGGGATCCTCGAGCGCCGCCCCTACCAACAGCGCCCAGAACGCCACGAGTACCACTTGACCGAGAAGGGCGCTGAGCTGATTCCGCCGCTGCTTGCGCTGATGCAGTGGGGCGACCGTTGGAAGTGGTCAGGCCAGCGCGGCCCGGTGCGCGTCACACACGATGAGTGCGGGCACCAGGTGCATGTGGAGGTGCGCTGCGAGCACTGCGAGCGCGAGGTGCGGGCAGGCGAGTTGCGGGCAAAGGCGCGAGCCGGCGTCGTGCAGGCCCCCGCTGAGCATCAACCCGGGAGCGTTTCCGCGCGGAGGCTCGTGTCGGCGCGCGCGGGTGTGTCACTCGAGGGGTGAGGTTTGCAGCTCAGGGGTTGGTGGAAGAGGCGCGGATGTTGTCCGAGGTGGACATTGCCGATGGTTGTCGGCGGGCGCGGGGCGCTCGGACGCATTGGCAGCGTCGCCTATGGGCCGAGCTTCGTAGCCATGTTCTTCGCCGCGCCGGCAGGCGTCGCGGCTTGAGGATCTGCGCTGTCGCGTCGATACCGGGCGCGATGGTAGGTGCGTTGGTGTTTCTGCTCGCGGGCCTCGGCATGGTGTTCTGCAACGGTGCCCTTGGCGATCGGAAGCAAGAGCTTCGGCAATGGCAGGCGAGGCAGCGACCACGGCCCTGATGAACGGGACCACGTTGTGCCAGGCGACCATGCACAGGCAGACGTGTCGCGCGAGCCTTCGTCCTGGCCTTGTCTTTTCGGCTCCGCAAGAGCGTCGGGACTAGCCGTGGCTAGAACAGATCGGCAATGATCAGGTACCCGTTCTCGGTCAACACTCGGGTGCATTCGGCGAGGCCCGCCGGCGAGCCCGGCCGCGTTCTGTGATAGCGATGGTGGTTGCGGCGATCAGGGCGAGGGTGAGTGCTGGCCCGCGACGGCGGCTGCGGGCGGTGTGTTTCATCGAGGTCTGCAGATCGTTATGGATTAGGGGGCAAGGTATACGCGGGAGGTGACGTGCGTGGGGCGCCCCGCACCGGGCGCCCCACAATCCCTTTCAGCCGTTGATGAGGCCTTGGCTTACAGCCGCATCACTAACAGTTCAGTCGGTACCCCGTTCTGGGTGATGCTCATTGTTTCCTCAGTTGTCTCCTCGGAGAATAATTTCGTTGCTCCGCCGTTGAGTTGGAACTTGAGCTGGCATAGTTCTGTGCCGGTGTCTTCTTCGTTTAAGACGGTGATGATCTCGTTGTCTTCGCCTTTTTTCTTGACCGTGAACGTGAGCGTTTTGGTTAACGTGTTTTCTGGGGTAAGTCTTCCCGCGACGCAGTCGGATACGACGAAGTTGAGCGTGCTGCATTCGAAGTGGACGGGGAGGAGTAAGATGATCAGGGCGACCCTTAACGTGGGGCCGGCGTTGTAGTCCCTGATGTGGTAAGTACCTAACCATAAGAGCGAACCGCTCCGGTGTCGGCTAACCCGGTACATTTCGCTTGGAGGGCAGTAGCTTCGGTTTCTAAGAATAAGAGGTCAATTACCCCTAATTTCAGGGATGTCCCCTTCGAGTGTCCCCTCATCTTTCCTGGATTCGATCGCTTCGAGGCCGAGGGTGATTGTGCTTACTCTGCTTAACAAGCCGATTAAGATGTGTTTTGTGGGGCCAGCGCCGGCTTCGGGTAAGATGCTGGGTAGCGTTGCTGCTGTGGTGGCTCCGGCGAGGATGCCGGTGAGCGAGAGCATGGCGATGATTACCAGGCCCAGGGTCTTTAGGTGTTTCATGGTCGCGCCTCGGTTATGGTTGGGTAAAGATTACATTTCCGGTGGTAGGGGGCCTTTGTATTGTTTGCAGTTGGGGACGATGTAGCCGGGGCTGCAGTTTGTTTCGGCGGCTAGCTGTCGGGGTGTTTCGTGGAGGTATTTGCGGGCGCCGGGGATGCCGTGCTCGTGGATGAGCTCGTTAACGAGCTTTGTGGATTGGATGTCGTCCTTGGTGGCTTGGAGCTCGTCGGCGATGGTCTCGCCGGTTGCTTTGAGGTAGTTGTGGTAGGCGGTTTCGGTGGGGAATAAGCCACGGATGAGGCGGCTGTAGCCTTCTTGTAGTTCTTGTGGGGTGATGGTGATGCCCTGGGCATGGGCTTGTTGGTTTATCCATTGGTAGCCGATGAGGATGTGCAGCATGTGCCGTACGGTATTTTCGTAGCGGGCTTTGCATTTTTCCTTGAGTTCCGCGGTGGTGTGTGGTTGGGGGATCGAGTGGGCTGGCAGGACGGCGGTTTTTTCGTAGTTGATGCAGGCGGTGTAGTTGGGGGGGTCGGGGACCTCGCCTGGTGGGGCTGGGTGTTCGATGGTGAGGTCGCGGGAGATGACGGCCTCGATCGGGATCCAGTGCGCGAGTGTGGCTTTGGTGACGGCTTGTCCGGCGAAGGTCACGATCGCCGTGTTCGCGCTGCTGGTGCTGCTGCTGCCGCATGCTGTGATCGCGATCGTAGTCGCGGCAATCAGGACGAGGGTGAGTGCCGGGCCGCGACGGCGGCCGCGAGCGGTGTGTTTCATCGAGGTCTCCAGATCGTCATGGATTGGCGGGCAAGGTATGGGCGGGAGGGGATGTGCGTGGGGCGCCCCGCACCGGGGCGCCCCACAATCTCTTTCATCCGTCGATGAGGCCTTGGCTTACAGCCGCATCACTAACAGTTCGATCGCCGCACCGTTCTGGGTGACGCTCATTGTTTCCTCAGTTGTTTCCTCAGAGGATAATTTCGTTGCTGCGCCGTTGAGTTGGGACTTGAGCTGGCATAGTTCTGTGCCGGTGTTTTCTTCGTTTAAGACGGTGATGATTTCGTTGTCTTCGCTTTTTTTCTTAAGCGTGACCGTGAGCGTTTTGGTTAACGTGTTTTCTGGGGTGAGTTGGCCTGCTACGCAGCCGGACACCACGGCGCTGAGCGTGCTGCATTCGAAGTGGACGGGTAGAAGTAAGACGATCAGGGCAACCCTTAACGTTGGGCCCGCGTTGTAGTCCCTGATGTGGTAGGTGCCTAACACTAACACCGAGCCAGAGACGGTGTCGCTTAACCCGGTACATTTCGCTTTGAGGAGAGTAGCTTCGGTTTCTAAGAATAAGAGGTCGATTAACCCTAATTTCAGGGATGTCCCTTCGAGCGTCCCCTCATCTTTCTTGGATTCGATCGCTTCGACGCCTCCGTTGAATGTGCTTACTTTGCTTAAAAAGCCGATTAATATGTGTTCTTCGCCTGGTCCTGCTAAAGGTAAGATGCTGGGTAGTGTTGCTGCGGTGGTGGTTGCGGCGAGGATGCCGGTTAGTGAAAGCATGGCGATGAATGCCAGGCCCAGGAGTTTTAGATGTTTCATTTCCTGTCTTCCTCGGTTCATTGTCGTGTTGCGTTTAGGCCGAGCATGGCGTGGCCGCCTCGGTGCGGTGGTCACCGCTCGGGCTGCCGCTGACATAGTCGGCTATGACGTCGGATTCGTGTATACGGACTCCAGCATTTGGAACTGTCGCACACGCGGGTGAAGTCGTCAAGCGATTGCGTGGAGTGTCTCCAGCTTGATCGTGCCCGGCATGGTCCAGCTGCGAGTGATCGGGGGTGATCCGCCAACCGGGATGGGAGATTTCGTGGCACGAGACGGTGGGGTCGGAGGGCGGGAATGAGAGACACTGGTTGACGATGGGCAGTCAACTATGGCCCTATTCAGCGTGCGATGGGTAGAGAGGGAGGCTATGGGCTTATCAAAACGGGATGCGACGGTCGCGCTCATCTGTGGCTGTGGGGCGTCCGCGGCGTGTTGTGTCGGGCTGCGGGGACTTAGATGCGCCTTGTCCCTGATGCCGCCCGGCGGGGAGGGCTGGCGCTATGCGTCGCTGTAGCCACGGGCCTGTGTGGTGCTGTTGTGCCCGCTGCGGGTTATACGACTCACGAGTTCAGTGGGAGCTTCGCTGCTGCTGGGAGTGGGGCGGGGGATGTCTCGGCGCCTGCTGGTGTGGCTGTGAATGCTGTGACGCACGATGTGTATGTCGCGGACAGTGGGAATGCGCGTGTGGACGAGTTCACGGCTGCTGGTGTGTTTGTTCGTGCGTGGGGGTGGGGTGTCGGGGATGGGGTCAGCACGGAACTGCAGGAATGCGTGCTGGTGACGTGCTTCAAAGGCCTCTCCGGGCACGAACCGGGGGAGTTCGAAGCCCCGGTGTTCATCGCGGTCGACAACTCTCCCGGCGGCGAAGGGGATGTGTACGTCGGCGATACCGGCGATAACCTCGTGACGAAGTTCACGAGCGAAGGCGCACTCGTCAAAACCTGGGGGACAAATGGCCAGCTCGACGGCAGCACAACCACCAGCGGCTCATTCGCCCCGATCGCCGGGATCACCGTCGATGCCGCCGGTGACCTGGACGTGCTGCAGCAAGGTGGACCGCACGAGCTTTACCAGTTCGAACAGGGCGGTACGTTCACGGGCGAATTCGCGACGGCGCGGAGCACGGGCCCTGAGGGGCTCGCGACGAACACTGCCGGTGAATTCTTCAAGGTCACCGCAGGCGGTGGGGTGGTGGAGCTCACCAGCGGAGGAGGCCTAGTCGGCCGGGTGAGCCACAACAATGAAGAAGGCGCGAGCGTGCACGGGATCACGGCCGCGGGTAGCGACCTTTATGTCGTGGAAGGCGGCGTCGTGGGGCACTATGCGATCCCTGAACCCGGGGTCGTGACCCAGCCCGGAAACCCGGCCTGCACGATCGGCGAAGAAACGCCGTGCCCGGCGACTGACTCATTCGGGGCTGGACAGCTCGTTGACGGGGCGGGGATCGGGGTCGACCCCTCAAGCGGCGAACCCGCCAGCGGCAATGCGTATGTGACTGACACCGGCGCCGAAAAACAGATCCACAGGTTCACGCCGACGGTCGTGCCTGAAGTCACGACCAGCGCAGCGAACCCCGTCAGGCCGGTCTCCGCGACACTAAACGGGATCGTTGACCCGGAAGGCGTCGCGCTCACGACGTGCGAGTTCGAATATGTGGCGCAGGAACAGTACGAACCGGCGGCCCCTAACCCGTATGCGGCGGGCGGGACAGCGGCGTGTGTGCCGGACCCAGCGGAAATCGGGAGCATCGCGGTCCCGGTCGAAGTGCACGCGAGCATCAACGGCCTAGCACCAGGCAGCACCTACCATTTCCGGGTGCGGGCGGAAAACGCGAACGGCATCCCGAGCCCCGGGCACGACGTGACGTTCATCACCCAGCCACGCCCCGTGATCACCAACCCCGCCGCCTCGGCGGTGTCCCCGACCGGCGCGACCCTGCAAGCCGAGGTCAACCCCGGCGGGCTACCCACGACCTACCAGATCGAATACGGCACCAGCACCGAATACGGCGACCGCGCCCCCACCGCCCCAGTGTCGGTCGGGGAAGGCACAACCCCCGTCGCGGTCTCCCTGCAGGTCACTGGGCGTGAACCGAACACGACGTATCACTGGCGCCTGGTCGCGACCAACGAAGCCGGCAGCACCACCACCCCGGACCACACGTTCATCTATGACGAGACAGCCACTACTGTGTTGCCGGACGGCCGTGCGTATGAGATGGTCACCCCGCCGGATAAGAACGCGGCGCTGATCGGGAACGTCCCGCTCGGGACACCCGCTGTGATCTCCGAAGGCGGGACCCGCGTGATCCTCGACTCGGTGCAGTGCTTTGAGAGCTCGCCGTCGTGTGTGCCCGCGGGCCGCAAGGGCATTGGTGTGCCGTACATGTTCACGCGTACCCCAGCGGGCTGGCAGGCCACGTCGCTCGCGCCGGCGGCGACCCAGTTTGAAACGGAGACCTCGTGGCTCTTTAGCGCCGACTCGCAGACCGGGTTCTTCGGGATGCCGACCCCACCCGACGGCGAGGACGATATCTACGCCCGCGGCCCCACCGGCGTGTTCACCGACGTCGGCCCCTACAGCCCCCCCGCCAACGGGCCAACAAGTGTTACAGATCTGATATATACCGGGAGGGTGGCCGGGAGCGCGGACCTCTCGCATTTCGTGTACTGGGCGCGGCCGCTGTGGCCGTTCAGCGAAACCCTGCAGCAGAACCCAGAAGACCCCGATACGGTCTTCCAGTATGTGGGCACGGGTAACACGCAGCCGCAGCTGGTGGGTGTCAGCGGTGGCCTTGGCAGCACCAGCCTCATCAGCGAATGCAGGACAGAACTCGGGGACAAGGCTCCCGGTGCTGCGGGGGAAGAGTCCGCGGACGGGCGCGTGGTGTATTTCACGGCGGAAAAATGCTCCAATGGCACGGGTGTGAACGAAGGTGTGCCGGTGCCCACCCATGAGGTGTTTGCGCGTGTGGATGGTGGTGAAGCGGGGGCGCATACGGTCGCGATCTCCGAGCCACAGGCAGCGCAGGCATCGAGTGAAGATGTACCCGAGGCGAATTGCACGAGCGTGTCGTGTCTGGAAAACACGAGCAGCACCAACACCGGCGCGTGGCGTGAAGCGGCGTTCCTGGGCACCACCAGTGCTGGGTCGGTCGCGTATTTCACCAGCGAACAGCAGTTGACGGACACTGCGAGCGAGGGCTCGAGCAACCTGTATGCGTATGATTTCAGCAAGCCGGAAGGGCAGCGGCTGGTGGATATCTCCGCGGCGGAAGGCGGCGCCCCGGTGGCGGGTGGCGCGCGGGTGCAGGGCGCGATCGCGTACGCGAATGAAGGGTCGACCGTGTACTTCGTGGCGCAGGGCGTGCTGACCGGGGTGGAACGCGCTGGCTGCAAAGCGGAATTCGAAACGGCGCGCGTGGCGGAAGAAGGTCACTGCCACGCCCAGGAAGGCGCCGAGAACCTCTACGCCTACACAGAAGGCAGGGTCGCGTTTATCGCGGAGATGTCCCCCGAAGACGCCGGGGAACAGTTCAACCAGCCGCCTGGTATTCCGGCGAACGTGACGCCCGATGGGAGGTTCCTGGTGTTCACCTCGCACGCACAGATCACGCCGGACGTGACGCGCACCGATGGCGCGGTCCAGGTGTACCGGTACGACGCGGCGACGGGCGGCCTGCTACGCCTGACGCTCGGCATGGACGGTTTCAACGACAACGGCAACGCTGGTGCAGGCGGCGCGTCGATCGTCCCCGGCTATGAGGGCTACCATCAGTTGGGTGCCGCGCGGCCTGACCCGACGATGGCAAACAACGGGTCAAGAGTGTTCTTCATGTCCCCGATAGCGTTGACCGCGAAGGCCCTCTCGAGCGTTCCCATCGGAATTGGCCGGCATGGGGAAGTGGAATATGCGGAGAATGTGTATGAGTGGGAGCAGCCCGGGACTGGCTCGTGCCTCGCGGCGCATGCGGGTGGCTGCGTGTTCTTGATCTCCGATGGGCGTGATACGAGCGTGCTCGCGGATGGTACAGCGTGTGTCCCGAAGATCTCGGGGGTGTGCCTGCTGGGGTCTGACGCGACGGGCGCGAACGTGTTCTTCACGACCGCGGACCCGCTCGTCTCCTCGGATGTGGATACCCAGCTTGATGTGTATGACGCGCGAGTATGCGAACCGGAAGCCGGGAACCCGTGTATCGCGAGCGCGCCGGCGGAACTTCCGGGTTGTCTGGGTGAAGCGTGTCATGGGATCCCGCCGCAGGAGCCCGCTGGGGTAACGCCCGCGGGCGCGTCGTTCTCGGGACCCGGGAACCCGCCGGAAGCCAAAGGGACGGTGCTCTCGCGCGCGGAGAAGCTCGCGGCCGCGTTGAAGGCTTGTAAGCGTGACCACGTCAAGCACAAGCACAAGCGCGTGGCGTGCGAACGCGCAGCCCGCAAGCGGTACGGCTCCGTAGCCGGCAAGACCGCGAACGCGCGTAGGCGTGGGGGGCGGGGGTGATGGGTGTCGTGTTCGTGAGGCGCTCCTTGTTGGTGTTGTTGTTGGTGTTGGGTGTGGGGTTGGTGTGCGCTGGTGAGGCGTTTGGGGTGGTGGGGTCTGCGGGGTTTGGTGTTGATGGGTATGCGGCGCCGTCTGATTTCACGGTTGCTGGTGGTGGCGCGTATGATGTGGAAGTTCGTGATGAGGGTAGCCTCGCGACTGACGGGTCCCCGATCACGGTGGTGGATGAAGTCCCGGCTGGGCTGACGGTGCTCGGCACGAGCGGCCCGGCGGCGTGTTCGGTTGTGGGGCAGCTTGTGAGCTGTGAATACGCGGGCGAACTGCAGCCGGAGGTTTGCGCGTCCCGCGGCGGGGGCTGTGATGCGGGGAATGCGCTTCATATCGTGATCACCGTCGGGGTTCCCCCGGGGTTCTCAGGGGAAGTCACGAACAAGGTTGTGGTGTCTGGTGGCGGCGCCCGGACGGTATCCGGGTCGTGGGGGAACACGGTGGAAGAGGGCCGCCCGTCGTTTGGCTCGTCGTACTTCGACTTTTTTATTGATGGGTTGGATGGCGCGCGTGATAGCGAAGCTGGCGGGCATCCGTATCAGCTGACGACGACGATCGACTTGAAGAGCGTGATCTCAACAACGAAGGAAACGCAGCCGGTGGACACGAGCGTGCAGGACCTCAGGGACGTCGTTGTGGATCTGCCGCTGGGGTTCATCGGGAGTACGCTCGCGGCACCGGAGTGCAAGCTCGCGGAACTCTCTTCGGTGGCGGGGTGCCCGCGGGAAACGCAGGTCGGGGATATCCGTACCGAACCGAATGTGGAAGAGGCGCTGAACAGTCCGATCTGGAATCTGGTGCCGGAACGTGGGGTGCCGGCGGAGTTCGGGGCGATCGATGAATTCGGTAACACGCATGTGTTCTTCACGCATGTCGTGCCGACCCCGCGGGGGTATGTGCTGCAGTTCATCAACAGCGAAATTCCGCAGGCGCCGTTCTCGCATCTCGTGGTCACGTTCTACGGGGACCCGGCGGCCCGGGACGCGACTGGTAACGCGCAGGTCCCGTTCTTCACGAACCCCACCGCCTGCAGTGGCGGGCCGTTGGAAGCGAGCATGTGGATGGACTCGTGGCAGAACCCCGCACGCACGAACCCGAACGGCACCCCCGTCAACCTCGAGGAACCCGAGTGGGTGCACGCGACCGCGACCAGCCCGCCGGTGACTGGGTGCGACGAACTGGCGTTCACGCCGGAACTGTTCGCGCAACCCACCACGGCCCAGGCGGACACGCCGTCTGGTCTTGAATTCGAGATGAAGCTGCCGCAGACCGAGAACGTCGGTGTGCACGCGACCCCCGCGTTGAGGGACTCAACGGTCACGTTCCCCGAAGGCGTGACGGTCGACCCCTCAGCCGGCAGCGGCCTACAGGCGTGCTCGGTCGCGCAGATCGGCTGGCTCGGGGAAACGCCGTATAACTTCAGCCAGGCGCCGCCCGCGTGCCCTGAAGCGTCGAAGATTGGGTCCCTGGAACTAGAAACCCCGCTGCTCCGACGGGTCCTGCACGGCGAACTGTATCTCGCCCGCGAAAACGAAAACCCGTTCGGGAGCATCTTCGCGGTCTACGTCGTTGTCAACGACCCCACGACCGGCGTCGTGTTGAAGTTCGCTGGGGAACTGAAAGCCGACCCGAAAACGGGGCGGTTGACGGCGTACTTCCCGGAAACGCCGCAGCTGCCGTTCAGCGACCTGAAGCTGCACTTCTTCGGTGGCCCTAGGGCGGAGCTTGCGACCCCCGATGATTGCGGCGTGTTCACGACCGTCAGCAGCCTGGAACCATGGTCCGCACCCGGCTCCGGGCCTGACGGCACCCCGTTTGACAGCTTCGCCATCAGCGAAGGCTGCGTAAACGGTTTCGCGCCGGCGTTCGCGGCCGGCTCCGCGGACCTGCAGGCCGGCGCCTACACCCCGTTCCTGTTGAGCTTCTCCCGCACCGATGCCGAACAGGAACTCGGGGGGCTCAGCGTGACGCTCCCGGAGGGGCTGCTCGCGAATATCGGCAGTGTCCCTGAGTGCACCCCCGCCGAGATCCAGCAGGCGGAAACCGGGACGGGCGGCTGCCCTGAAACCTCGAAAGTCGGGACGGTCACCGCGAGCGCCGGCCCCGGCCCGAACCCGCTGTTCGTGACCGGCAACGCCTACCTCACAGGCCCCTACAACGGCGGCTCCTACGGCCTGGCCGTGATCGCCCCCGCGATCGCGGGGCCGTTTGACTTCGGCAACGTCGTCGTACGCCAATCACTACGCATAGACCCGATAACAGCCCGCGTGACCGACGTCTCAGACCCCTTCCCCGCGATCCTCGACCCCACCGCCAGCAACGGCCAGCAAGCCGGTGTCCCGGTCAAACTCCGCCGCGTCGAAGTCGACATCGACCGCGAACACTTCGCGTTCAACCCCACAAGCTGCAACAAGCTGTCCCTCGGCGGCACCATCACCAGCCTCCAAAACACCAGCCACCCCGTGGAAAGCTCAGCCCAAGTAACTAACTGTCAAACCCTGAAGTTCACGCCGACCGTGACCGTGACCGTGACCGGGCACGCCAGCAAAGCCGACGGAGCGGGCCTCACGTTCACAATTGCCTACCCACCCAACCCCCTCGGCAGCCAATCCTGGTTCGACGAGGCGAAGTTCGACCTCCCCCGCCAGCTCCCCGCCCGCCTCACAACCCTCCAAAAGGCCTGCCTCGCCGGCACGTTCGAACACGACCGCACACACTGCCCGGCCGGGTCGATCATCGGGCACGCGACCGTCCGCACACCGATCCTCGCCCAGCCCCTCCAAGGCCCCGTCTACTTCGTCAGCTACGGCGGCCAGAAATTCCCCGAAGCCGTGATCGCCCTCCAAGGCGATGACATCAACGTCGAACTCCACGGCGAAACGTTCATCAACAAAAAAACCGGGGTCACCTCCGCCACATTCCACAACACACCCGACGTGCCCTTCCAGTCCATCCAAGTGACGCTACCCGCGGGTCCGAACAGCGAGTTCGGGACCAACCTCCCCCCCAAAGCGGGCTATGACCTCTGCAACCAAAAACTCACCCTACCCACCCTCCTCAAAGCCCAAAACAACACCATAATCCACCAAAACACCAAAATCACCCCCACCAACTGCCCCACCCACCACACCACCAAACACCACAAATAAGCCCACTGTGAGCCGCCCCGGGTTCCACGAGGGTGTCCGTCTATCTGTGTAGGCGGGGTTTGATGGTTTCAGTTTGGTAGCCGGTCTCCGAAGTGAATCTTGAACGCGAGCAGTGCCTTTGTCCAGCCGCGGGTGCTGGTCCATTGCGGGACAGCGTTTTGGATCGCGAGGTAGATCAGCTTCCGTGCCGCGTCCTCGGTCGGGAAATGCCCCTTCGTCTTGACCGCCTTTCGTAGCTGCCGGTTGAGCGCCTCGATCGCGTTGGTCGTGTAGATCACGCGTCTGACCTCGGGGGGAAACGCCATGAACGGCGTGACGTGCTCCCAGGCCGCTCTCCAGGCTTGGCCGATCACGGGCAGCTGCTGCCCCCACTTCTCCTCGAACGCCTCGAGGGCATGTAGCGCGGCGTCGGCGTCGAGTGCGGTGTAGATCGGCCGCAGGTCCTTGGCGACCTGCTCGTATTGCCGGCGCGGCACGTACTTCAGGCTGTGACGGATCAAGTGCACGATGCAGGTCTGCACCGTCGTGGCCGGGAACACCGCCTCGATCGCCTCGGGGAACCCCTTCAGCCCGTCCACGCAGGCGATCAGGATGTCGTTGACGCCGCGCTGCTTGAGGTCGGTCAGGACTTGCATCCAGAACTTCGCGCCCTCGTTGGCCTGGAACCACATGCCGAGGACTTCGCGCTCGCCGTCCATCCCGATCGCCATCGCTAGATAACACGCGCGTCGCTGCACGCTGCCGCCTTCGCGGATCTTCAGCACCATGCAGTCCAGGAACACGACCGGGTAAACGTCCTCGAGCGGCCGGGTTTGCCAGGCGCGGGCGTCGTCCATGACCGCATCGGTGACCCTGCTGATCAGGTCACGGCCGACTTTGACGCCATAGATCTCAGCGAGGTGCGCTTCGATATCCCGCGTCGAGAGCCCACGGGAATACAGGGCGAGGATCTTCTCGTCGAACCCCTGCTGGCGCTTGCGCACGATCTGCGGCTCGAAGCTGCCATTGCGGTCCCGCGGCGTATCGATCTGCACCGGCCCGTGCTCAGTGATCAACGTCTTCGGCGTGCTCCCGTTCCGAGCATTACCGGCGCCGCCGGGCGGCTCCAGGTGCGGCTCATACCCCAGGTGATCGGTGAGCTCGACCTCCATCGCGCGCTCGACCAGCCGCTTCGTCAGCTGCGCCAGAAGCCCGCCCGGCCCGACGATCTCATCCTCGCCCCGGGCGCCGGCGAGCAGCTCGTCAACCACCTCATCGGGGAGGAGCTCTCGGACATCCCGGGGTAGATCGCCCACTCCGGAAGGTCTATCAACCTCGCGCCCGCTGGCATTTCGCTGCGCTCGCCCTCCGGGCTCGCTCCGCGAAACACCAGCGGAACCCGGGTCCTGCGTCTGCACCTGCGTTGATATCGACATGAGCCTCCTTTGGACTCATGCCTACACAGAACGTCGGACACTCCCGGTTCCACGGAGACTGTTTGGTTTGGTTCCCATCTTTCATTTGATGGGGATGGTTGGCTCCTCTTTCACAGCGTAGAGGTCCTCGATCTCGGCGGGTGGGCGATCGTCGAGTGCTTCGTGGAG
>Ga0182024_10000416_pt1 | contig 109956 bp, 92 predicted proteins | sample P32metaG_FD_120480 | JGI IMG/M metagenome (GOLD analysis project Ga0182024, IMG submission 120480) | Permafrost microbial communities from Stordalen Mire, Sweden - P3-2 metaG (Illumina Assembly) | ecosystem: Environmental > Terrestrial > Soil > Wetlands > Permafrost | place: Sweden: Stordalen... | reverse complement strand
CCGGTGCTCGGTGCGGCGGCCAGGTTGGCTACGGCACCCGGCCATACCCGCTGAGAGCTGCTGCCTTCCGACCCTGACTCGATTCACGAGCGGCCGTTGCGCAGGACCCGGCCACCGCACCCAGCATCGGGACGGCAACGACATCCAGGTTAGTGGGTCGCCTCCGGCTGTTCCCCTCCACGACGAGGACGGCGCACTCCAGAGCCGCCACCCGAACTGACGGCCTCGACCGGGTCGGATTGCACGGAGTGGGTCTGGATCCGGACCGGGACTCCGGCGCCACCACGCAGAACCCGGCCCGCAGCGCCTCGGCCGGCTCGTATTGAAGGCAGTGACGATACGGACGCTGCCGCCCGAAGCCGAGGCCAACGACGCGGCTGGGCACTCTGTCCGGCCCTCCGCGTCCCATCCGAAAGCGACGACCGCGACCCGCCCTTGTCAAGGGCACGCGCAATGCACGCGCAATGAATGGTCGCAAAGTACTAGAAGTGAACGTTCCGGAAACTAAAAGTTACATTTAGGTGACATGAGATCATAATTCCCGGCCAGGGCAATGCTCACTTGGGCCAACGCCGTCTGGCCGGGCCGTTAGCCTGACCAGGCTGCAATCTCGGAGGAGTGCGAGAGCGGCCGAATCGGCACGACTGGAAATCGTGTGTTGGGCAACCAACCGTGGGTTCAAATCCCACCTCCTCCGCTCAGGCTCAACCCGAGTGTGGATCCGACCGATAGGTCAACGTGGATCCAGGGCTCGACCCGGAGGCCGCGGAGCCCTTTCGTGGATTGACCGCGCTTGCCTACCGTACGGACGCGCCCGTGGATTTTTGGGGCGCTCCGCTCATCAACCTCCCCTTCGCGCGGGCCCGGGACGACATCGGCTGCGGCCAATCGTGAGAACGGACAAATGACAACCGATCTGACTGGCGACTCTGAGCTGAGCGAGGACGAGTTCGACTGGGACGTGTTCCTGCCCGATCCCGACGAGGCTCAGGTCGCCGCAGAGGCCGCCGCACTGGAGGACGAGGACGAGCTCGACCTCGACGACTCCGATTTCGATTGGGAGGCCGCGCTCCGCGAGGACTCCGAGCCCGAGAACGGAGTGGGAGGCGGTACGCGCGCCGGGGCGGCCTACGACAGGATCGTCGATACGGTGCGCCGCTCCGTCGAGGAACCAGAGCCGGCAGCACACACTGAACCGGCGCCCGTTGCAGTCCAGGAGCCCGAGACACTGGTCGCCGCAGAGCCGGAGCCGGAGGCGGTGGAATTCGTCGCTGCGTTGCATGCAGCGCGCGAGCCTGAAGTCGATGTGGATCCGGTTGTCGGGCTGGCGCTCCAAGACGAGCTCGAGCCAGACGATGAGCCGGAGCCGCCGAGCGGGCTGCATGCCGAAGCGACGTGGGCGACCGCATCGGAGTGGGGTTCTGGCTCCCCGTTCGTGGGGGAAACGGGTCTGGAACCAGAGGCCGAAGCCGATGTCGAAGCCGAAATGGAACCTCTCTCGGAGCCGTGGGCGGGGCAGGAGCAGCCATCGCTGCTCGTTCGACCAGATCCGGGCCGGGAAGCGACGTTCGAGCCGGTGCCCACGGAAGAGCCCTCTCTGCCTCGATTCGCCGAGGCGGCAGCGACTGCCGGAGCGGTAGGGGCGACGGAATGGGCACCGATGCCGTCAGCGGAGCCGGTGCCGACTTGGGCCATGGCGCCGGCCGAGCCGTGGGAAGTCGAGGTCCATGCCGAGTTCGCTCCCGATCCCGTCCTCACCCGTACTGACGACGGGGGCCAGGGAAAGAAGCGAAGCCGGGTCTTCACCGCGACCGTCGTGTTGGCCTGCCTCTTCCTCGCGATCGTTGCCGCAGCTTTGGCCGTGCGAGCGATTCACCATCCGACGACGACCGCCGGTCCGCCAGCCCAGGTCACCCATCCCGTTTCGTCCTCTTCGGGTGCGGCCCGGATCCAGACGGCCACCGACGCCGTCGACTCCGCCACGACCGCCGCCAGCGTGGGGCTCACGTCGCTTGCGGCGTTCCCCACGCCAACGAACGTCGAGGCGGTGATCAACCCGTACGTCTCCTCGCTGCAGCTGTACGAGACCTTCCTGTCCGGAACCAAGGTGCCCGCACCGGCCCAGTCGGCGGCGAGCAGTGCCGAGGCACAATTGCGGCAGGATCTGAAGTTCCTCGACACCATCGTCGGGCTGCCGCCCCAGCAGCTCGGCGCCTTCCTGGGGCAGTTCGACAGCGATGCCACCCAGCTGCAGACGACCCTGAGCACCCTCGAGCAGAACCTCCGGGCATCCGCCTCCTGAGGCCCCCCGAGGGTATTGGCCTGGGCACTTTCCAACGGGTGTGCCGACCTCGCATACTGGGGCCATCGCTACCGCTGATGCCTCCACCCCGCTGAACGACGACAACGCCCCGGAACCCACGCGGACGAAGGGGACGGGCACCAGGACGCAGCCGCCAGAAGCGAACGGCGCGGGTCCCGATACCACGACACGCCGCCCCGTGAAGGGGTCAGCGTCAGGGCGCAACGAGCAGTCCGGGCGCAACGCGGACACGGCTCCTGACCCGGTCTCGGCGAAGGCGCAGTCGGGACCCGCGACACGGTCGCCGTCCGGACCCAGAACAAAGCAGCCGCCCGAGCCAATCTGGGGGCCGGACCCGAAGGTAACGCCGAAGCTGGCAACCCTGGCGGAACCCACAACAGAAGTCGTGCCCCCACCGATCCCGAATTGGGATCGAACATGGGTCTCGGCGCCGCGGTCCGACGAGCGGTGGCAACACGCCGGCCAGACGACGCTGCCAGGCCGGCCCGTGCACTTCGGAGCGGGATCCCGGCGGAGCCGGCGGAGCCGCGCCTTCACGGTAACGATTGTGCTGGCATGTCTGTTCGTTGTTTTCCTCGCCGTGACGTTCATCTTGGTCCTGCTCCGCCAGTCGACGAACGCGACCACGGGTTCAGCGACGGCATCGACTTCGGCGGTCTCCACTTCTGTTGTCAGCCGAATGCAGACGGCCACCCGGGACGCCGAGGGCGCCACGACGACAGCGCGCTCGGAGTTCAGCTCGATGGTCGGTTTCCCCACAATCAGAAAAGTGGCCGCGGTGATCCACCCCTACGTCGCATCCCTGCAGGCCTACAAGACGGTGCTCTCGCGAATCCACGCGCCCGCGGCGGCCGGAACGGCTGCCGTCACTGCTGATGCGCTGGTCACCAGCGACGTGCGGTTCCTGAGCACGATCAACGGGCTGCCGTCCCTTCGCCTGGGCTCGTACTTGGAACAATTCGGCAGAGACGCCACGCAACTCCAGAACACTCTCGGCACGCTCGAGGGAGAACTGAGCCCAGGTCAACTGGCGCGTTCCGGGCTGTCCGGTCCGTCGACGTCCCGGTTCTTCCCCACCCCTGTCCTTGGGCATCACGACGGCTGACACGACCACATCGCTGAGCGACGAGGCGGCCATGGATCTGGCCATGTCCGAAGCACGGCTGGCCGCGCTGGAGGGGGAAGTTCCAGTCGGTGCGGTCGCCCTGATCGGAGGGAGGGTCGTGGCCGCCCGCCACAACGAGCGGGAGAGGGCCGGCGACCCGACTGCGCACGCCGAGATCCTGGCCCTGCGCGACGCCGCCGCCGGCGTCGGCGGGTGGCGGCTCTCCGAGCTCACCCTGGTCGTCACGCTCGAGCCGTGCCCCATGTGCGCCGGTGCGCTCGTGGCAGCCAGAGTCGGTCGGATCGTCTTCGGGGCGAGCGACCCGCGGGCGGGAGCCTGCGGCACGCTCTACAACCTCTGCGCCGACCCGCGGCTCAATCACGAGCTCGACGTCAGGGGTGGCGTCGATGCCGACGCGTGTGGCGACCTCCTGTCGTCCTTCTTCGCCGAGAAGCGGTCGGACGGAGCCACCCTGCCGCCGTCCACCCCGAGCGGCGCCGCCTACGGGCCCACGTCCTCCTGACCTCCATTTTCGCGCCGCTCGCGCTCCGAGGACCTGCTCCTCGAGGTTCCGGACCAGGTCAGAGCGAGTAGCATCTCGCCCGGAGGAGTGCGAGAGCGGCCGAATCGGACGGTCTCGAAAACCGTTGTGCCTCATGGGTACCGTGGGTTCAAATCCCACCTCCTCCGCTCGGGGCCGAAGAGGCCCACCGCACAGGCGGGTGCGGCAAGAACATCGGCAGGGCAAGCGCCATGCCGGCAGGACCTGGCCGCTCCCAAGCGGCCGGAAAGGAGTGATCGTGGCACGCGCACGTTCGACATTTGGAAAATTGCAGCGCGACCAGGCCAAGAAGGACCGGGCCAAGGCCAAGATGGACGACCGCATTTCGCGCAAGGAGGACAAGGCGGTGGCAAACGAGCAGGCCGCCCCGTCACTTTCGGCCGACGAGGTGGACCAGACGCGCCTACTCGAGGAGTTCGCCGCCCTGCACGAGGACCTGGCAGAGGGCCGAATCTCTCTCGATGACTTCGAAGTCCGCCAGGAGGAGCTGCGGGCCAAGCTGGTCGTCTGACCAGCCTGGGCGCCCGGCCCGCGAGTGCAGGCACCGGCATTGCCGCGCCTCAGATCGAGGTCACGGCGTCGCGACCCTCGAGCCACCTGCGGAACCCCGCGGCGTTGGAGTGGACGCCGTTCATGATGTCCAGCTTCTCTTTGTGCGCCGCGTCGATGTCACCCAGGAGCGGGTCGAACCGATCTGCGAGTGCATCGGCGATGTCGGTTCCCTCGCGATAGGCCTTCTCCGCCGTCTCAGCCCACAGGCGCAGGGTCTCATCGGCCTCGGCCAGGAGTTCTTCCGGCTGCCCGAGAAGGCCGTAGTGCGCCAGGGCAATGCCCGTCGGGCGCCGGGCGGCGAACTTGGCCAGGGACGTCAGTGCCTGAGCCAGGTCGAAGTCGGGTGGCGGGGTCGAGGGTCGCAGGACCCCGCCGTCGGGCAACTTGACGCCGACCGCATCACCGGCGAAGAGCACGCCGCTCAACGAGTCATGCAGGCCCAAGTGATGCTTGGCGTGGCCCGGTGAATCCACCACCACAAGGCTGCGTCCGGGCCCTACTTCGATCTCCTCCCCGTCGCCGAGAACGTGGAGACGCTCCGGCGGCGTGGGGTCGATGCGACCGTAGAGGGAGTCGAGGAGAGGGCCGTAGACGCGCGCGGCGGAGTCGATCAGGCGCGTCGGGTCGGCCAGATGTCTGGCTCCCTTCTCGTGGACATAGACCTTGGCCGCCGGGAAGGCGCGGGCGACATCGCCTACGCCGCCCGCATGATCGAGGTGAATGTGCGTCACGGCGACGCCGGCCAACTCGCTGGGACCGACTCCGATCTGGTCCAGCGCGGCGAGCAGGATCGGCACCGAGGTTTGGCTCCCTGTCTCAATCAGCACGGGAGCCGGCCCCTCAATCAGGTAGCCGGCTGTGACCCGCTCCCAGCCTCCGAGCATCGTGTCGATTTCGAGCACCCCAGCCGCAATGGGGCGCGGCGGAGGCACGGCGGGAATGGCGTCGCCACTGGCCGGGTCGTGAACGTGCAGGCCGGCATCGGCGTGGCGGTGGCCTCGGCCGCCGTGTTCGTGCGTCCCACTCACGACTCGTTCACCCCCATGATCGTCAGCGCGCCGTTCGGGCGCGATGGCGAACGCCGACGCGACCCAGACGCTTCGTTCGGCCCATGGTCTCGGTCGTGAGCGTGTTGTCCACGAGGAGGCGGGAGCCATCGTCGACCAGGCCCAGCGGATCCCTGCCGCTGAGGCGGAAGGCCGAATTGATCAAAGACACGTGCGAGAAGGCCTGGGGGAAGTTGCCGACGAGCCGGCCGGCCAGCGCGTCGTACTCTTCCGAGAGCAATCCGAGATCGTTGCGGAGCGCGAGCAAGCGCTCGAAGAGCTCCACGGCCTCCTCCGCACGCCCGATCATGTGAAGGCAGTCGACCATCCAGAACGAACAGGCCAGGAAGGCACCCTCACGCCCGGTCAGCCCGTCGACGGCACCATCGTCGGTCGTGCGGTACCGCAACACGAAGCCATGGTCCATGAGCTCCCGCTGTACCGCCTCCACCGTGCTCACCACTCGTGGGTCGGTGGGCGGCAGGAAGCCGACGAGAGGGATCATGAGCACGCTGGCGTCGAGCGTGTCCGACCCGTAGTACTGAGTGAAGGCACCCACATCCTTGTTGAAGCCCTTGGCGCAGACCTCGCTGAAGATGTCGTCCCGGAGCGCGCGCCAGGTCTCGAGTGGCCCGTCGAGGTCGGGCCACTCCTCCAGCGTGCGCACCGCCCGGTCGACCGCGACCCACGCCATGACCTTGGAGTGGGTGAAGTGCCGTCGCGGGCCCCGCACCTCCCAGATGCCGTCGTCGGGCTCCTTCCACCCCGTCTCGAGGAACCCGACCAGCTGTTTCTGCAGGCCCCAGGAGGATCGGCTCTGCACCCCTTCGGCCTTGGCCGACGAATACAGGGCCGACATGACCTCGCCGTAGACATCGAGCTGGAACTGCCCGGAGGCGGCGTTCCCGATCCGGACCGGGGCGGAGCTCTCGTAGCCCGGGAGCCAGTCGGCCTCCCATTCGTCCAGCCGGCGCTCTCCTCCCGGCCCGTACATGATCTGGAGCCTCGAGACGTCCCCCGCCACGGCGCGCAGCAGCCAATTGCGCCAGGCGAGGGCCTCGGTGTGGTAGCCACCGCGCATCAGCGACTCGAGGGTGAGGGTGGCGTCGCGGAGCCAGCAGAAGCGGTAGTCCCAGTTGCGATTGCCCCCGAGTGCCTCGGGCAGCGAGGTGGTGGCAGCGGCCACGATGCCGCCCGTCGGGTTGTAGGTAAGCGCTTTCAGCGTGATGAGGGAGCGCACCACGGCGTCCTTGTACGGCCCCTCGTAGCAGCACTGGGTCGCCCATTCCGTCCAGTAGGCCTCGGTCAGGTGCACCGCGTAATAGCTGTCGAGCGGTGGCGGTGGCTCTTCGTTCGAGGGATGCCACACCAGCGTGAACGGGACCCGCTGGTTCTCGGTGACCGTGAAGTCGGCCACCGTGCGCATGTCCTCTCCCACTGCGTCCACCCGGTGCCAGAGCGCCACCGAGTCCGGTCCGGCGGTCAGACGGGTCAATCCGTCGTGTGAGGTGACCCAGGGAACGACCTCGCCGTAGTCGAAGCGGACCGCCAGTTCCATGCGCATGTCGACGTTGCCGCTCACGCCCTCGACGGCACGCACCAGGTGCGGATAGCCGTCCCGCACCGGCATGCAATCCGTCACACGTACCGTCCCGGTGACGGTGTCGTACTCAGTCTCGACGACGAGGGTGTCAGGGCGGTACCAGCGCCGCGTGGCGAGGATGGCTGAAGGTCCTCCGGCGGGAGCGATCCTCCAAAATCCGTGGTCCTCGTTGCCCAGCAACCGGGCGAAGCACGACGGAGAGTCGAAGTGGGGCAGGCACAACCAGTCGATTGAGCCGTCGATGCCCACGAGGGCAGCCGTGTGGAGATCTCCGATGACGGCGTAATCCTCGATGCGCTGGCTCATGGGTTCATTCTTGCCGGTTCACCCCGAGATGCAGGGTCCGGTGCCGACGGCCCCATGCCGCCGCTCTGCCTGTTGCACGCGGGCCAGCACCCCAGGCGACGTCAGGGCGTAGCCGACGTCCTGATAGACGGTGGAGCGGGAGAAGACGACGCCGATGACCTGGCCACCCGGCCCGAGCAGCGGGCCGCCCGAATTGCCGGGCAACACGCTGGCGTCGAGCGCGTAGACACCCCTCGTGACCGACCCGTTGTTGTAGATGTCCTTGCCGACGGCGGTGACCTCCTCGGTCACGCCCGCGGCACCGATCGTCAGGCCCCCGTCCTCGGGGTAGCCGAGCAGCGCGGCCTGCGTGCCCCGGGGCACCAGGGTCGAGCTGATGGTGAGGGCAGGGCCGAGGGGAGCGTTGGTCCGGAGCACCGCCAGATCGAAGTCGGGATCGAAGAGCACCGTCGTCGCGTCGTATGCACTGTCCCCGATCAACACCTGCGTGCTGCCGTTGCCCTCCCCCGCCACAACGTGGGCGTTGGTCGCCACCAAACCCGGGCCCACGACGAAGCCCGAACCCTCCTGCTCGCTGTTGCACGCAGTTCCGAGGATCTTGACCGTGGAGAAGACGGCCGGATCGGCCAGCGCCCTGGTCTCCGCGTCGGTCGGTGTCGAGACCGCGGGTGTCGAGGGCGGGGTCAGCGTCGAGAACACCTGAGGGAATCCCTGGTCGTTCAAGAAGGTCTGCAGGTCGTCGAAGATGGAAGGGGCCTGGGGCAGCACCCCGTCGATGGAGTGGAGGATGTCCGAGCGGGCCACCGCGGCATCGAGCGACGTAAACCGGCTGTTGGGCGACAGGATCACCGCCGCCACGACCCAGACGGAGAGCAGGACGGCCACGACGGCCACGCCCACCCCGAGAACGGCATCGACGTGGCCCAGATGATGCCGGCGCACCGTGACGTTGCTCCAGGTGCCGATGACCCGGCCGGCGTATCCCAGGGCAAGGGCGGTGAACAGGACCAGGGAGACCACCACCACGGAACGGGTGACGTCGCCGTGCCCGCCCCGCAGGAGGGGCACCCACACCACAGCCCCGAGGAGGAAGCCGAGAATGAAGCCGCCGAAGGTCAGGATCTGGACGATGGCCCCGAGCCGCAGGCCATGGACAGCGGCCAGCAGCATCAGCCCGATGATCAGCAGGTCGACCCAATCCACCGCAGCGAGGGTATCGAACGGTGCACGGGGAAATGCGCCCCCCACCGCTATTCTCATCGTGCCGTGCTCCCACGCCCCGTGTTTCAGCACTGGCGTGTCCGGCGGCGCATTGGCGGCCCGCTCCTGGTACTTGGTGCGGTCGCCGTCATTGCGTCGGGCTGTGCGCTGTCCGGACACCCGGGTTCGACCAAGGTCGCGCGCGTCCTCGGCGAGGCCAAGGGCACCCCGCTGGCAGTGGGCCAGCCGGCGCCCAGCGGGACGGGTGAGCTCGGAGCACTGTCCTGCGCCACGGCCCGACGCTGTTGGGCCGTGGGCGTCGCCGACCCCGATCCCACCCCCGGGACCGGCGTGACGGTGATCGCCGCCACCACCAACGGGGGAGCGACCTGGAAGCCACAGCAGGTGACGGGCGGCAGCACGCCTCAATTGAGCGGGGTGTCCTGCCCCACGGCGACCGAGTGCATGGCGGTCGGCTCCAACGGGGCATCGCTGCCGGGGAGCGGCGTCGTCGTCCGGACAAGTGACGGAGGCGCGACCTGGTCTCCGGCGGTGTCCCCCCAGAACGCGCTGGTCGTCTTGAGCGTGACGTGCGCAAGCCCGGTCGACTGCACCGCCATTGTGAGCGACGGCACGTCGACGTGGTCCGCCCACAGTCCCGACTTCGGTCAGACCTGGCAGCAGGAGGGCAACCTGCCGTCATCGTTCCTGCCTGAAAACGACCTCACGTGCATGGCCGGCGGGACCTGCATTGACGCCGGCTATGTGCCGACCAGCAACAGCCACGGGCAAGGCGCAGTTGCGGTGAGCGCCGACGGCGGGCAGACGTGGACGCTGGCGTCGGTGCCCTCGGGGATCGGCGTCCTGCAGAGCACGGCGTGCCCCTCCACCTCGGTCTGCCTCGCGGCCGGCACGACCGGGACCACGGTCAGCGACGTGATCCCCGCCCAGGGCGAGCTCCTCCGCAGCACGGACGGGGGGCACACGTGGGAACAGTCGCCCGGCACGCTGCCGGTCGAAGACGTCTACGGACTGGCCTGTCCCTCAACTGGTCAGTGCGCCATGGTGGGGACGTTCTGGTTCGGCCTCCCGGCCGTCGGCGTCGGCGCCGTGGCCCAGAGCACCGATGCCGGGGTCACCTTCCGCAGTTCCCCGACGTCGTACACCCCCATCACCCTGGCCGCCGTGGCATGCCCGTCGACGTCGACCTGCATCGCCGTCGGCGGTCACACGGTCGCCCGCATCACCCTCCTCCACGCCGCGCGGCACCCGGCAGCAAGCGGGTCGGCAGGGACCCCCACGAGTTGACGCATCAGCGCAGGTGGCGGCACCCGACGTAACCCCTGAGCGAGCTCCCCGTCAGACCAAGGATCCCTAGTCAGAGGGGTTGCACCCCCGTAGACTCAGGAATCGGTACGAGGCCGTGATTGGAACCGTGCGGGGGGACGCAGACTCCCACCGCCCGACAGTTGGAGGAGCGTCATGCCGCAGACCTGCCCGCAGTGTCAGAGCGAAGCAAGCGATGCGGCAAACAACTGCCCGAACTGCGGAGCCCAACTGAGCGCCGCGGCGGCGGCGCCAGGCGCACCAGCCGGCGGCACACCCACCGCACAGGCAGCACCGGCCGCACCGGCCGCGGCGGCGGCTGCGGCGGCTTCCGCCATGCCGGCCTACAAGTTCGACGTGGCCCGATGGACACAGGCTGACCGGATCGCCGGGATCGCCACCCTCGTGCTCTTCATCAGCCTGTTCCTCCCGTGGTTCACGGTCTCCTTCGGCTTCGCCAGCGGGTCGGTCAACGGGTTGTGGCACGGATGGATGTACATCACCCTGATCCTCTCCATCGTGATCATCGCCTACCTGGTGCTCCTCGCCGGCTGGGACAAGCTCCCCATCAGTCAGGACGTCCCTCATCTGACCGTGATGATGATCGCGACCATCGTCAACGCGGTCTTGGTGCTCATCGCCTTCATCGACAAGCCCGGCGGCTCGGGCGTCGGTTGGGGGTTCGGCGCCATCCTCGGTCTCGTTGCGGCGCTCGTGGCCGCGGCGCCCTACGCGATTCCACAGCTACGCGCCCGGACGATGTAGTGGAGCGTCTCTAGCGGCGCACCGCGGCGAGCAACAACCCCGGGATCTTCGCCGCGGAAGGTTCGGCCTCGAACGCGACGAACCGGCGCATCACCTCATAGGAGTCGGGTGCCGTCGCAAACCACGGCGGCTTGGGCCGGGAGCGGAACGGGCCGCGCACGACCGACTTCTGCGGCCGGCCGAACATCGCCGAGTTGCCGACGACGCCGGTACCCGACTGGATGTCGGTGCGCGCGTGCCCCGGGTAGGCCCCCCAACTCGTCGAACCCATGGCGAACGACAGCCCATGCCAGACATTCACGCCGATGGAGCCGTAGCGCAGGTCGGCCACAGCCCGATCAACGCTGTCGGCCACATCCACATCCTTCAGGGAAGAAGGGCTCACGATGAGGGTGGCGCCCAAGGTGCCCCAGACGACGTCGTTGCAGAATGCCGTGGCGACGTCGACGAAGGCCGCCGGTGAGGGGGCGGTCAGCGCCGTCTCGGCCACCTCCCCGCAGAACGACTCCACGTTGAAGCACATGTCCCCCGTCTGCCCCGGGGGCACACCACGGATGAACGTCCAGGGCAGCGCGTCGTCCGGCCCGCGGCCGTACTCCTCGGCGTCGGGGTGGGCCGCGACGAAGGCATCCCGCCGGTCGGCGGCGCCCGGGTAATAGGCCCGGCGCGTGGTGATCTCGGCCAACGTCTGCGTCAATGCACCGAGGAACGCCTCTCGCTGGGGCCAGGCGGCATGCGTCACCACCAGCCGGGCCGAGACGCAATTGAAGCCGGCATTGTTCACCAACATGGTGGCGATGTGCTCGGCCTGGTAGAGCAGCTCGGGGATCGACCACTTGCCCGGCACCACGATCACGGGTGAGACGTTGCCCAGCTCGGCCGTCACGGGCTTGTCCAGCGCGGGCTCGTCCGCTTGCTTCCGCCGGGCCCCCTCGGGACCGGTGCCGAAGACGACCGCGTCATAGGTCTTGTCCGAGCCCGTGATGTGCACCTCGTCGATGCGGGCGTGCCCGGTCAGGAACTGCCCCACCGCGGCGCCGCCGTCGACGATGCGCAGCACATCGGCTTGGAGGAGCGCCGCCAGGGCCCGACGCCAGTGCGGCACCAGATAGTCATTGACGGGGTTGGCCTTCATCACGACGACCTTGCCCTCGACGAACAGCTTGGAGAGGACATCGCGCGGCCCGAGCGCGGCCACGTTGCCGGCGGCGAGGACGAGTGCCGTCCCGGCATGGGCGAGGGGGTCGGCGTAGGCGGCGGCTTGCTCGGCGACGAGCGCGTCGCGGGTGACGCCGGGCTGCATGAAGATCTCTGCCGTCGTCTGGGGGAAGGTGATCCGGTCGAAGGCGCTGGCCGGGAAGACCCGGACCCGCAGGCGACCGTCGGGCGCTTCGCGCACCGGGCCGGCGAAGGCCGGCTTGCCATCCTTGGCGATGTCACGGAGCGAGTCGCGCAACAGGCGCGCCATCCGGACGAACGTCCCGATGCCGAGGTACAACTCCTCACCCGCTTCGGTGCTGCCGGGCGACAGGCCCTTGGCCGCGCAGGCGGCCGCCAGCCACTCGTCCTGGGTGGCCATCGTGTCGTCGATGACCCGCTGCAGGAGCTCGGCGCGCGCCGCGGCGTCAGTCTTGGCCCACGAGATGGCGTGATCGGCGACATCGTCGACGATCCCGTCCAGCGCAGAAGTGTCGAGCGGCGGCGGCGCGGCCGCCGTCCCGTTGCGCGCCCCGACCTGATCACTGGTCGGGCCCACTGCTCCCCGGCTCGTGATGGTCATCTCACCCTCCTCTGACGCCGCTCGCTACCCGCCCTCCGCAAGCGTACCGAGCAACCCACCGGGCCAACCGGGGCGGCGGGCCAGAGGGGCTGGGTACGCGGCGTCCCTGGTCAGGAGACTCGTGGGAGCACGTCCTCGGAGAGCAGCTCAATGTGCTCCAGGTCGTCGAGATCGAGCACCTGGAGATAGATGGACTCGGCGCCGATGCCGGCGAACTCCTGCAGCCGCGCCACCACCTCGTCCGGGGTGCCGGCCACGCCGTTGGCGCGCAGCTCGTCCGCTTTGCGGCCGATGTTGGCGGCGCGGCGCTCGACCTCGGCGTCGTTGGCGCCGCAGCAGACGGTCTGGGCCGCCGACAGTCGCAGCGTCCCAGGGTCACGCCCCTTGTCCTTGCAGGCGGCGCGCACTCGGACGAACAGCGCCTCGGTGTCGGCGAGTGATGAGAACGGCAGGTTGAACTCGTCGGCGAAGGTGGCGGCGAGGCGGGGCGTCCGCTTGGGCCCTCCGCCCCCGACGATGATCGGCGGATGCGGTTGCTGCACGGGCTTGGGCAGGCCCGGGCTGTTCTTCAATTGATAATGCCGCCCGTCGAAATCGAAAGTCTCGCCGACCGGGGTGTCCCAGAACGCGGTGAGGATGGCGAGCTGCTCCTCCAGCCGTTCGAAGCGCTCACCGAGAGGCTGGAACGGCACGCCGTGAGCGGTGTGCTCGGCGTCGTACCACCCGGCGCCGAGACCGAGCTCGGCGCGCCCGCCGCTCATGTCGTCCACTTGCGCGACCTGGACGGCCAGCAGGCCGGGCAAGCGGAAGGTCGCCGAGGTCACCATGGTGCCCAGACGGATCCGGTCGGTCTCCCGGGCGATACCGGCGAGGGTCAGCCACGCATCGGTCGGGCCGGGCAGGCCGTCGCCACCCATGGCCAGGAAGTGGTCGGAACGGAAGAACGCGTCGAAGCCGGCGGACTCTGCGGCCTGCGCCACCCTCAGCTGCTGCGCGTAGGAGGCGCCCTGTTGGGGCTCCACGAAGATACGGAGTTTCATCGGCTCAAGTTAACCGGAGCGACCGGCGCCCGGGCGGGGCCGGGTGAGCCTCTGGAAGGGGCTGCGGCGGCCCAGCCACAGGGGGCAGACTGACCCCATGGACATCGGCGTGATCTTTCCCCAGACCGAAGCGGGCGGCGACCGAGGTTCCGTGCGCGCCATCGGGCAGGCCGCGGCGGACCTCGGCTACACCCACCTGGCTGCCTACGATCACGTCCTCGGTGGTGATGTCGCCGTGCTCGGTGACCTCGGTGGTCCGTACACCATCGACAGCACGTTCCGCGAACCGCTCACGATGTTCGCCTATCTCGCAGGCTGCACCGACCTGGCCTTCGCCACGTCGATCCTCATCGGGCCGCAGCGGCAGACCGCACTGCTGGCCAAGCAGGCGGCCGAGGTCGACCTGCTCTGCGGCGGGCGTTTCCGGCTCGGGCTCGGAATCGGCTGGAACAAGCTCGAATACGACGCGCTCGGCATGCCGTTCGGGGAGCGGACCGCGATTCTGGAGGAGCAGGTCGCGGTGCTGCGCGCGCTGTGGACCGAGTGGAGCGTCACCGTTGACGGCCGCTACCACCACATCCGGGCGTCAGGGATCGCCCCGCCACCGGTGCAGCGACCGATCCCTATTTGGATCGGCGGCCATGCCCCGGCCGCGTTGCGTCGGGTGGGGCGCATCGCCGACGGCTGGTTCCCCATGGTCCGACCCGGCGCCGGCCTCGATGCGGCGCTCGAGCACATCCGTGAGGGTGCCGCCGAGGTGGGGCGCGACCTGTCGAATCTGCAGTTCGAGGGCAGGCTGGAGTACTCGGTACGCGACCACGACACGATCGCCGAGCACGCGCGGCGCTGGCAGGCGGCAGGCGCCAGTCACCTGTCGCTGAACACGATGCATGCCGACCTCGCCGACACGGACGCACACATCGCCGCGCTGGCGGAGATGGCCGAATTGCTGCTGTAGGCAGGATCAGCCCGACCGGCATCGTGCCAACATGAGGCATGCCGGAGACGCCGGAGCCGGACGAACCTGTTCCTGACGCCCACCCCGAAGTCGGGTTGGGCGCGATCGCCGTGCAGTGGGGCCGCATCGGCTGCACCGGATTCGGCGGGCCGCCGACACACATCGCCATGCTGCGCCGACTGGTCGTCGGACGCGAAGCGTGGATGGACGAGGCCGAGTTCGAAGACGCCATCGCGGCGACGAACATCCTGCCCGGTCCGGCGTCGACGCAGCTCGCCATCTTCTGCGCCTGGCGATTGCGCGGTCTCCCCGGCGCGCTCGTCGGAGGGGCCTGCTTCATCTGCCCCGGACTGGCCGCCATCATCGCGTTGGCCGCCGTCTTCCTCGCGGCGAACCCACCCACGTGGATCAAGGGCGCCGCGCTCGGCGCCGGAGCGGCAGTGGCGCCGGTCGCCGTGAACGCCGCTCTCGGCCTCGTCCCGGCGAGCTGGCGCCGGACCGGACCGCTCCCGGCGCGCCGGGTCCGCTGGGTGGCGTACGCGCTGGCGGGAGGAGTGGCCGCGGCCACCCTGGGGACCTTTCTCGTCGTCGTGCTGGTCGGCTGCGGTCTGATCGAGCTGGCCCTCTCCGGCCGGCCGCGGCCGCCGACGAGCCTGACGGGTCTGGTCACACTGCCTCTGGGCGTGGCGGCCTTCGGGGGACTGGGCGCGCTGGCGTGGGTCGCCCTCAAAGTCGGTGCCCTCTCCTTCGGCGGGGGCTTCGTGATCATCCCGCTCATGCAGGCGGACGCCGTGCACCACTACCACTGGATGACGAACAGCCAGTTCCTCAACGCCGTGGCGTTGGGGCAGATCACGCCGGGTCCCGTCGTGCAGACGGTCGCCGTCGTCGGGTATGCCGCGGGGGGCGGCGGCGGGGCGCTCCTGGCCGCCCTCATCGCCTTTGCGCCCTCCTTCTTGTTCATTCTCGCCGGGGCTCGGCACTTCGGGGCGCTGCGGACCAATCGCCTGGCGCAATCCTTCCTCGGGGGGGCCGGCCCGGCGGCCATCGGCGCCATCGCCGGCGCAGCGGTCCCGCTCGGCCTGGCGCTCACGCACGTCTGGCAGGTCGTGATCCTCGCCGGCGCCGTGGTCGCGATCGTCGGGTTGCGGCGCAGCGTCGTGCTCACCCTCGTCGGTGCCGGCCTGGCCGGCGCAGTCGGTGCCGCCCTGGGGCTACCGCTCGGGGGGTGACCCCGGCCGATCGGGGGCGGCGGCGCGGGACGACCCCCCAGCTTTGAGAGAATGGCGCGGTGAGCGAGCGCAGCGGCTATCCCGGCGCGCCACCGGGGTGGTATCCGGACCCGGCCGGCGGCCCGGGTCAGCGCTGGTGGGATGGCTACGCCTGGAGCGAGGCCACCGTGCTGCCCCAGCATCCGCCACCACCACCCGCGTGGGCGGGCGCGGCAGCGCCACAGCAACCGCCATCGCAGATGGCGCCCTGGGCCGTGGCATCGGAACGCCTCAACACGCACAACGCGACGCAACGGGTGGACGACGAGCAACGCATGGTGTCCGTGGCGCGCTTCGCCGTCGCGCTGCCGGGTGTCTACTTCCTCGTCGGCCTCCTCCTGCAGCGGGTGAACGGGGACCAGCTGCGGTCCGCCGGCCATCAGTTCCGGATCGATTGGGATGCCGCGCAGCACGGCGGCACGGCGCCGGCGTACCACGCCCCGAGCAACTCGTTCGAGCCGGTCGGCCTCCTCGTCGGGTTGCTGACGGTGGCCGCGGTGATCATCGCGTGCATTTGGCAACACAAAGCCGCTTCGGCCGCCCGTGCCCTCGATATCCCGTCCCATTACTCACCGGCCTGGGGTGTCGGTTGCTGGTTCGTGCCGGTCGTCAACCTCTGGATGCCCTACGGCGCCGTGCGGGACTGCCTCCCGGCGGGCCATCCGCACCGGGCGCGGGTGCTGCACTGGTGGATCGCCTGGCTCCTCATGGGCTTTCTGAGCACCGCGGCCGGCACCACGGCCTTGTTCTCGACGGGAGCAGCCCTCGTCGTCTCCATCCCGGCGGCCCTGGCGTGCCTGACCGTCGTCGCCTGGTCACCCGGCATTGTGTTGGCCATCGCCGCCTCGCACCAGGAGGCGTTGGCCGCTCAGCCCGAAGAAACAGGGGTAATCCAAGCCTGAGGACACCCGCCTGATCCTCAGGCGCGCAACACAACAATTTCGAACTTACGAAGTATTCACCTCGGGATAGCGCTGTTGTTGCTTCACGTTCACCTTGCCTCGCTACGTTCCTGGTAGTGGCCGACGGAGAGATCACCAAGGGAAGTCTCAATCCAGCGACGACCGAGGCACAGTCCGATGTCGACAGGGCGCTGCAGGCCCTCGACCCCGATGCGGCCCGCCCCGAATGCGTCATGCAGGCGGTCAACCTGAACCTCGGGTTCTCCGGCCGGATTGTTCTCAGCGATGTCAACGTGGACCTGAAGCGCGGTTCGATCACTGCGCTGATCGGACCGACGGGATCGGGCAAGTCCACCTTCCTCCGCACGCTCAACCGGATGAACGACCGCGTCCCCGGGTTCACGCGCGAAGGGGACGTGACCCTCGACGAGGAGAGCCTGTGGGCGCAGCACGTCGACCTCCTGACGCTGCGCCGGCGCGTCGGCATGGTGTTCCAGCGGCCGAACCCGTTCCCGATGTCGATCAAGGACAACGTGGTCGCCGGGGTCAAGGCACACCGGATCGCCAAGGGCAAGCAGCTCGACGTGGTGTGCGAGCGGCGGCTCACCGAGGTCGGACTGTGGGACGCGGTCAAGGACCGCCTGAACGACTCGCCCTTCCGGCTGTCGGGCGGCCAACAACAGCTGCTCTGCCTGGCGCGGGCGCTTGCGGTCGGACCGGAGGTCCTGTTGCTCGACGAGCCGACCTCGTCGCTCGACCCCGTCGCGACGGAGTCCATTGAGGCGCTGCTCAAGACGCTGGCACCCGCGCTGACCTTGATCGTGGTGACACACAACCTCGGCCAGGCGATGCGGGTCTCGCACCAAACGATGTTCTTTTACCAGGGGGCGCTAGTCGAGTACGGAGCGACCGACGATCTGTTCAACAGGCCGTCGCATCCGGATACCGAGCGCTACGTCACGGGACGGATGGGCTAGCCGAGGCAACCGGACTCCACGAGGGGAGGGGTCCAGCGCACAACACACGCCACATCAACCCGCACCAGAGCGACACCAACCAACCCACATCACAAGGAGAGAACCTGTGACAAAACTGATGAGAGCGACGCGACTGCGGCGAGGAGTGATTGCCGTCGCTGCGGCGGGACTCGCGCTGAGCTCGGTCGTCCTCAGCACCGCGGCATCGGCGAGCATCAAGCTCCCGTCCAGCGGTGTCGAGAAGCCTTCCTCCGGAACAGTGACCGAGACGGGCAGCACGCTGCTGTACCCGCTCTTCAACCTCTGGGTCGGCGGCTACAACGAGACGTACCCCAACGTCACGGTGCAGACAGCCGGAACGGGATCGGGTACAGGGATTTCGGACGCGGAGAACGGCACGATCGACATCGGTGCCTCCGACGCCTACCTGGCCCCGAGCGTCACTGCAGCGAGCCCAGACCTGAAGAACATCCCATTGGCGATCTCGTCGCAGATGGTGGCCTACAACATCCCGGGCGTGCTCTCGCACTTGAAGCTGACCGGCAAGGTGCTCTCGGCCATCTACCAGGGCACGATCACCAAGTGGAACGCCTCGCAGATCGCGAGCCTCAACCCGGGCGTCACGCTGCCGAGCATCCCGATCGTGACGCTGCACCGTTCCGACAGCAGCGGTGACACCTTCCTCTTCACGTCGTTCCTGTCCAAGACCGATCCGTCGGGTTGGGGCGCCAAAATCGCCTACAACACCACGGTGCCATGGCCGGCTGCGCCGGGCGCCCTCGGCGAGACCGGGAACTCGGGCATGGTGACGGGCTGCAAGGCCACGCCGGGTTGCATCGCCTACGTCGGCATCAGCTACCTGACCCAGGCCCTGCAGGCCGGCCTCGGCTACGCCTCGTTGCAGAACGCCAAGGGGCAGTACGAGGTGCCGACGGCGGCGTCCATCGCGGCGGAGGCGGCATCCTTCGTCAAGAAGACGCCGGCCAACGGGACGATCTCGCTGATCTACGGTCCCGCCTCTGGTGGCTACCCCATCGTCAACTACGAGTACGCCATCGTCTCGACCCACCAGTCGAGCAGCGCGACGGCGAAGGGGATCCGCTCGCTCCTTGAGTGGTCGATCAGCCCGAAGCACGGTGCGGCCACGTCGTACCTGGCCCAGGTCAACTTCCAGCCGCTGCCCTCCAAGGTCGAGGCGCAGTCGGTGAAGCAGATCCTGAGCATTTCGTAGTGACGTCCGTCGGTGGCGTGGCAGGGGATGTCCCCGCCACGCCACCCGGACGCCCCGCACCCCGGGAATCGCCCTTCCGCCGGGTGGCGGACATGTTCCGGGCCAATGAGGAGAAGGGCTGGCGCTGGAGCGCCCGGGTCGCGGTGCTCCTCCCGCTGGTGGCGCTGGTCTTCGCCATCACCGTCCTGGCAATCAAGGCGTGGCCGGCCATCCGCGTCAACGGCTGGTACTTCCTCTACGGCAAGAACTGGACCTACGGCCACAGCTATGGCGCGACGGTCCACACCAACGGCGTCGCCCACGCCGCCGGGGCGCAGTTCGGAGCCTGGCCCCTAATTCTGGGCACCCTCCAATCGTCCTTCATCGCCATCGTCGTGGCGGTGCCGCTCTCCATCGGTGCGGCCTTCGCCCTCACCGAGCGGATGCCGTCGTGGGTCTCGCGACCCCTGGGGTTCGCCATTGAGATCCTCGCCGGGATTCCCTCGGTGGTCATCGGCCTGTGGGGCCTGCTCACCTTCGGTCCCTGGCTGGCCAAGCACATCTACCCGACGTTGGCCAGCATCGCCAGCGACCTCCCCAACGTGTGGCCCTTCAACTACTTCCGTCAACCCGTCGGGACGGGCGAGGGCCTCCTGACCGCGGGGCTCGTCCTCGGGATGATGATCATCCCCATCATCGCGTCGACGACGCGTGAGCTCTTCGTGCAGGTGCCCTCCCTCCCGAAGGAAGGCGGTGAAGCGTTGGGCATGACGCACTGGGAAGTCGCCAACCGCATCACGCTGCCCTGGGTGCGCTCCGGCATCATCGGCGGCACCGTGCTCGGGTTGGGCCGGGCGCTCGGCGAGACCATCGCCGTCGTGCTGGTGGGCGGCGCCTCGCTGCACATCGCGCCGAACATCTACCAGCCGTTCGGCACCATCGCCGCCACCATTCTGAGCCAGCTCGACGGCGCGCAGGCCGACGGCACCGGCTTTGCCGTGGCCACCCTGGCCGAGCTCGCCCTTGTCCTGGCCGTGATCTCCGTCGGCGTGAACCTGGCGGCGCGGTTCATCATCACGCGGACCGGCCGTACCGGTGGCCCCGTCGGGACCGGCGCATGACGACGAACACTTCCCTGGCCCCCGGGCCGTCCACCCGCCGCCGGCGTGTCTCGTCCATCGGATTCCGGGTCTTCACGTACGGCTCGCTGATCTTGATCATCGCCCCGGCCGCCTGGATCCTGCTCGGCGTCCTCTTCCGTGCCCTGCCCCACTGGCGTTGGAGCGTGCTGTGGACGCCGCTCACGGCCGCCGGTGGCGGGCTGCGCGACCAGATCATCGGCACCCTCCTGCTCATGCTGGGCGTCCTGATCCTCGCCGGCACGATCGGCGTGCTGGCCGGCATCCACTTGTCGGAGATGGCCAAGCTGAAGAAGAACGGCAAACCGAGTGGCGGCCTGCTGCGCACGGGGTCGGACATCCTGTCGGGCTTCCCCTCCATCGTGTTGGGCTATGTCGGCTACGCCGCGCTGGTGCTCTACTTCCACTGGGGCTTCTCCTACCTGGCCGCGGTCATCGTCCTCTCCGTCATGGTGGTGCCCTACATCGCCAAGACAACCGAGAACTCGTTGCGCCAGGTACCAACCGCTTACCGCGAAGGCGCCGAGGCGCTCGGGATGTCCATGGGGTACTCGCTGCGCAAGGTCGTCCTCAAGACCGCGCTGCCGGGCATCGTCACCGGAGTCCTCCTAGCCCTCGCCATCGCCGGCGGCGAGACGGCACCGCTCATCTACACGGCGAACTTCGCCAACACGGTCCCCCATTCGCTGACCCACGCCTCCTTCCCCTACCTCACCTACGTCGTCTTCTCCTTCTACGACTCCTCCCAGGTCCAGTACCACTACCTGGCCTACGACGCCGCGTTGATCCTGGTGGTCATGGTCCTGATCCTCCTGGTGGCCACCCGCGTCATTGTGGCGAGGACCCAACGCCACGCCGAGGGGGCCCGCACGCGGACCCGGTCGCCCCGGAAGCCGCCCAAGCCGGGGCCCGACGAGGCGGTCGACCTGGTCGACCTCCCCCTCCCCCGCTGAGCGGGCTCCGGGCGTCCCGGCTTCGGGACGGGTAGGTCGGCGCGACCTAAGGTGAGGCGACAACCCGGCGACAAGGAGGAACGTTGAGCGCAGGACCTGAATGGGGGCCACTGGCCCGTCTGGCGGGGATCTGGGAGGGCGAGAAGGGCGAGGACGTCGCCTACGCCAACCAGGACGGGAAGATCGGCCTGACCCCCTACCGCGAGCACATCGACTTCAAGCCCTTCGGCCCCGTGGAGAACGGGAGCCAGGTGCTCTACGGCCTCGACTACCGCATGGCGGCCTGGCGGGGCGAGGAGGAGAGCCCCTTCCACACCGAAGTCGGCTACTGGATGTGGGACGCCCGCGACAGCGAGGTGGTCCGCTGCTTCCTCATTCCGCGGGGATCCGCCGTCGTGGCCGGTGCCGTGGTCAAGGCGGACGACACGAAGTACACCTTGCACGCCACCGTGGGCAGCCAGACCTACGGGATCCTCTCCAACAATTGGCTGGACAAGAACGCCCAGGCCATCCGCTACGAGGTGACGATCGACACCAGCGTGGAGGACGAGTTCACCTACACCGAGACGACGGTGATCAAGCACGCCCGGCTGCCCGAAGAGGTCGTCCACACCGACAGCAACACGTTGCGGAAGATCGCCGACGCCTAGGGCTGACCGGTAGGGTCGCCGGCGGCGGGAGTCGTCGAGGCCGTAGGGAGGCACCACATGTTCGAGTGGTCGGAAGAGCAGCTGGCGATCCGCGATGCGGTGCGGCGGTTCGTCGAAGAAGAGGTCAAGCCGAACGTCGAGGAGCTCGAGCACGGCGACACCCCGCCGTACGAGGTGATCCGCAAGCTGTACCGCACCTTCGGGCTCGACGCCCTGGCGCGGGATTCCTTCAAGCGGGCCCTCGAACGCAAGACCTCGGGCGCGCCCTCGCCCGAGCGCGCCGAGGGCGGCGGCAACGCCGCCCTGACGCTCATCCCCATCATTGAGCTGTGCCACTACTGCCCCGGCATCGTCACGGCGCTCGGGGTGAGCACCGGCCTGGCGGGCGGCACCATCATGAAGGGGGGCACGCCGGCCCAGATGGAACGGTGGGGCCTCGACCTGCTGACGCTGGACAAGGTCGGCGCGTGGGCCATCACCGAGCCCGACTCGGGCTCCGACGCACTGGGCGGCATGAAGTCGTCGGCCCTGCGCGACGGCGAGGAGTACGTGCTCAACGGGAACAAGACGTTCATCACCAACGGCCCCTACGCCGACACGATCGTGTTCTACGCCAAGCTCGACGACGGCGGTGACACGCCGCTGCGCCAGCGTCCGGTCCTGACCTTCATCCTCGACCGCGGCATGCCCGGGCTCCAGCAGTCCAAGCCCTTCCGCAAAATGGGCCTGCACTCGTCGCCGACCGGCGAGCTCTTCCTGACCGATGTGCGCGTGGGCAAGGACCGCCTGCTGGGCGAGACGGAGGGCAAGGGCGGCAACGAGGGGCGCGACAGTGCCAAGGGGAACTTCGTCACCGAGCGGGCCGGCGTGGCCGCCATGTCGCTGGGCCTCATCGAAGAGTGCATCAAGCTCTCGGTGCAGTACGCCAAGGACCGCCTCCTGTGGGAGCGGCCCATCGCGGAGTTCCAGCTCATTCAACTGAAGCTGGCCCGCATGGAGATCGCCCGCCTCAACGTGGAGAACCTGGTGTTCCGTCACATTGAGATGAGCTCGGCGGGGAAGAGCCTCTCGCTGGCCGAGGCGTCGGCCATGAAGCTGTACTCGGCCCAGGCCGCCTCCGAGGTTGCCATGGAGGCGGTCCAACTCTTCGGCGGCAACGGGTACATGTCCGAGTTCCGGGTGGAACAGCTGGCCCGCGACGCCAAGGTATTCCAGATCTATGCCGGCACTGACGAGATCCAGGTCACCCACATCGCCCGCGACCTGCTGAGCCGTTGACGTGACGGACCTGTTCGGCCCGGCCCCGGCCGATGCCGTGTTCGACGACATGGTCGACCTGCGGCACGCCCTCCACCGCCGGCCCGAACTGGCCTTTGCCGAACACGAGACCACGGCGATGATCCGCGACCACATGGCCTCGCTCGGCATCGTCGAGACCCTCCGGACCACCGAGACCGGTGGCATCTTCACCATGGAGGGCGGCCGGCCCGGGCAACGCGTCGTCCTGCGAGGCGACATCGACGGCCTCCCGGTGCAGGAGGACGAGGCGCGGACCGTCCACTCCGAGGTCGAGGGCGTCATGCACGCCTGCGGCCACGACGTGCACGTGGCCTCCCTGCTCGGCGCCGCCTCGGTGTTGGCGGCGCGCCGCGAGGACCTCCCGGGCCGGTACATCTTCCTCTTTCAGCCGGCAGAGGAGGCGCTCTGCGGGGCCAAGGCGATGCTGGAGCGCGGCGCGCTCACCACCATGGAGGGCGCGCGGCTGGTCGGTTTCCATGTCACTTCCCAGGTGCCTTCGGGCTTCGTGGCCCTGCGGTCGGGCATCGCCATGTCGGAGGCCAACTCGTTGCGCATCACCCTGACCGGGCCGGGCGGGCACGGCGCCATGCCCTCGGCCCAGGGCGACGTCATCCGGGCCACGGCAGAGCTGGTGTGCCGGCTGGGCGAGGTGGCCTCCGGGCTGCGCTACGAGGAGGCCGACTGCGTCTGCAGCGCCGGCACGATGCACGCCGGCACGGCGGTCAACGTCGTGCCGACCTCGGCCCGGGTCACCGGCACGCTGCGCACCTTCACCGAGGCCCAGCACGAGGAGGCCCTGGTCCGCCTGCAGGACCTGTGCGACGAGGTCGGCAACGACCAGGGCGTCCACGTCGAGCTGGAAGTGCCCGAGCACACCCACGCCGTGGTCAACGACGCCGAGGCGACCGCCCTCGTGGAAGCGGAGGCGAGCGTCGTACTCGGCCCCGACCAGGTCTTCCGGATGCCGGCCGTGTCGCCGAGCGATGACGTCAGCGAGTTCCTGCGCCACCTGCCGGGCTGCTACTTCTTCGTCGGCGGCGCCGCGGCGGACGGATCGAGCGGGATGCACCACAGCCCGACCTTCCTCGTCGAGGACGAGTCCCTGCGGGTCGGGGCCAGTGTCCTGGTGCGCAGCGCGCTGGCATTGGCCGCGCCGTGACCCCGGCGGGCACAATGGGCCGATGACCGCCTCGGATCTCTTCGACATCGCGGGCAAGACGGCGCTCGTCACCGGCGGCAGCCGCGGCATCGGGCGGATGATCGCCGAGGGCTTCGTCGACGCAGGCGTGAAGGTTTACATCTCCTCACGCAAGGCCGATGCGGTGGCAGACGTGGCGGCCGAGCTCTCCAAGAAGGGCACGTGCATCGGGATCCCGGCCGACCTCTCCACCGAGGCCGAGTGCCGGCGTCTGGCCGACGAGATGGCCGCGCATGAGGATTCGCTCGACATTTTGGTGAACAACGCCGGCGCCACCTGGGGCGCCCCGATGGCCGACTACGACGAGACTGCCTTCGAACGCGTGCTTGCGCTCAATGTCAAGGGCGTCTTCCATCTGACCAAGTTCCTCGTCCCGCTCCTGACGAGCGGGGGGACAGTGGACGAGCCGGCACGGGTCATCAACATCGGGTCCATCGACGGGATCGGGGTGCCGCAACTGGAGACATACGCCTACTCGGCGTCGAAGGCGGCAGTGCACCAATTGACCCGCCACCTGGCCAAGCGCCTTGCCCCGACCATCACGGTGAACGCCATTGCGCCGGGCCCGTTCGAATCCAAGATGATGGCAGCCACCCTGGAGGCATTCGGCGAGCAGATCGCCGCCAGCGCGCCCCTGCGGCGCATCGGTCGCCCCGACGACATGGCCGGCGCCGCCATCTACCTGTCCTCGCGGGCGGGGGCCTACCTCACCGGGGCGGTCATCCCGGTCGACGGGGGCATCGCCACCACTCGCTAGACAGAAGATCGCAAAAGAGAAGTCCGCAAAGGGGGAGACACCGTGTTGTTGCTGCATGAGGTGCACCGCGTCGCCGGCGCCAAGGAGGATGCCTTCGACGACGCCTATCGCGACGAGTTCATGCCGGCCCTGGCCAAGTCGGACGGGAGCAGGCTTCTGTGGTATCTGCGCCTGTCGCACGGCAGCGGGCAGGCCTACACGGTGGTCACCATCACGGGCTGCCGCGACGCCGCGGCGTGGGAGGACCTGTCCGAGCGCGTCCGCGTCGGTGACCTGGCCGAGTGGTCGGAGGAGGTGGACGCCATGCGGCACGCCAGCGAGGCGAAGATCGTCCGGCCGGTGCCGTGGTCGCCGTTGCAGGAGATCGACTTCAGCACCGTGCCCGTGAACGGCGAGACCCACAAGAACTCCCTCTTCATGGAGGACACCGCCTGGCCTTTCAAGGGCGGCCTGCAGGCGTACCTGGCCAAGGCCGGCACGCTCTACGACCACACGCTGAGCAGCCAGAAGGAAGAGGGCGTCGGCATGATCGAGCTCGAAGGCGCCTTCCAGCCGGTCTTCGGGACCCATCAGACGACCGAGGTGATCCTCTGGCAGCGGGTGGTCAACACGAAGGCGGTCATGTGGATGTTGGGCCACGACCTCCCGCCCGAGGCCTCGGCCCCGGGGACGTGGCTGCACGACGCGCTGGCGGTGCGCGACCGCTGGGAAAGCCGGCTGTTGCGCAGCGCGGCATGGTCTCCGCTGTACTGATCTCATGACGCCCGGCGGCAATGATCCCTTCGACCTCTCGCGCACCTTCGTGCATCTCGGGCAGGGCTCCACCGCGACGCCCCTGCCCGACTTCGAATGGTCAGCCGAGCACGTCGAGGCCTATCGCCGGAGATTCGCGGCCGACGCGCCGGAGGGGCGCCTCGTCTGCGTCATCGCCCAGCACGCGACCTGGGACGGCTGGGAACGGCACCCGGCCGGCGAAGAGGTGGTCTACCTCGTGTCGGGTCGCGTCGACGTCGTGCAGGAGATCGACGGCGCGGACCACGTGGTGGAGCTGCGGCCGGGTGACGCCATGATCAATCCCGCCAACGTCTGGCACACGGCCCGCGTCCACGAGCCGGGGGTCGCCCTCTTCATCACCCCGGGCGACGGCACGGAGCACCGCCCGCTCGCCTGAGGGTCAGCGAACCGGAGCCAGGTCGTGCGGGCCCTGCGGCGGGTAGCCCCCGGCGTCCCGGATCGCCTGGCCCCACGGGGTGAGCACCGCCAGGAGCAGGTCGAACCCGTCGCCCAGCGCGTCCAGCATGACCTCGCACTGGGCATCGGTGGCGACCTCAACGGACTCACGCAGCGCCCTGCCCTCGACGGTGAGCGCGCCGTCGGCCACGAGCCCCCGGTCCGACAACCGGCCTTCCCCGGCACTGAGCTGCTCGTCCGACCAGGCCCGCGTGCGGATGTAGGAACGCAGCGGCAGGCCCCAGTAGAGCTCGGTGAGGAGCCCCACCTCGGTGGCGTCGAGGCCGGCCGACGTCCAGGCCGCCGTATGGGCGTCGCCCCGGTATTCGCGCAGCAGGTCGGCCAAGCGCCACATGTCGCCCATCGGATCGCCGGGCAGACCGAGACTCCGCAACCCGGCAAACAGCGGCTTGCCTTCGGGCCGGAGCGGCTCGGACGCCGTGGCCAACAGCTCGGTTGCGGCGGCCAGTCCCTCGGGCTCCGGACCGAGGATGCGCGCCAGCTGGCCGACCGCACCCTTGGTGCGCGCCGCGCAGATGGTGGACGCGTCCACCTTGCTCCAACCGAACCTGACCGCCGGGACAACCGCCTCGGGGTTGAAGACGGCGAACGCGGCGGCAACGACCTCGCCGGGCACCTGGCCCATGACAGACCCGCGGCTGGTGAAGTAGGCCGCCCCGTCCGGGAACTGCACGCCGCTCGGGAGCGAACCCGGGCTGGGCGAGAAACCGAGGGCCGCATAGGCGGCATGGCACTCGGGAGAGAAGTAGACCTGGCCGGCCACCGGTTCCAGCGCCATGGCCAACTTTCTTGTTTCGGAAGCGCGCAACTGGGTCACAAATCGCCACCCTAGGCCGGGCTTGGCTTTATCGTCCTCTTTGTGACGACGGGGGACGATCAGCCGTGGCTCCGCCCTTCCCCGGGCCTGTGGCGTATGCGGCGGGCCGAGGTCGTGACGATGTCGGTCGTGCTGGCCGCGTTGTTCGGACTGGTCTTCTGGGCGGCGGGCGGCCCGCTGCCCGGAGCCATCAGTGCCGTTGTCGTGGTGGCGCTGGGCGTGACGTTCGCGTGGTTCCTCCGCCGGCGCTTCCGGGCCTGGCGCTACCAGGAGCGCAACGAGGACCTCATTGTCGCCCGCGGTGTCATGGTGCAGCGGCTCTCCGTCGTGCCGTACGGGAGGATGCAGTTCGTCGAAGTCACGGCGGGACCTGTCGAGCGGATCTTCCAGCTGTCGACGGTCAAGCTGCACACGGCGGCGGCAGCCAGTGATGCCCGCATTCCCGGGCTGGAGCGAGCCGAGGCGGCGCGCTTGCGAGACCGGCTGACAGAGCTGGGCGAGTCGATGGCGGCGGGCATGTGACCGGCGCGCCTCCCGATCCACCAATGCCCGACCAGGGCTGGTGCCGGCTCCACCCGCTCACGCCTATCGCCCGTATCGGCCGGCTCGTCCCGGCTCTCGTGCTCCTCCTCCTGGTGTCGACCGTGCACTCGAAGGCCGAGAACGGGACGGTCGAGACCGACTACCTCATCGCGTTCACGCTGCTCTCGACCCTCTACGGCTACATCCACTGGATGGTCACGCGCTGGCGCTTCGAAGGGGACACCCTGCGCATCGAAACCGGCCTCATCCGGAAGGACTCCCGCCGCTTGCCGCTGGCGCGCATACAGGCCGTCGACATCGTGCGGCCCTTGCTGGCCCGGTTGCTCGGCGTCTCCGAGTTGCGCATCCGTCTGGCCGGATCGGGAGGGACCGACGGGAAGCTGGCCTACCTGTCCGAAGCGCAGGCGGCCGAGCTCCGGCTGGTGCTCCTGGCGGGGCACATCGACACCGAGGTGGCGGCCTCGAGCAACACCGGCCTGCCCATGGCCACCGTCGATACGGCCCGGCTGCTGGCGTCGGTCTTCTTGTCCCTCGTCACCATTGTGATCATCGGCACCGTGGCCGCGCTGGCGGTCATCGACCAGTTCGAGCCCAAGACGGCGGCCGCCGCGGCGGGGATCCTCGCCGTCTACCTGCTCAGCGCCACCGGCGTCATTTGGCGCCGGCTGTCGGGCCAGTACGCCTTCGTCGCGGTGGAGGCGCCCGAGGGGGTGCGCATCCGCCGCGGGCTCTTGCAGACCATTTCCGAGACCGTTCCCTACGGCAGGATCCAGGCGGTCCGCCAGGTGGAGCCGTTGCTGTGGCGGCCGTTCGGGTGGTGCCGCTTGGAGGTCGACGTGGCCGGCGCGACGGCGCGCAACCAGCGAGGTGAGGGCACCAGCGTCGTACGCAAGGCGCTCCTGCCGGTCGGGTCGCAGCAGGACTCCTGGCACCTGCTGGCGCGGTTGCTCGGCGCTCCCGATCCGGAGCGCACGGCGCCACCGGGGCGGGCCCGGCTGAAGGCGCCGCTGAGCTTCCACTTCCTCTCGGCCGGCCACGACAGCACGCACGCCGTCTGCGTGACGGGGCGGATCAACCGGGCGACCACGTGGGTCCCGCTGGAGAAGACGCAGAGCATCCGCCGGGTCCAGGGACCGCTGCAGCGACCGCTCGGGTTGGCCACCGTCCACGTCGACGTGGCGGGCAAGCGGGCCCGGGCCGAGTTCCGGGACCGCGAGGTGGAGGAGGCCGACCAGCTGGTCGCCGAGCTGACCGAGCTGAGCCGGTCGGCCCGCTTGCGCGACCGCAAGGTTGCCCCGGCGGGCGGCCGCGACGCCGCGCCTTCAGGTTGGTACCCCGACCCGGCCGGCCGGCACGAGCAGCGCTATTGGCACGAGGGCCGCTGGACCGAACACGTGGCCAACGGCGGGAGGCGAAGCGCCGACGCGCCTACACCCGCGCCGTGAAGCGCATCGGGAAGTAGTCGATGGAGCGAATCCCCGTGGTGTAGACCAGCTCGTGATCGGGCTCGATCTCGTACTCGGGAATCCGCTTGTGCCACTCCCGCAGGGCGACCCGCAGCTCCAGGCGGGCCAGGTGTGAGCCCAGGCAGCGGTGGATGCCACCGCCGAAGGCTATGTGGCGGTTCACCTCGCGGTCGAAGCGCACCTCGTGCGCATCGGGGAACTCGGCCTCGTCGGTATTGGCGGAGCCGATCACGACGATCGCGTGGTCACCCTTGTGCACCGGGCAACCAGCCAGTTCGACGTCCTGCACCGCGACGCGCGACACCATCATGACCGGGGTCTCCCAGCGGAGGAGCTCTTCGATGGCGTTGGGAATGATGTCGGGGTTCTCGGAGAGTTGGCGCCGGTGCTCGGGGTGCTCCGCCAGGAAGGCGAACATGCAGTCGAGGGTCGCGGTGACGGTATCGAGCCCGGCGATCAGGAAGAGAAAGCAGATGTCGAGAATGTCCTCGCGGGACAGGCGGTCGCCATCGACCTCCGCGCTCAGGAAGTGCGACAGGAGGTCGTCCTTCGGCTCCTTCTCGCGCTGGTCCAGGACTTTGTCGAAGTACGCATAGACCGAATCGGCGATCTTCTGCTGGTACGCACCCGCCTCCGGCGAGCCCTGCGACGTCCCGGTCACGTGCTCGGGTCGGATGATGCCGTCCTTCATGGTGAGGAACGTGTCCAGCTCGTCCATCGGCAGGCCCAGGAGCGTGAGGAAGACCTCCGAGGGGAACGGAACGGAGAACTCCTTGGCGAAGTCCACCTCGCCCCGCTCGATGAAGCCGTCGATGAGGTGATTGACGAGGTCCGAGACCTCCTGGTCCATGAGGGCCATCTTGCGCGGGGCGAAGATCGGGTCGAGAAGCTTGCGGAACTTCTTGTGCTCGGGCGGATCGATCTGGAGCGGAATCATCGGCCGCTTGTTCTTGAGATCGACGGCATCGTGGTTGGACGAGAAGATCTCGGTATGACGCAGGGCGAAGTCGATCTCTTCCTTGCGTGAGAGGAGGACGCCCGGACTGGAACCCATGTCCATGGACAGCACCGGCATCTCGTCGCGCAGCATCTTGAACGTCGGCTGCGGGTTGGCCGCCATGGTGGCGTCCATGGCCGCCAACGGTCCGGCATCGCCGTACCCGCCGCCGTCGGTCCCGATCTCGGTCTCGGTGTCACTCTCCATGGGTCTCCTCCGATTTGATCTGCAGGATGCGGTTGACTGATTGCACGAGCGAGGCGTCGTCCGTCTCCGGGATGATCCAGCTGGAGGCGAAGAGGCGGACGATGACATCGGCCAGCTGGTCCTTGCCGAGCGTGCCCGCTGCCACCGCCGGCACCGTCTCGAGCGCGTCCCCGAGGCGCAGCACGAGCTCGTCGCGGAGCGACGGCAGGTGGTCCAGGAGGTAGCTCATGACGAACCCGGACTCGGACTCGAAGAGGGGGCGGCAGGGGTGCGAGCGGATGAAGTCGAAGGCGTAGGCCATGAACGAGGTGATGCGCTCTTCCGGTGTGCGCGCCGCCGCCAGCACCTGGTCGATCCCGTCGGAGAACCGCTGCGCGTCGTAGGCGGCGGCCCCGGTCAGGACGTGGTCCTTGCTGGGGAAGTAGCGGTACAGGGTGCCCCTCGACACGCCGGCCGCCTCGGCGATCTCGCGCATCCCGAGCCGGCGCACGCCGCGCCTCCCGATGAGGCCGAGGGCGGCGGTGAGGATCCGCTCCTCGGTCGGGTTGAAGGCATTGCCCGGCCCGGCACCCGAAGCCCGATCTGGAGTGACCTCCTGCAGCGTCGCCGTCATTACCTGGACATATTAGACACTTTCTGTTCTTTCTGTACATCACTGGCAGCTGCAGCGAGCCGAGATCCACGGTCAACCGAGTTGTGGGCGGCGGCGGGCCGGGCGGCGGAACTCAGGCTCCGGTGCGGCGCCGCCAGCTGCGGACCGTGGGCACCACGAACAGCCAGATAAGAGCCGCCAGCCCGATCAGTGTCGCCAGAAGTCCGAGCTCGTCCGCGCTCGAAGTGCCGTACGTGAGCGTCACGTCGTGGCTGGTGGGAACGACCACCATGAGATTGGGTGTCACGCGCCAAGGGCCCTCGGCCCCACTGGCATGCCAATTGGGGAAGTAGGACACCTTCACCAGCACGGGCGTCCCCAGCCGGGAGACGTGGAAGCTGACGGACGAGTCGGTCTGTGCCACGGCGGTGACCTTGGTCTTCCCGACGTGTTCGACGGTCGGGCGGATGTCGTTCACGGACGTGCGGGGCCACTCCTGCGGGCCGCTCTGGGCCAGCTCGACGTTCCACTTGCTCGGGTCGCCGTACCAGCTCAGTGCCGGCCCCTCCTTGGTGGCGTCGCCGAGCCAGCTCGACGGCCCCGGCTTCACACCCGAGAGAACCACCGGGTCGTTGGCCAGCGGCTCGACCAGCGGCGAGTCCTTCACCAGATAGATATGCCACGTGGTCGTCGTGTCGGCGCCGCTGTAGTTGTAGGTCCACGGACCGGTCTTGGCAACGAGCTGCAGACTGGGATCGACCGCGGCCTCCTGCTCCACCTGTGGAGTTTCCGCAATGAAGTACTTCACCCCGAGCAGTTGCAGGTGCTGTACCCCGAGCGTCACATTGAGCGAGCCGTACGGAAGCCCGACCTCCGGCTCGGACGGTCCGGCGGACAGCTCCGCCTGATTCAAGAAGTGGTACGGCGTCGTGGCCGAGGACTCGAAGAGGAGACCCTCCATGGAGTCGATGCATCCGTTGGTCTCATAGGGCAGGAGCATGAGCGCTTCTGGAGTGCCGAAGCGGTTCTCACTCGCGCTGTACTCCCACATGGCGCGCCCGCAGCCGTAGCGCTTGCCCATGGCCGCCATCGTCTGCATGAGGGAGTGGAACTCGGGGTACGAGGCCTGGCCCTCATAGCCTTCGTAGTTGTAGCTGGACCAGTTCGTGACCTCGTTGGCTCCGACGGTCACGGGCAGGGACGAGGCTGGAAAGATGAAGGGCGGCACCACCGCCACCAAAACCGCAAGGAGCCCGAGGACGGCACCGCTGACGGCAGCCGGTCCCCAACGCCGGGGCCGTGGTGGGCGCGACCACCGCGGCGGTTGCCACCGGGAAAGATCTGCCTCGGGCTCTGACCCGCTCAGGAAGCCGGGCTCGTCCCAGGGGGGATGGGGCGGCGACGCCGCGAACCACGAACTCGCTCCGATGCCCTCCGAGCGCTTGTCCCGCGCCCGGCGCCACGCAATCGCCGCAAGCATGCACCAAGTCCCAAAGGCCCAGGCGGCCATGAAGTACACGGAGATGAACCACAGCGGCAACAGGCGAACGTTGTAGAGGCTGCCTTGCGGATCGAGTGCGGTGGCCAGCGCCGACACGATGCCCAGCACTGTGACGGTGATACCGAAACGACTCCGCGTGACGACCGCCGTGATGGCGCCGATTCCCGCCAGGACGAGCGCCCAGGCGTCGGCCTCGCGGAAGTACTGGGCCCAGCCCTCCACATTCGTGTAGCCCATCGATGACGAGTACGCGTGCTCCAGCCCGAAGGGCATGAGCCACCAGCCCGTGAGCAGAAGCCCGATCGCCAGGGTCGAGCCCGCCCACCAAAACGTGCGGGTCCGGGGCACTGGTGCCGCCGTGGGGTCGCTGCGCCACACGTGGAGCGACGAGTCGGCGATCCTCCAGCGCGCCGGAAGGAGCTCAACGACGGTGAGGATGACCGCGCCCCCCAAGGCGTACATACCGGGGACGATGTGCGAGAGCACGCATCCGGCGAGGACGATGGCGGCCCAGCCGCGGTATCTGCCCTCTCTGACCGCACAGGCGAAGAGCCCGAGGAACAACACGGCCAACGACAGGCTGAAGGAAAAGGCGTACTCCCCGGCCAACGTGGAGAAGAGGTTCCCGCCGTAAATGGTGAAGGTGTAATCGAACAGGAAGGGCAGCGTGGCGGCGGCCAAAAGAGTGGGGAGGGGGGCGCGGAGTCGGAAGAACCGGCCGCACGCCCAGGCGCAGATCGGCAGTATGACCGAACCGAGGATCGTCCCCAGCTTGAACGCCACTCCGTAGGGGATGATCCAACCGCCGATGGCGATGAAGAGGTCGGGAATCGTGAAGTAGAAGGTGTAGAGAGGGAAGCCGTCGTACCAGCCCGGATCCCAGCCCGTGAGGTGCCCGTGGCTGACCAGGCTCTCGAGGAACTTGGGCATCGCGATGTGCGCACCCGTGTCGCCTCCGGTGGTGGTCGTGTTCGTGAGCAGCAGGCTGGGGTGCAGCTGCGACAGCGTCACCACGATGACGCTGGCGATCGTGATGACCGTGATCGCTCCCGGCACCCACCACCAGGTGCCTCGGGACGACGTTTCGGCCTCCGGCGCCATCGGGCGGATTTCGGGAGGGGCCTGCTCGGTCACGGGCTCGGGCACGACGACTTCAGGCACGTGCAACCATGAGCGAGCCAGCGCGGTTCAAGGAGCCCCTCGAACCGCGGTCGTTCCCCCACACCCGGCCTACGTTACCGGCCCGATCTCAGTCGGAGGGCTCAGCCACCGACGACTCCAGGGCCTCAGCCTGGGGAAAGGCCGTTCCGACCTGGGGCGTGGACGGCAGAGGCCCAAGTCCAACAATTCAGCGCACGGACCCCCCAACGCTCGGCCAGGGGGCGAGAAGGCGGGTGCGTGCAGGTCGGAAAACGCTCAACCCCGGACGCGGGCCGAGGTCGGGTCGTAGAGCGCTCCGATTCTGACGTCGATCGGTGTGACCTCGTCGCCCACGGTGACCTCCCAGGTTCCCGTCGCCAGGTCATCGGCACCGACGGGACCACGGTCCGGGCGCCAGACGTAGGCGAGTCCGACCGCCGCTCCGAACGTCGCCGACCACGCCGCCGAGCTCACCTGGCCGGCCGGCGCGCCGTCGTGCAGGACCAGCTCGCCGCCCCAAAGCATGGCTTCTGGGTCGCCGACCCGGAAGGAGACCAGGCGCCGTCGGGGTCCGGCCGCAATGGCTGCCTCGAGGGCTTTCCTGCCCTGGAAGTCAATCGGTGTTGCCAGCTTGCAGGTGAAGCGCAGACCCGCCTCGAGCGGAGTGGTGTCCGGGGTGAGGTCGGAGCCGAAGGCCCGGTAGCCCTTGTCGAGGCGGAGGCTGTTGATCGCGTAGTACCCCGCGTCGACGAGACCGAGGTCGGACCCGGCCACGACCAAGTCCTCGTAGACGCCGACTGCGAACTCGGTCGGGACGTAGAGCTCCCAGCCCAATTCGCCGACGTAGTTGATCCGGGTGGCCCGCACCGTGGCGTAGCCGAGCGCGATCTCCCGGCTCGTCGAGAACGGGAACGCCCCGTCGGACAAGTCGGCCGAACCGAGACGACCCAGGAGTTCACGCGACGCCGGGCCCATCACGCCGAGGACGGCATAGGCCGAGGAGACATCAACCACCGACACGTGCTCGCCGGCGCCGAGGTGTCGCTCTATCCAGGCCGTGTCGCGCACCGGCGACGCGGCGCTCGTCACCAGGAGGTACCGGTCAGCGGCCAATCGCGTCACGGTGACGTCGGCCTCGTAGCCGGCCCGCTCGTTGAGCATTCCCGTGTAGACGGCCCGGCCCGGCTCGACCGCCACGTCGGCCGTACAGAGGCGCTGGAGCACCGTCTCGGCGTCCCGGCCGACCACGAGGAGCTTGCCGAAGGACGTCTCGTCGAAGACTGCCACGCGCTCCCGGGTGGCTGTTTGCTCCGCGACCGACCAGGCCAGCCAGTCGGGCCGACCCCAGGTGTAGTCGAGCTCGGCTGGCCGTCCGATCGGGGCAAAGACGTTCGGCCGTTCCCACCCCATTTTCGAACCGAAGACCGCCCCCTTGCCGGCGAACAGGTGATGGAACGGCGACCGGCGGAAGGGGCGGGCCGTCGCAAGCTCCCGGTTGGGCCAGGGCACCGCGTAGTGCAGGCCGAGGACCTCCCCCACCCGGTCCCGCAGCCACTGATTGTTGGCGTTGAACGGGGCGAAGCGCCGAATGTCGACGGCCACCAGGTCGCTCGTCGGCTCGCCGTCGACGATCCACTCCGCCAGCGCCCGTCCGGCGCCGCCGCCCGACGCGATGCCGACCGAGTTGAATCCGGCCCCGACGAAGAAGCCTGGCAGTCCGGGCGCCTCGCCCAGGATGAACTGATTGTCGGGCGTGAAACTCTCCGGGCCGTTGTACAGCTTCTTGAGCCCCGTGTGCTGCAGGGCGGGAATCCGGTGGACCGCTGACTCCATCAGCACACTGAAGTGATCCCAATCCTCCTCGAGGAGCTGGAACTCGAACGGGTAGGGCAACGCATCGGGTGCGACCCAGGGTTTTGCCTTCGGCTCGAAGCCACCCACGACGAGACCGCCGACCTCCTCTTTCACGTAGGTGTACCCGTCGGGGTCACGCAGGATGGGGAGGTTCGGGTGGACATGCTCGACGGCCTCGGTCACGACGTAGAAGTGCTCCGCCGAATGGAGCGGCACGTCGACGCCGCACAGGAGTCCGACCGCCTTCGCCCACTGGCCCGCGCAGTTCACGACGACTTCGGCCTCAATGGCTCCCCGATCCGTGACCACGCCCATCACCCGGCCCTCGCTGGTGACGATGTCGGTGACCCTGGTGTGCTCCGCGATGCGCACGCCCCGCAGCCGCGCCCCGCGGGCAAGGGACGCCGTCACGTCGACCGGGTTGACGGTGGCGTCGCCGGGGAGCCACAGTGCGCCGAGCAGGTCGCCGATCTCAAGGATGGGATACCGCTCCAAGGCCTGGGCGGGTGTGAGCAGCTCGCACTCGAGCTCGTACGCCTCGGCCGTGGCCGCGGTACGGCGCAGCTGTACGAGACGCTCCGGCGTGCGGGCCACGGTCACACCACCGCATCGCTTGAGGCCGGTGGCCAGACCCGTCTCGGCCTCGAGCTCGCCATAGAGCCGAGCGGAGTACTGCACGAGGCGCGTCCCCGACTCGGTCGCCCGGAGCTGGCCGAGGAGGCCCGCCGCATGCCAGGTGGTGCCGCACGAGAGCTGTCCCTGCTCCAGCAGCACGACGTCGGTCCACCCGAGACGGGCCAGGTGGTACGCGGTCGAAGTCCCGATGACACCACCGCCGATGACCACGACGCGCGCGCGGTCGGGCAGGTCGCTCCCCGTCGACCCCTCCTCCACGGTCGACCCCTCGCTCACCGGCACGCGCCTCAGTCTGCCCGCGTCACGTCGGCCAGGAGGCGCTCGAGGCCGGGCCCGGCGAAGGTGGCCTCGGCCCGCTCGTACTTCTCCATCCCCCAGCCCCAGAAGTCGAAATCGATCGAGCTGGTGCCTTCCTGGATGGACGCCCACAGCGTCCACCCGTACTGGGACATGAGACCCCACAGGAGGGACCGCGCCAGGTGGCTCCGGGAAAGTGTCCCGTCGTAGGCCTCGATCAACTCCCCGAGCTGCTCGAGCGTGAGATGGCACTCGCTCCAGATGTTGCCGAGCTCGAAGTAGGGGTCGTTGTTGCCCGAGTACTCGTAGTCGATGATCGACACCGTTGTGCCGTCATCGATGAAGTTGGCCGCCAGCAAGTCGTTGTTGCACGGCCGGAGGAGCACGGGCCGGGTCGCCAGGGCGTCGCGGATCCGCCGCACCGTGCCGGCGTGATCGAGGTAGCCGCCCGGAAGGCGAAACCCACGACGCTGGACACGCCCGAGATATTCCGCTTGCACCTCGAACATGTCGAAGCGGTTCACGAACGCTTCGCCGGCGTGGAGCCGTCGGCAGGCCTCGGCCACCCGCGGCAGGATGCCGGGCGCCTGGAGGTGCTCGTCGCTCATCGTCTCCCCCTCGAGGTACCCGAGCACGAGAACTCCGTCGGCGGGAAGGAACTCAACGACGGGCGCGCCCACACCGGCCGCCGCGGCACGGACGCTGTTCTCGTACTCAGCGCGACGGTCGACGGCCAGCTCGTCGGCGGACGATGGCGCCGAATGGCGCAGCACGTACGTCCCGTCAGGCGTCGAGATCTTGTAGTTCTTGTTGGTCAGGCCGCCCGGCAGGTGCTCGACGACGCACGATCGACCGCGCAGCACCTCTATCCGCTCGAGCAGAGCGGCATCGAGCCCTGCGCCGTCGCCGGCGCTCACCACCGCGGCGACGGCGCGCCACTCAGGGCAGCGACGATGCGGGAGTCTCGGGGAGGACGTCGATGGTGTGCTTCGGCCCGGTGAACCAGTTCTTGACCGACGCGTGCCAGTAGATCCACAGGAAGATCAGGAAGGCCGGGAAGACCAGGATCGTGTAGTTCACGTACTTCCAGGCGAAGCCGGTCACCCACGGCACGCCGAGATTGGAGGTCGGCATGAACGCCATGAAGCTCACGAGCACAATGTCGAACAGCGCGATCACGGCGATCCACTTGTACTTTGCCCCGAGGTTCCACTGGCCGGTCTCGAAGCTGTCGCCCTTCCGCCAGCGGTGCCAGATCGGGATGGCAAAGCACCAGTAGAGACCGATCACGCCGATAGAGACCACAGCGAAGAAGGCCACCGGGACCGGTGCTCCGCCGACGTCGACCTTGATGAGAGCAGGCAAGGTGAGGATGACGGAGACCAACGCCACGAGGATCACCCCGGCGATGGGAACCCGCTTGGCGCTGAGCCGTGACCACATCCCGTGACCGGGGACGGCGCCGTCCCGACTGAAGGCGAAGAGCATCCGCGTGCAGCTCGTCATGCAGGCCATGGTGCAGAAGAACTGTCCGATGGTGGCGATCAAAAGGACGGTGCCGCCCCACTTCGAGGTGAGGGCCTGGGAGAAGATCAGCGCCACGCCACCACCGCCCTTGGTCACGGCACCCTCGTTCTGGACAGCGAAAAGAAAAGCCAGCAGGAGGAGCCAGCCGCCGATGGCCGAGTAGAAGATCGATCGCCAGATGCCCTTGGCCGCCGAGTCGGCGGCCGAGTGGGTCTCCTCGGACAGGTGGGCCGAGGCGTCGTATCCGGTGATCGTGTACTGGGTCAGCAGGGCGCCGATGGGGAGGACGACGAAGAGGAAGCCGACCCCACTGGTCTTGCCGTTGAAGAAGCCGGTGTTGTTCACCGTGGAGGTGAAGACCTCCCTGGCGCTGGCATGGTGATCGGGCAGGATGATCAGGATCAGCACGATCGCCGCCGCGCCGAGCACGTGCCAGTACACCGAAATGTTGTTGAAGATGGCCAGGAGATGGCTCGAGAAGATGTTGGCCAGTGCGGCGATGACCAGGATGCCCATGAAGTAGAGGAAAATCGTGTCGAGGTTGCCCGACGTGTAGTGGCCGGGAAAGAGGAAGCCGAGCGTGAGGTCGAGGAAGGTGGCGCACCCGTAGGCCACCGACGCCACAATGGCGAGAAGTCCGATGAGGTTCAGCCACCCGGTGTAGTAACCGGCCTTGGCGCCGCCGAGCTTCGAGGCCCACCAGTAGATGCCGCCGGACGTCGGGAAGGCCGAGACCAGCTCGGACAGGCAGAGGCCGATACACAGGACCAGCGCCGCCAAAATGGGCCAGCCCCAGGCAATGGCGGCTGGGCCGCCGCCGTTCCAACCGCTCGAGAAGGTGGTGAAACACCCGGCGAGGATGGAGATGATGGAGAAGCTGATGGCGAAGTTGGAGAAGCTGGACCAGGAGCGATTCAGCTCCTGTTTGTAACCCATGGAAGCAAGCTGCTGCTCGTCCGCGGTCAGCGTCGAGATGTCGACGGTTTCCTCCGGGGTGGCTTCCTCTATGACGCCTTCAGGCACGTGCATCCCCCTTTGTTGAGCGCCGCTCCGGCCGAGACGCAGCGGGCATTGCGGGGCACGATAGCAAGCCGCTTCGCTCCGTGACGGGAGGGGATGTTTTGTGACTGGCGCGTGAAGGATCCCGCGACCATTGAACGGGTGCTCCGCGTCTCTTTGGTGGCCTCCCAACAAACGCGCGTGTGGCAGAAGTGGACGCAGCCTGACGGTCCCTACCTGGCAGGATGATCCCGCGCGCGGTGGTCAACGCTGTCGGCGTGGGAAGTGGGAGTCACGCGATGCCAGACAAAGGGCCCCGAAGGTGAGAGTCCTCGCCATCGACCAGGGAACCTCGGCGACAAAGGCGGTCGTCTTCGGCCATGACGGCGAGATCCTGACCTCCGTCGAGGCCGCCGTGACGCCGCAGGCGGTTTCGGGCGGCGGCGTCGAACAGGATCCCGAGCAACTCTGGGATTCGGTCTGCGCGGCCGGCCGTCAAGCCATGGCCCGGGCCGGCGCGGGCGTGACGGCCGTCGGCTTTGCCAATCAAGGTGAGACCGTGCTGGCGTGGGATCGCAGCACGGGCCGCCCCCTGAGCACGGCCGTCTCCTGGCAGGATCGCCGTGCCGCGACCATCTGTGCCGATATGGCGCAGGAAGCCGAGTACCTGACCCGTACGACCGGGCTTCCGCTCGATCCGTACTTCGCTGCGCCGAAGATGTCGTGGCTGCGACGCAACGTCACCAGCGAAGGAGTGGTGACCACCAGCGACGCCTGGCTCCTGCATCGCCTGACAGGCGCCTTCGTCACCGACGTCACCACCGCCTCCCGGACGTTGCTGCTCGACCTGGGGACGCGCCGATGGTCAGAGGAGGCCTGCGCGGCGTTCGGCCTGGACGCGAGGGATCTCCCGGACGTGGTCGGCTGCACACAGGACATCGGCCGTACCGATGCCTTCGGCCCGTCGCTCCAGCTCTGCGGACTCAGCGTCGATCAGCAAGCGGCGCTCGTCGGAGAGCACTGCCTCGAGCCGGGAGAATCGAAGTGCACCTACGGCACGGGCGCCTTCCTCCTGGCCAACGCCGGCCCGCGGCCCTTCGTGTCCTCGAGCGGCTTGGCCGTCTCGGTGGCCTGGCAACTGGGCGAGGCCGTCGTCTACTGCATTGACGGCCAGGTCTATGCCGCCGGCGCGGCCGTCGGCTGGTTGCAGCGCTGGGGGTTCCTGCGACGGGCGGAGGACCTCGACACCGTCGCAAGCTCGGTGGCCGACAACGGGGGCGTCACCGTGGTGCCGGCCCTCAGCGGCCTGGGGGCCCCGTGGTGGCAACCCGACGCCCTCGCCAGCATTGAGGGGATCGGCCCTGCCACCGAGCCCGCCCACGTGGTCCGAGCCACCATCGAGGGCTTGGCCGTACAGGTCACGCTCTTGGCCCGCGCCGCCGCAGTCGATCTCGGTCGTCCGCTCGCGTCACTCCGGGTCGACGGCGGGCTGACGCGCGCACGGGTGCTCATGCAGTTGCAGGCCGACCTGCTCCAGATTCCGGTCGAGGTCGCTTCGTCGCCCCATGCCACCGCGGCCGGCGTGGGCGCACTGGCCCGGCTCGGTGCCGGAGACGGACGGACGCTCGACGACGTCATCCGGCGGGACGACCCCCGCATTCGCTACGAGCCGACCATCGGCGCCGCCGAGGCGGACGAGCGTCTGGCGCGCTTCGAGAGCGCCGTGGCGCGCCTCGATGGCACGCCCCGCGTGCCGTCGCCGTGACCGAAACTCGGAGGTACGACGTCGCCATCATCGGGGCGGGAGTGGTCGGCACCGCCATCGCACGCCAACTGGCCCGCTATCGGCTCGGCACCGTGCTGCTCGAGCGCTCCAACGATGTCGGCACCGGCACCTCGAAGGCGAACACCGCCATTGTGCACACGGGCTTCGACACCCAGCCGGGAAGCCTCGAGTCCTCCCTGGTCCGCCGCGGTCACGAGCTGCTCTGCTCCTACGCGCGCACGGCGGGCGTCGCGCTGGAGGAGACGGGGGCCGTTCTCGTGGCCTGGGATGCGGAGCAGGCGGCCCGGCTCGACGACGTGCTCGCCAAGGCCGTGGGCAACGGGTACGACCGTGCCACCCGGATGGAGCTCGAAGAGCTCTACCGGCAGGAACCGCATCTCCGGCAAGGGGCGACGGGAGCCGTCGCCATCCCCGACGAGTCGATCATCTGCCCGTGGAGCACGAGCGTCGCCTTCGCCACCGAAGCGGTCGGCGCGGGCGTCGAGCTCCGGCTCGGCGTGGACGTCACCGACGCGGCGCGCGCTGGTGGCGACTGGCTGTTGCACACCACCACGGGACGGGTCCGAGCCGGCTGGGTGATCAACGCGGCCGGCCTCGGCTCGGACCTCTTGAACCGGCGCTTCGGCCATCATGAGTTCACGATCGCGCCTCGGCGGGGCCAGCTCATCGTCTTCGACAAACTGGCGCGGGCGCTGGTGTCTTCCATTGTGCTGCCGGTGCCGACCGACCGGACCAAGGGTGTCCTGGTCGCGCCCACGGTGTACGGCAACGTGCTGTTGGGCCCCACGGCCGAGGACATCGAGGACCGGAACGACACCGCGACCACGACGGCGGGCCTGAGCGGGTTGCTGGACGCGGGTCGCCGCATACTGCCTGAGCTCGTCCACGAGGAGGTCACGGCGACGTATGCCGGTATCCGCGCCGCCACCGAACACCGGGACTACCAGATCACCATCCACGAGGACGAGCACTACGCCTGCGTCGGGGGCATCCGGTCCACCGGTCTGACCTCGTCGCTGGCAATCGCCGAGCTCGTGGTCGGGCAGATGGAGGCCGGCGGGCTCTCGCTGGTCGAGGCGGAACACGAGCCGAAGATTCCCGACATGCCCGAGCTCGCCGAACGCGCGACGAGGGCCTTCGAGGACGCCCGGCTGGTGGAATCCGACCCGGCCTACGGCCACATTGTGTGCTTCTGCGAACGGGTCACCGAGGGCGAGGTGCGCGACGCGCTCCGCGCGCCGGTCCCCGCGACCGATGTCGGAGGTATTCGTCGTCGTACCCGGGCGACCAACGGGCGCTGTCAAGGCTTCTTCTGTGGAGCGGACATCGCGGCCCGCGTGGCGGCGAGGTGAGGGAATGAGCCGGACCATCGTGCCGATGGACGCGCTGGTCGTCGGCGCCGGCCCGGCCGGCCTGGCCGCGGCGACCGCGTTGAAGGCGGGCGGCGCAGGAAAAGTCGTGGTCGTGGACCGGGAGGACGAGGCGGGCGGAACTCCCCGCCTCTGCGAGCACACCGGCTTCGGCCTACGCGACCTGCGACGTGTCCTGAGCGGGCCGGCGTACGCCCGCCGTTGGGTGGAGCGGGCCGCCGCCAGTGGTGTGGACATCCGAACCCGCTCCATGGTGACCGGGTGGGCGGGCCCGGGCCGGGCCGAGGTGACGGGCCCGCACGGGCTGCTCGAAGTGGACGCACGCGTGGTCGTGCTGGCCACCGGCGCGCGGGAACGGCCGCGGGCAGCCCGCCTGGTCCCGGGGACGCGGCCCTCGGGGATCTTCACGACGGGCCAGCTTCAGCAGTGGGTGCACCGCCAGCATCTGCCTCTGGGCGGGCGGGCCCTCATCGTCGGAGCCGAGCACGTCTCCTATTCCGCGGTGCTCACCCTGCGTGACGCGGACGTCCGGCCTGTGGCACTTCTCACCCAACTCCCGCACATGCAGACGTTTCGGCTCTTCGACCTCTTCACCCGCGCCGGCCTCCGGGTGCCGGTCTGGACCGGGACGTCCGTGACCGGTATCAGTGGGCGCGAGAAGGTGGACGGGGTGCTCGTCCGCGGACCCGATGGCGCCGAGCGCGCCGTGGCCGTCGACGCCGTCGTGTTCACCGGGGACTTCGTCCCGGACAACGAGCTGGCCCACCTGGCCCATCTCTCGATCGATCCGGGCACCAGAGGTCCGGCGTGCGACGGCGACGGCGCGACAACCGCCCCTGGGATCTTCGCGACCGGCAACCTCGTGCACCCGGCCGAGACGGCGGACGTGGCCGCGCGGCGTGCACTGTCGGTCGGCCGCGCTGCTGCGACGTGGCTGCGCCGTGGCGACGACCGCATGCCGCCACAGCAGACCGTCCGCCTGCGCGTCGCGGACCCCTTGCTCTGGGTCTTCCCCAACGTGGTCGAACCGGGCCGGGACGGGATCGACTCGCTGCTGTTGCGGACGCGGGACTTTCTCGGTCACCCTCGTGTCGACGTGACGCAAGGTGGCCGGCTGTTGGGTTCCTACCGTCTCCGCCGCCTGATCCCGAACCGGTCGCATGCCGTTCCGCCCGACTTCCTGCGACTGGTGCGGCCCGGGGAGGACGTGCACCTTTCGGTGTCGTGACAGCCGACGTCGTGACAGACAGCGTCGTGACAGACAGCGGTGCCCTGCAGGCTGATGCAGAGCGGGAACGCGAAAAGCGGCACCCCGAGAGGAGCCGCCCGCGCGCAGACCCACCGGCCGCAGCCGGTGAACGATGCCCTCGGCTCAGGACATCTCCGCCAGAATCTTCGTCTTCTGCGCGTCGAACTCGGCCTGGGTCAGGATGCCCTGGTCCTTCAGGTTGGCCAGCTCCTTCAGCTTGCTGATGAGGTCGTCGGAGTCCGGCGCGGCAGCCTCCGGCGCTGGAGCGGGGGCGGCCTGCTGAGCGGCGGCACCCTGCTGGGCCGCCGCCTTCTGTTGCTGATGGCGGTTCACTCCGCCGGCCACCACCGTCGCCGTCCCGGCGATCACCGCCGTCCTTCCGACTGTGCGCAGCAACGGACGTCTCCTCATTGGCATGATCGTGCTCCTTCTTTTCTCGGTCTCTTGGTTCTCAGCTCTTCAGTGCCGCGGCCATGTCGTCGAACGCGGCTTCAATGAGGTCGTTCGGAATCCGGGCGCTGTCGACGAGCACCCCGCCTGACCCGCGGATCGCCTCGACAAACGGCACGGCCCAGAGGTCTTCCCACAGAATGACCAGTGCGGAGTTCCCTTCCGGGAGGTTGGCGGCCACGTGGTCGAGGTCCTCGGCGTTGACGAGGCCGCCGACCTCACCATCAATGTCATTGAAGGCCGCCACCTCGTCCATCTGGTCGAATTCGATGCTGATGGTGTCGCCCTGCTCGTCCTTGGCCACGAAGACCAGGTCGAGGATCCGCACGGTGCCATTCGCCACCAGCTTTGCGACCTCCGGGGCGACGTTGCCGTTGAATTGATTGCCCGGGAAGGCGATCACTGTGTAGCTGACGGGTCCGATGTTCATTGCGTCTCCTCTTCTCGTTCTTGTCTGCCGATCTTCGATTTGCGCCCGCGCTCAGCTGGCCAGGATCTTGGCCTTCTGGGCCTCGAACTCGGCATCGGTCAGGACGCCCTGTGACTTGAGGTCGGCCAGCTTGTGGAGCTGGTCGGCGGAGGTCTCACCGGGCGTGCCGGCAGTTTGCTTGACGTACTGGTCGAAGGCCTTCTGCTGCAGGGCCGCCTGCTGCGCGGCACGCTCGTGCATCTTGCCGCCGCGGGCGATCAGGTACACCAAAACACCCAGGTACGGCATGATGATGATGAAGATCACCCACAAACCCTTGGCCCAGCCGCCCATGTCGTGGCTGCGGAAGATGTCGATGAACACCATGAAGAGCAGCCAGATCCAGATGACGAAGAGGAAGAAGTACAGCGTCGTCAGGAAGATGTCGAGGATGGGATAGCTCGAGGCAAGCATTGAGGCTCCTTTGATTCAGCTTCAGTAATTCAGGTTCAGTTCGTCGCTCTGATCATGCGGACGAGGGCCAGGCCCGCGTGGCGCAGCCGCTTAGCATCGCACAATCTCGCGACGGGGAGAGGCGGCCGAAACCGGGAAGACGGCATCCTGCCACTGACGGGCCACTCCCGCTACTTCCCTTCTTCGGCATGGAGCCGGCCGCTCTTGCAGGCCGCCGCAAACGCCTCGTAGTCCCGCTCGTTCTGGTCGGCATAGGACTCGGCGAATTTGGCCAGCGCCTTCTCGAAACTGTTGCTGTTCCCGAGGTACGCCGCGATGGCGAAGCGGTCGCCGGAGCGGGCATGGGCCCGGGCCAACGTGAGTGCACACAACCTCCCGTAGGCCTCCAGGCCCTGCGGGACCATGGTCTCGGTATCGATCGACCCCTTCCAGTCCTGCAGCTGGCGCACGTAGTAGTCATGACTGGCGCCATCGAGCCCATCGGTCCGCTGCCAGCCGAGGAAGATGTCGCTGCTGGCCTGCATGAGGCGCTGACCCGCCACCACCCGGGCGCCGTGGTTGCCGTACTGGCTCTTCTTGGTGAAACGCTCCAGCACCGACGCCTCGGCCTCCTTGGCCTGCAGGAAGAGGACGTCATCGGGGCCGGCGCCGTGCATGAGGATGACCCAGACCCGGGTGCCGACGCTGCCCACCCCAACCACCTTCCGCGCCATTTGGCTGAAGCGGTATTCCTCCAGAAGGTGCCGGCGGTCAGTGGACAGGGTGGCGCGGTACCGGCGCAGGAGTTCGCGGAACATGCCCAGGAACTGATCGGCCTCCACCTCGGGGAACACCTCGTCGACCGGGACCAGGAGAGGGGGATCGCTGATGATGCGGCGCTCACCGTCGACGACATGGGTCAACTTGTCGAGCGCCTTCATGCTGTCCTTCGTCCGCGCCTTTTCCACCACCTTGGTGGCGGTCGCCGCCATGCGCGCCTGCACCTTCGAACCTGAGGCTGCCGCCTGGGACTCCAATGTCGTGATCAGCTCTGATGCGTCCACGTGGAAGTACCAGACCTCCAGGTTCGACATGGTGGCCATCTCACGCATCGACTCCCGGTACGCCTGGCCCAACGCCACGATGGCGTCGGACCGCACCGACTTGGCGTGGCCCTTGTAGCGGCCGGCCACCACAACGCTGGCCGCCAGCCGCTTGACGTCCCACTCCCACGGCCCTGGGTTGGTCTCGTCGAAGTCGTTGCAATCGAAGACGAGCCGCCGCTCCGGTGACGCGAACACGCCGAAATTCGAGAGGTGCGCATCCCCGCAGATCTGGGCCGCGAGGCCGGAGTTCGGCGTGGTCGACAGGTCCGACGCCATGATGAGGGCGGCCCCGCGGAAGAAGGTGAAGGGGGACACCAGCATCCGGCCGTAGCGGATGGGCACCAGTTCCGGGACTCGGGTCGTCGCCTGGTCCTCCAACAACGTGACCGGGTCGGGTCGGTCCGGTGACGGTTCGAAGGTGGCGTGGCTGGCCCGGGGCACGTCGGTTCGGGCCTCTTTGCCGATCGCCCTGCTCTCCGCCTCGCTCAGGTGCGGAACGATGGAGACGGGGCGTTCGGCCAGTGTGACCCCATTGTGCTCAGCCATGCTCGGCCACCTCTCCGACACGTCACCGCGTCATCGCTTCCGGAATGAGGCTACGACCATCTGCGCCCAGGCGCGCCACAGACCGTGCCGACCGCTGCGCCCAGAGGCCGCGTACGAGAACCCCGAACTGGTCCGGGTAGCCTTTGACCCTTTCCGCGCCCACGATCCGGCGTCACAATGACGGAGTCGAAGTGCGGCGCCGGCGCCGGCGGCAGTGGCCGCGGGACGGCGACGACCGCGCGGTGGCCCGGAGGCGGGCCGAAACGAGGGGCGACCAGTGCAGGTGGACCACGGGGATCGGAGCGCACCGGACGACTCCGGGTCCTCCGCATCTCCCGGCGCCACCCCCGGCCCCAGCGCCAGCCGCCGCGCCCGCGTCGGGGCGCTCATCGGAAAGCTGATCGACGCCATCCGGCGGGGCGACGACAAGGCCGTGGAGCAGGCCGTGCTCCAGCTCAGCCAGCGGCGGCGCTGGCTCGCCCCGCTGGCCCTCATCGTGGGCGCCCTCCTCATGCTGTTCCAAGGCGTGAAGCTCCTCTACACCAACTGGCGCCTGGCCCTGGTGCAGATCGTGCCCGCCATGTGGATCTGGATCGCCATGCTGGACATCAAGCTCCATGTCCTGCACGGCAAGCAGTTCCACGTCGTCCGCGGCCCGGTCCTGATCCCCTGCATCCTCGGCGTGACCGCGATCACCGCGGCCAGCTTCTACCTGAACGGCGTCTTCGCCTTCGCCATCTCGGTACCCGGTCGGCCGCAGATCCGCCCCGCCTTCAGTCGGGCCAACGGCCACCTCCGCGTCGTCCTGGCCTGGGGGTGCACCATCGGTCTGGCGCTGTCCTTCTCCGCCCTGATCACAACCCGTTGGGGCCACTGGCCCTTCGTCATCAGCCAGAGCATCGTCGTCGGCATCATGATGCTCTGCTACATCGCCGTGCCGGCCCGTATCGTCGGCGTCGAGAAGAAGGCCCGGTCGCGCCGGGACACCCTGGCGGCATCGGCGGTCGGCGGGGCCGTCGGCGCCGTCGTCTGCTCCCCGCCCTACATGCTGGGTCGTGTCGGCATCTTGATGCTGGGCTGGCCCTACGTGTTCTGGCTCGGCATCGTGCTGATCATCGTCGGAGCCACGCTGCAGACGGGCGCCACCAGTGCCGTCAAGGCGGTCAAGTTCTCCGCCAAGCTCGTGGGCCATCCGTCCGAAGTCGCCGAGCCGGCGGCGGGCTGAGCCACCATGCCGCCGACGACACTGGAATGGTTCGGGACCGCCACCTTCCGGGTGCGCCATGCCGGCCTGGGCCTGTTCTTCGATGCCTACCTCGACCGCCTGCCCGGCCTGGAGCCCGTCGGGCTCACCACCGCCGAGGTCACGGAGGCCGATTTTGTCTTCGTGAGCCACGCCCACTTCGACCATCTCTACGGCGCCGATGCCATCGCCCTGCGCACCGGAGCCACGGTGGTGGCCTCGCCCGAGTCGGCCCGTTGCCTGCGCGCCCGCGGCGTGCCCGACGAGCAGCTGCTGGTCGTGACCGGGGGCGAGACGGTCCAGTGCGGGCCGACCACGAAGGTGCGCGTGCTGCCCGCCCTGCATTCCTGCCTGTTCGCCCACAGCGACGGCGACACCTCCGTCGCCTGTCTGGGCGACCTCGATGTGAGCGCCCAGGACCGCGCCGCCACCGTGCGCGCGCTCTTCAGCGCCATGAGTGCCGCCCCTGCGCCGGCCGGGCCGGCCCTGCTCGCCATGAACGAGGTCTGCTCCCGCCACGACGGAGGGCAGCTGGCCTACCTGCTCGTGACGGCCGACGGCTCCGTGCTGGTCAGCGGGAGCGCGGGCTACTGGCGGGGCATCTTCGACGGCCTGCGCCCCGACGTCGCCCTGCTCTCGCTGGGGGGCCGTCCTAACGTGGACGGCGAGCCCTTTCAGGGCTCCTCGGTCGAGTTCATGCTCGAGCAGGTGCAGCGCCTGGGCGCCGGGCGGGTCGCCTTCTGCCATCACGACCCGCTCTTCCCGGGCCTGCCGGGGGTCGACATCGGAGCGGCGGCGGCGGCGCTGCAGGTGCCCGGTGCGCCCAGCGACTACTTCGAACTTGAGTACGCCACGCCCGTCCCCATCCTGAGCTGAGCGCGGGCCATCACGCCGCACCGAGGGGCGTGATGCTGTAGCCGGCCGCGGCCCAGCGCTGGGTGTGGAGGAGATGGTCGTCGAGCCAATAGGCGTCGTCCTCGGTGACCACCAGGATCTCCTCGAACTTCACCCCCACCCCGTCCCGGCCGATGTGCGGCTCGACCGCCCACAACCCGGGAGCCGGGCGGTAGTCGGCGAACGCGCTGTCGTTCCACACCGGGTAGGCGGCCCCGTCTTCGAGCGCGGCGCGCCCGGCGGCCAGGAGGCCCTCGGCGGCGGCCGTGCCGAAGCCGGGCAGGGGTGAGGGGCCGGCCGGCTCAGGCCCCAGGGGGAAGATCTGGTGGCCGAGCGCTCTGTCGGGGTAGTGCGGGTGACAGCTCTCCCAACCCCGCTGCGCCACCAGCGTGTCGAATTCCCGGACGAGGTTGCGCATGGTCTCGCCGGACCGGACGCCCTCTACGAGGAAGGAGCGGATCCGGGCCAGGCCCGCATCGAGATCGTCGAACACATCGTTCTGCCCGAGCACGCACGAATAGCCGACATCGGCCGCGACGCCGTGCACCACCGGCGCCAGGTCGATGATCAGCGGGACGCCGTCGGCCAGGGCCGCGCCGGTCGGGAGGAAGGAGCGATTGGGCAGCGCGCCGGAGGCCGCCAGCTCCAGGACGCCGACCGCCTCGGGCGCCCACCCCTCGCCGAGCAGGGTCCGGCGGCCGAACCAGGCGTAAGGCTGGTGGAAGACCTGGACGACATGGTGCGCCGCCTGCGCCGCGACGACGAGCCGGCACACGTCGGTCTCGGTCAGCCCGGCCTCGAGCTGTTCCTCGACCGAGCGGGCGATGTCGTAAGCCAGGCGCTGCACCTGACGGAACTGGTCGAGCTCCGCGGCGGAGTACGGAAAGGTGCTGTGCACGTGGTGTTTTCCCCTGTCAGGCGTTCGAACCGATGGGGTCGCCCGCCCCATGGGTGCTGTGCCGTGCAGCGTGCCACAGTCCCCCGGGGCCCCTCCAACCCGGCGGCGGCACCAGGGGATTCAGCCCGCGACCAGCGCGTCGGTCAGCCCGTTGACGGCCTCCAGGGCGGCCTCGGACTCTGGGCTCAACCCGTACCGGGTGGCCAGGGTGGCCGGAGCGGTGTAGCTGACGAAGGTGTCCTGGCCGGGCTCAGCCCAGACGAGCACCTTCAGCGGGAGGTCGAGGGCGGCCAGGGGCGAGGCCACCATGACGCCTGTGCCGGCGGCCGGGTTCCCGAAGAGCACCAGGGTCGTCTCCCGCAGTTCGAGCCCGACCGCGCGGGCCTCCGCCCGCTGGTCGAGCACGGCGAAGACCTTGATGCCCTTCGACCCGAGCAGCTCCAGCAGCCGGGCCACCGTCTCGGCCACCGAGCGGGGGCTGGTCTTGGTCACCGCGCCGGCCCCGTCGGCCCCGGACATCGGCTTTACGAGGCGGCGGCCCGCACGGGCCTAGCCGTGTGGTTGTCCCGGATCCGCTCTGCGGTCTCCCGATCCCGTAGCGGCATCCCGATGCCGATCGGGACGGTCGAGGCCAGGTCGTTTCGACACTGGGCGCACTCGACCACCCAGGTCCTGTCGGGAAGTTGGGCGATCTTGGGATGGTGTTTTTGCATTGCCGCCTCCTGCACGTTCCCTGAGGGCCAGAACGATAGCGAGCGGCGGCTCGGAGCGAAACCCGTATTTTGGACCTGGCGGCGCCCGGCGATCAGCTCGCCAGCTGCGCGTCCGGGGGCCGGGCGATGATGTAGATCAGGGCGCCGAAGAACGGCACGATCAGGATGAGCAGCGTCCATCCGGCCTTCGCCATGCCGTGGTGATCACGACGGCGGAAGTTGTCGATGAAGCACCAGATGATGAAGAACAGCAACAGGAAGATCCCGGCGAACATCAGGAACGTCCAGAACAAGCTGAGTAGCGGCCACGTGTATGCGAGCATCGTGCGCACCTCCAGCGCCCGAAGCTAACGGCCATCCTCGGGGCGCCGGTGGATGCCGGGCCCTGATCAGTCGTACTTCACGAGGCCGGAAATGCTCTTGGCCATGAGGTACAGCCCCAACCCGAGGGACAGGATCACGATGACCTGGTCGCGATGCGTCGTGATCCATTTGAGGAGTGCGGCCAGCGTGGTCTTGACCTTGGCGGGACGTAGCGCGGCGTAGGTCTCCATGATGAGATAGCTGGCCGTGCACCAGACACAGAAGGCGAACACGGCGAGGTACTCCGCCGGTGACGAGAGCTTCGCCGTGGTGATCTCGGCCACCCCGGCCGTCACGAGCACCCACGGCTGCAGCAGGAAGGCCAGGCCCGCCGCCGTCAACGGGTTGACGCGGTCGATGCCCCTCATCCACCGCGGCTGTCCCTTCGGCTCCGACGCCCCCCACTTGCCCCAGCGTCGGTAGGCGATCCACACGAGCACCACGCCGATGGCGAGCTTCACCGCCAGTGCGGCTGTTGACGGGTTGCTGTTGGGGATGAGCGGCTTTCCGCCGGTGACGAGCACGGTCACGGCGACGATGACCACCAGCGTGAGCATCCAGCCGAGCACGTAGCCCAGACCCTTCAGCAGACCGCCCTCGGTCGCGAGCAGCAGGATCATCGCGGTGAGCGGGATGGGCTCGAGGGTGACCACGAGTCCGATCAGGAACAGGTCAAGCAGCACTGCGCACCCCCGGTCAGCCTGGCGGTGCCGAACCTACATGGCCCGAACCGTCGAAGCCGGGACTCGTCCCAACACAACAGACGGTCAACAAGGCCAATGGACGCACAACGGAAGGCCAACGGACGATCAACGCGTGGTGGCTCTCCCTCCGGACCACCACGCGTTGATGCCGTCTTGGATTTTGGCGGGGACGGTGTGCGACCACTAGAGCCATTGGTCACGTCGGGCCTATCCCGACGAACGTCCGGAAATTCCGGCACCGCGGGTCTCGTTGCGCGTCGCCGGGTGGCCGGGTGGCCTCCAAAAACTATAAACGAGAGTGCGTACAGTTTAAAAAACTATCCGGCGGGTTCAAGGGGTGTGCCCATCCGCCCCCGCCCCCGGCTCCAGAGTGCGACCACAGGCCCGCCCCGACGCCCACACGAACTACGTACGCCCGATCCGCGCCCGGACGTCGCTCCCGAGGTCGAGCACAGTTACGGGCGCCATGGGCATCCGCTCGGGCAGGGTCACCGACAGGTCTCCGTTGCTCTCCACCGACCACTCGAGCTGGACGTCGACCCCGACGAGGCGCACCCGCCGCACCCGCGAGCCGTCGACCGCCCGCATGGTGATACGCCGCACCTGGGGCAGCCCCATCACGAGCACGTAGACGCCCTCGCCGCTCTTGGTGAAGCGCAGCGGGGTCCCGTCCGCCGTGACCGACTCCGTCACGACCCAGGGCCGGCTGCCGTAGATCGCCTCGCCATTGACGTCGAGCCACGCCCCGAGCCCGCGCAGCGGTGCCTGCTGCATTTCGGGAATGGTGCCGTCCGGCCGCGGCCCCACGCCGATCAGCAGGTTGCCGTTCTTCGCCACGATGTCGCAGAACATCTGGATGAGGTCCGTCTCGGAAATGATGTCCTCGGGCCCCTCGTGACGGTTGGCGCCGAACGAGTGGCCGACGCCCCGGGCCAGCTCCCACTTGCGCGCCGAGGCCGTGCGCAGGACGTCGTACTCGGGCGTGCGGAAGTCGTAGTGCTTGGGGCTGGCGAAGGTGAGGTGCTTGCGCCGCTCGGGGATGTACCGCCACAGCGCCTGCACCACGGCACCGGCGCCACGCACGATCGCGTCCGTCACCCCATTGCGGGACAGCCCGGGTTCCTTCCAGCGGTCGTTGATGACGCCTTCCTCCACGGCGTTGTAGTAGTCCGCGAAGAGCTGCGGCAGCCCGGGGTCCGTCGGCCACGAGATGTCGTTCCAGAGCACGGACGGCGCATAGCGGTCGATGAGCTCGCGCACGTGCCCGGTCACGTACTGCACGTAGCGAGGACCCTGGGGCGCGGCCAGCACCGCATCGGCCGCCGTTGTCAGCACCGCGTCGTTGTAGGGCCAGTCGTAGCCGCCGGAGTAGTAGAGCCCCATGCGCAGCCGCTTCCGCCGCACCGCCGAAGTCAGGTCGCCCACCAGGTCCCGCCGGGCCCGGTACTCGCCCTTGACCGGGTGCGGAACGGACGAGGGCCACAGGGCGAAGCCATCGTGGTGCTTGGTGGTGAGCACCACATAGCGGGCGCCCGAGGCCTGGCACAGATCGGCCATGGCGTCGAGGTCGGCACCGGCCGACGCGTCGTCGAAGGTCCGGACGAAGTTGTCGTAGGGGTAGTCGGGGCCGTACACGCCGGCATGGTGCAAATGCGTGGGACTGCCCTTGATCTGCATGGAGTTGAGGTACCACTCGGCGTAGGGGTTCTCCCGCAGCATCCGCTTGGGCCCGTCCGCAATGAGCAGCTGCTGAATGTCGGGCACCCGCGGCGCCCAACCCGGGACCGAGTACAGGCCCCAGTGGATGAAGATCCCCAACTTGGCGTCGTCGTACCAGACCGGCACCCGATGGGTCCGCAGGGACTCCCATGTCCCCTCATACATGAGCGCCACCATTCCTCACGTGCTCCACAGCCACCGCCACCGCAACCTCAAGCTCCACCGCCACAGGACCAGCCTCTCAGCCCGGGGCCAGCGCCGCTCCCCCGGCGCCAGCCGCGCCAGCTCCACCCCCGCCCCCACTCGCACCACCACCACCGCCGCCGCCGGCGGCCCCACCGTGCGCACCGGGTTTCCCGTAGCGCAGCCGGAAGGCGAAGTAGGCGAACGGCCCCACCAAGATAGGCAGCCAGTACGAGATGATCCGATAGGCCAACGTGGCCACGACGGCGTCGACACCGGGCACCCCGGCCAGGATGAGGAGCGCGCTCAGCCCGGCCTCCACGATCCCGAGCCCGCCGGGCGTGATGGGGATCAGGGCGAGCAGCCCGGCGACGGCGTAGGCCAACAACACCAGGGACGGGTTGGGCTTGACCCCGGTGGCCCGGATGCACGCCAGCAGGGTCCCGAAGTCGAAGGCGAGGCGGCCGCTGCTCAACAAAAGGGCCGCCCTCCAGCGCTTGCCCAGCACGGTGCGGATGCGGTTGCGCTCGAAGACGAGCCGCTCCGGCAGGCCCGTCATGGGCGCGGCCTTGCGCTTGAGCCGGTTGCGTACCGCTTCGATGACACCGCCGGCCCATCGGAGCGGCCCGTCCAGGGTCAAGACCAGCGCGCCGAACCCGGCGAACAGCACGAAGGCCGCCAGGCCCAGCAGCGCCGCGTGCTCCAGGCCGTTGGCGATCGGCGTCCCCGCCAAAATGGCCGGCAGGACGAAGATGGGCAGGGCGAGCAACCCGGCGATCCCGAGCAACGAGAAGGCCGTCAACCCGGCCACTGAGGTGGCCGGGTCGTTCCCCGCCGCCGCCAGCATGCGGAACTGGGTGGCCGCCCCGAACGCGGCACCCCCCGGCACAATGAGGCTGATGGCGTTCCCGGACAGCTGCGATGTCGTGACGGAGAACCACGCCGTGGTGCGCAGCGCGATCCGCTGCAGCGCGATGGTGCACGTGAAGTGCGCCACCTGGAACGCCACGGCGAGGGTGAACCAGATGGGGTCGAGCGACGTCAGCTTGGGGAAGGAGTCGAAGACCGCGGCCAGGCTCGGGAAGACGAGGTAGATGGTGATGCCGGCCACCACCACCAGGACGGACTTCTTGACGATCGACCGCCATGGCAGTGGTGCCGCGACATCTTGTTCGAGACGCGTGGCGAACCGTTGCGACATGGCGTCGCTGCCGCCCGCGCCCACCCCCGGCGCAGCCGGACGGAGCTCCTCGGGTTCGTGATCTTCGGGCGTCGCCACCGGCGAACTGTTCTCGGTGACGACGCGGCCTCCCTAGCTGGTGGCCAGGATCTTGGCCTTCTGGGCCTCGAACTCGGCGTCGCTCAGCACGCCCTGCGACTTGAGGTCGGCCAGCTTGGACAACTGGTCGGCGCTGGTGGACCCGGGCGTCCCGGCGGCCTGCTTGACGTACTGGTCGAAGGCTTTCTGCTGCTGGGCGGCCTGCTCGGCGGCCCGCTCGTGCATCTTGCCGCCCCGGGCGATCAGGTACACGAAGACTCCGAGGAACGGCAGGACGATGATGAAGATCACCCACAGCGCCTTGGCCCAGCCGCTCATGTCGTGGCTGCGGAAGACGTCCATGAACACCATGATCAGCAGCCAGATCCAGATGATGAAGAGGAAGAAATACAGCATCGTCAGGAAGGCGTCGAGCACCGGGTAGCTGGAACCAAGCATTGAAGAACTCCTTGTTGTCCGTGGTCGGCGAGAACCCGACCTGCAATGTTTAGCAACTGCAGCTGAACTGATGCTGGGATATCCCCGGGCCCGACCGCCGTCGTTGGGCCTCCATTGGGGGCCGCTCGCCTCGCCGTTCCGCCCGGCCGCTTCCGGAGGGCATCACCGGCCCGGCCGATCCGGCCGCCCACAATGGCATCCGGCCCATGAACCACGAGCCCAACATCGAGGCGCTTGCCATCGTCTCCGCCTGCGTCCTCCTCTGGGGTCTCGTCTCGGCCCGCCTGGAGCGCTGGGACGTCTCCGCCCCCATCGCCTTCGTCCTCCTCGGCCTGGCCGTCACCCATGGGCCGACGACGCTGGTCCACGTCAACGTGCATTCCTCGACGATCCGCTCGCTGGCGGAAGTCACCCTCGCGCTGGTGCTCTTCTCCGATGCCTCCCGGGTCAACGTCCGGGCCCTGCGGGCCGATGTCGCACTTCCGGCGCGCCTGCTCGGCATCGGCCTGCCCCTCACCATCGGCGCCGGCGCCGGGGTTGCCGCGCTCCTCTTCGGCTCGAGCGGCCTCTGGCTCGCGGCGGCCCTCGGCGCCATCGTGGCCCCGACCGACGCCGCCTTGGGCGCCACCATCATGAGCGACGAGCGCGTGCCCTCGGGAGTGCGCCGTCTCCTCAATGTGGAGAGCGGTCTCAATGACGGCATCGCGACCCCCTTCGTCAATCTCTTCATCGCGGGCGCGGTGAGCGCGGAAGCGGTGGCCGGCGTCCACCCGACCACCGCGGCCGTCGACTTGCTCGGGGGAGCAGGCATCGGTATCGGCATCGGACTTGTCGGTGCCGCCCTCCTGACCCTGGCCCGCCGCCACGGCTGGAGCGCCGCTGGCTTTCGGCCCATCACCGTCCTGGCCCTCGCGCTCTTCGCCTACTCCGCCTCCGTGGTCGCCGGGACCAACGGCTTCATCGCCGCCTTCGTCGCCGGCATGGCGTTCGGCACCCTCGATCGCGCCGGCGACCACGCGGACCTCCGCTTCACCGAAGAGACCGGCTCGCTCCTCTCCCTTCTTGTCTGGTTCATGTTCGGTGCCGCCATGCTCGGCCCGGGACTGGCGGACGTGGGCTGGCGCGATGTCGTGTTCGCGCTGCTCGCCCTCACCGTCGTGCGGATGGTCCCCGTTGCGATCGCGCTCGCCGGCAGCGGGCTCGACCGGGCCACCGTGGCGTTCGTCGGCTGGTTCGGGCCACGCGGGCTGGCGTCGGTGGTCTTCGGTCTCCTGGCCGTCGACGCCCTGGCCCCGGAGCAATCCAAGGTCGTGCTAGGCGCCGTCACCCTGACGGTCACGCTCAGCGTCCTCTTGCACGGGATCAGCGCGTCACCCTTGGCGAGCCGCTATGGCGCACTGGCCGGACGGCTCCACCCGCAACGCCCCGAGCACACGGGGGCGGCGCCCATCAGCACCCGCAGTCTGGGGGGGCTCCCCCTGTCGCCCCACCCGAGCACCACCCACCGGAGCACCACCCATCGGAGCACCACCCATCGGAGCACCACGGAGTAACCGCCGGAGCGGCCAGACGGCATCACCACGCATGAGAGCCCCCGGGTTGCGGGAGGTCGGCGGCGCGCCACCCGGGAACCGGCGTGGACTGACGCGCCCCGCGACGGCTTTACTGTGGGCACCGGTCCGGGCCGACGGCCCGGGGTTCTGCGACGAGACCACGAGGAGAGCACACCTTGGCCAGCGAGGGATTCCACGAGCCGCTCGACCTGCTCGACGAAGCCACACTCGACTACCACCGCGCCATGTCCTCGTTGTGCGAGGAGCTCGAGGCGATCGACTGGTACCACCAGCGGGTCGTGGCCACCTCGGACGAGAGCCTGGCGGCCGTCCTGGCCTACAACCGGGACGACGAGAAGGAGCACGCCGCCATGGCTCTCGAGTGGCTGCGCCGCCGCGACGTGGCCCTCGACGCCCAGCTCCGCAGGTACCTGTTCTCGTCCGACCCCATCACCGAGGTCGGCTCGGAAGCCGCCGACGACACATCCGCATCCACCACATCGGGCTCGCTCGGTATCGGCAGTCTCAAGGGAGCAGCGCAATGAACCATCTGCATCGTGAACTGGCCCCGATCTCTGATGCCGGTTGGGACGTCATTGACGACGAGGCGAAATCGCGCCTCCCGACCTACCTCGCCGCCCGCAAGCTGGTCGACTTCGAAGGGCCGCACGGGTGGACCCACTCGGCCACCAACCTGGGTCGGGTCTCGGAGATTGCCGGCCCGTCGGAAGGCGTCAGCGCCCTGCAGCGCAAGGTGCTCCCCCTGGTGGAGTTGCGGGCCGAGTTCAAGGTCTCGCGGGTCGAGCTCGAGGACGTCGACCGCGGCACCAGCAATCCGGACCTGGAGGAGCTCGATGAAGCCATACTCCAGATCGCGCTGGGCGAGAACGTGACCGTCTTCCACGGCCACGCAGCCGCCGGCTTCCGTGGCATCACCGAGAGCACCTCCCATGAGCCGATCGCCGTGGGGGACATCGCCAAGGCTCCCGACGCGGTGGCCCGCGGCGTCGACGCGCTGCGCCAGGCCGGTATCGACGGGCCCTACGCGCTGGCCATCTGCCCGGACATGTACACCACCATCGTCGAGAGCACGGAGTACGGCGGGGAACTGGTGCTCGACCACCTGCGCAAGATCCTCGGCGGGCCCCTGGTGTGGACACCGGGCCTCGAGGGCGGTGTCGTGCTGAGCCTGCGGGGCGGCGACTTCAAGATCGAGAGCGGCCAGGACCTCTCCATCGGCTATGCCGACCACGATGCCGACGTCGTGCGCCTCTACCTCGAGGAGAGCTTCAACTTCCGGGTGCTCGAGCCCGACGCCGCCGTCGCGCTCCGTCTCGGGGACTGACCCGCTCGCCGCAAAGACGCGTGGGCAGCGCGGACCGCTAGCGCTGGCTTCCGCCGGGCCGGCTGCCGGACGGGGTGCGTCGCCGCGGTGGTCGGGCGGGCCGGGCGCTCGCAGCGCCGGAGGGAGCCGGATCCACGGCGGTGACCGCCTTGCCCGCCTGCGCGATCTCCAAAAGGTCGGCCATCTCCACTGCGTTGACCGGTCCGGAGAAGAGGAACCCTTGGCCCTGGTTGCACCGCTCCCCGCGGAGCCCTTCGAGCTGCTCGTGCGTCTCGATCCCCTCGGCCAGGGTCACGAGGCCGAGGGTGTGACCGAGCTCAACCAGCGTGTGGATGAGCGCGGCGGCATCGGGCGATCGGCTCATGTCGGTCACGAAGGACCGGTCGATCTTCAACACGTCCACCGGGAACTGCCGGAGATAGGCCAGCGACGAGTACCCGGTGCCGAAGTCGTCGATGGCCACCTTGACGCCCAACTCCTTCAGGCTGTTGAGCCGGGTCACAGTGGCGACGGAGTCCCGCATCAGGGTGGACTCGGTGACCTCCAGGATCAGCATGGCGGGATCGAGCCCCGTGGCGCTCAGCGCGTCACGGACATCGACGACGAACTGGTCGGACTCGAGTTGGCGCATGGAGACGTTCACCGACATGCTGGCCCCGTGCCCGCGCCGGTACCAGGCCGCCGCCTCCCGGCAGGACTCGTTGAGCACCCACCGACCAACGTCGATGATGAGGCCTCTCTCCTCCAGGACCGGGATGAAGACGTCCGGCGGGATGTTGCCCCTGGTCGGGTGTTCCCACCGGAGGAGCGCTTCGACTCCTTGGATCTCAATGCCGTCCAGGTCGAAGATCGGGTGGTAGAGCAGGCTGAACTCGTTGTCCTGGAGCGCCGACTCCAGGTCTGTCTTCAGGGTGAGCCGTTGCTTCGCCGCCGACTGCATCGAACGCTCGAAGAGAACCGACTGGTCGCGGCCCGCTCCCTTGGCCCGGTAGAGCGCGATGTCGGCGTCGCGTAAGAGGTCCTCGGCCGACGGGCGATCACCGACGGCGATCCCGATGCTGGCCGAGACGGTGATCGACATGCCGTCGATCCCTGGCAGATGGAACGCGGGCTTGAGCACCTCGTGGACCCGCTCGGCGATCATCTCCGGCCCCCGGGCGAACGAGACACCCTCGGCCAGAATGACGAACTCGTCTCCCCCGAGACGGCCGACCGTGTCGCCCGAGCGCAGAATGCCGAGCAGCCGTCCGGCGACCATCTGCAGCAATTTGTCGCCGGCCCCGTGTCCGAGTGAGTCGTTGGAGTCCTTGAAGTTGTCCAGGTCGATGAACAGCGCCGCCACCGGGACACCCGACCGCCGGGCCCGCACCAGCATCTGCTGGGCCCGGTCGAGGATGAGCTGACGGTTGGCCAGTCCCGTCAACGGGTCGTGCAGGGCGCGGAAAGCCAGGAGGGCCTCGAACTTCTTGCGCTCGGTGATGTCACGGATGTTGGCGACATAGCCGGCCACGGAGGGACGCGCCGTCTGGTTCGAGATCACGGCCTCGACATCGCGGGTGGTTCCGTCCCGGCGCAGCATGCGGAATTCGAGGGCAGCCGTGCCGGGGCTCGCTTGGAATTCGTCGCCGAGCATCCTGCGTACGGAATCGAGATCCTCAGGATGGACGAAGTCGGTCGAGAGCTTCCCGACGAGCTCGCCCGGCTCGTACTGCAGGAGGTCCTTGATCGCCGGGGACAGGTAGCGAAATTCGCTCTCCTCTCCGAGGATCATCGTGACGTCGGATGAGTTCTGAATGAGGGAGCGAAAGTGGTCCTCGCTCAACCGGAGATGGAACTCGGCCTCCTCCTTCTGCTCCATCGCGGTCTCGTTCTGCTCCATGATGGCGCCGGCCATCCGGATGACGAAGAAGAGGACGAAGGCACCCATCACGGTCAGCGAGGCGGCCTCCGACTTGCGCAGCTCGGACGGCAGCCATCCCTGGGCGAGCGAGAACTGACCGACGGCCATGCCGATGAGACTCCAGAGGACGGCCACCTTCCAGACGCGGGATCCCGCCCGCGCCAGGTTCTCCAGGGCGATGAAGATGTAGGCGGCCCACAGAACGGGGCCCCATCCGGTCAGGTAGATGGCAACCGTCACAGCCACCACCTGGCTGGCGACCCGCAGGTTGAGGGACAGCCCGCTCGGACGGACCGTATAGAAGCGATCCGCCGCCGCGTTGACGACGGCAATGGCGGCCAACACGCTGAGCCAGACCCACCAGTGCACCTGGGCGACGTAGCCGAACCGCATGAGGAGGACGATCACGGCGAACGCGACCGGCCCGATCAGATAGGCCAGCTTGGTCGGATTCAGCCTCCGTCGCGCCGTCGACGAGACTCGAACCGGAGGTTCGGGCCCGTCGGCTCCGGCGGACGCACTCGCTGCATCCTGAGAAGCCAGCGCCATGTCCCCCCACTTTGTTTGATGAGCTCAACCACCTTGTATCGTCAGCTCGACCCCCCGACTTGATCACCGCCAGGCCCTCAGGAACCCCCTCCCGCAACAGGCAAACAACCCCTCCAACCTGGGGAAAACCGAACCAACCCGCATCTCGGCACGCCGCCGCTCCCGGCGGACTCGGCCACCCACGCGCGAGGACGGGTTGCCCGCCCGACCCACCGCCTCAGGTGGCAGCGGACCCGGTAATGAGACGCGCGTCAGGTTCCGGGCAACGGTCGGCCGAATACGGACTCGAGCCAGGCCGTCAGCGCCCGGAAGGGGGAGCCCCGCCCGCTGATCATCTCCATGTGCCCGACGCCGGGGAATGGCACGTAGACCGCGTGGTCTCCCCGCGCCATCGCCGTCGCCACATAACGCTCGCTGAGCGACGGTGGCACCGAGCCGTCCGACATCCCGTGCATGAGCAGCTGCGGCCTCCCGACGGGGAGGAGCGCTGCGGGCGAGCCCAGCCGGTAGCGGTCCGGGACGGCATCAGGACCGCCGCCCATGAGCGCCTGCACCGCCCCGCGTCCCACGAATTGCCGCGCCGCGGCCTCGAGATCCACCACCCCGGCCAACGAGGCGGCCGCTGCCACCTCGACCTTCGGGGCCGGTCGCCCGGGGTCTCCGGTCGAACGAGAGGACGCCGCCCACAGCGCCAGCTGTCCTCCTGCCGAATGGCCGCAGGTCGCCACCCGCTGCTGATCAACGCCGTCCATCCGTGTCAGCGCGTCAATGGCATCCGAGACATCCTCGAAGGTCTCGGGCCAGCCGCCGCGGCCGAAAGGCCCGACGCGCCGGTACTCGATGTTGTAGCCGATCCATCCCCGGTCGGTCACCGCCCGGGCCAGCCGGTGCATCAGCCGCTTCGTGTACTGCTGGCGCCAGAACCCACCGTGGATGAGCACGACGACGGGCAACACCTCGCCCGCGCCGTCGGGCCGCCACACCTCCGCCACCTGGCCGCGCTGGGCGCCGTAGCGGATCGTCTCTGTCCTCACCGCTGCGCCAGGATCGTGTGCACGTCCTGCACGACCGCGGCCCGGTGCGTCAAGGCTGTCGCGAGGACGTCGCGGCGACCCTTGAGCGCCCGATACCCCTCGACCACACCGCCGATCCGTTTCACCCGCTCGAGCAGCCGCAGCGTGACATAGCCGCACACCGGCGCGGCCACTGCCGCGGCGAAACCGGCCCACGGGCCGAAGGCGCGACCCACGAAGACCCCGACCACGGCATACGTCAGCGCGAACAAGACGAAACAACCCAGGAGCTTCACCGTGGCCTTGATCCCCTCATTGACCGGTCGCTTCGCCACCTGCTTGACGATCTGAAACGGGACGAGGTGGACCAACGCTCCGACGGCCGCGAAAGGCAGGGCGAAAACGACTTTGAGCGCAGACCACAGGACCGAGAGGCGAACGCCGCGGTGGTATCCCGCCGCGAGCTGGGCGTCGTTCACACCGAGCAGGTTGAGGTCCCGTTCGTAGGTCGCAAAGTCGAGGAACAGTTGCCGCAGTGCGCGCGGGCACGCCCTCTGTCTTTTCGCCAGACGCGTTGCGACATGGACCTTGTCGGCCAGCCCGACCTCCGCCGCCGCGTTCCCACCAGGAGCACGGACGACCACCTCGGCTATCCAGGAAAGCTGTTTGGCTTGCGTCCACGAGGAGAATGAGGGACTGACGCCGGCGATCTGCGCGGCAAGCTCCTCGGTGACGGCGCGCACCGTGGCCCGCTCGTCCCGTCGGTAGTCCTCGGCCCACTGCGCCACTTCCACGGGCTCGCCGACCCGGACGAGCGCCCGCGAGCGAAACCGCGCCTTGGCGTCGTAGACCAGTCCGACGGCAACGGTCGCAAGTGCTTCCGCCCCTTCGCCACTGGCAGCCTCGAGGGCGATCCGGGCGGCCCCCGTCTTGAGGGGTTGCAGTGCCAGCTCGTCGTGGCTGATCCCCTCGGGGAAGACGGCGACCATCCCACCGTCCCGCAACAGAGTGTGGCTGGTGGCGAACGCCGACACGTTGTGGTCCCCCGCATCGTGGTCGATCGTCCGGTACACCGGGATCACTCCGGCCAGCTTCAGGAACGGCCACAGCGGCGGGATCTTGAAGAGGGTCGACTTGCCCAGGAAGCGCGGGTAACGCCGGAGAGTCGCCATGAGAAGGAGACCGTCGACGAGCCCGTTGGCGTGATTGGCCACCAGGACGACCGGTCCCGAGTCGGGCAGGTGCTCGCCGTCCTCGATCTCGATGCTGCGGAAGAAGACCCGGATGAGAAGGCGGGCCAACGCGGTCATTGACCAGTCAGCAAATCGCCGCCTTGGCCGATCGGAAGACTGCAATTTGTCGCGAGAAGGCCCGACTTCGACACGAGTCACAAAGGTGTTCGGAGCGCCGAGATCCCTGGATGTCGGATTGGGTAGGGTGCCGCAGCACACAGAAACCGGATCTGGGTTCTGGGGGGGGGCGGGCCCAGCATCCGCGTTGTGCGAACGGGGGTTCGGCCATGACACGGATCATCGGCACGAGAGCTGCGGGGGCGGCTCTGTTGCTCTTCTCGCTCACCGCGACCGGCGTGCTGCTCGTCCCGGCGCCGAGCGGAGCATCGTCGTCCGGCACGGCGACGTTCGGCACGTTGCCGTCGCCCTGTGGCAAGGGACACGCCACCGGTGCCACCGAGCAGGGGGTGACCGACTCCACCATCAACATCGCCTACGGCGACGACCGGGGGTTCTCGGGCAGCCCCGGTCTCGACCAGGAGATGGGGGACGCGGTCAAGGCCATGATCGCCTGGTGTGACTCCCAGGGCGGCATCAACGGGCGCAAGATCGTCGGCGACTATTACGACAGCGCAGTGACCAACGTCGGCACGGTGATGACACAGGCCTGCAAGACCGACTTCATGTTGGTCGGCGAAGGGTTCGCGCTCGATGGTGTGGCGGAACAGACCCGCTTGAACTGCAACCTGGCGGCGGTCCCGGGCTTCACGGTCTCCCCGGTCGTGGCCAACGCCTACGAGATGTACCAGGCCGCGCCGAACCCGGCGAACGCCAGTCCAGTGTCCATCGCCTACCAGGGGGAGAAGCTCTTCGGCTCCAAGACGCAGCACGTCGGTCAGTACAACTCGACGCTCTCGACCCAGGAGGCGTCCATGGCCAAGGCCGTGCAGGCGTACACAACGGCCGGCTGGAAGTTCGTCAACTGCCCCTTCCAGGTGAACTACAACGGCGAGGCGAACTACACGCCGTTCATGCAGAAGCTGCAGAGCTGCGGGGCCCAGATCATCTTCAACGACGCCACCCCGGGACCCACTCTCTACGGCGCACTGCAGGCCGAGAACCAGATCGGCTACAACCCGATCTGGTTGCTCGACGCCGCCGAGTACACCGAAGCTTTCGCGCAGTGGAACACCAGCGGGCTGGGCAACAACGTCTACGTCCGCATCGGGTTCGAGCCGCTGGAGGCGGCCAAGGTCGTGCCGGCCGTGGCTGAGTACCTCTCCGTCGTCAAGAAGTCCGGCGGCCTGACGTCGGCCTTGGGCGAGCAGGCCGCGTCGTCCTTCCTCCTCTGGGCCACCGAGGCCAAGGCGTGCGGCTCCACCTTGACCCGCCAGTGCATGATCAACCACCTCTCGAAGGTGACCAGCTGGACGGGCGGCGGGCTCAACGCGCCATCCGACCCGGCCAAGAACCAGCCGGCGCCGTGCGGGATCCTGATGAAACTCGACAACACCAAGTGGGTGCAGTACTACCCGAAGAAGCTGGGTGCGTTCGACTGCTCGCCGAAGTACGTCGTGGCGAACACGGGATCCGTCATCGGCACGACGCTCAACGCGCAGGGGTACGCCACCCAGTACGCCACGGGGTCGGTCATCAAGCCCCAGGGCTGACCGGCGCACCCGCGCCCATCTACGCCGCTCCCGCTGAGCGAGCGGCCGACTACGTCTCTGCGTCCAGCGCGGACCGCACGATGCGACCGATCTGCTCAATCTCCAACAGGAACCCGTCGTGCCCGGAGACGGACTCGACGACCGAGACGGACGGTCGGCCCGGCAGGAGCCGTGCGATCTCCTCCTGCTGCGCCAACGGGTAGAGCCGGTCTGTCGAGATGCCGGCCACGGTCACGTCGGCCCGCACCGCACGAAGCGCCTCGCCGATACCGCCCCGGCCGCGGCCCACGTCGTGGTGGTTCATCGCCTCGCTCAGGGCGATGTACGTGTTCGGGTCGAACCGCTGGGCCAGCTTCTCCCCCTGGTGCTGGAGATAGGACTCAATCGCGTAGCGCCCGCCCTTCAGCGGCTCCTCCTCGCCTTGGGCCTCATGGCCGAAGCGCTGCTCGAACTCGTCGCCGGTCCGGTAGGTGAAGTGACCGATGCCGCGCGCCGTCAACAACCCGTCGACGGGACGACCCGGGGTCTCGTAGTAGTCGCCGCCGTAAAACGCCGGGTCCGTGCGGATGGCCCGCACCTGCAGGGAGCACAGGGCGATCTGATCGGCGGAGGCCGCGGCGCCGACGGACAGGACGACCGCACGCGCCACCCGTTCGGGCTCACCGACGCACCACTCGAGCACGCGCATGCCACCCATGGAGCCCCCGACGACGCCGGCCCACCGCTCGATCCCGAGTCGATCCGCCAGCGCGACCTCGACCCCCACCTGATCACGGATCGTGATCACCGGGAAGCGCGAGCCAAACGGCCTGGCCTCGGCATCGAGCGAGCCCGGGCCCGTCGTGCCCTGGCAGCCGCCCAACACGTTCGGGCACACGACGTAGTAGCGGTCCGTGTCGATGGCCGCGCCCGGTCCGATCAACCCGTCCCACCACCCTTTCGATGGATGGGCGGGGGCCTGCGGGCCAATGGCATGGGAGTCACCGGTCAGCGCGTGCAGCACCAGCACGGCATTGCGGCGCGCCGCATCCAATGTGCCCCATGTTTCGTAGGCGACTGTGACCTCGTCGAGGCGACCGCCCCCCTCGAGCGGGAAGCCACTTCCTCCCCCACCGGTGAGCACCGCGAACTGCCGCCGCCCGGGCTCATCTCCGGGCCGCCACACGCCTGGGTAGCTCTGTGCGGTCACGCTCCCTTGGCGGCGCGGAACCCAGCTTCCAGATCGGCCAGGATGTCCTCGATCGACTCGATGCCGACCGAGAGACGGACGAGGTCCGGTGAGACGCCGGTCGTGGTCTGCTCGGCCTCGGTCAGCTGCGAGTGCGTCGTCGACGCCGGGTGGATGGCGAGGCTTCGCACATCACCCACGTTGGCGAGGTGGCTGAACAACTCGAGTCCTTCGATGAAGCGGCGGCCTGCCTCCGCACCCCCGGCGATTCCGAAGGAGAGGATTGATCCGCCGCCCTTGGGCAGATACTTCTCCTGTCGGGCGTGCCAGCGGCTGGACGCCAGCCCGGGATAGGTGACCCAGGACACCTCGTCGCGGGCTTCGAGCCACTCGGCCACTGCGACCGCATTCTGGACGTGGCGCTCCATGCGCAGACTCAACGTCTCGAGGCCTTGGAGGAACAGGAACGAGTTGAGCGGGGCCACGGCCGGTCCCGTGTCACGGAGATACTGCAAGCGCGCCTTGAGGACGAAGCGGGCCGGGAAGAGCGCCTCAGGCAGCTGGCCGAACACCAAGCCGTGGTAACTCGGGTCCGGCTCGGTGAAGTTCGGGAAGCGACCGCTCCCTTCGTAGTCGAACTTCCCACCGTCGACGATGACACCACCGATGGAGGTGCCGTGGCCGCCGATGAACTTGGTGGCCGAGTGCACGACGATGTCCACCCCATGGCTCAAGGGTTGGCACAGGTACGGCGTCGCCAGCGTGTTGTCGATGACCAGCGGGATGTTGTGATCGTGGGCGACCTTCGAGATCCCCTCGAAGTCGAACACGTCCCCCTTGGGATTGCCCAGCGTCTCGCCGAAGAATGCCTTCGTGTTGGGCCGGATAGCCGCAGCCCAGGCCGCCAGGTCGTCCGGATCGTCGATGAACGTGGTCTCGACGCCGAGTTTGGGCAGCGTGTAGTGCAACAGGTTGTACGTGCCCCCGTAGAGCGACGCCGACGAGACGATGTGCCCACCGTTCTCGGCCAGGTTCAGAAAGGTCACCGTCTCGGCGGCCTGGCCGCTGGCGACGGCCAGCGCCGCAACGCCACCTTCCAGCGCGGCCACGCGCTCCTCGAAGACCGCCTGCGTGGGGTTCATGATGCGCGTGTAGATGTTCCCGAGCTCCTCCAGCCCGAACAGCGCGGCCGCGTGCGCGGTGTCGCGGAACGTGTAGCTCGTGGTCTGGTAGATCGGCACGGCGCGGGCGCCCGTGGTGGGATCGGGCACGGCACCGGAGTGGATCTGGCGAGTCTCAAAGCCCCAGTCGGGCATGGCGGTGGCCTCCTTTGACCGGTCGGCCGCCGCAACTCTGCAGCCAACCTCGCTTGCAATGGTTACAAAGCTGACTTAATTAGTCAACTATTGGAGGGAGCCGCTGACCTTCCTCACCCATTCGAACCCCGGCACGCCACGGATCGAGATCGAGGCCGGGATAGCGCTCCTGGGTCCGTTCGATGAGCCGCTCGTCCCAGACCGGGTGGCCCGGAGCGGGCCAGCCGAAGAGCGCCAGCTGACGGGGTCTCGAACCGCACACGAACTCCGTCCACTCCGCCCCGGTCGACCGGCTCTGCTGGGTGTCGTAGCCGATCCATTCGACCTCGACGTTCTTGAAGGCGATCGCGACCACCACACGAGCCCCTGTGCCCGAGCCGAACGGCGCACCGCGGTGGTACGTGTCCGACCGGTAGGCCAGGTACGAACCGCGGACACCCGGAGCGCGCTGCTCGGCGGCGTACACCTCGGGATTGCCCGTGGGCATGAGAACGCCGTAGGGGTTGTCGACGTGCTCGGTATCCCGTACCGAGACCACGCGCGTGGGGTTGTCGTCCTCGGTGACGTCGGTCAGGTAGAGGAATCCCTCCAGGTTCCACCACGGCGACTCAGTCGCGGCCGGGAGCCACGAGTGGTTGCGATCGATGTGGATCGGCTGTTCGTAGTTGGTCACGCCGGCGTACTTGGCGCTGGCGTGGGCCTGGTAGAGACGGATGTCCTCGTTGCCGAGCGCACGCTCGGCGAAATCGACGACGGAGGGATGCACGCAGACCCGGTTGAGGGCCCCGCTCCCCGGGAAGGGGAAGGCGGCCATCCAGCGCTGCTGGGCGGGGCGGAAACCGGGCCCCTCGTCGGGCCAGACGAAGGCCTCCTCGGGTTGCTTCGGCCGGCCCCGCCTCTGTTTGTAGACGGCCTCGGGATCGGCCTGGTGCTCCTCGGCGCTCGGGAAGATCTCAAGCAGGTCGGCGGCGAGAGCGTCGATCTCCTCGGTGCCGACGAGGCCTTCGAGCAAGACCCAACCCTCGTCCTGCCAGGTCGCCACCTCGCCGTCTGTGGCCAGTCGTGAAATCACTTGTCCCGACTCCTTGTCACCTCAAAATAATCATCTCTTGTCGCTTACGAGGCTTGAAGAAATACGTCGTAGCGCTGCGCAAGACGTTCCCGGTCTGGCTTGTCCGATTGGTTCCGAGGCACCGAAATAGTCGAGCCGTGCATCTCCTGCAGTCCGTGCTTCAACATTGGGCCATCAACTTCGTCGAGCAACCTCTGGTTGATCCTGACGATCAGGTCAGGAGAAATTCCCAGGAAACTTCGATCGAAGGCGGCGTGATGAATCTTGCAAAGGGCCATTCCGTTGGGCACCACTGGATCGCCGTCATCATCCGCATCCCCGATGATGTGAGCAGCATCGAGAAGCTCAGAATGCCTGAGCCGACAGACTGCGCAACTGGACCTGTAGGCATGAAGCACACGCTCACGGAAGAGCGGTTGATGAAGCCGCTGCCTGGTCATTCGAGCGGCGTACACCTTGTCGGGAGCGGTCAGGGCTGACAGGTCGATGCCCACCTCGCTGCTAGTAAAGGTGAGAATAAACTCGAGGTTCTGCGGATCCTCTCCGGCGATGTACACCGGATGGACCGGCTTGTAGACAGCAGGTCGGACGCCCATGAAGTAGGCCAGCGGGAGTTTGTATTCCATAGCCGTCCGCAGTCCGCGATTGGTGGAGAGATTTGGGTCCGTTCTCTCGTACTTGTAGCGCGCGTAGCCGTCCTCCCCAATGGAATCTCGGTAGGGAGGCTCCTTCCCATATCCCGTGAAGGCTGTCGTGATCGAGAGGGCCGCGTCGAGCTGCCGCGGCTTGTGGATGCCTCTCCCGCGGGTCTGTCGCAGTGCAATCGATTCGCCCTCGAACACGAACCGTTCGGTCTGATCCCACGGGAGGTTGCCATCGGCAGAGTGCGCCACGGCCCGATCGAGGTACGTGAACATCGCTTCTCGGACTGCAAGTTCCCGCAGGTAGTCCACAGCGACATCATTTCAGGCCACCCCACACCGGAGACGGCCAAAGACCGTGGGCTAGCGGCTGTCCGCCACAGAAGAGTGATCTTCCAGGGCCTTGACGAGTAACCGTCGAAAGTCGGCCCGCTCCGCGTCGTTCAACCCGCTCAGGATCTCGTCCTCGATGCTCCCCTGCGCCAGCTCGGCCTCCTCGAGCGCCTCGAGGCCGGCGTCGGTGATGTCGACGAGATGGCGCCGCCGGTCGGCGGGGTCCCGCCGCCGCTCCACGTACTCCAGGTCCTCGAGGTCGTTGAGGACGAGGACGCCGGTGTTCGAGTCCATCGAGAGCATCTCGGTCATGACCTGTTGCGAGGCACCGGGGTGGTCCCGCAGGTAGGCGAGGACGACCATGTTGCGGAGGTTCATGCCCACCAGGTCGACGGAAGTGCGCAGGTAGACGGCCCTAGCCAGCCTGGTCAGAAGCACGATCGTCCCGGTGGCGGGGCGGGCGGCCGCTCGGGGGCTCACGGCACCCAGCCTACCTGCACGGCCTCATCGATCACCCCTATAGGATAGTCCCGAAATCATGACTATCCAAGGGGTAGGGGCTATTCCCCTGGAAGAGAACACCACGGGCGACCGCCGGCGCTGGATAGCCCTGGTCGTCGTCTGCCTGGCCATGTTCATGAACGCCCTCGACGGCTCCATCGTCAACGTGGCCCTGCCGGACATCCAAAAGAGCCTGGGCTTCAGCCAGTCGGGCCTGACGTGGGTCGTCGACGCCTACCTCATCTCGTTCGGCAGCTTCCTCCTCCTGGCCGGCCGCCTCGGCGACCTGGTCGGCCGCAAGAAGGTGTTCCTGGCCGGCGTGGCCCTGTTCCTGCTGGCCTCCATCGCCTGCGGGTCGGCCGACAGCCAGACCATGCTCATCGTGGCCCGCTTCGTCCAGGGCATCGGCGGGGCACTGTCCTCCTCGGCCATCGTCGCCATCATCGTCACCGAGTTCCCGAGCCCGCTCGAGCGCGGCAAGGCGATGAGCGCCTACGTGTTCGTCGCCGTCGGTGGCGGCTCCATCGGGCTCCTCGCCGGCGGCGTCCTGACGCAGTTCCTGAGCTGGCACTGGATCTTCTTCGTGAATGTGCCTATCGGCATCGCCACGCTGATCCTCGGCCGCATCCTCATTGTGGAGAACATCGGATTGGGCATCAAGCAGGGCGTCGACTGGCTGGGGTCCGCGCTCGTCACCGTCTCCGTGATGGTCGCCATCTACGGCGTGGTCACCGCGACGACCTACGGCTGGGTCTCCGCGCACACGCTCGGGATACTCGGCCTCGCTGTCGCGATGTTCGTCTTCTTCATCGTGCTCGAGTCGCGCCTGGCCAATCCGATCATGCCCTTGCGCATTCTGAAGCTGCGCACGCTGACCGGCTCGGCCGTCATCCGTGGTCTCCTCATCACTGGGATGTTCTCCACCTTCTTCATCGGGGCCCTCTACTTCGAGCATGTGCTCGGCTACAGCCCCGTCAAGACCGGGCTCGCCTTTCTCCCTCAAGCGGCGGTCATGGCCATCATGTCGACCGGCATCACGGCCAAGCTGGTGAACCGCTTCGGAGCGAAGCCCGTGATGTACCCGGCGATGATCCTGGCGGCGGTCGGGCTGGTGCTGTTCGCCTCCGCCGGTCAGCACGCCAGCTACTTCCCGCAGATCTTCATCGCCTTCGCCTTGTTGGGCGTGGGCGCCGGGGCATCTTTCATGCCCTTGCTGCAGATCGGCATGTCGGAGATCCCCAACGAAGACGCCGGACTGGGTTCAGGTGTCGTCAATGTCTCCCAGCAGATGGCGGGTGCCATCGGACTGGCCGTGCTCAGCACGATCGCGACGAACCGGACCAAGTCACTCGTCGCCAGCGGAGACGAATTGATCCACTCGCTGACGGTCGGCTACCAGCTGGCGCTCTACATCGCGGCCGGTTGCGTCCTCGTGGGCCTGTTGGTCTCCCCCCTGCTCCTGCGGACCGACGAGTCTGCCGAGGAACAGAAGCGACACATGGACGAGAACATGCAGAACCCCGAGGCCATGGAGCACCTCGTCCTCTGACAGGACATCGCGGCGCGTCGGTCGGACGATCGGCCCACGGCGCGGCGGGATGAATGATCGGGCCATTCGAAACGGGGCCCAAGCCGATCCAGTCAGCTCGCCGCCTCGGCTCAGCCGACGATGGCCTTGGCGATCCCTTCGGTCTGGCTCAGGGTCAAGTCGCTGATTTCATCAATGACGCTGAAACTCGGAGCCGAGTTGCGCTGTACGTAGACGATGGTACCGAAGTGCGACGCCGCGTTCCCGATGCCCGAGACCTTGGTGGTCGGCCCAGCCGCGTTGGCGCTCACCTCCCGCAGGGAATAGCCCGTCGTGTACAGGCTGATCTGGAGACTCTCCTCGCCGTTGGTGTCGTAGCTGCACACGACCCAACCCTTGTCGTAACCGCGCTGCGACGTGGGGGCGCTGAAGGTCGTGGCTGCAGGTGGGCCGACGACGGAGGCTGACGGGCAGGTGGCGGATCCAGTCTTGGCCTTGGTCTTGGCTTTGGTCTTCGCCTTGGTGTGCGACTTGTGGCTCGACTTCGCGAGTCCCGCCCAGGCGGGCGCCACCGGGACAAGCGCCATGGCAACGGCAATCCCGGCAACCCCGACAGTCAATCTTGCCTTGTGGTTTCGCATGACGAATGCCCCTCTCTCGAAAATCAGGACATCCCGTCCCGCCTCGACTTGTTTTAAGTATCCTGATCTTTACAGACCAATCACAGCGACGAGTTGTGCGCGTCTGGGGTGAGCCCGGAGCGTCCGATCCACCAGTCACATGACACGCCGAAAAGCCCGGCATCAGCGGACGTTTCGGACCTATTCCGCCGCTCGGAACGGCGGGCCAACCACAGCCGCGGAGCGATCTCAGGCCTGCGCCACCTCAATCGACGGCAGATCCCGCGCCGGCCCGTCGAGCCAGTTGCGCAGCGCGGCGGTCGCCCGCACGTCGTCCTCGTTGTACTCGAGGATCCACTGTTGCGCCGCCGCACGCCCGCCGGCGTCGGCCTCTTCGTCGACGGCCTGCTCGTACTTGACGATCGCCAGCGTGCCGCCGCCGTCGTCGGTGCGCCACGAGAATCCCGCCAGTGGAGCCGTCTCCTTCAATCCCATGCTGCGACCGGTGATCAGCTGTCTCCGGACGACCTCCAAGAGGTCGACCCAGTCCTCGGAGTCGATGAACTCGTCTACCTCGTCGCGCAAGCCGAGCCGGTCGGCGATCCGGGTCATCTGTCCGTTCTCAGCGCTCTTGCTGTAGCAGTAGGCCTTGAACGAGGCGCCTTCGGTCGCCGCCCGCGCCCGCTCGCCGGTGAGCCACGACCAGAACTCCTTGAAGGCAAGCAGCTCGCCTGCCTCGATGTCAGGGTCCCATGTGGCGAAGTCGATGTAACGCGCCGTGGGTGCCTCGGCGCGACGATCCGTGATGAGCGCGCCCCACAGATAGCAGCCGTCGTTGATGTTCTCCATGTCAACATCGATCTCGATGTCGGCGCGGGGGACGGTGATCCCCGAGAGTCCTCGCTTGCGGTATGCCGGCGCAGCCCCGACCCGTGCCCTCGCCAGCTCGATCTGGGTCGCCGCGTTCGAAGCGCCCGCTGCGCACACCTCGAGGGTTTTCGGGTCGATCGCCTCGAGGTCACCAACGCTGTGTAGACCGAGCGCCGCCAGAGCCTCGACCTGCTTGGGCCGATTGGCGATGAGGCTGGCCAGCAGAGTCGACGCCGGTTTCCCCGCCGCCTTCACCAGGAGCCCTTCGACATCGACCTTTGCGCGCACCAGCTCGGCCGTCCGCCAGTCGAGCGCGGCGAGAGCATGGAGGTCGTCGATCCCATGGGCCTTGTACAGGCTCCGCCGACCCACGCCGACGCCCGCAATGAGGCTCAGGTCGGCCACCTCTTCGAGTCGGTCGCCACACCACTCCCGCCACCGGCACATGTCGCACTGCTCGCACACGATCGGCTCGGCCAACAACGGTGCCGCCTCGTCGCCCAAACGCTCCTCGGCCGCGGCGAAGATCCCCAGCCGGTAGGTGAACTCGACGTTGTAGCGCGCCAGGGCACTCATGCACTCGTCGGGATCACCGCCGACGTGCTCGGGCAGCGGGAGGTTCGGCTCGGAGAGGTCGTGCCAGACGATCACGCCCTCGGTGCCACAGACGCCGGCGACGAACCACCCCGGCGACGCGATGCCGGCCGCGTCGAGCAGTGCGTAGTAGTGCGCCAGCTGCATCAGGTCACCGAGGTGCGTGCGCGCGTTGCGCTCGACGTCGGTCACCGCAGCATCGAGGAAGGGCGTCGTGAGGTCCGACACGAGAGCCGTGCCCGTCCCCTCCTTGCGGACTCGGTCGAGCGTCTTGTGCGACTTCACCTCAATCGGCAGGTAGCCGTCATCGTGGCGCACGAGGAGGTCGGGTTGACCGACTCTGTGCGACTCGTGGTCGACCGGAAGCCGACCGCCCGCGATGACCAGCGCCCCGGACTGCACGGCCTGCATGGTCTGCCACTCCCGGGCATCGAGGTCCTCGGCCTCGATGACGACGGCGCCCTCCACTCCGTCGAACAGGGCGGCGAAGGTCTCGCCTTCGTGCTTGTCGCCGGCCCGGAAGAGCATCTGCAGGAACGGCGGGTCGGGCAGCGGCTCACAGGGCTGCAGGACATCGAGCTGGACGCGCTGGGGGCAGGTCTTGGCGAAGTAGGAGTCCCTGGGCCTGATCTCGACGGCAACCACAAGGGCATTGTGCCGGGTGGACGTGACACCGGGTTGGATCAGGTCAGGTCACCGCCTCGATCCGGGCGGAATCGGCGCGGCGGCACCCACCGGACCTTGGTTCTGACCTGGCCGGTTGGTCCTAACCGGGGGTGCTGGACCAAGATCCGGATCCATGGAGTCATCGGAGGAGGGACCGGACACCCAGGCGTTCCGGGCCGAGCTGCGCGCCTGGCTCCAAGACAACCTCACCCCCGACGTGGTCGAGGCGGGCGGCCACCAGATCGAAGGCGATTCACTGGAGGTCCTGCGGGCCTGGAACCGGACGCTGGCCGACGGCGGGTGGGCGGCGCCGTCGTGGCCGGTCGAGCACGGCGGGCGGGGCGCCGGCGTCCCCGAGCAGCTGGCTTACCTGGAAGAAACCAACCGCGTGCGGGCGCCCGGCCCCGTCAACGTGATCGGCGTCTCCAACATCGCGCCAGCGATCATGCACTTCGGCACCCCCGAGCAGCAGGAGCGCTTCCTCCAGCCCATGCTGCGCGGCGACGAGATCTGGTCGCAGGGCATGTCCGAGCCCGACGCCGGCTCGGACCTGGCCTCGCTGCGCACGGCCGCCCTTGAGGACGGCGACGACTTCGTAATCAACGGGCAGAAGACCTGGAACTCGCTCGGGCACCTGGCGGACTGGTGCCAGCTGTATGTGCGGACGGATCCGACGGCGAAGAAGCACGCCGGGATCACGTGCTTCCTGGTCGATCTGCGTACCCCTGGCATCGAGGCGCAGCCGCTGACCACCATCACGGGCGGGCAGTCGTTTGCCGAGCTCTTCTTCACCGACGCCCGCGTGCCGCGCACGGCCATGCTCGGGCCGCTCCATGCCGGCTGGTCGGTGGCCATGACGACGTTGAGCTTCGAGCGGGCCGGCGTGGCGCGCCTGCACCTGTCGCTCGCCAACCGGCTCGACGAGCTGCTGGCCGACCCGCGGGCGAAGGCCGGCCTGGAGGACCCGTTGCTGCGCCAGCGTCTAGCCGGTATCTATACGGACATCGGCTGCATGCGCTTCCTGACAGAGCGGTCGCTGTCCGATCCGGCAGCGGCCGGCGCGGGCGGATCACTGGCCAAGCTCTCATGGGCCCACTGCGATCAGGAGTTGGCGGCGCTGGCCGTGGACCTGATCGGGCTCAACGCCCTCGTGGGGTCGGATCCGTGGGGAGAAAACCTGCTCGCGGTGCGCCAGGCCTCCATCGCCGGCGGGACAACCGAGATCAACAAGAACATCGTCGGGGAGCACGTGCTCGGACTGCCGCGCTAGAAGTGCCTCAACCTTTGACCGCCATTCACCTTCTGATCCGTAGCGCCTATTAGGGTAAATGACGACAGGTGACAACGGTCGCCAAGAAGTGCCATTTATAACCTCTGAGCTGGACCGATTGCTTCGCCGAAGTGTCCAGCATATGACATGCAGTGACAGCCGTTTCCGGCTTTACATAGCCCTATGGTTCTCAAATCGGTTCTCAAAAGCCACCTTCTGGCCGTCTCATACCGATCGTGAACAGTCCAGGATGCTACGACGCTCGAAGGAATGATGCGTATCGCCGTTCCAATCGATCCGGATCAGGCTTTGAGGCACGACTGCGCGGCGTGTTGATCGTCGTGCCGTGCATCTCCTGAAGGCCGTGCCTGAGCATTGGACCGTCGACTTCGTCGAGCAGCTTCTGATTGATCCTGACCTCGTGCTTCGGGGTGATACCAAGGAAGTTGCGGTCGAATGCCGCATGATGGATCTTGCACAGCGCCATTCCGTTCGGTACCACTGGATCGCCACCGCCCTCGCTGTCACCGATGATGTGCGCCGCATCAAGCAATTCGACATGTCGCAGGCGGCACACGGCACAACTCTCCGAGTACGCATGGAGCACTTGCTCTCGAAAGACCGGCTGATGTAATCGCTGCTTGGTCATTCGTGCCGCGTAGACCTTCTCGGGAGCGGTGAGCGACGAGAGGTCGAGACCCACCTCGCCCCGTGAGAAGCTCAACACGAACTCGAGGCGGGAAGGATCTTCACCCGCGATGTATACCGGGAAGACCGGTTCGTAGACGCTTCGCCGTACCCCTACGAAGTAGGCCAGCGGGAGTTTGAATTCCATCGCTGCTCGAAGTGCTTGATTCGTGGACAGATTGGGATCAGTCCCTTCGTACTTGTAGCGGGGATATCCGTCTTCACCAATAGTGTCCTCATAGGGCCGTTGTCGTCCGACTCCGGTGAACGCAGTGGTGATTGACAGGGCAGCGTCGAGCTGGCGAGGCTTGTGGATCCCGTGTCCACGGGTCTGGCGCATGACGATCATCTCTCCGCCGAAAGAGAATCCAGCTGTCTGCTCCCACGAGAGATAGCCGCTTCCGGATTCAACAACCAGCTTCCTGAGGTGTTCGAACATCGCCTCTCGGATTGCGAGCTCTTGCAGATGATCCACGACGACAGCCTGCCAGGCCGGGATCTGGGTGACTAGTGAATCTTTCGCTTCCCCACTTCCCACCGAGACGCCCTTCGGCTGCGGTTGTCCTGGGACTGGACCGGTACTGGTCAGCGGAAGGAGAACAGAAATGAGGAAGTCAAGGTCGGTGTGGCCTGTGGCCTCAAACGGCGACAGGCCTATGGCATAAGAATGGTGATTCGATCGCAACGTCATGTAACAGAACGATCGGCGTCAAAGTAGTCGCGCATCAGAGGACCGGTTCCCCGCGACATTGAAGACCTTCTCCTATCCTCAGGGATGCCCCGAAGGATGCTGTCGAAGCGCAGAGGCGAACGTCTGTTCGGTACAATGGTCCGATCTGATCGGTTACGCCATGAACGAGGTTTCTTTTGTCGACGAATTTGAGCCTGTCAGCTGGGGGCAATCGATGAGCCCCCGTGAAAGTGCACGCCGGCTCGCGCTTATCGATTTGCGCTGCGTCCATCTACCGATCAGGTCTCCATTCGAAGAGTCGGCAATCTGGGAGCTCTCATGCCGCTGATAGACAACCGTTCTCAGACGATGCAGGACGCACTAAGGAACGCACTGAGTAGCGCCGATCGAGTCGACATCTCCGTCGGCTACTTCTACTTCTCTGGATTCGAAGCTCTTTCAGAAGACCTCAAGGACAAACACGTCCGCGTCTTGGTGGGAATGGAAGTCGATCCGATGTGCATCCCAGACATAGTCCAGTTTTCCAAAGAAGCGGATGAGGACTTGTCACGATGGCAGCCACGTACACCAACCCGATCGGCCCTCGGGCTCAAGCAGAACTACACCGACGCCCTTGTAGGTTTTCTCAACGACAGCGACACCTTCGATAATCCTGCCGCTGAGAACGCCTTCGAAGTATTCATAAGCAAGCTCCAGAACGGAACGCTTGAGATCCGGAAAACGCTCACTGACGAGCACGGCAAGTTCTATCTCGTCCACAACAAGGCGGAGAGTTCCCAAAACGGAGACTTTCCGGGCACTGTCTTTAGCGGCTCTAGCAACATGACCTATCGCGGTCTCGTTGGCCAAGGCGAACTAAACGATTCGTACCGCGATCGCTCAAAGTTCGAGGAATACTCTCAACGATTCGAAGAGATGTGGGATCCGTCTCATTCAGTCGCTATCGCCGATAGCCATAATAAGGAAGAGTTCATCGGTGAACTCAAGTCGCGTGTGTGGAAGTACCACGTGCCTACGCCTTACCAGATGTACCTCCGGGTACTTCATGAAGTGTTCAATCATGAGGAGGAAGAACAGATCCAGTCGCCCTCGAAGATCACTGGGGGTCAGTTTCTCGATCTGAAGTATCAACTTGATGCAATCCGCATGGGTCTGGACCGCCTTGCCAAGTTCGACGGTGTGATCGTGGCGGACGTCGTTGGCCTCGGAAAGAGCATTATCGCTTCGTGCATTGCCCGAAATATGGACATGACCACAGTCATTGTCGCTCCTCCTCATCTGATTCCGCAATGGGAGGACTACAAAGAGCAGTTCGGCATTAGAGGGTCACGCGTCTTCAGCTCTGGGGCGATCTCGCAAGTTCACGAGAGATACCAGTCTTCCGCTCAGCCCATACTTCTCATCCTTGACGAGGCGCATCGCTATCGCAACGAGGAGACAAACGACTACAAGTTGCTCCATCAGGTCTGTCGAGGCAATCCAAACAACAAGGTCGTGCTCCTCACTGCCACTCCGTTCAACAACGCTCCCAAAGATATATTCGCGCTCGTAAAGCTTTTTCAGACACCCGGTCAAGCCACCATCAGATCGGTGGACAACCTGAGCCTTCGATTCCGCGAACTGATTGATCGATACAAGACCCTCCGCAAGGACATGACGAGGGGGCTTGCGCAGCACAAAATCGACAAAGAGGCAGAGGAGATAGCGGAAGAGCAGCGCCGGTTGATCGAGAGTGTGGTCATCAGACGATCCCGACTCGACCTCAAGAGAATCAAGCGATATCGAGATGACCTTGTGAGCCAGGGCATCGACTTTCCAGAGGTCGTTGGGCCAGAGCTTATGGAATACGACCTTGGCGTTCTCCTAGATCTCTACCTCGATACCCTTGAGACAATCGGCGCGGCGAACGATGGTAACGAAGGCTTTATCGGTGCTCGGTACAAGCCGGCCGTCTATATCCACGATCGGACCGCATTTCTCGAACAGTTCGGCTCCGACCTAGACGAAACGGACTTGCGCACTGCCCAAGCGAATCTCGCCGATTTCATGAAGAAGCTGCTCGTAATGCGGTTTGAAAGTTCCAAGTACGCCTTCAAGAGCACACTGGACAAGATGATTCAGACCAACGAGCTCGTGGAGCGATGGTGGCAAGACCTCGGATGCGTCCCAATTATGAAGAAGGGTCAGATACCGGATCCAGAGGACCTGCTTCAATACGACGAAACCGACGGTGAGGACCACAACGGTCTGGAAGAGGAACTCGACGAACTGAGGACAGAGAAGGGTCTTATCTCGGTTCCCATAGACCTGGTCGATACCAAGTTCATCCAGGATGTCCGCAAGGACACTGCCCTTCTCAATGGCATCCGTCAGAGATGGTTCGACGATCCGGCGGTACGGGATGAGGATCCGAAGATCGATGACCTCGCCCGACGAATTCGGAAGTTGCTAACTGAAAGCCCCGAGCGAAAGGTTGTCGTCTTCTCGACTTACGCAGACACTGTCCGGTATCTCGCTGACGTACTCCCTACGTTAGGGGTCGGTCGTCTTCTCCGATACACCGCAGCAGACGCAACAGCTGCGACCCGAAGGGTGGTCAAAGAAAATTTCGATGCTTCCCTACCGTCCGATCAGCAGGCGAATGATTTCGATGTTTTGGTTGCAACGGATGCCCTGAGTGAGGGATACAACCTCCACCGAGCCGGGGTAGTTATCAACTACGACATCCCGTACAACCCGACTCGCGTCATACAGCGCGTAGGGCGAATCAACCGAATCAACAAGAAGGTTTTCGAAAAGATTTTCATCTTCAATTCCTTTCCGACGGCGGTCGGAGAAGCAGAAACGCGGGTGAAGCAAATCTCGACCCTGAAAATGAAGCTGATCAATGCAATCGTTGGAAGCGATACAAAGACGCTTACTGATGACGAACAAGTTCGAAGCTACTTCAAAGACGAGTTCGAGGAGGCTGAAGCGGGCATCGAAAGCGCCTCGTGGGACGCTGTGCATCGGGACATCTACTTCAAGGCTCTCGCTGATGGGGTGGCTATCGAGACCGCTATGCAAATTCCAAGGCGATCACGCATCGAGAGGAAGTCTCACCCAGAAAGATGCGTGATCGTCTTTGGCAAAAAGGGCGAGCAATCTATCTTTACAATTTCCGAGGGTGAGAGAGAACCCGAAGTGATCAGCGCGGAACGGGCGATTCCATTGTTCGCGGCCGAAGGCAGCGAGGAAGGCTATCCAGTACAAGATCGATTCGCTCCAGTCTTCAACAAGGCTAAGGAGAAGCTATTTGCAAAACATCCGCTGCCGCGAATCAAGGGACGTCGACAAGATGCGATCAAGGTTCTGACCGCCATAAAGGAGGCACTCCCGGCAGCCGAAAGTTACTGCGCTGACCTCATCAAGGTGATCAGAGACTATGACGACGTGAGCGAAGGCACGCTCAAAGATATAACTCAGGTTGACCTTCGAAGTGTTGAGGTCGCTTTCGCTAAGTTGCAAACGGCAGTGACTGTCCAATTCATTATGAACGTTATCGACCGGGCACATCGAGCAGAAGAGGGTACGGAACTATTGCTGCTTGCCGAAGAGCTTGCTACGTGACGCCGGATCTCTCGCTGCCCTACAGCAGAGAACTGTTCTGGGAACTCGCAGCAGCTCTTCTGCCAGCCGTGAATCGTGATGTCCGGTCGATCGATGACGACACGGCCAATTTCCGTTCAGTAACAGCGCTGGGATCATCGCCCGAGCTCGAGTTAGCTTTATTTGAGGTGGAAGTGATTGGATCGCTTGACAAGCGAATTGCGATTGCTTCAGACGCCTTCCGCCTCATGCGAGATACCGCATCGTATCGAGCCCTTGTTGCCTTTCACTCCGCAGACTTGGACCAGTGGCGTCTCTCTCTGCTCACCGCACGGCCTGCCATCGATGAAGGTCGTGTCGTAACTCGCCTCTCCAACCCACGCCGCTTCTCGTACCTGCTTGGTCCCGGCAGCAAGTTGACTACGCCGGGCCGGCAGCTTCTCTCCAAGGGTCAGGCAGCCGACTTCGATGATCTCTCGAATCGATTCGCAGTCGAAGTGGTCAACCACGAGTTCTATAAGGAGATCGCCAGACTTTACGACCAACTGGTCGGAGATGAGGATTCACCAGGAGTGCTTCGTTACCCCGGATCAAAGGACACGACGCACGAATTCGCAGTGCGTCTAATTGGCCGCATCATCTTCTGTTGGTTCTTACGTGAGAAACGAAGCCAGGTCGGAACCTCTCTGGTGCCGTCTGAGGTCTTGTCACGAGAGGCCGCGGAGGTCAGCAACTATTACCACCGGACACTGGCTCCGCTTTTCTTTGAGGTTCTCAACAAGCATGTAAACAACCGGGAAACGAGGTTCCAGGATCCGCCATTTTCTGCCATCCCATACTTGAATGGTGGGTTGTTCAGCCCTGACCCGGATGACTTCTACGAATTCGATCGAGCCGAACAGACATCATCGCAAGGGGTCGTAGGGGTTCCCGACGCCTGGATGCGGGAGCTTTTCGATCTGTTGGAGCTCTACAACTTTACGGTTGACGAGAACACGAGCTTCGATGTCGACCTATCCATCGATCCCGAGATGCTGGGACGCATCTTCGAGAACCTTCTCGCTCGCATCAACCCGGAAACTGGAGAGACCGTTCGGCGAGGAACGGGAAGCTTCTACACGCCCCGCGAGATCGTCGAATACATGGTGGACGAGAGCCTCAAGGCTTATTTGATGCACTCGACAGCGCTCACTTCGGAGAAGATCGCAGGCCTTGTCAGTTACCATGACCGAGAAGGGGCGGATGGGTTGGCCCCCCACGAGCGAACGGAAGTACTAGCCGCTCTCAGTTCTGTAAGGATCCTTGATCCCGCTTGTGGGTCCGGCGCCTTCCCCATTGGCGTTCTGCAGAAGATTGTGTTCATGCTGCAGAAGGTCGATCCCGAGGCAAGGAGCTGGCTCGATAAGCAACTCGTCGGTGCGAGTCCTGAACTGCGTCATCATCTTGAGCGAGAGTTTAGAAACAAGAACTTCGACTACCTACGTAAGCTAGGTGTCATCCGGGAAAGCATCTACGGTGTCGACATCCAGCCGATCGCGACGGAGATATCACGGCTCCGCTGCTTTCTTACTCTGGTAGTCGATCAGTCTGTTGCCGATGACGTGCCCAATCGAGGAATCGAGCCTCTTCCAAACCTAGATTTCAAGTTCGTCACTGCCAATAGCCTGGTCAGTCTTGCCAACGGGATCGCCCGTTCGACTGATCAGACCGGTCTCTTCGAAGACCGCTCAGGGATCGCTGAGCTTAAGGACCTTCGAAGCGAATATTTCAGCAGTCATAATTCATTGAGAGATGGGTTGAAACTCCGATTCATACAGGCTCAGAACGAGATGCTCCAGCGAATGATCGAGCAGCGGAGTCACGACTTCGCAGTTCTGACGAAGAAGCTTTCTACCTGGAGTCCGTTCTCCCACAAGGTGACCAGCTGGTTCAGCCCCGAGTGGATGTTCGGTATCTCAGACGGCTTCGACATCGTGATAGGTAATCCGCCGTACTACAAGGAGAATGACGACAAGAGACGCTTCGAGGGTTTGCGCGAACTTGAGTGTTACCAAGGCAAGATGGATGTCTGGTACTTGTTTGGAGCTCTCGGAATCGACTTGTTGAGGCCCAAGGGAACCCTCTGTTTCATCGCCACCAACAATTGGACTACCAACGCAGGGGGCGCGAAGTTCAGAAGGAAGGTGTTGCAGGAGTCTCAGCTGGCGCAGTTCATCGACTTCAACAACTTCATGGTCTTCGAATCATCCTCGATTCAAACGATGATCATGCTTCTTGAGCGTGCCACCCCAACGGCGTATTCGTTTGATTATCGCCGGCTTGAGGGGTCGAGTCCGACTCGACAAGACATGGTGGACATACTGCTGAAAACCAAGAACCCGAGAATCCTCTACTCCGAGCCGACCATTGAAGTGGCAGAGCGACTGAATTCATTATTGACCTTTGCCGATGGGGACACTGAGGTCCTACTCCGCAAAATTGAAGCACGCGGAACGCTCCGCATAGGTCGCAAGGAAATCGGTCAGGGCATTGTCTGTCCCCAGGACTTCCTGAATAGGAAGTCGGCCGTTCAGTTGGGCGGAAACCATACGGTTGGGGAAGGGGTGTTCGTCCTTCGTCAGAGCGAGGTCGACGCATTGAACCTCAACGTAGAAGAGCATGAGCTGCTACGGCCCTACTACACCACCAAGCAAATCAAGCGCTATGCCTCAGAGAGTGCGAACGAGGATTGGATCATCTACACCGACTCATCGTTCAAGGACAAACGGCGCATGGAGGTCTACCCTCACCTTCGCGATCACCTCGATGTATTCAGTCCGATCATTACGTCGAGCAACGGACCTTATGGTTTGCATCGTGCACGCAACGAAAACCTATTTGTAGGCGAGAAGATTGTTTCGCTCAGGAAGAGCCCTGGCCGCCCTTCATTTAGTTTTGTTGACTTCGATTGCTATGTGTCAGCTACCTTCAACGTCATAAAGACACAGCGAATTGATTTGCGATTCCTTTGCGGGATTCTGAATTCGAAGTTGATCGCATTTTGGTTGTATCACCGAGGAAAGCTGCAAGGCGACAACTTTCAAGTCGATCGAGAGCCGATCGAGGGGATTCCGCTCGTGGTCGGCGACTCAGCGGTTCAGGCCAGGATTATCGACGCGGTTTCTGACATATACGCCGGCCGGAGCGCAGTCGAACAATCCGAAGACAAGATCGACGCGCTGACGTACGAACTGTACGGCCTGGACCGTGAGGACGTTGAGCTGATCGAGCGCTCCCGAGTGCCTGTCGCCCGGGAGGGAAACGACGATGGGGTCTGACCGAACCGGACGGTTGCAGGGCGCCCACAAGCATGAGAGCAAAGTCTGCATGGGTGCTCGAGCCTTTCTTTGGAGGCGCTGACATCCGGGCTTTCAACCCAACATGTCGGCCTGTTCAAGTGTTGGATCAGTGGGCGAGGATGCCTGCCGGTAGTTGACCTGTTCCAAGCATCTGATACAACGTCGCTCGCACGATCGTATGAGTCACTGTAAATGAACAGCCGTTTGCCCCGGTGGCGGAGGTCTGTTCTCCCAGGTGACTGTCGATTCCTCCAGCCGGAATGTCCTGAGAGTCATAGAGTGCCTCAGCAGCAGCAGGGCTCTTCTCAGTAAACGAAGCGATCGCTGCTTGATCACCGATGGTGCACTGAGAATGCGGTGCTGTCACGGTCGGCGGTGGATTCGCTATAGCAAACCCCTCCGTGATCACTGGAACAGCAACTGAGCCCAGAGCCATGATGTAAGCGGCTTTGATTGTGAGGGGTAGCTGTCTCCACTTCCTGGTTATCGAACGTCGCCTACCCGATTCGTGAGCGGGAGCCCGCCTAGGCGGAGCGAGAACTGGCAGTGAGGCGGGGTCAGGCGAGCTGACTGAACCTTGAAAGAATGAAGCGTTGACTGTGCCAGATCCACCCGTAGCATGGGTCTCGGGATTCAAGAGTCTTAGTCCCAGTCGAGAGCAGTATCCGAGAACGTGCGGCTGTCGACGAGCGCGTTTCGTAGTGCCTTTATTTGTAGGGCGACTAGACGGGCCTGTTCATCTGCTTGGCCGTTGAGAAGTTGCTCGTAGTAGGCGTAGGCCGAGTAGTCGACATGTACCAACTCGTCTCTGACATCCGCGATCTCGGCCCTTTCCGCTCGAACGGCATATCGAACCTCCTTGGCGAGACCATTGAGCACTCCTGCTACAACCAAGGATCGGGTGAGCTGGTGTTGTCGTGTTCGCCAGGCCGCAGCTGTCAGTGTCAATGAAGCTACAGCCAGTGTGGCCCCGGCCAAAAACCCGAACCGAAGAGCACGCTCATTCGAGTGCTGAGAGGCAAGTCCAGCAATGGAAATCGACAGCGCAATTGCACAAGTGATGGCAAGATTTCGGAGGGTGTTCGCTGCAACTATCGTTCGCCTCAACTCTCGGTCGAGAAGCTCTTGGGAGGAGCGGATCACCTCTAAAATTCCGCGAGTCCTGGCCACTTCCTGGTCCATTGATGGATTTTCGCAGATAGCTGGCAGCGTCGCTATTGGATTCTCTTGTGGCAGATTGCTCTGACCGTTCAGGGGGGCGTCTCCTGGTTGAGGGATAGGCCGTTGACATCTCCAGCGTTGCTGGCTTTGGGCACAAAGGCCGCACCGAGATACTTGTGATTACTCAATCTTCGTGCCCATACGAGACAGGAACGGTGAGTAACGCGGCTCATCAGCGGTCATCTAGCGAGTCTTTGATTTGTCCCTCTGACCAGGACTTTCGACTATCCGCCCTAGTCCGAGATGCAAAGGAGGCATCAACCAACAATCCGACTCAAAAGCGTGAGGTGACCGGATCGACGCTGGTCCCTACCACCGGAACGTTGCAGTTCAGGGCCTACTTCAACTGGTCGTAGCGTCTAGGACCGCAGTTTCGTGCCCACCACGTGCCCAATAGAACCGAAAACGAGTTCTAATTCCGCTACTCGCAACGATTCGTCGCCTGCCCAAAGCCGATTCAGCGAGAACTGATATTCGACGAAAACGAGTAGCGATCCACGCCCACGGTTCCTCTCGTGTCAACATCCACGGGCACGACAGTCTTCGTGAGCGCTGACGAGCGACAGCAACCTGGCCCAAGCCGCTAACCATGCTGTCGGCTCCTCGAGCGCCTTTGCACGTGCGCCGAAGGAATCTAAAGCACGAACCGTCATGTTCTGGGTGAGCGGTATCGCCGCTGCGATAGCCCTCTTGGTGTGACAGCCGTGGTGAAGCGTTAAGGCGTGCTCGTGGTCATCGGTGGTCGTCGTGCCTCGAACTCCTGCAGTACTGGCGATCCCGTCGCGTAAATCACACCCCTCGGGAGTGAAAGACGAAGAGCGGGTGCCTGATCCACCCCGGTCAAATGAGCCACATCGTCAACGTGAAACAGCATCACCGAGGCTGGATCTGAGAGCGGTTCGAATTGCGTCAACGTTGCATCAAGTACCACTTCGCCCAAGACGTCAGGCAATCCGGCGTCGCGTAGCTTTCGGTCGACTACCTCGACGACCCAGATATGGCGTGGCATCGGCGAGAGTCGCAGCGCAGCAGCCAATCGCTCCGGAACTCCTCGGTCCGTAAGATCTCGTTTGAACCGAGTCGACGGCACCAGGTAGGTGCGGAAGGTGGGTCTTTCAACCTCATCTTCTCGCGACTCGGCCGCGGCCAACGTCGTTCCGTCTACCAATCCGGGACCCTGTCCGAATCGATCGACGAAGGCCTTGCCGACCAATTCGGCGCGCTCGGCATCCACGAAGGCCTTGGGAAGCAGCGGCAGATACACGCTCAGCCAAGGCCTATGTGGAGCGTCTGGTTCGTTCCAAGGATCTGGGACTTCGATATACGGTCCAGCCGCATCATCATGCCGCCACAGATGGATTCGTTGCACGCCAGAACTGAGCACTCTGCTGTAGCCAACGATGACCCAGGCGTGGGTGTTGGAAATCACGATCGGCGGCAAAGAGGAGTTCACATACCGACAAACCAGAGCGTGAAGCCGGAGGAGGCCGTACCCTTCATTCTCGACGGCCGTTGGTGCCAGGGGTTTCTGTGCTGGACTGAGGCCAAGCGTTGTCATAGCGCAGAAGAGCTGGTGTGCTGAGACACCATCGCTCGGAAGTTGACGACCAACCATCACACCGCCAGTCGCCGCCTCGTGGATTTCTGAAGGGAGGTGCAGTGGCAGGCCATGCTGAAAGTGAGCGTGTCGAAGCACCATCCAAAGCGACGCGTGGGCGCAGCGATGGTACTGAGTGTCCTGGCTGATGAAGGGCATGGCCCGGATCTCGAAGGGCCAACCGAACAAGTCGATCTCTTCAAGGCTTTCGCAACGCACCGCGTCAGCCATTTCTGGAGGTGGCATGAGCATCGTCCGACCAACCGGCGAGATTGGAAGTGGCCGTAGGACCGTGTATCCCTTGTAGGCATCCTCGAGGCCACCAAGGTCCTCGAGGTTTGTGGGCACGGAGCCCGCGAAGAAGTGCAGCCGATGGCACACCGAAGGAAACCGACGAAAGTTGCCGTTGTAGAAGTGCGAAAGCTGGCTACGCCAGTCCGCATCAACATAACGAGGCTCTTTAATAATGGTCGTTACGTTGTGCGAACGAGCAATTTCGAAGATCCTGGCGAGAGGTGGATTGCCTCGCGGCATGTATGTGTAGTCGGCAGCGAGGTCATCCCACGCTCCGGCGACGGTCATGTCGAAGATGGTCGCGTTCGCTCCGGCGGGGCTCCACTCTGCTAGCGGCAGGGGCAAGTCCGTTCTCCCTCGTGATCGCTGATCCCTGGGCGGGGATAAGCGCGCGACCTAAATCCCACGCCGCCTCGCCGCTGGCACGGTCGCGCTCTAGTAGAGACGCACCTCAGCGGTTTGGCGTTCGGCCTCGATCTCTGCCTCTCGAACCTTGTCGAGTTGTGCTTGCACTTCTTCGTCAAGCGCGTCATCGCGTAAGCCCAAAACATCGCTCAAGGTGGAGTCGGTCGTCATGCCTTCTGGCACGACGATGCGCTCGAATGGGCGCGGAGTGGTCATGGCACTCTCCTTGGCGACTGGCCCACGGTCGTGGATCGTGACAACCAACCTAGCCACACACGGTTCAAAGCGACAAGCATTCCCGGCGTTGCCCGGTGCGGGCACAATCATTCTGAACCCGGCTGAGAGCGCAGGGTTAGCAGGAACGCAGTCATGGCTCGCTCCTCACTCTCGCTCAGAGGTTCAGCAGCCAATGCTGATGCCAGCACGCCGTGCCTCTGTGGAGCAGAATCTGAGTCCGTGACCGGGTAGCCGGCCAGATCCATCAGATCCAAATAGGAAACGCCGAAGTACGTGGCCAAGCGTCTCAGCACGTGCGGCGAGGGCGATTGCACGTCGCCTCGTTCCAGCTTCAGGAGGTAGGCGGCAGAAATCTCCGTCGCCTCAGCCACCTGGCGCAGCGTGGCCTGCCGCAATTCGCGCAGTTGGCGCAGGTCTCGGCCCAGCCGTTTGAAGGGGACTCGGGTCGCGGGAATCGGCTGGTTCGGTGTGTCCATGCACTAAGGATAACTGTGTTTCCTATAGTTGACAAGCGGCAGATCCTTGTTTACTATGGTCAACAGGGTTGATCAGAGTCATACAGATAAAGGAGGGTTCCCCAATGCGCCTCTACGTACACCGACCGGGTTCCAGCGAGATCGAAGTTGTTGAAGACGCACCGACAGACAGGCCTCTCGGCGAGGTGCTGGTCGAGGTTGTCGAAGGAGATTTCGTCTTCGTCGACGACGCGGGCGAGCCAGTCGACCTGCAGGTCACGTTGGTTGAGATCGTCGAGGTTGGACCCAGGCACCACCACCACGTCCACCACCACCCGTGCCGTTCAATCTCTGTAAGCGTCAACTACAACGGGCGACTGGTTGATGTCGGATCCAGGCCCAACACGACAGTGGAAGCCGTTCTGACGAACGCCATTTCGGCCTTCGGCATCGACCCGGTCACGGGAGCTGACCTGGTCTTGCGAGTGCCCGGTACGGACGCTGATCTACCGGCTTCTCGCCATATCGGCTCTCTCGTTGCCCGCGGAACATGCTCGGTCACGCTGAACCTCGTCCCAGGTCACCGCGAGCAGGGATGACCATGACCGCGGACGGGCGAGCTCTAGAGACGCCAACCGATCCCGCTGCGGCGGCTCTCCAATTGGATCTAGCCTCACCGGAGCTGTTGGCCGCTGCTGACGATGGTCGTTTTGGAGTGGTCAGCTGGCAGTTTCCCGTGGTGATCGCTTGGATCGCTATCGGCACTGCGCGTGTCGGGTTGCGGCTTGATTGTGTTGGCTATCCGACCGAGGCTCCTGCAGGACAGCTTTGGGACCTCCAAACCAACGGTGCCCTGCCGCTCGACCGCTGGCCACAAGGCGCCCGGGCCGGGCAAGTCTTCCGACCAGACTGGTCTCCCTCGAACGGCGGCGCGCCATATTTAGCCTGTGATCGGGTCGCGCTACGTGGCCATCCCGATTGGGCTCGGGCGCTCGGCACAAAGGCATGGGATCCGCAGAAGACGGTCTTCGATTACCTCGAACAAGTCTCCGCTGCCCTGCGCGGCGCGACGGTGCCCGGATGACCAAATGAATTCCACACGGGAACTATCCATCAAGCTGAGTCGCCGACAGTGGACTTCGCTCCTCTCCGAGCTTGGCCAGCGTGGAGCCGGACGCAAAGAGGCAGGAGCATTTCTCTTGGCGCAGGTATCGAGCATGTCGAACCCACAAGATTCGATCCAGGTTGCTCGGATCATCTATTACGACGACCTCGAAGCAGAGTGTCTGACCGGTGGCATCAGCATGTCTGCGAGGGCCTATGACGTTTTATGGGCACTTTGCGCTGAGGAACAGCTCACTGTGATTGCTGACGTCCACACGCATCCTGGCTCCTCTGTGAGGCAGAGCCCCATTGATCAACGAAATCCAATGATGGCGATTCCGGGCCACCTCGCATTCATCGTGCCTCACTTGGCAACCCACCAGATCGCACCGAGTGAGGTGGGCGCGTACGAGTATCAGGGTGAACACACCTGGCGCACCATCGCCTCCGACAAGGCTCTCCAAATAGCCGGTGATACCCGCAACTGGAGGACGGTGGTGCTCGAGTGGCTCGACAAGCTGCGGCAACGATGGTCGAGGAGGTGGCGAAGATGACGATGACTTCGGGTGAGCATTTGGTGGACAACACCTCACGGACTCACCTGCTACTTGCCCATCTAGAGCTTGTCGGATCACTTGCCGACGCTTCCATATGGCTCGGTTCTCGCCGTTTGCACATAGAGCTGGGGAAAGATGCCTGTCTCGATGGATCTGCGCAAGCGGCGACAATGACTGCCGCCAACTTGGCCGTTCGGGCGTCGCTGTCGGTCACGGCGAGCATCCCAAACGCGTCAGCGCGAATCGTCTTCGGGCCATGCCGTGGGGCGTTCCTCGCGGACACCCTGGTTGAGCTCGGAGTGTCTCTTTCTGCCGAGCGCGATGCAGCCTTCGTTCTGGCAATCGGTGATGTGTCTGCCGAGCTGGACAACGACGGTCCGCTGCTCCAAATCACTTGGGATGGCTGGGTAGCTGGTCTCCGACCCGCAGGTGTGCGGATGCCCGAGCGCGAGGGATGCGTGTTGGCACCAATTGCGGCCGGCGCCCTGGGGGTGGCAGAGGCGTTCCATCACTTCCTAGGTCACCTGGATGCTGGGTGGAGAACCGTTTCCATTTCCTTGTGGGATCCACTAGCTGCTCGTCCTGAAGAAGCCACAGGGCCTTCGCTATCGCACCTTCCCAGCGAGTGGATGTTGGTCGGGCTTGGCCACCTCGGTCAGGCCTACTCGTGGTGCCTTGGCTATCTGCCGTACAACGACGGTCAAGGAACTGTCTGGTTGGTCGACGATGATCATGCAAGTGCAGCTAACGTTTCGACTGGAGTTGTGACTCGGCCGTCCGACGCCAATCCGACGCCACATCTAAAGACACGCCTTGTTTGTCGGTGGCTTGAGAGAGTTGGGTTCAACACGCGGTTGCTGGAGTGGCGATTGCCAGATTCGTACAGATGGCAGCCCGGGGACCCTGGCGTCGCCCTCATCGGCGTCGACAACTTCCGATTCCGTCGAAGCCTGAGTACGAAGTCCTGGCCTTTGTGCATTGATGCCGGCCTTGGTTCAACTGCTTCCTCGTTTGCTTCCATGAGCCTTCACGCCTTTCCCGGAGAGGCGCACAGTTCGGAGGTCGTCGCATGGTCCGAAGGGATCGCTACAAATTCCGCGACTCCTCCCGCACTTGCAGTCCTTGAGGGAACCACGACGGATCAGTGCGGGGTCGTCATGCTGGCTGGCCAAGCTGTGGCTGCCGCGTTTGTGGGCACCATCGCGGCGTGCTTTGCGGTCGCGGAACCCTTGCGACGGATAGCGGACGGGCCCTCGCTCGATGCTCTTACCCTGTCGCTCGATCTCCCATTACCCCGCGCCGCACCCGCCCCGGTCAAGCGGCCTCTTCGAGTTGCCATTGTTCCAGCCGCCAAAACCTGACCGATTCACTCGCTAGGTCCAAAGAGTGCTCCGGAACCGCGATCAATCGACTTGCGTAGAGCGGAGGCCGCAATGAAACCACGCAATTCACCAAGAACCTTGGATTCGATAGAACGAATTGCAGATCCGCAGATCCGGGGTTTTGCATTTCAAGATTTTGTATCCGATCTGTTTGCGTCTGCCGGCTTCGACGTGACTCCGAATGCCGGGGCTGCGCGCCCGCGGCAGACGGACTTGGTTGCCCGAAGGGGAGACGAGGCTTACTTGATCGAGGTCAAGTGGGTGGCAAACAATCTCGATGTTTCGCACATCTCGGATCTTCACGACCGTCTAGTCCGAACTTCGTCTGAGTTGACGGGCGTATTCTTGGCGTACGGCGACTTCGGGGAGGGCGCAATTCAAGATGTTCAGAGCAGGAGAGTTCGTCCAATGCTGCTATTCGACGAAACGGCTATCCAGGAACTCGCTTCGTCTCCTGGGTCGCTCCTCAGGCTGCTGGACTTGAAGCGAACTCTGCTAGTTGACAAAGGAACCGTTCACACGGGCGGCAGTGGTCGTACCCGACAAAGCCGACAAGGTCTGCCAGAGTCCGCCTGCACCTTCCCCTCAGACGGAGTCCATGCGTCCAGATTCGTAAGTTCGGGAGGATTCAACGGACTGGTATTTGCATCAGATCTACCCGACGTCGATTGGGTAACCAGCAGCGGGAACGGAGTCGTAATAGACATGGGCATCGCTGCATACGACATCGGTGAGTTGACGGGGGTCTTGCGAGACCTACTTGAAATGCGTTGGACGAAGAGACCGGAATACATGAGTGAGCGTCCGCCGGCTTGGAGCCTTCACCAGACCGGCACAACGTGGCACGGATTTGGATCGAAGGAATTTGTTGCCGCTCTGAAGTCTTGGAGAGCCCGCTACCGCGAGATGAAGTGCAGCCCACACGACTCTGAAGAATTTGTCTACGTGGACCGGTGCAGATTGGGATTGTTTACTCTCACTGGCCAGATCTCCGCCGATTCCAGGAGACTCGTCAGACACGCAATACTTTCGTTCCAACTCTCAGGGATTCCGATCGATGCAGACGTCTTGCGGCGGCTTTCAAGGGCCTTTGATTCGAATGCTTTCTTTCGTACTCTGAGCACGCCAGCAATCGCCCGACGACATTTTCACAGACTCGACCTAACGGATGATGTGATCCGAGCCCTGATTGTCCAGAGCATTGATCGGGAGGATTGGGTCGTCGGATTGGTAGTTGTCAATCCTTTTCAGCGAGCGGGGGTTGCCTGGAGTAAGGGAAGATCATCCAGCTCAGTTGACCTGGAGGTTCAAGATCCACCTTGGCAACTCGCTGAGTCGGATGTGCTGGTGTGCGATTTGAATCAGTGGCACCCTCTTGATCGAGAACTCACCAGCTACCAGCTGCGAACAGTTGAGTGGACAAACACATCCGAAGCAACTGTCGTTCGAGCGGTTGGCGATTGGCATGACAAATCACGCCGAGATCCCTGGATCGAGCTGACTCCGGAACCGTTGACCAAGCACTGATGTCCTTATCCCGCCTGCCGAGGCGGCGGCGAAGCCGCCGTCCGAGGCTCGGCGGCTTGAAGCAGTACAGAAAAACGCCGACATCACAGGTCTGATCTGGGAAAATGTCTGACTCTATTTTCTGTTTTGTGTTGCTCGCACTGTTGCTCTGGTTATCCCTGTTGCTCGGTGTGTCCCTTTTGTTCTTGGGTCCACCTGGTCTCTTTCTGCTCCCGCCTGATTTATCAGGATCGTTCACGGAATCCTTGATTGCGTAGTTGTCTCTGCTGTCTCCTGATTGCTGCTGTCATCGCTGATCGATCTACGGACTTCGGATCCGAGCAGACATTCCCTACGACGGACATGAGATCTCGGGAGGCAGGGCCCGCTGGGGCCCCACCTCCGGAGTCTCTGTTACGCCGGATCGGTCACCCGCCACTCCATTTCGAGCGGGACCTTGAACTCCCCGGCTCGCTCGGCGCAGTGCCAGCACACGACCTCGCCCGTACTCAGCGGGTGCGTGCGTCGGGGCGTCGTCGATGTCGCCACACAGCTCGCACTCGTGAAACGGGTCGCCGAACTTCTCGGCGATCTTGCGCTCCATCCATCCACTCAGTGTCCTGCGCATTTCGTGTCTCCTTCTCTCGATGCGGGCCTCCGGAGGGTTCGCCCTCCGATCGGGTTCCGCTGCTGACGCTGTGATCGCAGGAGGGCGAGTCAGGGTCCGAGGTCAAGGGAGCCGTCCGGAAAGAAAATCGTCTCTGCTTCTTGATTTTCTTTTCGGCCCTTGACCTGGGACGACCGCCCTCCAAGGTGAGCAGCGACTGCGGCGGGAGCTGGTCTGAGTGCACCGTCCAGAGGACCAACCGAGAGAGCGACCGACAAAGCACCGACGAGGGGATCGATCCGCCGCCTGAAGGCTGTCCCACGACAGCTGCGCCCACCCCGTGAGACGCAGCCAAACGTGACGGGGCGCCTCCGACGAGACCATCGACGGTCGCCGTCATGGCGAAATCGCACAGAGCTGACCTGGGTGTTGTCCGGTTTCGCTCTTTCTACCGGCTCTTCCTAAGTAGGGAAGGAAGTTCCTTCCCTACGTGGAAGGAGCAACAAATGCGTTTGCCCGTTGACACCAGTGTCGTGAGCTTCGTCTCAGCGGGACCGGCCGAGCCGACTCTCGACTTCGACACCAAGCAGCAGAAGATCGACGCCAAGGGCGTCGCCATCAACCAGGTCCACCTCTTCGTGGTGGGTGAAAGCACGCGTGAGGTGATCACGATCAAGGTCGCCGGCGAGGTGCGAGGACTCGGCCAATTCACTCCCGTCAAGGTGACCGACCTTGTGGCGACGACCTGGAACATGGCCGACCGCTCGGGAGTGTCGTTCTCGGCCTCGAAGATCGAGGCGGTCAACGCCCAGAAAGCCTCGGCCTGATGGCTCGCTTCATCGCGATGTTGCTGGCTCTGCTGTTCGGGCTCGTGGCGATCGGATTCATCTTGGCCCACTTCGGCTTCGTGGTCCTGTTGGTGATCGCCGTTGTGTTCGTCGGCCGTCATCTTCGCCGTCACGGTGCCTGAGCGTCAGTACGTCAAGAGCCTCAACCCCTACTCCCGGATGGCACTCGCCGTCCGGGGGTGGGGGCTCGAGGTCCTCTTGGCTCTCGGGATCATCGGCTTGTGGCGGATCGGAGCTGCGCTCGATGGGCGGGGCGCAGGGATCTTGTTCCTAGGGATTGCGGGCATCGTGGTCTGGCGCACCCCGGCCCTCAAGACTCGACTGGCCACGACCTTGCGAGATCGAGCCACCCGCCGCTGGTTCGGTCGGGTGTTGATCGCCTGCCAGCTCATCAGTCCCCGGGGCTTGATCCCACGGATCGAAGGCACAGAACTGATCCCGGCCGGACAGCGCCTGCGCCTTCGTCTGCCCCCTGGCCTCACCGCCGAGATAATCGATCAGGCAAGCGAGCCCTTGGCCGCCACCATCGGCGCCCGCGACGTCCGGGTCGTGCGTGACCCCGCCAATGCCTCGCTCGCCTATGTCTCGATCCTGCTGCGCGATCCCTTGTCGACGCCGGCACCGTCGTGGCCCGTGCCCAAGGGTTCGTTGTGGCAACCAATCTCGCTCGGAGTCGACGAAGACGGAAACCAGGTCTCGATCGGGCTGCCTGAACGCAATCTCTTGCTGGGCGGCGAACCCGGAGCCGGCAAGTCTGTGGCGCTGTCGCTCTTCATTGCGGCCGCCGCGCTCGACCCCAGCGTGACCTTGACCTTGCTTGACGGCAAGCAAGTGGAGTTGGCCCCGTGGTCCGAGTCGGCCGAGGACTTCGTCGGGCCCGATATGGCCGGCGCCATCGACGTCTTGAAGGAACTCTGCTCTGAGATGGATCGCCGCTACGGGGTCCTGTTGTCTTCGGGCCTGCGCAAGATCGAGCGCGGTGGCGACTTCGGCCTCCATGTGGTCGCCATCGACGAGCTCGCCTTCTACATGCGAGGCGGAACCAAGGACGAGCGGGCCGAACTCTCCGAGACACTGCGGGACCTGATCTCGAGAGGACGGGCAGCGGGCATGATCGTCATCGCCGCCACCCAGAAGCCCTCCAACGACATCGTCCCGACTTACGTCCGAGACCTCTTCTCCTTCCGCATGGCACTCCGTTGCACGACTCCCGAGGCGTCCGACACCATCCTCGGCCAGGGCTGGGCCAAGGAAGGATTCTCAGCCTCGACCCTCGACCCAACGAGCCGAGGCGTGGGGTACCTGCTGGCCGAAGGCGCGGTCCCGGTCAAGATCCGCACCCACTACCTCGACGACACTGCCATCTCCGAGCTGGCGCAGCTGGCGGCCGCCCGGCGGGCACAACCAATCCGGAGAAAGCAGTGAGGTCCGTCTCCGAATGGCGGGCGGTCCTAGCGGAGGTCGACCAGGCGGGCCTGTGCGCCCATCCCGTCCGGCTGCGTGGAGTGTCCTTGGATCGCTCGACGGGAGAGCTCGCCGAAGGGGCACTTCTGGTCCCGTGCAAGGACCGGCGGGCCACCGTGTGTCCCTCGTGCTCCCGTCTCTACCAAGCCGATGCCTGGCAGCTCGTGGCAGCGGGCATCCGGGGCGGCAAGGGGGTCAGTCCCGAGGTGGCCGGCCACCCCCAGCTGTTCATCACGCTGACCGCACCGAGTTTCGGTCCTGTGCATCGGGCCGACCCGAGAGGCGTGCCACGTCCATGCCGGCCTCGGCGCAGTGCCGGCTGCTGCCCCCACGGTCGACCGCTCTCCTGCATGCTCCGACACGGCAAGAGCGACCCTGCGGTCGGCGAGCCGCTGTGCCCAGAGTGCTTCGACTACCGGGGCGCTGTGTTGTGGAACGCCCACGTGTCCCGGCTCTGGGGCCGGACGTGCGATCGCCTCTACCGCGAGGTCGCCCGGGCTGGCGGCGTGAGCGCCCGGGAGCTGCGCTCGGGGGCTCGGCTGTCGTACATCAAGGTGGTCGAGTTCCAGGCCCGCGGCCTCGTCCACCTCCACGTGGTGGTGCGGGCCGACGGTGGAGCCGGGCCATCCGAGGCGCCGCCCGCCTGGCTCGACGCCGCTGTCCTGACCGAGGCCATTAGGCAGGTCGTCTCCCAAGTCGGCGTGCCGGTCCCTGGAGTCGAGGAGAGCGGACTGCGGCGGGCCCGCTGGGGCTCCCAATACGACGTCCGAGTGCTGCTCTCGCAAGACCATGCCGACGCCACTGCCATCGCCGCCTACGTGGCCAAGTACGCCACTAAGACGGCGGACGGAACACCGTGGCTGGCCCATCGGATCCGAACTCGGGCTCAGATCGAACGGCTGGTTCTGCGTCCCCACATCGTGGCCATGGTCAAGACCGCCTGGGCCCTGGGCGGTCGCAGGAACCTCGCCCCGCTTCGCTTGCGCGACCACGCCCACACCCTCGGATACCCGGGCCAGTTCTCCTCCAAGAGCGTCCGCTTCTCGACGACGTTTACCGCCCTGCGCCAAGCCCGATCCGAGTACGTCCGCCGGGATGCCGTCGGTGATTTCGACTACGACGGCGAGTGGCGTTACGCCGGCCGGGGCTATGCCAACGCCGACTCCGACACCTTGGCCAAGACGTTGCTCGATGCCCTCCCGAAGGCCCCCCGCAAGGTTCCACAGGGTTCCCAATCGGCTTCCCAAGAGAGTTCCCAATGCCCCTGAGCTGGGAAAACCCTCTCGAAAAAGTTTCAGCTGGGGACCGATTGTGGAACCTTTCGTGGAACAGTTTGGGGAACCCGGTTTGGCGCGATAGCGGCATGACCAAACCAACCAGCCCCCTGCAGATGCTCAGTGACCATGTCGTCCGGGTTGCCCGCAGTCGAGAGGCCTGCCAACTGGCCGCTCGCATCGCCTGCCCCCCGACGCCAGCCGATGAGGTGCCCGATCTGCTCACGCTGCTTGATCGCCGCGATGCCGACGGACGGCCGGCCATCCGGATCGTCGAGCGGCTCGCCACTCGAGCGCCAGACGAGCCCTTCGCCGCGCTGGGGCTCTTGTACATGTCCCGCGCCGACCTCGAGGTCATGAGCAAGCGACTTGTCCACAGCGGCCGGGTCAGCGTTCTCGACGCCGAGACCGACACGCTCTCTGCGGCCTGGGAGGTAGTCACCAGGCGCCCGCCCCCGAGCCGCTGGGACCGTGCGGATGCCATCTGGAACCAGGCCCGCCGGGCCAGCCGAATGCGCCGGCAGCGCTCCCCCGAGGCTGAGCCGCTGCCCGAAGACTTCGACCTGGCCGCCCTCGAGGTGGGTTGGCCCGAGGCGCGGCCGAGCCTCCTGGCCTGCGCCGTGGCGGCCGGTGTGCTGACCCCGAGCGACGTGGTCGTGCTCGTCCGGACCCGGGTCGAAGGAGAGCCGCTCGCCCAGGTTGCTAGCGCCCTCGGCCGACCCTACGACGCTGTCCGCAAGCAGCGCCGGCGGGCCGAAGCCGCCTTAGGTGTTTTTGCCCGGCGCTATGTCTCGGATGGGTCGTGATGCGTCAACCCCGCACGGATGCGCTCCATGTCGGCGGGGTCGAGGTGTTGGGCGGCATCGGTCAGCCAGCGACCCAGCGCTGTGCGATCGCCCCTGGCATCGATGGCCCGAGCACCGAGATCCCACAGGCCGAAGTCGTCGGGCGCACCACGCAGACCCGAGCTTGCGGCGGACTCAGCCCCGACGAAATCACCTGCCTCCAAGAGGTCGTCCCCGAGACGTCGGGCGCACTTGGCCACGGCGATCGTGATGGTGGTCCGCAGGTGCTCCTCGTCGACCCACTCATAGGAGTCGGTCGACACCCCCTCGAAGGGACGGCCCCGAACCAGAGCCAGCGCCTCAGTCCGCAGCGCCCGGGCCGACTCGCCACCGACCGTGTCGGCCTCACGGGTGAGTCTTTGGAAGGTGACCCAGTCCGAATGCACCCCGTGGACGAGATACCCGCCGGCGACGGAGGCGTCGGGGAGGTGTTCGGGCCCGACAAAACGGCGGAGCTCGGAGAGGTAGTTGTGGAACGTCTTGCGGGCGACATTGGCGTGGCTCCCCGTGACTGGCCAGATGCCACCTTGGATCTGCTCGGCACTGCGGTGGTGATTGTCGTGCAGGACGAGGTACACCAAGAGTTCGTCGACGATCCGTCGATCGTTGCGTTGACGCATCCCCGAGATCTCGATCGTTCCCATGATGCTGACCCTGGGGATCTGCTCGAGCGATGGCGGTCCGAGGTCCTCGGGCGGCGACACTGCCTTGTGCGCAGCGTCCTTGTCGTCGTCGGGCGAGGTCAGCGGTGGCGCAACGAGGAGAGAATCGATTGCCGCTTCGACCGGAGTCTGGCGACGCCGACGACGGAGGCGCTGTACAAAAATCACTGCCGCAGCAACGACGACCAGGATCAGGATCGCCAGCCAGATCGGGAACCCACCCCCAGAAGAGCTTCCACCGCCGGCGTTCTGAGTGGAACTGGCGGCGAGCCCGGTGACCGGAAGGGGGGCACCGACCCACGAGGGCTTCTTCTGGGCCGGCGGAGGGCTCGGGACCGCCGGGAAACTGAGGGTGACGTTGGCCGACGCCGTGAGATTAATGATGGTCGAGTTCCCAGTTCCGGTGAAGCCGGTGTACTCATCACCTACCTCCTGTCCGGTGTTGACAGTCAGCGTCCCGCCGGTGGTTGTGGCGGGCACGGTGAAGAAGTAGATGGCGTCGAAAAGCCCGTCGTCGTCGCTGGCGGCGTTGGTCGAGGAGAAGGCGGCTGTGGTGGCCAGGCCATCGACTGCCGAGCCACCGCTGGGCGTGAACGTCAGCTCGCTACCGGCCATCGGGTTGAAGCTCGAGAAGAAATGCCCCGAGTTGGGCTGGCCGTAGGGGATGTCGGGATACGAGGACTGGAGCCCGAGCACCAGATAGGCCTGGTTCGTGCTCTTGGGCGTCTGAAGCGATTGGCCCGGAGCAAAGTAGGTCAGCGCTGCGTTCGAGACCTGTGCGTTGTCGGTCGAGGAGAATCCGTCGGCCGGGTTGGTGAAGCTCAAATGGAACGGCATCGAGGCTGTACCAGGAACTGTCGAAGAAGTCGGTGCTCGATAGAGAACTACCGGACTCGGCGGAGTTCGCTTCAAGGTCCAGAGATTGAACTGCTGGGTGAAGCCACCTTCGGCCAGATCGAGAGCAACCGAATGTTCACTAGCGGGGACCGAAGCCACGAAACTGTCCGTGCCAGTTGCCTCGGCCGAACCGTGCATTCCATCTGCGATCTGACCATCGATCATGTCGAGGGAGATCGAGATCTCTTTGTTGCCAACCGTGAGGTCGGCGATCACCTCCGTCGACCCGTTGAGGTGTCCGGAATCGGCCGGGGGCTGTGTTACCGAGAGGGTGAAGTCGACAAGTCGATGCCCGGTGCCCGCGACGTAGGCCGGAGGGTTGAAGACATCGGACACCGAACCGACAGACTGCGGCCAGGCGACTCGGGTGATCGTTGCCGTGTAATCAGGACCACGGAGCCCACCGTCGCTCGGCACGGTGCCGTGCGCTTGAAGATCTTGTCCTGCAGCCTCGACGACACGACCGGAAGCAAGGACCTCAGCGTTGCCTGCGGCGGACCCGAGTGCCGGCGATACGACGCAGCCTATGAGAATCAGGGCACCGACAAGAAGGAGGTGCCATGGCGTCGGGCGCATTGAACGGCGGCGCGGTTTCACCTCCACAGAAAGGTTCTAGCTCAGTGCGACAAGGTACGCCCGTACGCCGGGGTGCGGTCCAATCTGACGGAATCAGCGCGTCGTCCCTCCCCGCTCTTGTGGACATTGAGACCGTCTCGCAGGCGCTGGGCATCTCCACGCGCCAAGTACGTCGGTTCGTCGCGGAAAATCACATTCCCTTTGTACGCGTCGGGCATCTCATTCGCTTCGATCCTGACGAGCTCAACCAGTGGCTCGATGCTCGCCGTTCCGGTTCGGTGGAGGATGTCGGGCGGAACCCGTGACAAGCAGCAGTCAAGGGCGACCGAAGGTCGGCGAAGCGCATCCTTGACGGCTGCGGCGGGATGCGACGCACTACCCCACAATGGAATTGGTCGGCTGCCCCAGCAGCCGGCCTGGTCGCCCGGTTTCAGGCCCGGTAGCCGTCGTTCCCAGGAAGCGTCCCGGCACCAGTCCGAGGTTGTGCCCAAACGAATGCTCTTTTCTGCAACCTGTCTCTCGTCTACGCGCAAGCTGTGGCCAGTCGTTTGGCCTCAGTTGGCTCTCCCGATGAACACGGCACAACTACGGTGACTTCCGATGGCGGACCGGGAAGAGCAGACGGACTCCGATCAGCCGGAAAGCAAACTCATTCCGCTGCGGTGGGAAGGTACGTGTTTTGAGTGCAGTCGGGCGATCAAGCCCCGGCAGCTGGCCTGGTGGAACGCACAAGCTAAGACCGTGACTTGCATTGATTGCCGGCAGAGCGACTCCGCACCCCCTCAGGTTCACGGGGCGGTCAATCCGCCGCTTGACGTTGGAATCGCCGGTGGCTCGGCACGTCAGACTTACGAACGCTTGCACCAGCGCAGGGAGAAAGACATCGAGCACCGGTGGGGGCGATTCTCTGGGCTGGTGAAGTTCCTCTCAGACGATCCGCAATCCATCAAGGTGTGGGCTCAAGGTTCCAAGGGCGAGCAGATACTGGCCGAACATATGACGACGGCGCTGGGAGACAAGGCCGTGCTTCTCAACGACCGTCGGGCCCCACGCACCAGGGGCAACATTGATCATATCGCCGTCGCGTCGTCAGGTGTCTGGGTGATTGACGCCAAGCGCTGGAACGGTTTGGTGGAGCTGCGCGACGTCGGAGGCTGGTTCCGGACGGACAACAGGCTGTACGTCAAAGGTCGAGATCGCACGAAGACCGTCCGCAACATGAGCTGGCAGGTAGAGGCGGTGAAGGCCTCACTTGCCGGTATGGCCATCGACGTCTCGGTCCACGCTGCGCTTTGCTTCGTGGACGCCGAATGGAGACTGTTCGCTAAGCCCTTCACCCTCGAAGGAGTCCGGGTGTCGGGTCCCAAGAGCCTGGGGGCCATCATCGCCGAGGACGGTCCGCTCAGCCGAGACGAGGTGATGGAGGTGGCTTCTCGGCTGGCTGAATCGCTTCCCAGCAAGCCCGGTTAGGTAGAGCCCGCCCAAATCGAATCGTGGCTCTTTGATGCCCCTCAATGAACGGCATGTTCGGATGAAAATAGGGGGTTAGTTGACGCCGGTTTCATGGGGCCGGTACGGGCAGTTGGTCAATCTGGTTGGCCAAGCCACTGAGCTGAGTTTGGAGTACCGACAAGGGCGCGGCTAGATCGAGGCCCGTCACAACGATCTTGATCCCTGCTGACTCGATGAAAAGTGTCGCTTGTGCTGCGATGGTGGCGTGAACGAGAAAGGCGCGCCGAATCCCCAATCCCGCACAGTATGCGACGACTTGGTATAGATCACCGTCGACAGCCTTGCCGTCGGATGGATCCTTGTATTTAGCATCAATAACGACAACGGGCTTCTCGTTCCTGATCCAAGTCAGGTCGGGGATGATGCGTGCATGCCGATCCCGATCGAGGTGGTCGGAACGCTGCGCGCAAATCCGTCCGTCGCGATTGGCGAGGGCATCAGCCAGAGCAACGGAAAGGAACCGTTCGAACAGTCGGTTCATATTGACCGTGAAACCGGTAACACGCCGAGGACCGTCGCCGAGATCAAAACTGACTCCTTGGAGGACAGCACGAGAGAGCGCAACGGCCGGCACGTACGCATCGTTCAGCCGATTGAAGAATACGGGAATATTCGCCTCGTCACGACGCGCAGGCCGGACACCTTCGAGACTCGTGACGAGGCGACGCAATCGGCGCCGCAAGGTCGCGGAGAGGTCGGGGAGTCGTTGGAGTTGCATGGCAGCGCCGAGAATCAACCGATTCTCGGCGATATCGGGTCCGTATTCGTCGAAGATGACCGAAATAGGAAGGGGAAGCCCGTAGCGAAGGCGTTGACGGTTGGCGTCCATTCGGCCCCGAACCTCAGTGAGGTCCTCCTCCTGGGTGAAGTATGAGCTCCTGGGCCCGCGCCGAAGTGTCCGTTCTGCGGCAGTTGCGAACGCTTCGGCGAGGGCCTGGTCGATGGTGGCGTCGTCATCGACGTCGATTATGCGCTCGTCCCAGGTGGCGAGGCCTTCAGCGTGGCAGAGAAGATAAACGACACGCCGAATCTCAAGCTTGGGTAGCACGCGCACAATCAGTCCGTCCCGGAGGTTGACGGAGCCAACGATGGCGCCAGCCTTCAGCCGGTAGCGCCCAGCACTCCAGGCCGGTTGTACATCGACAACGCCGCTGGCACCAAGGGCGAGCGCTTGGTCGGGGGTGAGTTCTTCTTCGGAGAGCTGATGCTCGAAGAGAAGAACGGTGGTCACTCGGGAACAGGGCTTCCCGGGTCCAGCTCTGAGTTGGTTTTGCTCATGTTCATGGCCGCCCTACGGATGGCGACCAGACTGTACCGATCGCGAACATCGATATTCGTCCCGAAGTGGTGCTCTTCCAGTTGGGGGAGGACGGCATGTTCCCATACCAAGTCGAGCACACCAGGGTCGCCGATGTCGGCTTCCATGAAGTACGAAGGCCCAATGGCCGCTTCGTTGTCGCCGATGCGCCGATTGAGCTCCGCATGGATTATTGCGATTTCGTTTGGTAAATGGTTGACAGCCAGCCACTCCCCCAGGAGCCCGTCAATTGGTGGCCGGTCAGGGAATAGTGCGGTGAAGAAGAACCGCCTGCGCATAGCCGCGTCAACGAGCGCAATGGACCGGTCAACGGTGTTCATGGTGCCGATGATGTAGAGATTCTGCGGCAGCTGGAACAGACTGTCACCGGAGTACTGCAGAGCAACTGCTCGCTCACGATACTCCAGTGAGAAATACATCTCCCCGAACACCTTCGCGACGTTTGCTCGATTGATCTCATCGATGATTAACACATATGGGCGGCCACGGTCGTGGTCCGCCGCTTCGGCCATCCGACGGAGCGGACCTTGAACGAGCTCGAAGCCGACCATCCCGGCAGTTGTGGCGCGAGGCCTGAAGCCTTCGAAAAAGTCCTCATAGCTGTACGAAGGGTGGAACTGAACAAGAGTGGAAGCGCTCGGGTCGCCCGTGAGGTGATCCGCGAGTGCCTGAGCGATAAACGTCTTGCCAGTACCAGGCGGCCCGTAGAAAACCAGCTGGCGCTTGCGGCGCAGCAGATCGATCTGGTTCTGAAGCCACGACTCGGGTAGATGGAGGTCGGCGGCCAACTCTGGAGTCGCATCAGGAAGCGCTGCTTCGGCTACGGCCGACCTAATAGGTGCACCGGGCGCCGGCTCAAGGTAAGCAGATAACTCTGCCAGGTTCTCGCTTATGTCAGTCAGAGTCAATAGCGTGCGCATTTTCGAATAAAGGGATGCAGAAGCATCGGAGCGAGCTATCGGCGTTTCAGGATTGGCCCAATCGACTGCTCTTCGCCACGGGGAGTGAGTGCCAGCTGGCCGGTACTCGACTGGTCCATCGACGACTCCGACGTATAGATCCGGTCCGTTTGGTGCTAGCACGATGTCGCCGACTCGCATGGCCTGGAGGAACCGCAGTATTACGCCAGCCGAGTTGCGGTTTGTGCCGTCGCTAGCGTCCGGATAGGTCACTCTGAGCCGCTCCACAAGGCTGGCCCGGTCAATATCGATCGGAAGCTCACCAAGCTCGAGCCATCCAATCGCGCAGAACCCTCCACTCAGCCAATCAGGAACGTGGCTTTTGTTGCCCTCAGTTCCCCTGATAAACCACGCCCGTCGAGACGGCTCATCCGATGATTGACTAATAACGGCTGTCTTTGATAGTTCTGGCCGCCATCGCTCGACGACCCCGGGGACGTAGAACGAGAAGTCACTGCCGTACTCAGGGTTCAGCTGTTCACGAATTACAGCGAGCGCACGATCCGGGTCAGCCGGAAGGGGTGCACTCGCATCGGCACCGAACGCCTTGATGATCAGGGCCTTGTGTTCCCGCGAGACCATCTCCTCGAAGACGTCAGAAAAAACGAGGTGCAGTAACGCTTGGCGTTGTGTGTATGCCGCCTTCTGCGGAACGGATTCAACCCAGTCCTTAAAGGCCCACGCGTCAGCGAGCAGCTCAGATCGGCGGTCAGCGGTGAGAGCCTTCCATGCTCGGAGAGTGTCGATCAAAAACCAGAGCTGATTGGGGCGGTAAGTCTTGAAGGCCACACCAGTACTACAGACCCCAGCAGAAAACGCATCTTGAAGGTCCTGAGGTATGGAGATGGGCTCTGGGCTCCAACTAATAATTAATTCGACAAGTCGCCGCTTTGCCTTGGCTCCGATGTCACTCGCAACTAGAAAGTGGACGTAGACGATCTCCGCGGCAAGCTGGATCGTTGCAGCCGAAGCACCTTCGAGCTGTCGGGCGAACTTTTTCTCGAACGAGTCTGAGGATTCATCCGGCGCCAAGTTGAATCGGGTATGGAGATCCTCGAGCGTCTCGGCTGACCAAACAGATCGATCAGGTACGAACAACGATCCGTCAGACCGAAGCCCTACTTCGACGAAACGCTGAGCCGCTTCATAAACCGCTCGCTTGGTGGGGTCCTGATAGCTTCGCACGTCGAAACGATAGGCCTTCCTGGTAAGGGGCACAGTCGGAATCGGCGCGGTGAATCAAGCGTCGACTGGAGTTTCAGCGGTCTCGTCATACCTCGTCGGACGACCAGGTCCGACTGAGCTCAGACTCGCCCCTCTCTACGACGTCACCTCGGCACCGTATGGGACTGATGGGACGAGTCGATGAATTGACGGCCAAAGCACCCGACGCCTTCCGCTGACATCGAAGTCGTGAAGCAGCTGATCGGCCGCTGCCTGACAAGCTGGTGTCACTGATCGCCGAAAGGGCCGCCCCATTGCCGCGGCGCCATCGGGCTGACGAGAGCACCTAAGGAGTGGCTCTTGCGGTGCCCAATCGGCCATATTGAGGGAAATGAGCAAGGTCCGTCGAACGCAACTTCGCTAGCATGCGCGCTTCGAGACGGGCCACCGATATGCGACTCCCACACTTCTTCCGAAAGCACGATCATTCCGATGCGTCGAACGCAAAGGTGGGCGCTGGATCTGAACCGCCGGCGGACAGTCATCTGGAGACAAATCTCGAAAGGGATCCGGACCGTCTACCCGAAGGCGTCGGAGAGCTCGTTCTAAAGCTGGCGCGTCGGATGAACCAGCACCAGTGGTTGTCCCGCCGCGCTGATCAGATGCTGTTGGAGCATGAACGAACAGTTCGTCACAAGGTTGATGTCTTTGTAGACATTCGAGGCATAGACCCGCGAGATCTACCGCGACATGCGAATCACCCAGACGTGCTCCTGCTCCCTATCTACCGGTTGCCACGTGCGAATCACATCCTTGCGACGGCATCAGTTCAGGGACTTGGAGAACTGAATCGCCCAACGATGCAAGAAGAGCGCAGCCTGGTCTGTGCGGGGCTTGCCGATAAATGGACGCCCATCGTGTCGGACACTGTTCTTGAAATGCTTCTCACGGTCGTGGCTGAGCAGCCCCGGGAGAAGTGGATAGATACGCCGGATTCGAACGTTCCTCCACTACCGAACGAACAAATGGTACGGCTTATGAGACCTTTCGTTCGTGAACGTCAACGAAAGCTGGGAGACCGAGTCCTAGAAGAAGACACGGAAACACGGAGGATCGCAGTCGATCTTCTATTGGATGCTTCCCGCTGGTTCCATCAGTACTTGATGATCGTCGAATTGCCGGAAGCGTGTCTGCGTCACGGAACGACGATTATCTCGATCGAATACCTGGAGCCGTTGCTTCGGAAGGCAGTCCACTACTACCGCAAGCCGCAGTCTTCCGAGGAACCGAAGGAAAGCTGGGGTGACCGCGTCTATCGGTGGTGGAAGAACATCGCGCTGCTCAGCAAAAACTTGGTTGCTGGAAGCTATTCAGTGCCTCTTAGAATACCGGTGAGAACAAATATAGGAACAGCGATGAGCACGCACATTTCGCTGGAAGCTCCGGAGGGAGTTCGTGTTATCGACGCAGTGGTGATGGTGGATTACGGCATTCTCACCCCTCGGAAACGGGTCAGCTACCCGAACGATGGCCTTGTGCCGGAACTGGCGCATGTTTATGTGGGCCACCGATCCACGAGGGTGCACCATGCGGAATTTCGAGCAAGCCTATACGCCTATAAGTCTGGGTTTGCAATCCAAGCGGCCATTGCATCGCTGCTCCTCGTAGCCCTGGTCGCAGTCACATGGTGGCGGGTTGCAGAGTTCCACTACAACTTTCAGAGTGCAGGATCCTTTGCTCAAGATGCAACCGCTCTTCTCCTGTTAGTCGTTCCCGCCGTAATCGCGGCAATTACTCAAATCGATAGCCACCGTGCCACGTCTCGTTGTCTTTATGTGCCTCGCGTGCTGCTGTCACTCAGCGTCATTTCTGTGTTGGGTACGGCCGGACTGGTGGCATTCGGAGCAAACGGAACGGCGGCGACTGCTGGGTGGCCAACTGCTTTGATAATTACTGCTGCGATCGCGTTCCGACTGAACGCGAGCTTCGTCACACAATGGATTCGCACGTCTCGACGCCACGCATTCAGCGTCCGAGAGAAGGGTTTGGAGCAAATGGATGAGGAAATCAAAGAGCTGGACAAATTTGAGCAGGAGACGCCTCAAAAGACACGGGGAGCTCTAGTATGAGGACTTATGGCGCGACGGCACAGTAGGAACTACGAGGCGTGGGAGACGTGGCCGCTCGTTGATGGAGCTGAAGTCGCTGATGTTGTCGGCGAAGACATCTTCCGTAGGTTTTTGGATAGCACCAAAGCGATAGCGTCGGGAACTTCTGAGTCGACGGGGCTAAGCGAGGACGACATCGAGTTCTGTCGTGAGGTTGCCTCCTATGCGGATGAGATACCACTAACTATTGACAAGGCAAATGGCACCTCCAGCGGCGCTGGCGCACAGGCTGCACAAGACAAAACGTACTAACTGCGCCTGAGACACTGCTTACTTCGGCAGGATTCGACTTATCGCACAGCATCGGTCCCACGGAAGCCGGCTCGGCGACTCGCGTGAAGCGGAGAAACATCCGGCGATCTTCGCTGTAACTTATGGGTGCTCGAGATTGCCGGTACCGGGTAAGCCACAATCAGTCTTCGCCAAAGAGCATGGAACCAATCTTCTCCGCCGCCTCACGCTGCATTGTCGGCGTCACGTGGCTGTACAAGTTGGTGAACAACGTCGCATCAGCGTGACCGAGGCGCTCCGCCGCCACCTTGGGTGGCACGCCGCTGGCAAGCATCAGGGTGGCACTGGTGTGACGGAGCCCATGCGCAGTCAGCCGCGGAACGTCCAATTCTGTGGTGTACGTGGCGAGCAGACGGGACAGGTTCATGGGGTGGTACTGCCCCCCGTCGGGTCTGGTGAAGACGATGTCGGACTCGATCCATTCGGTGGCCGCCCGGTTCTCAGCGATCTGTAACGCCTTCTGCTTTCGGAGGACGTCGGCCAGCCCGTCGTCGAGGTCAATGGTCCGGATGGCATCCCGGCTCTTGCCGACGGAAGGCATCATGTCGTACCCGAGGGTCGAGACGAAGTCCACGATCCGCACTCGGCGGTTCTTGAGGTCCACGCTGGGCCAGCGCAACGAGACCAGCTCGCCGATGCGCAGACCTGATCCCAGGAGGAACGCCCATATCGGCCAGGTTCGGTCACCCTCCATCAGAGCGAGGAACCTGCGGGCCTCCTCGGGTGACCAGTACTTCGGGATTTTGCGTTGCGGCTTTGGGCGAGGGGTCTGCACGAGGGGGTTGGTCGGAATCGTCCCGGTGAGCACGGCCAACTTGAAGGCGCCCGAGAGCGGAGCCCTCACCCGATTCACGGTGTTCGCGGCCAGCGGCTTCCCTTCGCCAGGCTTGCCATCTTTGCCCTTCCGCTTTGCACCACCCTCCTTGAGGAGTTTGCGTTGCCAGGCCAGAAGGACTTCGGGCGTGACGTCCCGGACCCGTCGATCCCCGATGTAGGGCCTGATGTAATCCGTCGCGTACTGCCGGTAGTCGAAGCGGGTCTTGAGGGCGAGATTCTTATCGGCGTCGATGCCGTCGAGGTAGAGGTCGAGCAACTCGTCGACCTTGAATCCGGCGGAAGACGGAACGAACTGGCCCCGGTCGACCTTGCCAAGGACCTCTCGGCGTTCCCGGGCCGCCTCGGCCATGGTGGCGAAGCCCCGCCGGGTGATCTGGTCACGCTTTCCCGTCAGCGGATCGTGGCCAACCGTGACCTTGAAGTACCACTTGCCACGCTTGTCCTGATACACGCCCTGCGGTCTGGCCGGCATTTATCCACAGCCTCCCTACACTCGTGAGAACGCTTCCGGTTCTCACGATGTTCTCACGGAGCTGTTTTTGGCTCAAGCGATTCGATCAAAACCGCTCTGAACTGGTCTTTCTTGCGCGCTCGGAGGGATTCGAACCCCCAACCTTCTGATCCGTAGTCAGATGCTCTAGTCCGTTGAGCTACGAGCGCTGGGTAAGACAGGACAGTGTACCGGAGCCCCGCCCGGGCTCCCGAGGCGCCCGCGACCAGGTCAGACGCTGATCGGCAGCTTCGTGTAACCCCGGACCGTGGTCGTGTGGAGCGGGACCGCCCCGGCCATGTCCACCGACCACTCGGGGAACCGCTTGAAGGTCTCCTCGAGGGCGATCCTGCCCTCGGTACGGGCGAGGGCGGCGCCGAGGCAGAAGTGGATGCCGTAGCCGAAGGACAGGTGGTGGTCGAACTTCCGGTGGATGTCGAAGCGCTCGGCGTCCGGGTACGCCCGCTCGTCCCGGCCCGCTGAGCCGGTGATCATCACGACCTTGGACCGGGCCGGGATGGTTCGCCCGTGCACCTCGACGTCGGCTGTGCTCCAGCGGCTCTGCACCGGCGACGGCGCCTCGTAGCGCAGGACCTCCTCGACGGCGTTGGGGATCAGGCTGGCGTCGGCCACCAGCTCGGCCCGCTGGTCCGGGTTGTTGTCGAGCGCCAACGCCGCCCAACCGAGCATGCGGGCAACCGTCTCCGTACCGGCGCTGCCGATGAGCGCGGCGAAGTTGACCGCCTGCTCCAGGGTCAGCCGACGGGGCACGCCGTCGTCTTCGGTGATCTCCATGTTGACGAGGTCGGTGAACATGTCATCCCGCGGGTTCGCCTGGCGCTCGGTCAGTGTCTTGCCGAGGTAGTCCATGAAGTTGAACATCGCTCCGGCGGACACGTCGTTGGACATGCCCGTCTCGGGATCGAGGTGAAACGACTCGTCGATCCAGCCGCGGACCATGTCGCGGTCCTCCGGCGGCACGCCCAGCAGCGCGGCGATCACGTAGGCGGGCACCCGGGCGCCGAAGTCCTGCACATAGTCGAACGAGCTCCGTCCGACCAGATCGTCGAGCAGGCTGGCGCAGAGGGTCCGGATGTCGTCCTCGAGGAGCCTCATGCGCCGCGGCGTGAAGGTCTTGGAGACCAGACGCCGGTAGCGGGTGTGCTCGGGCGGGTCCATGAAGATCATCATCTGCATGTCGATCGGATCGGCCGTGATCATCTCGAGCACCGTGCCGTGCGAGGAGCAGAACGTCTTGGGGTCGCGGCTGAAGGCGTCGACCTCGGCGAACCGGCTCACCGCGTAGAAGTGATACTGCTCGTTGTAATAGAGCGGCTGCTCGTCGCGCATCCGCTTCCATATGGCGTGCGGGTCGGCCTTGTACTTCGCGTCCAGCGGATCCCAGGCCAGTGGCTCGGTATCGACGGCGGTCATTGTGGTCCCCCTTCGACGCCCACGTGGTGACCTTCCCAGAGCTTGATCCCACCCAGGATGCCCGCACTGTTGTCCACCACCGTGATGCGCTCGAGCACGTCGCCCAGGTCGCGCCGGTTGACGCGGGAGGCGTTGCCGCCGCCGATGTAGAGGTGGTCGAAGAAGCACAGTGCATCGAGATAGGCGATGGCCTTGCGCACCCGCTTGTTCCAACGCTCGTCGCCGGCCTTCTTCCGGGCTGCCTCGCCAATCTGCTCGTTGAAGGTCTCGCCCTGGCGGAACTCCAGGTGGGAGAACTCCAGGTGGGGCATCAGGCTGCCGTCCATGAAGAACGCCGTGCCGAACCCGGTCCCGAGGGTGATCACCGCCTCGAAGCCGTTGCCCTGCACGACCGCCGCGCCCTGGACGTCGGCGTCGTTGGCCACGCGGCACGGCTTGCCAATGGACTTGGTGAGGGCCCGCGCCAGGTCGAAGTCCGACCAGGCTGTGACCAGCTTGGGGTCGGTCTTCGTGCCGGGGCCCTTCTCGCCCACGAAGTGCGGCGCACTGAGGACGTGACCCTCGCGGACCATGCCCGGGAAACCACAGGACACGCGGTCCCCCTCGGGCAGCTTGGCGACCAACTTCGTCAGCGTCGAGACCAAGTCCTTGGGTGGCATCGGGTAGGTCGTGGGGACCCGCACCCGCCCCGCCACGGGCACACCATCCTTGTCGAGGACGTCGGCCTTCAGGCCGGTGCCGCCCACGTCGATGGCGATGGTGAAGGGGTGCTCGTGCGTCGCTTCTGCTGGGGCGTCAGTCACCGGGAGGAACTGTAGCCAGCCGGGGCTGGGTTTTTGCCCGGCAGGACCAGGGCCGTCATCCGGCGAGGACGTCGTGGAGGATCTCGCGGAGCTGGCCGCCCAATTCCTCGTTCGTCGTCGACTCGAAGGCGTCGCCGGCGAGGAAGAGGCTCGAGAAGAGCACACCGAAGGAGGCCGCCATGCGCACCCGGTCCCGCAGCGGCAGCCGGATGTCCTCCAATATCCGGCGGAACTGGTTCTGGATGTCCTCGTGCTCGGCGTCGTGGTCCTCGCGGTGCAGCTTCTCCAGGACGGCCTGGTTCCGCTCGTGCATGAGGAAGATCTTGCGCTGGCTCAGCATCTCGCCGACGAT
>Ga0182024_10000415_pt1 | contig 110073 bp, 110 predicted proteins | sample P32metaG_FD_120480 | JGI IMG/M metagenome (GOLD analysis project Ga0182024, IMG submission 120480) | Permafrost microbial communities from Stordalen Mire, Sweden - P3-2 metaG (Illumina Assembly) | ecosystem: Environmental > Terrestrial > Soil > Wetlands > Permafrost | place: Sweden: Stordalen... | reverse complement strand
CCGCCGGCTGGCACGCGATTATGAAAGGCTCTCCACCACTTTGGCAGGTTACCACTGGCTGGCCTTCGTCGCACTTATGCTCGCGACTTTGTTCCCCAAAAGTTAAGAACAGGCTCTAGGCGCGTTCCCAATGGTCGAAAGGCGGCCGATACAGGCGGGACAACATCACGGAGCCGGTGGGGTCGTCCAGAATTTGTTCCGTTTCCACGTCCCACCTCAATTTGCGGCCCAGCGCCATGGAGATGTATCCAAGATGCCCGGGAATGGCGGAATGATGCGCGACTTCCGCCGGCGCGATGGTCTTTTGGCGCGACTTGACACAGTCAATAAAATTCCGCCAATGATTGATGGAACGGTAAAGTTTGATTTTCGCCTCGTCGTCGGGAAGTTCCTTGATGTCCATCCAATCCTCGTCCGAGGCGTCGAATTTGCCTCGATCCACATAGACCCAGCCATCGGTGCCGATCCATTTTGTGCCGCTCTTGATGTCGTCGTCCCCGCCGGCCATCGTCACTTTGATGTTGTCGGGATATTTCATCTCGACACGAAATTCGGTCGCGGTGTTCCAAATGGCATCCTGAGCCGGGAATTGGCCGTGGGCTTCGACTTCGTGAGGGCCGCTCAGATCGAAGCCCAGCCCCCAGTGGGCGATGTCCAGGTGATGGCCGACCCAATCCATGAGCTGTCCGCCGCCGGTATCGTAATTCCAGCGCCAGTTCATGTGGACGCGGGCCTTGATATAAGGCTCCATTCGAGAAGGACCGATCCATCGATTGTAGTCCAATTCCGGCGGTGGCTTGGCGATCTGCGTGAAACTGCCCGTCTTGGCGAAATCGGTGTGGCCTGAAGGCAGACCCACTTCCACATGGGTGATCTTGCCAATTAAACCGTTGCGAACAATTTCCGCCGCTTTGTGAAAGCTGCCGGTGGAACGCTGCCAGGAACCAGTCTGCCAGATGCGCCCGTTCTCCCGCACCGCGCGAACGATGCGCTGCTGCTCGGCAATGGTTTTTGCCAGCGGCTTTTCGCCGTAAATATCTTTTCTGTTCCGCGCAGCTTCGACCGCAACGAGTTCGTGCCAATGATCCGGGACGGCGATCATGACCGCGTCGATGTCGTGGCGCGACATCATCTTGCGATAATCGTGATAGGTTTTGACCACCTTCTTTTTGTAATGCCCGTTGATCACATCGACGGCTTTCTTGAGGTGCTCCTTGTCAATGTTGCAGGCGGCAACGATCTGGACATCCGACAACTTCATGAATTCCTTGGTGTTTTCAGGCCCCTGCATGCCCCAGCCAACGACACCCATCGTGATGCGCTCGGACGGCGCAGGCCGCCCGTCCCGGCCCAAGGCCGAAGCTGGAATAAAAGTGGGAAACGCGATGGCGGCACCCGCCGCACTGGTAACTTTAAGAAAACTCCGGCGGCTCAATCCGCCCTTCGAGGGAACATTTTTGGTCATAAGGGTTTTATCATGGCCTTTCTTGCCCGGAGAAAACCAGAGAAAAAAATACCCGTTTTCGGGGATGGGTCTGGCACAGTATTGCCCGCGCCGCACATCTTGCGACTTCGACGTGGCAATTCATGGAAGCTTCGTCAGCTGCCGAACCTCTTGCTACTGTCCGATCATTCGGCTACTTTGGAGGCGTGAGCACTATCGAAGAAATTGAACGCGCGGTCGAGAAACTGCCGCAAAAAGACTTTGCCAAACTGGCGGCGTGGATGGGGCAACATCAACCGGCGGTTGCGGACCATTTCACGAGACCTGCCGCCGAATCGGGCGGAGGTTGGTTTGATGTTTTCATGGCTTGCCCGCATTCGTTCAAAGTTCCGCCTCGTCAGAAGCAGTTTTATCGACCCAAGGGATGAGTTGGCTCGTAGATACGGATGTTTTCAGCGAGCGCACCCAAGCCAAGCCAAACTCACGGGTCTTACATTGGCTTCGCGATAATGCCGACAACATTTACACCAGTTCTCATGTTATAGGTGAGATAGCGGCCGGGATCGAGCGATTACAAGGCCGGCGCAAGGCGGCGCTTCAGGAATGGCTCCAGCAGGCTTGGACGGGCGAATTCTCAACTTTAACGATACTGTCGCCATGGTCTGGGGAAAACAAGAAGCCGAATACGCCAGACTTGGTTGTGCTATGCCAATGCCAGACAGTTTTATCGCTGCGACGGCACGCCGCTACAATCTGACCATCGTGACGCGAAATGTTGCGGACTATCAACGGCCTGGTCTGCGGGTTCTCAATCCATTCGCGCCATAGGGTGCGCTAAAGGCTTGCCTCAAATCTTGCCCAGGACGGCAATCGAACTATAGTGAGTTTTATGGCGGCCCCATATTTTTTAAACGTGGATTTGGACATTGAGTCCCGGTCCGACCTCACCGTGCTGGAAACTGAACTCGGTCGGAATGTCCATGTTCTTGGCGGAGGTCCGGTAAGTCCGGGATGTTTTCTTTTGCGCCTGGAAACTTCCCCACAGTTCAAGACGCCGGACGAGACGATCTGCGCTTTTTGTTCATTGCTAGAGAAATTGTCGCCGAAGGCAAAACGCGCCTGGCGTTCCGCGCATAAGAAGGAGTTTGACGTCGGCCACGATATTGTCCGAGGCCAGCTCGCGTCGCAGTTTTCCCTTCGCACTGAAACGCTCAAGCGCATGTCGGCTTTAGGCGCGACACTTGGAATCACGTTTTATAATCATCGAAAGCCCCTTGCTCCCACACGCAGAACAAAATGAGTCGAAGAGCCGTGGTCGATTCGCCGGTCAGCGAATCACGCGGCGGCCGGTGTTCGCAAATCGGCGAAGACAATGACGCCCGCGCCGGTTTGCAGAAGGCTCAAGACTTTGACGTTGACCTGTTGGCCAATCATGCCTTGGGCGTTGTTGACCACGACCATGGTGCCGTCGTTGAGGTAACCGACGCCCTGGCCTTTGTCTTTTCCCTCACGCACGACTCGCAGCGAGAAAACTTCACCCGGCAGGATGACCGGCTTGAGGGCATTGGCCAATTCGTTCAGGTTCACATAAGGAACAGACTGCAATTCGGCCACCTTGCCGAGGTTGTAGTCGTTGGTGAAAAGCTTGGCGCTGAGCATCCGGGCCAGCCGCACCAGCTTGGAATCGACTTCTGCTTCCTCGGGAAAATCGGCGTCGTGGATTTTGACTTCGTTGCGCTTGATTTGCCGCAAGCGAGTCAACATCTCCAGGCCGCGCCGTCCGCGAGCGCGGATGACCGGGTCGTTGGAATCGGCGATTTTTTGCAGTTCATGGAGGACGAAGCGCGGCACGACCAAAGTTCCTTCGATGAAATTAGCTTCGATGAGATCGGCGATGCGGCCGTCAATAATAACGCTGGTATCCAGCAGGAGCAGGGTCTCGGATTTGGTTTGGGGCGCGAACCGAACGTAAGGAATGATGAGAGAGAAATCCTCCTTGTTGCTGCGCATGGCCAGGACCATTCCCAGGTAGCTAAAGCATAGGAAGAGGGCCAGCCGGATGACGCGGCGTTGGGGATCGTCGGTGTCGGGAAAAAGCCCGGAACGGTCCACCAGGCCGGCGACGAGCGCGCCCAGGCAAAGCCCGAAGGTCGCGGCGGAAAACGCGCGCAGGGAAAAGCCTTTGAGCATTTCATCCAGCGCGACGCATAAACCACCCATGCCGAACCCGATGAACAAGCCGGTCAGGCCGCTATTGATCCATTCCGGCCGCACCTGGCTGACCTCGTAACCGCCGACGGTGCAAAGCGCCAGGAAGAAAATCCGGATGGCCCAAAGGGAACTCATAAATTCTTAATCACAGTTTTAGTGTGGCGCATCCGGGCCTTTAGTTCGATTTCTTTTCGGTATGTTTTGGCTTCTTAAACATGGACCAAATGCCCCTTTGGTTAAGATTGCTGCCAAAAGTGCTGAATTCCACAGCCATGGCGTTAGCGTTGCTGATCAATGCCTCCGTTTGGGCTTTCATTTCCTGGTCCTTCAACAATGCGCCCGCCAGTCCTTTGCCTGCTTCCAAATCCGTGGCAAGCTGCTTAAAGGAAGCGGAAGTGTCACGCAAATTCCGCATGGTTTCGTCAAGAACGGGCCTGTTGGTTATTACCAGGTAGTCCAAATGGTCTGCCACTTGATTGAGTTTGTCGGAGAAATTGCGGAGATTATTCACAGCCACGTGAAATTCCGGGGAGTTGGTGCGAATTAGATCATCCGCCCCTTGGGCGACCTTGATGGCGACGGCTGACATGGAGTCAATGTTCTGCACGGCGAGGCTCAAATTGCTCATCGATTGCCCGGACAGCACGGTCCCATTGACGGTGTCGATGGCGTGGTCAAGGTCACTGACCGCTTTCTTGGCTTGGTCCATCAAACCTGCGACCGAATGGATCGCTTCCTGCATGTTGAAAGGACTTTGGCCCAGAACCTCGTCACCGTCCTTCCAGAAAGGAGCATCTGAATTGGTGGAAGGCGTGACCTCGATATATTGGTCGCCCAGAAATCCCAGGGCGTCCACGGTGAAAAGAGCATTGGTGTGAATTTTATATTCGGACAGAATGCTGACGGTGACCTCCACCGAACGGCCTTCGTGCAACAATTTCAATTTCGACGCTTTGCCGATCGGCACGCCCGACATCATGACATCAGCCGTGGGCTTCAGGCCGGCAGAATTGGGCAGCACGATGCGTAATTTGTAGGTGGACTCAAAGAGGGTCAGGCCGCGGCTGAAACTGAGCACCAGCACGGCCATGAGCACAAGTCCGACCGCCACGAAAAATCCTACCTTGAGTCCAATGCGTGAATCATTCATAGGTCCAAGTTCTCCTGCTGAGCCGAGATGCCGTTGACGAAACGATATATCACCGGATCAGTCGATTTGAAAATTTCCTCCGGCGTTTGGTCCGCGTAAATACGGCCCTCGTGCAACATCAGGATGCGCTTCCCAATCCGCCGGGCGCTACGCATATCGTGAGTCACGGCGATGGACGTCACCTTGAGTTGCTGCACCACATGCATGATCAGGCGATCAATGGCATCGGCGGCAATCGGATCCAAGCCGGTGGTTGGCTCGTCATAAAGCAGGATGTCCGGCCTGTAAATAATGGCACGGGCCAACCCGACGCGTTTGCGCATGCCACCGGAAAGGTCTGCCGGCCACTTTTTCTCGATGCCCTTCAAGCCGACCATTTCCAGAACTTCCTCCACGCGCCGGGCAATTTCCTCTCTGGGATAACGCCGTTCGCGATTGAAAACGAATGCGATGTTATCCTCCACCGTCATCGAATCGAAGAGTGCCGCGCCCTGAAAAAGCACGCCGAATTGGCGCCGCACAGGCATCAGCTCACGTTCGTCAAGGCAGGCGATATTCACGCCGCCAATGAGCACTTCGCCGGCATCGGGGGCGATCAACCCGACCAGGTGCTTGAGCAAAACGCTCTTGCCGCCGCCGCTGACGCCAATAATGGTCACGGCCTCGCCTTTTTCAATCGAGAATGTCACGCCCTGGAGGACAGCGAGCGAACCGAAATTCTTTTTCACGTCACGCACTTCGATGATCATGGCAGCAATTTGTTGAGCACCATAGTCAGGAAGAAATTAGTGATCAAAATGGAGATGGACGAATAGACCACCGCTTCCGTTGTGGCCCGCCCGACACCTTCGGCGCCCTGGGGACAGTTCAGGCCCTTGTCACAGGCAATGACGGCGATGATGGCGCCAAAGACAAAAGTTTTAATCATCCCGGTAAGGATGTCGTTCATGCCGGTGTAATGAAGCATATTGTACCAGAGATAGGTGGGGTTAATTCCCAGCAGGAATGTGCCGACCAAAAACGCGGCAAAAATTCCGACACAGACCGAACCGGCCGTCAAAATCGGCATGACCAGCAGCATAGCCAGGAATCGCGGCACAACCAGGAAATCCACTGGGTGAGTCGCCAAGGTGCGCAGGGCGTCAATTTGTTCGGTCACACGCATGGTGCCCAGTTCGGCGGCAATGGCCGCGCCCACTCGTCCGGCGACCATCAGGCTGGTCAAGACCGGGCCTAACTCGCTACCCATGCCGACACTGACCACAGCGAGCGTGGCGGTGTCCATTTTGACTTTATGAAATTGGAAATAGGTCTGGGCGCACAAAACCATGCCGGTGAAGGCCCCCGTGATGGTGACGACGGACTGCGATTTGACGCCGATGAAATACATCTGATAAAGCACGTCGCGCCAGACGGGCTTGACCTTAAAGATGGATTTGAAAATATCGCGGCACAACAGCGCGCCGCGGCCCAAGCCGCTGAACCACTCGAGGGCAAATTGTTTCGCCGAAGTCGTCATTCTGACAGCGACCAGACTAATGGGCCGCATTCACAAATGCCAGCGGAGAAATTATTTCAAAGTTATTGTCTGTCTTGGCCCAGTCCTGGGAAGCGCAGCACGTCATTCAATCGCCGGCGGCGGATCAGGCGTCGCCGTGAGCTTTGACGGTTGCAAGGCTCCATCCAATATTGCGCCCTGTCGGGTAATTGGATATATTGGCCTGGATGGGAAAAGTCATCGTCAAGATCAAGCTGACCAATCTGTTCGATTTAGGCGCACAGCATCGCAAGCTTTCCAAGGCCAAACCGCGCGAAGTGGAAGTTGAAGCTTTGGTGGATACGGGCGCGACACGTCTTTACCTCAAGCCAAGCGTCATTCGCGCGTTGGGTCTGGAGAAGGTCCACAATCTCATTTCTCGAACCAGTAACGGTCCGGCCCGGCGCGCTGTATATGAACCTGTTCGACTGGAAGTTCAAGGCCGCTTCGGAAACTTTGATGTGGTGAACGTGACTGAGGACGTGCCTAACTTAATGGGCCAAATCCCCTTGGAATATCTTGATTTTGTAGTGGATTCCAAAAGGCGCAAGCTCGTCCCTAACCCTGAACACGGGAATGTGCAGATGACCGAGGAATATTGACGTGCCGGCCTCGGCCAGAATTGATCTCCGCTCGCCTGCGCATTTTCTTTGACTTGGCTTCGATCTCGTTTCTCAATCAGAGGCATTATGTCATTGCTAGCTGGAAAAATCGGATTGGTGGTTGGCGTGGCCAACAAACGTTCCATCGCCTGGGCCATTGCCCAAGCCTGGCACAAGGCTGGCGCCACGCTCGCCTTCACTTACCAGGGCGAACGGCTCAAGGAAAATGTCACCGAACTCGCGGGTTCCTTTGGAGCGGATGCGCTGCTGCTGCCGTGCGACGTAACCCGGGACGAGGACATCGTCAATGCCGTAGCGGCCGTGCGCGAGAAATTTGGCAAATTGCATCTGCTGCTGCACTCCGTTGCGTTCGCCCCGCGCGAGGCATTGGAAGGAACTTTTCTGGACACGACGCGTGAAGCGTTTCGCGTCTCGCACGATGTCAGCGCCTATTCGCTGGTGGCGCTGGCGCGCGAGGCCGCGCCGCTGATGACCGAAGGCGGCAGCATTCTCTCCATGACTTACTACGGCTCGCAGAAAGTTGTTCCGCACTACAACGTCATGGGCGTGGCCAAAGCCGCGTTGGAGGCGAGCACCCGCTATTTGGCGTACGACCTTGGCCCGCGCAAAATTCGCGTCAACTGCATCAGCGCCGGCCCTGTCAACACATTGGCCGCGCGCGGCATTGCCGGTTTTTCCGACATGCTCAAACATTATGAAGCGCATAGCCCGTTAAAACGAAATGTGCTGCCGGAGGAACTGGGAGCGACGGGCGCATTTCTGGCGAGCGACGGAGCGGCGGCCATCACGGGCCAAGTCTTATATGTGGATTGCGGATACGAAATCATGGGCATGTGAGGTGGTTTTAGTCCAAAACGCAATTCTTCACTGGCATGGTGAATTCCAGCCTCGCGCCGGCAGAATAAAACGGCTGCCGAAAAGCTTCATTTTGTCCTTGTTTTATTTTTTCTGAATCGGTAGTTTTAGCGGCTCAGGTCTAAATAGGAATGCAATGAGGCTGGAAAAATCTTTCGAACACCGTCTAACACTCCTGATTTTTGCCCTCGCTTTAGCCGCCAATGCCGCTTTGGCCCAGGGAAGTTTTTCGGTCAGCAGCAATCTGGTTGATATTAGCCGGGCCAAAGGAAACGAAACTGATCCTTCCATCGCCTTCAATCCCCTGAGTCCATCGAACATGGTCGTGGCCGCCGCCACCGATAGGACAGTGCCCGGCCTGTTTCTCGCATTGTCAACCAACCTTGGCTCTTCCTGGCAGACCAATGTGATCGCCACAAATGATGACGCGCAGGGTTTGATTCCGGCTTACGGGGAACCATCCGTGGCGTGGGATTCCTACGGGAATTTGTTTCTGGCCTATCTGCCCGCTTCGTTTGAGGGCGTGGCCGTCGCTCTTAGCACCAACGGCGGCCAAACATTTACATTGGTCACGAATTTGGCCCCCTTGGATTCGACGGACCAGCCCCGCATCACCGCGCCCATTGCGGGAGCAGCGGCGGGCAGCACCTGGGTCATGTATAAGGATTACACGACCTCCGGCACGCCGTTGCAGGTACAGGGCGCCTTGGCAACGGGGTTGGGCACCAATGGAATTTTCGGACTGGTCCAAAGTGTGCCCGACTCCACTGAAGGTGGATTTGGAGATATTTCCGTTGGGCCGAAAGGAGAAGTCGCGGTTGCGTTTCAAGACAATTTGCAGGGCCTGCCCGATCCCGTGGCTTATCCGCTGGCCAATATATGGGTCAGTGTGGAAACCAATTCGGTTTATGAGGGCACCATCACGGACAACGGCTTTGACTCAGCGCAGATTGTTGCCACCAACGCCATTGGCGGTGTCACCTACATAGCCGCCGCTCCGAGCGGCATAGGAGTCAACGCCGCCCCGGGTTTGGCTTGGGATTACGATCGCTTCGAGAACAATTTCGACAAAGCATATCTGGTCTATACCGCCGTGGGCCCGAACGGCAACGCGGTCATTAATCTCTTGTCGGCTGAAGGCGGCACAAATTGGAATTCTGGAACGTATGTGGACGACGAAGCCACCACGGGCATAAACGATCATTTTCTGCCCCGCGTGGCCGTGGATCCAGTCACCGGCATTATAGGCTGTTCCTGGTACGATTGCCGCAACGACCAAGGCTCCAGTTCGCAAGGGATCACCAACGAGTTTACGGAAACCTTCATTATTTCTGATTACATGGTGACCAATATTATTTTTACAAATATCGCCACGCCTCTTTCTGAAACATGGGTTGATACCTCGGGCGGGCAAGGCACACAAATCACGATTACCATTGCCGCGGACGAAGTTAACGGCACGCTGATGAAGCTGGTCAAACCGGATTCCATCTATATCTATGGCTCAAGCCTGACCAATTTTATTATTTACGCGGCTGGCACCAATACCAACGTTAATTGCACCATCACGGTCGATTTCACCAATATATTCCCCGATGCTTACACCTCCGGTTCCGGCCCCAATCAGGAAGCCGTCATGTACTCAACGCTGAGTTTCGACGGAGGCCAGAGTTTTCAGCCCAACCAGCAGTTGCTGCCTCCCAATCAAGTCATCAGCGCGCCCGCCGTGGGAATTGCTTCCGACGTCGCGGGTTCGACTAGTCTGACGGGGTGGGGGCATTACAGCGCGATGACGGCTTACGGGGCCAATTTCTTTCCGGTGTGGGCGGACAACTCCGACGTGACGACGAATAATCCTGATGGCGCCAACAAGAATTTTGATATTTACATGATTGGTTCAACCGGCGGCCTAAGCTCCATTTCCGTGCCAACAGCCGATTTGAGCGTCTGGGTCACCAACAGCCCGAATCCAGTCCTTTCCGACGGGGTGCTGGTTTATTCGGTGGTGGTTAGTAACAACGGGCCGGTGAAGGCTGAACCCGTCGAGTTGATTGACGTTCTTTCTCCTTATGTGACGCTGGAAGAAGTCATCCCGGCGCTGGGCGGCGCTTATACGCTGGGCGAAACCACCAATGACCTGGAGGCGATTGTCTTTTTCTTGCCAGTGGTAGGGGTCCATCAGTCCTTGACCAACACCATTCGCGTAAACGCCACGGTTTCCAGCGTGGATACCAACACAGCGTATGTTGCTTCACCGTTGATCGATCCGGACCCCACCAACAATGTTTACGAGTGGGTCGTGGTCGTTGAAGGCCAGGACCTGGCCATGGGCATGACGGCCTCGGAAACCAATGTGATCATTGGCGATACCGTCGTCAGTTCGGTCACGGTCACCAACCTTGGGCCGGCCACCAATGGCCCTGTATTCATTACGAACCAATTTTCTTTGGACTGGACCAATGTCACGGTCGCGGCGCAAGGCACCAATTTGGTGACAAACACGCCGGCTGGCCCGCTGGTCATAGTGAATCTTGGATTGTTGCCGGTGGGCCAGGCGGTAACGGCCACGTTCACCGCAGTCGCCTTGGGCATTAGTCCAACCGCCTCGGAAATGGCATTCGTGGCCAGCCAGGATGTCGATACCAACCTTGTCAACAACAGCGCGGCCATCGCCTATTCTGTCGCCGGAGAGGATCTCGCCATTTCATTATCGGCTTCGCCGCCCGGCGTCCAGGTTGGCCAGGCGGTGACTTATACCGAGCAGGTCGGCAACCTGGGACCTTCCATCAACGGAGATGTGATGGTAACCAACACCTTTTCGGCTAACCTGGGTTCCTTTGACGTGTTGGAGGGGCCGACGAACTACTTGATTGGTCCGAACTTCATCGTTTTTGATCTGGGCACTCTTTACGATGGCCAGGTCGTTCCAATAACAATTTCGGCCATCCCGACGCGCACGGGCATCGGCTCTGACACAGCGGTCGTAGGCAGCCAGAATTTCGACACGAACCTCGCCAATAACACGGCCGAGGCCACGGTGAGCATCACGCCGGCGCTGCCCATCATCAGCAATCTGGTGGTCACGCCATTGGTGAGCAGCGCGTTTATCGCTTGGGACACTGGCTCTCCCGCCACGGCCCAGGTCCGATATGGGATCACGCCCAGTTACGGCAGCTTCTCAGGGGTCACCGCGACACCCACCACGCACCACGCCGTATTATTGACAGGATTGACGGATGGGACGAATTATGACTTTGAAGCGCTTTCGTGGGTGGGTTCAAGATTATATACCACGAACGGCTCTTTTTCGCTGACCAACACGCTGATTCTTAACACCCAGGATGCCAAATATTCCGGTCTCTGGAACAAAGGAACGGTTGCCCCCGGCATTTTCGGCAGTTTCTATCAATTCACCACGACGACAGAAAACAATCCCACGGCGTCGGCTATCTATGAGCCGTTCATTCCCGCGTCCGGCTTGTATGACGTTTACATTTGGTATCCGCAAAGCGCCCTCTTTACGGCCAATGCCCAGGTCCATCTCCATGGCGGCACCAATGACATCGTGCTTTCCGTCAACGAAACAACCCAAGGCGGCGCCTGGCAACCGTTGACGGCCAACATGTATTTCGCCCGCGGCACCAGTGGATATGTCATGCTTGACAATAACACAGGCGAAACCAATAAATACCTCGTCGCCAATGCCATGAAATGGGTCTATATCACCGCCCAGGATGATTCGGGCAACGGCAAAGTCCCCGCGTGGTGGGCCAACTTCTATTTTGGGACCAACGCCAATGGATACGCCGATGGTTCGGCGGATGCTGACGGCGATGGCTATTCGAACTTTGCTGAATATGTTTTGGGAACTGACCCGACGGATGCCACGTCTCATTTAAATTTCACCGCAAGCTTGGTATCCAGCAATGTTACCGCGGTCAATTTCACGCCCTGGCAGGGAGGGCGGTCCTATCAACTCCAAACCAGTGTTGACTTGATTAACCCGGTCTGGATTACTTTGACCAACAATTACACCGTTGGCGAAAACGGTTCCGGCAATTTCATTTTGACAACGGACGGTTCTTCCGGCCCGTTTTATCGTCTTTCGGCCGGAATCGCTCCATAACGATAATCCGCATGAAGGTATTTCGCTTCCTGTCCATTTTCCTGCTGATTGGCTTGGCCGCTCCGGCCCTATTCGCCTGGGGCGAGGAAGGTCACCGCACTATCGGCGCCATGGCCGACAAATTGATCGCCGGCACAGTTGCGGCTCAACACATCCGTGAACTGTTGGGCGATGAAACTCTTTCCGCCGCTTCGGTCTGGGCCGACACGGTCAAAGGCCGGACAAACCAGACCCAGGAAATGCTCCAATTCAAAACCGCCAATCCAAACCACGCCGTTTCGCACTATACGGACATTCCGTTCGAGGAACCGAAATATCGCGATGATTCGATTGGCGCCGCCAACGTGGATGTTGTGCATGCCATCCCGGCCTGCATTCTCATTTTGCAAGGCAAACCCGAGGCGCAGTCTGTGTTCAAGGATGTGACCCCGCGCGTGGCGCTTCGGCTGCTGGCGCATTTCATTGAAGATATTCATCAACCCTTGCACGTTGGGGCGGGCTATCTGGATAAGACCAAATTTGTCGATCCTAACGGTTACGCCGGCCATTACGGGGACGATCAAGGCGCAAATCGATTAATCTTCGGCGGGACAAACAAACTTCACTTCTATTGGGACGTTACCGTGGTGCGAGCAGCCATGAACCAGGCCCACGCCGAGACGCCGGAACAATTCGCCGATTACTTGCTGGCCAAACCGGCGCCGGATTGGAAAACTGAAGGTCCTTTGCTGGAATGGGACCGCGCTTGGGCTGATGAAAGCGTGGCCCTTTCCGCCAAAGTCCATGATGTCACGGTGACGGACGAGGATGACAGCCAGACCGACTTTCGCACCGGCCAGCCGCGACCGGAGTGGCACATCCAGGATCTTTCGCCGGAATACATCGCCTGGTCGGACAAAACCGCCGGAGAGCAAATGACAAAAGCGGGTTATCGCCTGGCCGCCACTTTGGAAGCCATCTGGCCGAACAAAAAGTAATCAGCGTTGTCCGGCATTGCACCCACCCGGCAAATTCACTTCATTCGGCTTTGTCCCCGGGGAGCGGCGGATTGGCAGGCACGCGACCAAGGATGTCATCCACTTTCCGCCATTCAACTCGCTTGGCCCGGGATGAAATACTTTCTCGCGCTTGAGATGCGGAAACTTGCGCTGCCAGGGCAATCGACACAATTTGGTCCACGCTCACCTTTTCCTTGGCGGCGACTTCGTTGACCTGCTTAAACAGCAGGTCCGGAATTTTGACTTCCAGCGTACTCATTTCGACTGACGCAATCTAATAATTCTCCTAATTGTTTTTTATCTGCGAACGATAATCAACGGTCCCGCCGAGCCTTAAATAGGCATCGTTGGCAAGGTCAAATCGCTGCTTGGCACCAATGAGTTCCCGCTGCGCGGCTTCCGCTTGTTGCTCGGTGTTCTTTCGCTGGGACGAATCCAGGTGCTGGACTTGCTGGCGGAACCGTTCCGCCATGGCGGCTTTGGCCTGGGCCGCCTGGAACGCTTTAAGTCTTTCTTTGACGGCTATTTCCGCCTTGGACAGGTCGGTCATTTTTTGCCAGGCATCAGGGTCGGCCTGGACCACGGGCGCGGCGACTGTGGCTGGAGCGTCGGCAAATTTATTTTTGACAATGATCGCACCGGCCAGCAACGCGCCCACGATGGCAAATGGCACCGCGCATTGCGCCACTGTGCTCCAATGTTTGAAGTTGAGCAGAAGAACCATCGCGGGGGGCAATTTCCATTTTCTCGCTTCCTTGTGTTCCAAACTTCTGACCCGCAAAGTCGTGCCGTGCCCGCCGCCGGGAGGAAGCGCTGGGAACGTGATGGTCTGGCCGCACATGGGACACTGCATCTGCTTGCCGCAGTAACCCGCAGTGTACTCAATATGCTGCCCGCAGAACGGACAGGAGTGCTTATAGGAGTCCATAGGATTCCTACTTCAATCATGCTCATGCTCGCGGAAAAAAGCAAGCGCCAGCTCAAAGTCGGACGGCAAGGGCGCCTCGAAAGTCATTCGCTTGCCCTTACGGGGATGAGTGAACGTCAGGCGCCGCGCATGCAGCAGGGGCCGCGGCGCGCTGTAACCGGTAGTTTCTTCGAGACGGGCCGTGGCCCGGCGGCCATAGACCCGGTCGCCCGCCACCGGAAATCCCAAATGCCGCAAATGAACACGGATTTGGTGCGTCCGTCCCGTGTGCAACTCCAACTCAACCAGCGTAGCCTGGTCCCATCTTTCCAGGACCCGATAGCTTGTGCGGGCCTCGCGACCCTTGCGGCCACTGACTGCCATCCTCTGGCGATGCGCGGGGTCGCGCGCAATCCGGGCATCGATGTGTCCGTTCAGCCGAGGCATGCGTCCGCAGGTCACCGCCAGATAAATCTTCTCAACATCACGTCCGGCGAATTGCGCGGAAAGATGAAGATGGGCGCGATCGTTTTTGGCCGCAACGATGCAGCCGCTTGTTTCCTTGTCAAGACGATGAACAATGCCCGGCCGCGCCACGCCGCCAATGCCGCTGAGTTGCCCGCGGCAATGGTGGAGCAGAGCGTTAACAAGCGTATGGTCGCGATGGCCTGCGGCGGGATGCACGACCAATCCGGCCGGCTTGTTAAGCACAACCAAATCGGCATCTTCGTAAATGATATCCAGCGGCATTGCCTCAGCTTGCGCAGCCGCGGGAGTAATCTCGGGCCTTTGGATGACAACCGTCTCACCGGCGCGCGGGTGATGCGTCGATTTGACAATTTTTCCATCCACACGAATATTTCCCTCAGCCAGGAGTCGTTGAATTGCGCCTCGGGAGAGGTCCGGCAGCTTGCGGCGCAGAAAGACGTCCAATCGCTCGCGCGGGAGCGTTTCCTCAATCTTCAAGATGGAAGGCGTGTCGGCTTTCAGGGCACGGAGGCCGATTTGGCGGCGGCTCGGCCGTTGGCATTTTCATGTTCCTGTTTCCAGGAAATAAAGATCAGGAGACCGACTCCGATGCAAATGGCGCTGTCGGCCATGTTGAAGGCCGGAAAACCAATCTCCTCGCCTCCTCGGCGATTGAGGTAAAAGCGCAGAAAATCGGTGACCTGATGATAACGAATGCGGTCCATGAGATTGCCCGCAATCCCGCCAAAAATCAGGCCGAGGGAAATCTGGCCCAGGGCGCTTTGAATATGAAAATGACGACGCCACAGAAAAAGTCCGACCAAGGCCAAAACCGAAACGCCGGCCAGGAGATCGTTCCGGTCGCGGAACAAGCTCCAGGCCGCGCCGGTGTTGCCCCAATGAACAAATCGGAAAAAGCCCTCGACGATGACCCGTTCCTGAGTGGGTCCAAGCAAGCGGAGCACGAGAAGTTTTGTGGCCTGGTCAATCGCCAGGACCGCCAGAGCAATCAAAATGATGCGGCGATTGGGATTTCCGTTCATCGTTTGTAAGTGACCCGCGTTCCGGCAATAATATCATGCAGCGCCCGTTTGTCGGGACGCAACGCGATCAGCACATAACCAGCGCCGAGAAAGAAGTCGCTCAGCCGGGCCGCCAGCCAGCGAAATGCCGCCCGCCCATAACCAAGGCGGGAGCCGTCGGCCAGAACAATGCGGGCGCCAACGGCCATTTTCCCAAGGGTCGCGCCGAATCGACCGTTCATCAGGACGTCGTAAAAGAAAAAGAGCGGATAAAAGATCGGCATAGCGTGGTTGGCCCAGAGTTGGCTATCCTGCATGAGTTGTTGCACCGTCGCATCAGTCCATTCCCGGGGCACGATGGGCAACGGCCAGCGTTGCGCCCACCCCGACTTCATCCAAATCAACTGAAAAACCACCGCCAGGATCATCATGTCGAGGATGTAGGCGGCCAGCCGCGCCCAGAATCCGCAAGGTTTGGCAGAAAGCGCGGCGGTAGCGTGCAGACGCTCCAGTTCGCCGCCCAGCTCAGTGTAACTGCCGGCGGGCAACCATTGCGCTTTGTCGTTGCGCCAAACCTTGGTCATGCGAGCCACGCGCCCGTCACGAATCCAGCTTTTCAATTCTTCGAGCGACGCTGGGCCGTATTCGAGGTCGTCTCCGCCGATGATTTTGTACTCTGACTGCATGTAATAAAGGGGAAGTTCTATGGAGAAATTTGTTTGGCGTAAGCCTCGGCGTTAAGGAGTCGTTCAACTTCGGACGGCTGTGTCAACTTCAATTTAAAAAACCAGCCGCTCTTGTAAGGCTCACTATTAACCAATTCCGGGCGTTTCGCCAGTTCGGAGTTGACCGCCACAACCTCGCCGCTTAAAGGCGAATAAATATCACTAGCAGTTTTGACTGATTCCACGACGGCGCACGCTTCGCCTGCCGCGACTTTCCGACCGATCACTGGCAATTCAACAAACACGACGTCGGTCAACTCATGCTGGGCGTGATCGCTGATGCCGATGGTGGCATCGCCGCCTTCAAGACGGACCCATTCGTGCGATTTGGCGTACTTCAGATCAGCCGGTATATTTTCGCTCATATTTCGTTAACCGTAGTTTACGCGACTTGTGGCGTTTGAAAATCTTTTTCAGCTTCGGCGGTAAATGGGGCGGGCCACCGTTATGGCAGGGATGCGCCGGCCACGGATTTCAATGCTGATGGCGGTATTGGCCGGGGAAAATTCCGGCGGAACAAAGCCAAGGCCGATGCCGATGCCCAGGGACGGACTTTGCGTGCCGCTTGCTACGCGGCCAATGGGGTTGGCGTCTTCGCCGGGACTCCAGATGGCGTAACCCGGTCGCGGCGGCGCTGAGCGTTCGGCCATCTTAAATGCGGCCAGTTTTCGCGCGGTGCCTTGGGCTTTCTGCCGCGCCATGACCTCGTGGCCCATGAAGTCGCCTTTGCCGAGCGCGACGAAGTATCCCAGCCCGGCTTCCAGCGGAGTGGTGTTCTCGTCCAATTCATGCCCGTAGAGGGGATAACAAACTTCCGTGCGCAGAGTATCGCGCGCGCCCAGACCGGCGGGCTTAAGTCCCGCTTCCCGTCCTGCCTCCAGGAGTTTGTTCCAAAGAGCTTCGACGATTCCGGCGTCGGCCACGATTTCAAAGCCATCTTCGCCTGTGTAGCCGGTGCGGGAAACCAAAACGATGCGTCCGTCAAAATTGAAGCGCGCAATTTCATTCTTTTGCAAAGCGGCGGCCGTCTGAGTGCTGGCCGGAAAACATTGGTCAATGAATCCCGCAACTTTAGGCCCCTGCACCGCCACCGCCGCAAGTTCAGTCGAGCGGTCCTTGAGTTCGACCTCGGGCCGGCCCGGAAAAGCGGCGAGTTGCGTCGTCAGCCAGGCAAAGTCCGCCTCGATTCGGGAGGCATTGACGATGAGCAAAAATTCCGCATCGTCCAGGCGATAGGCGTAAAGATCGTCGATGGCGCCGCCACGCTCATTGCACATGATGGTGTATTGTCCCTGGCCTGGCTGCAATTTGCGGGCATCATTTGTCAAAACGAAATTCAAAAAATCCACCGCCGAACTGCCGCGCACGGAAAACTCGCCCATGTGCGAAATGTCAAAAAGACCGGCGTCGGCGCGCACGGTTAAGTGCTCATCGATGATGGTCGAATAGCATAGCGGCATTTCCCAGCCGCCGAATTCGACCAGATGCGCTCCCAGCTTTTGGTGGGCCGCGAACAGTGGCGTTCTTTTCAACATGAGGCACACAAGATTAAGCAGAGACTATCGTGCGTCAAAGAATTGTTTACAAAAGCCTGATCCCGGAAGCTATTTAGAACTTGCCGGACCTGAAATCACCTTTCGCGCCTCGTCTAATTTATCTGCAAATGCTTCAAAGCGCCGGGCTACCACTTCAATCTGCTGCGTTGCTTCCGGCCAATTTCCTTGTTCGATGGCCTCCCGCACGCCGGGCAAAGTTTTGGCGCTGTAGCCGGTGTAAAATCCGGGCGCGTATATGGTGTGCCTGTACCAGGGCCGGCGCGGCAATCCTTCGGGAGTGATCAATGTTGGCTCCATTTTCATCAAGGCTTCGTCCAGCGCCTGTTCCGTGGATGATGACGTGGCCGGCGGATTCGTTTCTGCCGCTTGTCTCGCCGCTTCAAATTTGCGGCAACTCTCCTTGAGTTTTACCACGGCGTTTTGCAACGGAGCGAAACTGAGGTAAGGAACATCTGCCTTTATGGGCGGCTCTACAAACGGCACATTGGGATCGGTCACGGCCCATAGCGTCCTTGATCGAATGAGTTCGTTCGTCTCCTTTGTTTCCTGGCGTGTGTCGTCCAGCAGCTTGGAAACTTCGCCGATGTACTTTTCCATGGTGTCGGCAAAATCATTGAACTCAAACGGCAGCACAGCCGCGTTGGCAAATCGCAAAACGGCCCGGCCACTGGTCTCCGAAAGTAGAAGCGTGTAATTGAAACCCGGATCATCAAAGCGACTGTAGTTTGAATATGAATCCTGGATGGAATGATAAGACCCGTTGCCCGACTCGCCGATGTACTCCAGCATGAGGATGGGAAGCCCCAGATGATTTAGCGCAGCCGCGTAATCGGAGCCGGCTCCGGTCGCCTCAATTCGGAGATCGGCCCGGGCCTTGATCTCGCGTCTTTCAGCGGGCGTCGCTTTGAAAATCATTTGATCGCGAAGACGATCCCAAACTGAAATGTTCTTTTCCGGATCGACGATCTCTTTGGCAATTTGATTGACAAACTTTTCCAAGGTATGTGAGCCTCTGGCCGATAGAAATCCGCGCTGGTTGCTATCCGTATTGATATAGACTGCCATATGCTTTGTAAGTTCATCTGCGTTCTCTTCAAACCATTTGGTCGAACCGACCAAGCCCGGTTCTTCGCCGTCCCACAACGCGAAAATCACAGTTCGTCTGGGTTGCCATCCTTCGTTCTTGAGCACGGATAACGCGCGCGCCTGTTCCAAGAGACAGACTGCTCCGCTAAGGGGATCGTCCGCGCCGCTGACCCAGGCATCATAATGATTGCCGCGCACAACCCATTCATCGGCACGGTCAGTACCCGGCATGCGCGCGATGACGTCCCTAACCTTCACAAAGTCCCAATTGAGTTCGAGCTTGAGATGCACCCTGGCCGGGCCAGGCCCGAGATGATATGTCATCGGCAGTGCGCCGCGCCATTCTTCGGGCGCCACCGTTCCGCCTAAGGCCGCGAGCAACGGCTGCGCGTCAGCATAAGAAATGGGCAAAACCGGGATCTTCGTCAGACTGGCGGCATTCTTGATGGCGATGGTTTTTCCCTCCTCCGTCTCCGTCACGCCATTGGTAAAAGGATCGCCCGGATAAAGGGGCATGTCCTCCACTGACCCGCGTTGTGCGCCGTTCTGATTACGCCAAGGCCCGTTTGGAAAAGTTTCGCCTTTGAAATAGCCATCGTCGCGAGGGTCGGAATAAATCAAACAACCCACGGCGCCATGCTCGGCCGCCACTTTTGGTTTAATCCCTCTCCAGGAACCACCGTAACGCGCAATGACGATCTTCCCTTTAACATCGATGCCCCGTTGGGCCAGGACTTCATAATCCCTGGGCACACCGTAGTTGACATATACAAGCTCGCTCGTGACGTCACCGCCAACGCAGTAAACGTTGAAGGGCGGTAATTGACCCGCCAAGCCGGACGATTGTGCTTCCTCCGGCGATTGCTCACGAAGACTGGCCGTGAATGGCGTCGGGCTGATCATTTCAACCAGGCGCGTTTTGGGCGTTGGAAAAAGCACCGTGTATTCCTTGATCTCCGTTGAATATCCCCACGCAACAAAATTGCTTTTGACAAAGCCGGCCAATTCCGCGCCGTACTTGGAGCCAAGATGATGCGGATGCGCCGCCATGTGCTCCATCCATTGTTCCATATTCTCCTTGCGAAGCTCACCGTCGAACTTCTTTTCCAGTTCCCGTTCCTGCCCGGCGCTTTCGGTGCTGAAGCCGAGCATGGCGTTGTTTGAGACCGGATCTGAAGCGACCGCGAGTGTGGCTGAGAAAAAAGCCGCCAGCCCGGCCAGGCCTAACACAGCCAATCTTGTTTCACGGAGCATCTTTTTTGGATTCATAGAAGGCTCTGTCAATTGTGGTTAAGGCCGCCATGGATGGCAAGCCTTGCATGGACGCATGTCCGGTATTTGACTCAGACTGGTGTTCAGTTAGGTTCTATATTGAATTATGGATGTTGCCTCGCCTTCGCATAGCAAAACGAATAAAGCTCAATGCGCGTGTTGCATTGTGGGCGGGGGCCCCGCTGGGGTTATGCTCGGGTTCCTTTTGGCCAGGGCGAGCGTGGATGTCATGGTGCTCGAGAAACACAAGGACTTTTTCCGGGATTTTCGAGGCGATACGATTCATCCTTCAACTCTTCAACTGTTGGACGAGCTTGGGTTGCTGGAAGAATTTCTTCGCCAGCCTCATCAACAACTCCAGGAAATATCCATCCATTTTGGCGATCAATTGGTTCACATCGCTGATTTCTCCAAAATTCCGACTAAGTGCAAATTCATCGCGTTTATGCCGCAGTGGGACTTCCTGAATTTCCTTTGTGGTCATGCCAGGCGTTACCCTCACTTCGAGCTGCGCATGGAAACCGAAGTCACGGGACTGGTTGTTGAAAATGGACGGGTTGTTGGCGTCAAGGCAACCACACCCGGCGGCCTCATGGAAGTCCGCGCAGACCTGGTCGTTGGCGCTGACGGCAGAAGTTCCACCGTCCGTGCTCAAGCCGGATTAGAAATAGTTGACCTCGGCGCTCCGATCGACGTGCTCTGGTTCCGGCTGCCAAAAGAGGCAACCGACCCGCCGCAGGCCTTTGGATTTGTCGGCGTTCAACAGTTCATGGTGCTCATCGATCGGGCCGAGTATTGGCAATGCGCTTATGTCATCCGCAAGGGCAGTTTCGACAAGAAGCGGGAGCAAGGTCTTGAAGCCTTTCGCAACGACATTGCCCGTTGCGCGCCATTCCTCGGCCAGCGCGTGCGGGAAATCAAGGCATGGGACGATGTGAAGCTTCTGTCGGTTAAAGTAGATCATCTGCGAACCTGGCATCGGGACGGTCTGCTTTGCATAGGGGATTCGGCCCACGCCATGTCTCCAGTTGGGGGCGTGGGAATCAACCTTGCGATTCAAGACGCGGTCGCAACCGCAAATCTTTTGGCCGAAAAACTTCGTACGGGTCAAGTGAGCGAATCGGATCTTCACAAGGTTCAATCGCGTCGCGAAAAGCCGGCCCGGCTAACCCAAAAGGTTCAGGTTTTTATGCATCATCATTTGCTTGAACCCATTTTTGATTCCACCGAGACGATTTCGCCGCCGCTCCCCATGCGGCTTTTTGAAAAATTTCCCCGATTGCGATCTCTTCCGGCTCGGATGGTTGGTCTGGGTTTTCGACCCGAGCATGTGCAGGGTGAAAAGCTGCGCTGAATTGCCAGCGTCTTAGAAAAAAGCGCCCCGACTTTAGCGACACAAACCGCGAACCGCTCTACGAGAAGGCAAGGGGCGCGAGTTTTTGCATCGGAACCGGGCCATGGCCATTTGGCGGGAGCGAATGAAATTGCCAAAGCCCCACAAACCGATGATGCCGAAGCCAGCCAGAAATATCGTCGAAGCGGTATCTGGAACGGTAGGAACGGTGATAGTACCGTCAGCAACCCATACGCCGGTGGCCGTTGGGATTACGGGAGGATCCGGCGGTGAAATTGAGATGGACGTCGGCGTAATTTCCCAATTGTATGGTGGGGCTCCCACAGTTAGAGACTCGAATCCTACGATATCCATCGAAGTGATAGTAGCTGAATTCCAAGTAAAAGGCACAGGGACCCTTATTGGAGACCCTACGGAGCGGATGGCCACGCCGCTGCTCTGCTTTAAAAAGAAAGACGGCACCAAAGACGTTTGCAAAAACGAATCACTCTGATCAATGTCAGTCACGCTGCCGCCGAGCGACATGGGTTCGTAGAGAAACAAGCTGCCGCCCCAATCGCTCACAGGCGTTCCGTCGTCCGTGGCAGCAGGTTGAAAGTTATATCTGTATTCGATGGTATCGGCGTAGGCGGATGTCACGCCAGCCAGCGCCATCGCAGCGCAAATTGCGAAAACTAACTTTTTCATATCACATTGTTGTTCGAGCGACCCTTGTGAGTCGCCAGGGATTGCCTCCCTTTAGCAGAATCCGGGCCGGTCGAACTTCGCAAAATGCAAATACACGCAATATGTTATTCATCAATAACTTAGGATTGTATTTTTGTGGTCTGCCAGCTCAATTAGCGTTGCCTCGATAAAGAAAACCGACAATTCGATAGACGGCGAGCGCGTCAAATATAGTTTGTTCGGCATGAAAAGCCTTTATATTGAAGGTCTTATATCTCGAATGAGTTCCAGATGGCCAAACTGTAATGGATTCCGACACAGCCCCTCGTCAAAAATGCCATCCTTGCTGCGGCCTTGGGCAAGAAAACGTGAAATCGCGGATGGGCCTGAGTCAGCCGCTCAAAGACGCCATCCTCGCCATCGTCAAAGCTGGGCTGGTGCGCGCTGCAGGGTTTGAACCTGCGACCCCTACCGTGTGAAGGTAATGCTCTACCGCTGAGCTAAGCGCGCAAAAGCTGAATTTCAAAGCAAAGTTGCCGAGAACCTGTATCGCCTCGAATCATCCGGCGGATATTATGCGCTGGTCAAGAAGGGCGGCAAGCAATTTCGCGACGTGCGGAAGATCGTGAATAACATTTTGCGCGATTGTCGGCGGGCTGTGAGTGACAGGAAATTTTCGTCGAGAGCCTGATTATTTCGGAATCATTGCCGACTTCTGTCTTAATTGCCTCGAGCATTACCCGTGGAGATTAGTGCCCTTCCTAAGACCTCCAAGAGTTGGCTTACAAACCATGCTTAACCGAAAGGCAATTCGGTTTCCGCCCCTTCAGAAAATAGGTTTTCAGTTCGCCTTTGTCTTTCACGTAAAATTCGCCGCGGTCTTCGAACAGGTATTTGTCGCACAGTTGGGCGTAGGTCGTTTCGTTGACCTGGATATGGCCCGGAGCGCCGTAGGTTTCCATGTGCCAGGCGGTGTTCACCGTTTCACCCCAGACGTCGTAGCTGAATTTGGTCTTGCCGATGACACCAGCGACGACCGGGCCGGTGTTGATGCCGATGCGGAGACTGAAGGTTTCCTGGTTGGGCGCATCGTGACGCACAATTTCCTTCTGCAACCCAAGGGCGGCTTCGGCGATGGCTTCGGCATGATCGGAGCGGGGCACGGGCACGCCCGCCGCGATCATGTAGGATTCGCCAATTATTTTTATCTTCTCCAGGCCGAGCTTCTGCACCAGCGCGTCGAAACCGGAATAGATTTTGTTCAGCAATGTGACAACATCCACCGCTGGCATGCGCTCGGTGAGGCGCGAGAAGTCGTGCAGACCCGCGAATAGAATGGTCGCTTCAGGAAAGCCGTCCGCGATTATTTCCGGGAAACCATTGGCACCGACATCGGGCCGTGCCTTCAGTCTTTCCACTATAGCTTGGGGCAGCACATTGAGCAGAAGTCGATCGGATACCTTCTGTTCAGCCGCAACTCGTTCGTAAAGTTTCTTCGATTCCAAGTGCAGCAGGCGGACCTCGAGCATGTTATGAACGCGCATCAATACCTCCGCGAGATCAAAAGGCTTGCTCACGAAATCTTTTGCCCCAGCTTGCAGTGCGCGCAGCTTGAGATCCGGCTGGGCGGTGATCACCAGGACCGGGAGGTAGCCGTCGGTTTCGACGGCCTTCAGCCCTTCCATGACCTGGAATCCATCCATGCCGGGCATCTGCAGATCGAGGAGGATCAAGGAGTAGCGGTTTTGACGGTGAAGGTCACAGACCCGGTCCGGTTGCATGGTAGAAGCGACGGATGTATAGCCGGCGCCGTTGAGCATACGCACGAGCAAAAGGACGTTGGCCTCCTGATCGTCAACGACCAGGACGCTGGCGTTAAGAATCTCGGGAGAACTTACCATAGTATGCCTGAGGCTTCATTGATTCCGGGGCTGACCCGTTTTCGCAAAATCAAGGGTTGCGTTCAACGTGTCCATAAACTCCGTGACCCTGATCGGTTTGGTGAGATACCGAAAAAATCCTGCCTTCAAACCCTTCTCGATATCGCGTGGCATCGCGTTGGCGCTGAGCGCTACGATGGGGATGTGCGCCGTGGCCGGGTCCTCCCGCAGGATTCTCATCGCTTCGATGCCGCTGATTCCCGGCAAATTAATGTCCATTAGAATCATCTCCGGCCTGGAGGCTCGCGCAACCTCGATTCCCAAGGTTCCGTTGATGGCACTCAAAAGGCGTATGTCAGGTCGTTGCGCCATTAATCGCTCGACCAGCTTCATGTTAGCCGGGTTGTCCTCGACATACAGCAATGTGCGCTGCCGTGCGCTGGCGGTCACTGGCGGTTGCACGACGATGGTGGATTCGCCGTTGGCTGCCGCAAATTTCGGCGCCGTAGTCAAAAGCAGTTCAATCCAGAACACGCTTCCCACGCCCACGGTGCTTTCCACGCCTATAACACCCCCCATCAACTCGACCAGCCGCTTGCTCACCACCAGGCCAATGCCGGTCCCTTCCTCGCTGCGGGCCTCTTGTCCGAGACGATTGAATGACTGGAACAGTTGGGCCAGCTTTTCGACGGACAGCCCGGCGCCGTTATCTTTGACGCTGATGCGAATGCGTTCCGGGCTGGTTACAGCACATTGCACATCGACGGCCCCCTGCTTCCGATTGTATTTGATTGCGTTGGAAAGAAGGTTGATCAGCACCTGCTTTACCCGGGTGCGATCTGCCTGGACAAAGCAGGAGGCGTCCAAGTGCGGAAAAGTCATGCTTATTCCACGCTGTTGGGCCTGCGGCTCCATCATGGCTTGGCATTCGGATATAACTTCAGCCAATGAGACCGGCTCGGTCGATAACGATACCTTCCCCGATTCGACCACCGCCAGATCGAGGACTTCGTTAATCAACTTGAGCAGATGCCAGCCCGCCTGGAGAATCTGGGTGATACTTTCCTTCTGGGACGGCGACGGCAACGGGGCGGTTGACTCCAGCAATTGGGCGAAACCGAGAATGGCATTGAGCGGGCTGCGAAGCTCGTGACTCATGCTGGAAAGGAAATCCGATTTTGCTAGATTGGCTTTCTCCGCCGCGAATTTGGCGCTCTCCAGTTCGACGTTCGTTTCCAGGAGGGCCTGCTCGAAACGTTTGCGCTCCGTGACATCACGCGCGGCGGCGAACACGCCCTGGAGCCTGCGATCGCGGTCGTAGAACGTGGTCGCGTTGTAGGATACGACTGTTTTCTTGCCGTCCCTGGCGAGCGCCGTAAGTTCGTAATCAGTCACTTTTTTCTCGCCCAGCACCAGTTTGATCGCCGCCTCGGCCCGTTCTGGATCGGTAAAATAGTTCTTGAACGGCGCGCCGATCAATTCGTCGCGCGTGCAGTCGGTCAGCGCCTCCATCTGCTTATTGACGTCGGTGATGATGCCGAGCGGGTCGGTCGTCATCAGTGCGTCAATGTTGGATTCGATCAGGGAACGCGTATAAAATTGCTGATCGCGTAGGCGTTGATCGAGCTTCTTCTGCTCGGCCTCGACCTGTTTGCGCGCCGTATTGTCCGTGCCGATCAAAAGGTAGCCGATGATTCCGCCTTGGGCGTCGCGCAGGGCCGTGACCGAAACAACTGCCGGAAAACGGCTGCCGTCCTTTCGGATGTAGGTCAATTCATAAATGTCCTCAATCCCGCGCGAGGCTTTGAAAACCAAGGCCTCAAAGCCCGGAGTAATGGGCGTGGCGAGCTCGACGCTCAACGCTTTGGCCCGCACTATGACTTCCTGGGAATCTGAAATGTCCGCCGGCGTAATTTTGTTCAACACTTCGGACGCCGCATATCCCAACATGCGCTCGGCGCCGACATTGAACAATTGGATGACACCTTTTTCGTCCGTGGCAATACTGGAGAAGTTGGCGCTGTTAAAGATTGCGCTCTGAAGAGCCCCGGCCTTGAGCAGGGCCTCTTCAGCCCGCTTGCGGGCGCTGTTGTCGGTTCCAATCAGCAGATAGCCGATGATTCCGTCCCACTCGTCGCGCAGCGCCGTCACCGACACGACCGCGGGAAAGCGGCTTCCATCCTTGCGAATGTAGGTCAATTCATAAATGTCCTCGATCCCGCGCGAAGCTTTAAAAACCAAGGCCTCAAAGCCCGGCGCAATCAAGGTCCCGAGTTCCAGGCTCAAGGCTTCCGCGCGCGCGATGACTTCCTGCGGATCGGAGATGTCGGCGGGGGTGATCTTGTTCATCACGTCGGCGGCTGCGTAGCCCAGCATGCGCTCGGCGCCGACATTGAAAATTTGAATGACACCTTTTTCGTCGGTGGCGATGCTTGAGAAGTTGGCGCTGTTGAAGATTGCGCTCTGAAGAGCTCCGGCCTTCAGCAGGGCCTCTTCAGCCCGCTTGCGGGCGCTATTGTCGGTTCCAATCAGCAGATAGCCAATGATTCCGTCCCGCTCGTCGCGCAGGGCCGTCACCGACACGACCGCGGGAAAGCGGCTTCCATCCTTGCGAATGTAGGTCAATTCATAAATGTCCTCAATCCCGCGCGAAGCTTTAAAAACCAAGGCCTCAAAGCCGGGGTTAATGGGAGTCGCCAGCTCGACGCTCAACGCTTTGGCCCGCGCTATGACTTCCTGCGGGTCGGAAATGTCGGCTGGGGTGATTTTGTTCATCACGTCGGCGGCCGCGTAGCCCAGCATGCGCTCGGCGCCGACATTGAAAATTTGGATGACTCCCTTTTCGTCGGTGGCGATGCTGGAGAAATTAGCGCTGTTGAAAATCGCGTTCTGCAAGGCCCCTGCTTTGAGCAGAACGTCTTCGCGCCGGACTTCGGTGACGACTTTTACCGCGACGGGATCGCCATTGAGAATGGGTTTCATATTCTTATTTTGTTCTTGGCGGCGTCTTACTCGCCCAGGTGCTTTTTGAGACAGTCCACCACTTGTGACAAAACGACCGGTTTGGCGAGAAATGGATACCCTCCGCGCCGCCCATCGCTCGCCGCAGCTTCTTCTTTCGTGATGACTGCGGTCAGAAAGACAATCGGAACGGCTTTCAAACCGGGACTTGCCTGAAAACGAGCGGCCAATTCGCCTCCATCCATTCCCGGCATCATAACATCCAGCAGGATTAGGTGCGGCTTAAACACCTCTGCGGTCGAGAGCGCCGACGCGGGGTCGTTTTCCTCTCTCACCACGTAATCGTTGGTCTGTTCCAGGTAAAGTTTCATCAATCGGGTGTCGCGACTTTGGTCGTCCACCACCAGGATGCGTTTCTTCTCAGTTTTCATTGTCGTTTTTATATTTTCATTCATAGGGTCACTTCCAATTTCTCGTTTGCCTTGACGCCTTAACCGGCTGCTGTTCCGGCGCTCCGAATTCTGAAAGCGAACGCGCCGGGGGCGGATTCGTTTTGTTGACGTATTTGCGCACAAGCCAGTTCCGTTGCAGCGCCTCGATCAGGCGCTCCAGTTCGCGCATGGAAACCTGGGTTTGTTGGACAAGGCCGGGGAGATCCTTCGCTTCGTTGGCCATGGCGTCGGTGATTTCAGGCAGGTGCGTCGAGGCATTCTGTACGTTTTTCACTGCGACATTCAGGTTCGTCTCCATGTCCTGCATCTGAGCCACAGCATCGTTCCCCCGACTCAATAATTTCTCCGCCTCGTCGGCTAAGGAGGTGTCGGTGAGCAATTTGCCAGCGGTGCCTTTGCCTTGTTCGACGCCGACGGCAAGTTTATCGAGCCGCGCCACCAACTGCCGCAACTGCTCCCCGTTCTGCCGCAAATCCCCGCCGAGCTTCGTCCATTCATCAAACCCGTCGCCGGCTCTCTTGATCACCGGCATCAATTCCGACTGCACTTCAGCGAGCATCTTCTCCATCCTCCCGAGGGAATCTTCCACAACAAGACAAACGATCTTCGGTTGGTTTGAAGGCAGTTGTTTGCCTGCGCCACGGGTAATCTCCATGAACGAATCGCCCGCCACTCCGAAAACTTTTTTGATGGAGGCGGTCGAATCGATGCGGACAAACCGCGCGAAGTCGCGCCGGATTTTGACGCGCGCCGTCATGCGCCCGTCATTCCCTACGCTGATGTCGTTCACGAGGCCCACCGAGACGCCCAGAATCGTCACGTCGGCGCCGGGGCGCAACCCCAACGCACCTTCTTCCGGGAGGAGCACGTCAAAGGCGTACTTGCGGGCGAACCATTGCTGCGAATGTGCGCTAAAAATCAGTCCCGCCACGACCAGAGCGACCACGCCCAGCACAAGCAGACCTGTTAGCATGTTTACCTGGCGAAATTTGTAATGTTTTTCTGTCATTCTTACATAGGCGCTTACACCATTTCCGGTTCGATCGCCTGCAATTGAGAGCCGAACATCCTGGCGCGGGTCGTGGCGTGGATGCCGAAATCGTTCCAGATTTTCGGGTCCGTGATGGTCCACAGAACGGCGGCGCCGCGTCTGCGCGCCGACTTCGCCGCGTTGAGCAACGGAGTCATAAGGTCGGCGTAAGAGCCGCGAACCGGTTGTTCCAGGATAATGAAGACAGGTTGGCCGAGGAACGCGCGAATGCACGCGGCTTTGCGCAAGTCCCCCCGTCGCACCCTTCCCGGTCGCCCTCTGGGCAGGCCGGGCAGCCCAAAGACGCGCGCCAATTTCAGCGCTTCCTCCAGGATGTCCTCTTCGCTCCGAGCTGTATGGTGACGTTCCGACAGCATGATGTTCTGGTCCACATCGAGGTCGCTAATCCAGCCCTCATCTTCAAATAAACGTCCGATTCTCCCGCGTTGAGCGGCTGCATGATCGGCGGTCATCCCGTTCCAATTTTCCGCGAGAAACATGACGCTTCCCTGCGTGGGCGTGACAAGGCCCTCGGCGGCATCGGCCAATGGGAGCCGGTCGCCTTCCCGTTCAATGCGCACCAGCAACAGTTGGCCGGCATTGAGCTCGAATGAACTGTTCCACAATCCCGTTTCGTAGCTGGGACCTGATTCAATCGTCACGTCATTGAATTTCAAGATTGGCGGAGAAGCGTTCATGCGGCAGTCAGGGAATCAAGAGTAAGTGAGCAGCGAAACGATAGTGGACGTCAGGAACAGGGCGAATAGGGACCGGGCCAGCGCGTGCTTGGCGGCCAATGGAACTTGGGGCATTCCGCCTTCCACGCTCAGGCCTTCCGTGGAACAAATGACCCCGGTCAGCAGCGCCGGCAGGAGACATTTCACCAGAAAACCGATCGCGTCCAAAGGATGGACCGCTTTGAAAACACTGTTAAGAAACACTTCCGGAACCATGTTGGTTTGGCCCAATAAGACGCTGAAGCCGTAGCCGCTGGCGAAGGCCGTGAGCACAAAAATTACTGTCAAACAAAATGCAGACAGGGCCATCGCCAGCACGCGAGGCACGACCAGAAACAGCAGCGGTTCAAACCCCTGGGCTTCAAGCACCCGGACTTCGCCTCCGACTTTCATGACACCCAATTCGGTGGCGATGGCGCTGCCACCGCGCACGATCAGGACAAAGTTGGCGAATAATGGACCCAACTCGCGTGCGACGACCGTCACGAGCAACGGCCCAAGTTTTTGGGACTGGCCCAGTCGGTCAGTCCAGACACCCAATTGAACTACGACCGAAATCCCGACCAGGACCGCTACTATGAGAATGAAGCGGACGGATTCGACGCCTGAGAAAAAAAACTGCCGCGCGAAAACCTCTCGCGTCACCCGGCCCCAACGTCGCGGCTGTACACTAAGGAAGAGCGTTGTGCCCAGCACTGCCGCCAAGTATTGCAACGCGCACCACTGTTCCCGCGCCACGCCTCCCAGCCCCCCTAATGTTTCCCCGCAGAAGCGGATCGAAGAGGAGTCCACCCATATCAATTTTTTGACGCGAAAATCATGCATGCTACTCTATTCATAGAAGTGCAGTTGGACTCAAGCCAAGGCACGTTTGCAGGCGAGCGACAGCCCCGGAACGCTCATAACCGAATGAGAACTCCCAAGAATCGGCGTCGACAATGGAAGACCGGACTCTTCACCAACTGTTTCCATGAGTACCTAACCATTTAGGCCAGTTTCTTGCTATCAGGTGTTACCCGAACGGGCATCGGTAACGGGCGGCCCCCCGGTTAGGATTCGAGGCCATCGCCGGGCATTGGTGGGAAAGCGTCAAACAATGGGATCGGAAGGAGCGTGTCGTCAATGCGGGATCAGTTCCCCCCGGCATAGAAGTTCAAAATGGCTCCCAGTCGCGGTAATCCCCGGCGACGCCGATGACGTGGTTAAAGATTTGGGCCGGGAGGCTTTGCTGGAAAACAGCACTTGGCTGCTGGGCCATCGCGCTCGTCCCCTGGAAATGCCCCGACCGCGATGATTCGGTGGATTTATGCCTGGTGCAACCGATACGTCACAGAATTTGCTAAGGCGCTACGAGGTGTTCATCAGCTACATCGCCTTCCAATGCCGAAGGCAAGGACTTCCGATTCGATCGAAATTGTTCTGACCCTCAATTTCTTACTTCAGTGATTTCCACGCATCGGAGTCAGGGTCGCTGATATTCCCAAGAAGTTGGAAAGCAAGCCGTCGTGCTTTTCGATATGAGACACGGATATTTAAGCCGGTGTGGAGCAATCGCCAGTGTTTGCGGTCCAGGTCCTTGAAATCCAGCACGTCCACTTTAGCCTGGCGCATGTCCATAGCTTCACCCAGGTAGCGAATGAATTTGAAATCTTCGAGAAAGAAGTCCGGCTTGATGGCTCGGACCAAAGGCGCCAGAAAACGGGCGTGCCCGTAGAGCAACATCCTGAAGACTCGCTCCTCGTAATCTTCGGGCGAGCATCCAAATTTTTGGCAATATAAGGACTTGAATGGCAGCGGCGTCACAGGGGGCAGGTTAAGTTCAATCCAGAGACGATCAATCAAATTCCATACGCTGAACATGACGTCGCTATATCAGGTGTTCACCGAACATGCAGAAGCCCGTTGCCGATGCGATGTTTGTCACGTGATTAATTCACCCAAGGACAAAAGGCCCGGTCAAACGAGCCAAGCGCACATCTTTGGCAGAGGGTTCGGGACGGCAAGAAATCAACGCCCTTGAGAGGCCGCACTTATGCCAGTTGCTCCTCCCATTGCTCCACCGGCCGCCATCCATGCTCCGGCGAACGATTCCCCTAATGGTCTCACGAGCGACCAGGCTCGCAGCGGTTTGGAAAAGTTCGGTCCCAACTCCATGCCCGATACGTCATCGCATCCGGCTCGGCGTGCCATCGAGAAACTGTGGGCGCCAATACCTTGGATGCTTGAAGCGGCCATTGCGCTGGAAGCGGTGCTCGGCAAATACATCGAAGCAGGGATCATCGCCGTGCTCCTTGTGTTCAACGCCGCGCTTGGCTTTTTTCAGGAGAGTCGCGCCCAGGCAACGCTCGCCGCCCTGAAAAAGCGGCTGGCGTTGACCGCCTCGGTCCGCCGCGACGGTATCTGGAAAAACCTTCCGGCCGCTGAATTGGTGCCGGACGACATTGTGAAGTTATCGCTCGGTGGCGTCGTGGCGGCGGACGTGCAGGTAATCGAGGGGAACGTTCTGCTTGATCAATCCATGCTCACCGGTGAATCGATCGGGACTGAGGCGGGTCCGGGTTTCCAAGCCTTTGCCGGGGCACTGGTGCGCCGCGGCGAGGCTGTGGCAAGAGTTACGGCGACCGGAACCCGCACCAAGTTCGGTCGCACAGCAGAGTTGGTGCGCGGCGCCCATGTCGTCAGTTCACAGCAAAAGGCCGTGTTACGCGTGGTGCGCAATCTCGCGATATTCAATGGCACCCTGATCGTTATTTTGGTGGCGTACGCTCTTGCCCATAGGATGCCGGGAAGCGAGATCATCCCCCTGGTTTTAACGGCGGTTCTGGCGTCGATCCCGGTGGCGCTGCCTGCAACCTTTACGCTGGCCAGCGCCCTGGGGGCACGGGCCTTGGCCCATCAAGGTGTTTTGCCAACACGACTCTCGGCGGTTGACGAGGCGGCTTCGATTGATGTGTTGTGCGCCGACAAAACCGGGACGTTAACGCGCAACCAACTATCCGTAACGACGATCCACCCGCTGCCCGGCTTCGATGAATCGCACGTTTTGACGATGGCGGCACTGGCCAGTTCCGATGGTGGACAAGACCCTGTTGACGGCGCCATTCGCGCCGCCGCCTCAAAAAAAGTCGCTCCCAACCCGCCCAAACTAACTCAATTCAAGCCCTTTGATCCGGCGACGAAAATGTCCGAGGCAACGGCGACTGATCCCAACCTTGGAACGCTCCGCATCGTCAAAGGAGCCTTCGCCGTTGTCAGCCTGCTCGCGGCCCCTTCACCGACTGCGGCGGGGGCGGCGGACGAACTGGAAGCAAAAGGCTTTCGGGTGCTGGCCGTCGCGGCGGGACCACCTGCGACGATGAAGCTCCTGGGATTGATCGCGCTGAGCGACCCGGCCCGCGAAGATTCCGCTGCCTTGGTCACTGAACTTAAAACCCTTGGCGTCCGCACGGTGATGGTAACTGGCGATGCGCCCGCGACGGCGGCGATTGTCGCCCAAGCTGTCGGTCTGGAAGGAGCGTTGTGCCCGCCCGGTCCGATCCCGAGCGAAGTGCGGCCTGAGGAATTCGCCGTCTTTGCCAGCGTCCTGCCTGAAGACAAATTCAAGCTGGTCAAGGCGTTTCAGCAAGCCGGTCACGTCGTGGGCATGTGCGGCGACGGCGCCAACGACGCTCCCGCGCTGCGCCAGGCACAAATCGGGATCGCCGTCTCGACTGCAACCGATGTCGCCAAATCCGCTGCCGGAGTCGTGCTCACTGATCCGGGACTTGCCGGCATTGTCGCCTCAGTCAAAGAAGGGCGCCTGACGTTCCAGCGAATTTTTACTTACACGCTGAACTCCGTGACCAAAAAGATCGTTCAAGTGCTGCTGCTCGGCGTCGGCCTCATCATGACTGGACATGCGATCCTTACTCCCATGCTGATGATCATCGTGATGATGGCAGGTGATTTCCTGGGCATGTCGCTGACAACCGACAATGTCCGGCCCTCGTTGCTGCCCAACAGTTGGCGCATCGGCAACCTGACGATCGCTGGCATCTTTATGGGTGTTTGCGAACTGGTCTTCTGCGTCGGCCTCGTGGCTTTCGGAAACTTCCGTCTAGGGTTGGGCATCGCAACTTTGCAGACCCTGACATTCGTCACCCTGGTGTGCGGGAACCAGGCAACCATGTATGCGGTGCGCGCTCGTGGGCGAATTTGGTCGTCCCCTCATCCCAGTCGTTGGCTCATCATATCGTCAATTGCCGATTTGGTGATCGCCTTGACACTGGCCGGATGCGGCTGGCTCATGATGCCGCTGCCGCTCTGGCTATTGGGGATTGTCGTTGCCGGCGCAATTACATTCGCCTTTGCCGTGGATTTGGTGAAGGTCTCAGTATTCAGTCGCTTAAAAATCACATAAATGGCAACGCTTTCCGGTTCGGACCAAAGGCGCCAGACAACGGGCGTGCCCGTGCAGCAACTTCCTGAAAGCTCGTGCTTCGTAATCTTCGGGTGAGCATCCAAATTTTTTGGCAATACAAGGCCTTGAACGGCAGCGGTGCCACGGTGGCATCTTAGGTTCGATCCGCAGGCGGTCAAAAACATCCATGAGATGAACAGGACGTCGCTATAATCACCAAAGGAACTGGCGGCCTCGGCGAACATTCGCAACGCCAATGACATACCGGAATGGAATCTGTTCGTGCGGGAATGAACCAAAAGGAGGGCGAGCGTCAAAGCTCGCTCTCCCAAAAAGGCAAAGTCATCTCGCAATAAGCGGTCTGATATCATATTCTGTGGGTCGCCAGCTATGAGCGCCAACTCAAAAAAACTGCTAATCGTCGGTTGTGCCAGCTATGACAGGCACAAGGAGGGGATTCGGATTGACTGTATCCCATGGGAAAAACTGTCGGCGCTTCAAAACGTCAGCGACCATGATTTGTTACTTATCAACTTGCTCGGCTTGAAAGAGAAAGAAGCGCGCGACAGAGTGGATTGGGCACGATTCCAAGCTTTATTTGATTTTGTGGCAACAAGCGATGTTCTCACCCACGATGGCGAGGTCATCGTTCTGGGTGACCCCCGCTTTTCCATTCCGCATTTGAAGGAAGACGGGAAGCAACGACCGTTCCTTTATTGGACCGGTATCAAGTTCATTTGGGAGGATCAACCTGGCGACACGTTTCATTACGAGCCTTGCGGAATTGAAGATTTCTCAGAATATCGAAGGCACTTTCGACATTGGAGTTATTCTCTTAAGCGTGCTGAGCCAGACGAAGCCGAGCTTGCGAAAAAATGGAATGTCGATATTCTGCGGAAACAAGGAATCACGCCCGAAGTGAAACTCGATGTGGTTTGCTCGAATAGGTACAAAAAGCCGCTCATTTTCCGAACTCTACATCGATTTGTTGATAATTATGACCGAGAGCGAGTCAGCAACTACGGACCTATCCTTTTTTTACCAGACTGTGGACTTGATGAAGATGAAATTATGCAACTGGTCTTGCGCGATTTTTGCGACGCGGCGACTGAAATCCCAGAGCCTAAATGGGTCGCATCATTTCCCGCACCGGGGTCGAAATCGATTGACGAGAGGATTTCCCAGATTGACGCCATAATTGCGGAGCAGATGGCATCACGGGAAAAAGCTAACCAAGATCGAATCAAAGCCAGAACCTGCCTAAAACTTCTTTATGAACGAGAGTTTGGGTTAGAACCCGTTGTTCGAGAAGTTCTACGCCAACTAGGAGCTAAACTGGAAGATCCTGTCGAAAAAAACAAAGAGGATGGCTGGATTACGGTTAAGATTGGCGATGTCGTTTACGAAGGTGTGATCGAGATTAAAAGTACCAAATCTGACCAGTTTGGCGAGGATGGGCGGAAACAGCTTCTTGACTGGATAGATCCCGGACGAACTATTCGACAAAAAAATTATAAAGGCATATTTGTAGGAAACAGCGCTGTGACAAAAGAGTTGAAAAATCGACCCGACGCATTCAGTGACAGTTGGAAAAAAGCATCTGCATTGAGCCAGATTTGTGCCCTGAAATCTGAGGATCTATACGTCGTCCACATATTGAACTCACAGAAAAAAGTGAACCTCGATGAGTTTTGGGTAAACCTCTTCTCGACAAACGGCATTTTTGATGTCAAACCATTTCTCCCAAAGCATCCCGACACCCAAAACAGGTCTGCTACGAGGCCAACCCCTTAGTGAACATGAAAGATTTCCTCGGCCTTGGCGCGCCGATGGGTGAAGCCACTCGGCGCGCGACCGATTCTGTAGCCAAATTCTTATTTTTTATCGACGGCTTAAAGTTTGACTTTCCCGGCGATTCTTGGTTTTGTCGGCTCATGGCAATGCTTCCGAGTGCTCGCCCCCGGACTGCCTGATTGAAAGGAAAATATGAAAGATTCATCCAAGACTTGCCGCAAACGATCAAGAAATGGTTTGACGCGCCGCGGCTTTCTAAAATCCACCCTTAAAGCGGGAGGTCTGCTGCTCGCGCCGCAAATTCTTCCCGGCAGTGTCTTTGGCATGAACGGCAGCGTCCCGCCGAGCGAGCGAATCGTGCTGGGTGGCATCGGTCTCGGCAATCGAGGCACTTACGACCTGAGCTGCTTCATGGGCGAGCCGGACGTTCAATTTGTCGCGGTCTGCGACATCAAATCTGCCCGCCGCGAGGCCATTAAGAAAAAGACCGACGAACATTATGGAAATTCCGATTGCGCGATGTACCGCGACCTGCGCGAACTGCTGGCCCGCCCCGACATCGATGCCGTGTTGATTGCGACGGGTCCAAACTGGCACGCCACCGCCGCCACCCTTGCGGCCGAGGCCGGCAAAGATATGTATTGCGAGAAGCCCTGCACAAAAAACATCGCGCAGAGTCTGGCCTTGCGCGATACCATTCGCCGCACCGGGCGCGTCTTTCAAGCGGGCACACAACGCCGCAGCCTGCCCAATTTCATGTACGCGGTGGAACTGGCGCGACGCGGCAAACTGGGCAAGCTCCAGACTCTTTACGCGCATCCGGATGGTTTGGCGACTTCCATGAGCGGTTGGATGCCGGCCGAACCTGAGCCGCCGCGCGAAGAACTCGATTGGGACCTTGAACTTGGCCCGGCGGCGTGGCGACCGTTCAATAAGAAATGGACGGACGGTTTTAATTTTGAAAAAGGCGGCGGCCTTACCGGAGGCGGCTGCCTGGAATGGGGTTCGCACTGCGTTGATCTTTGCCAATGGGCCAACGACGCGGACAATACGTCGTGCGTCGAATACGAACCGACCGGCGATGAACTTCACGCTCGCTACGGCAATGGCGTGAAGTTGATCTTGCGCGACAATGGCTGGATCGGCCTCGGTTCCTGCCCCGTCCGTTTCGAAGGCGACACCGGCTGGGTCGAAACTGGGGACGACGGCGATCTTGCCGCCAGCACCCCGGCTTTGCTGGCCAACAAACGGGCCAAGGTCTCCGGCTATCCGGCGAATTTCCACGTTCGCAACTTTTTGGATTGCGTCAAAACCCGAGCGCAAACGCGGGCCAACATCGAAGCGGCGTGTGAAGCGCACATTACCTGTCATGCCGCGAACATCGCGTTATTGTTAAATCGCAAAGTCGAGTATGACCCCGTTCGTAACGAATTCATCCGTGACGAGCAGGCGAATCGGCTTCGGTCCGAAGCGTTGCGGGAACCGTGGCGGCTATAACCCAAGGAGCAATATGAAAATTCCATTCAACGCCAAGTTTGTCCCGTCACTTCCCACCTGGTTGCTCGTCATTTTTGCGATCTCAAGCGCCCTGCCTCTATCCGCCTACGCTGCGGATACGGCCAGTCCATCCAAAGAGCAGGAGCGCGCGCTCATTCGGATTCTTCAGTCTAATGCCGCACCGGGCGAGAAAGGGATCGCTTGCAAGAAATTGACCGTTTACGGCAGCGACGAAGCTGTGCCCGCGCTCGCGCCGCTTCTGGCCGACGAGCAACTGGCCTCGTGGGCGCGCATTGCTCTCGAAGCCATTCCGGGGCCGGCCGCTGATAAGGCCCTGCGCAAAGCCGCAGGCAAGTTGCACGGAAGATTGCTGGTTGGCGTGATCAATTCGATTGGCGTCCGTCAGGATGCCGGCGCGGTCGGCCTGCTGAGCGGCAAGCTTAAGGACCATGATGCCGAAATCGCGGGAGCCGCCGCTGTTTCGCTTGGCAAAATTGGAGGAACCAAGGCTGCTCGCGCGCTGAATCGCGCCCTGGCCAAGGCCCCCGAGCCTGTTCGCCCTGCGGTCGCCGAAGGTTGCGTCCGTTGCGCCGAAAAATTTCTGGCCGAATCAAAAAGCGCCAATGCTGTCAAATTATACGATGCGGTCTGGCATTCGACCCTGCCCAAGGAGAGAATTCTCGAAGGGCTGCGCGGAGCGATCCTGGCGCGCGGCTCAGCCGGCATTCCGCTGTTGCTGGCGCAATTGCAATCGGACAACCGTGATTACTTTAATTTAGGCCTGCGCGTCGCGCGCGAACTTCCCGGAACAGATGTGACAGAGGCCGTGGCGGGGGCATTTCGAAGCGCGACGCCGGAGCGCCAGCCGCTCCTGCTGGCGGCCTTGGGCGATCGCGGCGATGCCACGGCAAGAATGATCGTCACGGACGCCGCCAGGAATGGTCAGAAAAAAGTGCGGCTTGTGGCCATCGATGTTCTTGATCGAGCAGGCGATTCTTCCGCCCTCCCCGTTCTGCTGGAAGACGCAGCCAGCCAGGATGCGGACATCTCTCAAGCTTCTCTGGACGCGCTGACGCGCCTCGCAGGGAACGATGTTGATTCGGCCTTAGTGGCCCGGCTTCCCGACTCCTCGGGCAGAACGCGCCGGGCGCTCATTACTCTTGCGGCCCGTCGCGACATTGAAAAGGCCCTTCCGGTTATCGCCCAATCCGTGGGAGATGCCGACGGGGACGTTCGCAGCGCCGCGATCCAGGCCCTAACGGCATTGGGCGGAGAAAATGAGGTCGCCGAACTTGCCCGTGCTCTGGAAAAATCGCAGAACGCCTCCGAACGCAGTCATATCGAAAATGTATTGGTCACGCTCAGCGGCAGGATCGGAACAAAATGCGTTCCGTCGCTCTTGTCGCTGGCCCATAGCGACCAGCCGGAAAATCGGAAGGCCGCTCTGCATGCGTTGGTCGTGGCCGGCGGAAGTGATGCCCTCGCCGCCATCGCCGCGGCCACTGAAGATCAGGACCCGTCGCTTCAGGAAGAAGCCATACGCACTCTATGCAAATGGCCCAATGCCTGGCCGGACGATGCGGCCGTAGCCGACCCGCTTTTGCGCATCGCAAAAACAGACACCAATTCGGCCCACGCCATTCTCGCATTACGCGGTTATCTGCAATTCCTCCTTGGAGACGAGAAACTCAAGGAAGACGAGAAGCTGGCGAAAATGCAGGAAATCATACCCCTTTTGCAACGGCCAGAGGAAAAAATCACTGCCATGGCCGTGTTGCAGGAAATTCCCGACCCGGCCGCGCTGGAATCTCTCTCTGCCTTTGCCGCCGAACCGGCGATCGCGGACGACGCCTGCGCCGCTTTGGTCCAAGCCGCGGGACAGAACAAGCCGTCCATTTCAGCAGATCAACGCAAGAAGGCCTTGCAACTGGTCGTTCAGACATCCAGCCGGCAGGAAACAAAGGATAAAGCCGAAGCCATGCTGAAGACCTTGCAGTGAAAGCCGGCAAACGCCGCTGGCAGTCTTGCATTCGCAACGAGTGTTGCCAATTCAGTTGACTCAGGTTGTTTTGAAAGTGTTCTAGCGTGACAATCGCAGTTTGTTGTGGCCTATTGCCCGCGGCAACCTCATGAGACGCCTGTTTTTCTATTTTCTGGGCCTGGCTTTTTTCGGGTTATGTATCTTTCTTACGCTGGAACAAGGACGGAAGCTGCCCGCGCCGGAATCCGCGCCGGCCAAAGCTCAATCCGTTATTTCAACTCCTGACGCCGGGGCCGGGGCCGGTTCGTCGCTCTCATTGTTCGCCAATTTGCGGGAGAATTTCCAGGATCCGCTGACGCGACTTTTCGCCCAATTGATTTTGATCGTCCTGGCCGCGCGTGTGTGTGGTTTGCTGGCCGCCAAAACAGGGCAGCCCGCGGTGATTGGCGAAATGATTGCCGGCATTCTGCTCGGGCCGTCGTTATTGGGCTGGGCGTGGCCCGGCATGTTTCATCTGATTTTTTCCGCGCCGTCGCTTGGACCGCTCAGGGTGCTCAGCCAGATTTCTGTGTGCCTGTTCATGTTTGTGGTGGGCATGGAACTGGATGTGGCCGAGTTGAAGGAACAGGCCGGAAGAGTAGTGCTGATAAGTCAAATGAGCATCTTGTTTCCGTACATGTTGGGGGTTGTCAGTTCGCTTTTTCTTTTCACGACGTTGGCCGGGCCGAAAACTACCTTTCCCGTCTTCGCATTATTTGTTGGCATTTCGATGAGCATCACGGCCTTTCCCGTGCTGGCGCGCATTCTTGAGGAGCGGGGCCTCACCAAAACACCCCTGGGCAGCACGGCCCTGCTGTGCGCGGCGACCAACGACGTCATGGCCTGGGTCATCCTCGCTCTGGTCGTGGCCATTGCCAAAGCGGCCAGCGTCGCCTCCGCCGCATTCAGCCTCGGTTTGATCGTGATTTTTGTGTTGGTGATGCTGTTTTGGATCAAACCGCTCCTGCCGCGCTGGATGGGGTTGGCGGCGCAGGCCGGGAACACGCCGGGGAAAACCATCACCGCTGGGGTCGTCGTATTTATTTTTGCCTCGGCGCTGGCGACAGACGTCATGGGGATTCACGCCTTATTCGGCGCTTTTTTGGCGGGGGTCGTCATGCCGGCCCATGGCGAGCTTCGGGATTTTCTTAAGCTGCGCCTGGAAAATTTCAGTTCGGTTTTTCTCTTGCCGTTGTTCTTCGCCTTTACCGGATTGCGCACGCAGGTCGGGCTGCTTAACGACGCCGGCGGATGGCTTCTCTGTCTTGTTCTCATTGTGATTGCGACCATCGGCAAACTGGGCGCCACGATGCTTACCGCGAGATTGACCGGTGTGAATTGGATCGACTCGTTCACTTTGGGAGCGTTGATGAACACGCGCGGGCTGGTCGAGCTGATCGCCTTGAACATTGGTTACGATTTGGGAATTTTTTCCCCGCGCATCTTCACCATGTTGATCATCATGGCTTTGGTCACAACCTGCATGACTGGGCCGCTGCTCGCTTTCGGCGCTTATTTGCGCACGCGCTTGCTCGCCGCAAACCCGGCCTGATCGGCCCACGCCAAAGGATTCCATCATGGCCTGGACTTGACGACAATGCGCGCGCCTCGTTTGTAGGTGAGGTAGGAGTAGAACCATTGAAAAAGGACGGCGAACTTGTTGCGGAAACCGACGAGAAATATCAAATGAACAAGCAGCCACGCCAGCCATGCCATGAGACCGGAAAAATGAAACCTGCCCACCTGCGCGACCGCCGCGGAACGGCCAATGGTCGCCATCGTTCCTTTGTCCCAATACCTAAACGCCGGACGCGGACCGTTTCCGCCGGGCGAAGTCAATTCGGCTTCAATGATCCTGGCCGCGTGCCGCGCCATTTGCATCGCAGCCGGCGACACTCCCGGCACCGGTTTTCCATCCGGCCCCAGGACCAGCGCCATGTCGCCAATGGCGAAGACCTCCGCATGACCGGGCAGGCTCAAGTCGGGATTCACCTTGACCCGTCCCGCTTTGTCCAGTTCCACGCCCAGTTTTTTGGTTAGCGGCGTCGCCGCGACTCCCGCCGCCCAAAAGACATTGGCGGCATGGATCGTTTCGCCATTTTCCAATTCCACACCGCCCGGAGTAATAGTCTTGACACGAGCGTTGAGGCGCACATGGACGCCCAGCGCCTCCAACTGCTTTTGCGCGCTGGCGCACAAATCCGGCGGCAGGTGCGACAGAATGCTCGCCGTCCCTTCGATCAATATGACCCGCGCCCGGGCCGGATCGATGTGGCGAAAATCCGCCCGCAAGACGTGCCGCGCCAATTCCGCGAAAGCGCCGGCCAATTCGACCCCCGTCGGCCCTCCACCGACAACGACCATGGTCATCAATCGCGCCCGCTCTTCCTCGGACGCCGCCATTTCCGCTTTTTCGAATGCGAGCAAGACCTGGTTGCGGATGCGCACGGCGTCTTGCAATGATTTCAATCCCGTGGCGCACTTCTCCCATTCAGGATGGCCAAAATAGGTCGTGCAACCGCCCAGGGCCAGCACCAGAAAGTCGAAGGACAATTCCATTTCGGAGAGCACGACCTTTTTCTCGCCCAATTTGAAATCCAGGACCGAATCCATCAACACAGTGATGTCCTGCCGGCCCGAAAGGATGGAGCGAATCGGCTGGGCGATGTCAGGCGCGGACAGTCCGGCCGTAGCCACTTGATAAAGAAGGGGTTGAAAAAGATGATGATTGGAACTGTCCACCACCGTCAGGCGGGCATCAGGATGATGAAACCGCTGGCAGAATTCCAGCCCGCCAAAGCCGGCTCCCAAAACGACAATGTGAAAACGTTGCGCCATACGATTACGCCGTAAGAACATCACCCGGCCTCTGATTTTGTCAAAATTGGCCGGCTTATTTTTTGTGCTTGCAGTCCCATTTAAAAGTGCTATATTGATTTCGTAAAAGGCGCTTTGGCGCCATGCTCTTTGATATAGGGATATTGGTTAGCGGAAGGATAAGCGGGTAGTGGTACAGTTTGAATTGACAGATGTGCCACACCTGGTATTATTCAGCCTTTCAAAGCACCAAAGACACTAAGAGAAGGCAATGTACACCGAGAGGAAGGCACTTTATGCCGAGTTGGAAGCGGCCAGGAATTCAAGGGTTGTTGCTTTTGTAACGGGAGACCGACCAGGCTTGGAGACGGAAATCCATCCAGAAGTTTATGACCTTTTTGCAAATCACTTGGACACAATTGGGGTAGTGAAAAAAATTTCGCTTTATCTCTATACGCGAGGCGGAAACACATTGGCAGCGTGGAGTATTGTAAACTTTATGAGGCAATTTTGCGACGATTTAGAAATTATCGTCCCTTCAAAATGCCATAGTTCTGGCACGCTTATCTGCTTGGGGGCAAACAGGATAGTAATGACAAAGCAGGCAACTATCGGGCCTATTGATCCAAGCCTCACGACAGCCCTTAATCCAATAATCCCAGGGGCTTCAAATGCCGCTAGATTTCCCGTAAGCGTGGAAGCAATTAATGGATTCTTTGAGCTTTGCAAAAGTACCGGGATAAAGGAACCCGCTGGAATATTGGCGGTGGCAATGAAACTTTCAGACCACGTACATCCATTAGTTCTTGGCCAAGTGCATCGAGCCAAAATCCAAATTCAAATGTTGGCTCGGAAATTGCTTTCCAACCAAGTCAAAGACAAAAACAAGATCGAGGCAATTGTGAAATTCTTATGCAGCGAGTCGGGTAGCCATGATTACACGATACATCGTCGTGAGGCTACCGCGCTAGGGCTTCCGATTGAGAAGCCGACTGATGCGCTCTATGCACAAATTAAGAGGATTTACGACAATATCGCAAGTGAGCTTGAATTCCGATCAAAGTTTGATGCGAGCACTTGCCTTGGAGGAAATTCGACTGCGAACTATGTTCTTCGCAGGGCCTTGGTTGAGTCCAGGACTGGCGGAAGCGATTATTTTGTATCAGAGGGAACATTAACGAAATTAAACCCAGGGCCAGGTATACCGCCGATGCAGTTTCAAGATCAGCGATTATTCGATGGCTGGAGGCACGAAAATGTATAAAAAAGATTCTTCAAAAGAGGGTTATGTTGACCCCTCCAATTCGTCTCAGTTTTCTGGATGGATTGGCGATTCTTCGTGCGCGGACAGTCTCATAAAGCAGATTGAGAATCAGACTTTTGTGGAAACCTCCATTTTCCATGAGGATGGCGATTCTCAATGTGACCCTGACAAGCCTACAATCTCCCCAAGCGTTCAGACGTGATCTGAGATTCCGCCTCCCAGTGCTGGGGTTATGCGCAAGGTTCTGATAAATCCTGCGGAAATTGTAATGAATGAAGGTGAGGACCGCTGCTACTTCGTGGTAAGCCCGCAAAGTGGCAGTTTGCCGCCTCGGCTCGTGTGGCGGTTGCAGCCTGGTTGTCAGGCCAACGGTCGCCCTGAGTCCGACCGAGTTGAGATTGCCCCAAATTGCACCCTATTGCAGGCTATTGCACCCTATCGCACTTAAAAAAGTTGTGAGCAGGCCTCGCAACCTCGCGGCGGTGGTCACTTATCCTTTTGACGGTGCCCCCGGCTTCCCTTACGTTCCACCGTCCGAGTTGTATGATCAATTTCATCATTAGGAAAATTGTCGGTTCGCAAAACGAGCGGCAGGTAAAAAAGATGCGGCCGCAGGTTGCCAAGATCAATGAGATCGAGGCTTCCTTGCAGTCGCTGTCTGAGGAGGAATTGCGCCAAAAAACGGCGGCATGGAAGGCCGAACTGTCTCAAATCCAGGACCATGCCGAGCTGGCCGTGCGCCTCAATGAGATTCTCCCAGAGGCCTACGCGATGGTCAAAAACGCCTGCCGCCGCCTTGTCGGCCAGGAAATCATCGTGCGCGATCATCCTTTGAAATGGGACATGGTTCCCTTTGACGTCCAACTGGTCGGCGGCATGGCTCTTCATCTGGGCAAAATCGCGGAAATGGCCACCGGCGAAGGCAAAACGCTCGTCGCGACCATGCCCGTCTATCTGAATGCCCTGACCGGACGCGGCGTCCACGTGGTTACGGTCAACGATTATCTGGCGGCGCGCGACAGCGAGTGGATGGGGGCGGTTTATAGATTTCTCGGTTTAACAGTCGGCTGCATCCTTCGCGACCAATCGCCCAACGAGCGCCGCGCCCAATATGATTGCGACATTACCTACGGCACCAATGCCGAGTTCGGGTTCGATTATTTGCGCGATAACGGCATGGCCACGCGGCGGGAGGACCAGGTGCAGCGCGGCCATTTCTTCGCCATCGTGGACGAAGTGGACTCCATCCTCATTGACGAAGCCCGCACGCCATTGATCATTAGCGGCCCCTCGGTCATTGCGGTGGACAACCAGTACGACCGATTCAAACCTCAGGTCGAGTCATTGGAACGAGCGCAAGAGAAGCTGTGCGCTCGCTTCATTTCCGAAGCGGAGGAATTGATCAAAAAGTTTCATCCGGCTGACGGTTCCAATCCAAGCAATGCGGGAGCTTTGGAACATGAAATCGGCATTCTGCTTTATCGCGTCAAAATGGGCAGCCCGCGCTCGGCGGGATTGATGAAGCTCTTGGAAGAACCGGAGAAGATCCGGATGTTGAACAAGGCCGAGTTGGAGTTGCATTCCGATCAAACCAAAAAGGCGCTTTACGCGGAGAAGGAGGAACTTTTCTTCGCCATGGATGAGAAAACGCACGAAGCCGACCTGACTGAGAAAGGCCGCAATTTTATGCGCCCGGACGAACCGGACGCGTTCGTCCTGCCGGATTTGACGGTCAAGTTCCACGAAATTGATTCCGGCCCGGAGAGCGACCCTCGCAAGCGCCTGGAAATGAAGGCCGCGGTGCAGGCGGAATTCGAAACCAAGGCGCTGCAAATTCATACGATTTCGCAATTGCTCAAAGCCTACAGCCTTTACCAGATCGACGTGCATTACGTCATTGAAAACGGAAAGGTTATTATTGTTGACGAGCATACCGGCCGTCCCATGTACGGCCGGCGCTGGAGCGACGGCTTGCATCAAGCGGTCGAGGCCAAGGAAGGGGTGGAAATCGAGCGCGAAACGCAGACGCTGGCCACGATTACAATCCAAAATTATTTTCGACTTTACAAGAAACTGGCCGGCATGACCGGCACCGCGGAAACGGAAGCCTCGGAGTTTCTGGATATTTACAAGCTGGGCGTGCTGGTCATTCCCACCAACAAGCCGGTCGCGCGCAAGGACGCCAACGACTCCGTCTATAAGACGAGGCGCGAGAAATTCAACGCCGTCATCAAGGAGATTACCACCATTCACAACCTGGGCCGGCCGATTCTGGTCGGCACCGTCTCCGTCGAGACGAGCGAGCATGTGTCCCGGCTGCTCAAGAAAGTCGGCATCGTTCATTCCGTGCTCAACGCCAAGTTCCACCAGCAGGAAGCGGAAATTGTGTCGCGCGCGGGCCAGCGCGGATCGGTCACCATCGCCACGAATATGGCCGGACGCGGCACGGACATCAAATTGGGCGAGGGCATCGCCACTTTGGGCGGACTGCACGTCATTGGAACTGAGCGCCACGAATCGCGGCGCATCGATCGCCAGTTGCGCGGACGTTGCGCGCGCCAGGGCGATCCCGGCTCATCCCACTTTTTCATCTCGCTCGAGGACGATTTGATGCGGCTCTTCGGCTCGGACCGGATTGTCAAAGCGATGGAGAAAATGGGTCTGGAAGAAGGCCAGGAGCTGGAGCATTTCATGCTCAACAAATCCATCGAGCAGGCGCAAAAGCGGGTCGAACAGCATAACTTCCAACGCCGCAAACGCACTTTGGAATATGACGACGTGATGAACAAACAGCGCGAAGTCATCTACGGCTTCCGCGACGAGGTCATTAACGCGCCCGACGTGCGCGACCGGCTGATGGACATCATGGAGGAAGTTGTCATTGAGAAGGTCCGGGAATTGATGAGTGAAAGCAATGAGCCGTCTGATTGGGATGGCCGTCCGCTGGCCGATTGGGTGGCGCTGAATTTCCCGCTTCGTATTCCCGAGGGGGAAATCATCAAGGCAGCCAAATCAGGCCAGGAGTTGCCGGTGCCAGGCTCGGCCTTCCAGGGGCTGACCGCCGCGCAATTTGCCGTGTGCCAATTTATCTGCAAAGCCGTGCGGGAAGCTTACGAGCTGAAAGTAAGCCTGGAACAGCCCGAGGCCCTTAAGACGGTGGAGCGATACGTCATCCTTAAAGCGGTGGACACTCTCTGGCAGGAGCACCTTTACGGAATGGACTCCTTGCGAGACAGCATTGGTTTGCGCGCCTATGGCCAGCGCGATCCGCTCATTGAATACAAGGCCGAAGCATTCAAAGTGTTTGACGAATTGATGACCAACATCAAGACGGAGATTTGCCACAACATTTTCCGCAGCGCCTCCAGCATGTTGGCCTTTGAAAGATTCCGCCAGGCCATATCGCCAACCACGACCCATCAGGCGCCGCCCAGCGGCTTCGGCGGCGCTGCGCCCGCGCCTGCGACGGCCCCAGCCGATGGCAAGAAAGCCAGCGACATGGTCAAGGAAGCCACCGACGCGATGGCGATCGCCAAAGCCAAACCGGTTCGTACCGGTCCCAAGGTCGGGCGGAACGATCCTTGTCCGTGCGGCAGCGGCAAGAAATACAAGCATTGCTGCGGGAAAAATGGATGATCAACTGATTCGCAGCCAGACTGTTTTCAGATAAGCCGGTTCGGCGCGATCTACGGGGAAATCGGGAGGCTGCGGGACATAATGCTGTTGCAACACGCTACGATTGGCCCGCCGGACCGAATCTGTGACGGCTTTAAGGAAATCCTCCGGCGCGAATTGGGCCGCATTGGTCGAGGCCAACAGAGTGCCGCCTGGTTTGAGCAGCGGCAGCGCGGCATCGACCAGCGCGCCATAATTTTTCTCCGCTTGAAACACGCCGCTTTCCCGCGAGCGCGAAAAGGTTGGCGGGTCAAGAATAATGACATCAAAACAGCGCTTCTTCTTGACAAGTCGGCGAAACCAGGCCAAGGCATCGCCGAAAATGAATTCGTGCGCGGAAGAGTCGAGGCCATTGAGATCAAAATTGCGGCGGCCCCATTCCAAATAGCTTTTCGATAAATCGAGGCTGGTGACGCGCCCGCCGCCCGTGGCCGCGCAGACGGAGAAGCCGCATGTGTAGGCGAAGGCGTTGAGCACTTCAGGCGCGGGTGGAAGTTCAAATCCGGGCGAGATGTAATGTTCTTTGAGACAGCGACGATTTTCCCGTTGGTCCAGAAAAAGCCCGGTCGAAGAACCTTCATCCATTCGGAGAGAGAAGCGCAATCCATTCTCGCGAATGACAATTTCGTTCGGAGCAGGCTCGCCCGATAGCAGTTGCGGCGCAGTGCGACCTTTCCGCCGCAGAATCTGGTGATAAACACCGCGGGACTTGATTTGGTCAATATATCGGCGTTGCGAGTCGGTCAACGCACCTGTGGTTTGCGCCATGAGATATTCGCCCAAACGGTCCAGATACAGTCCCGGCCAGCCATCGGCCGCTCCGTGAATGATTCGATAGGCATCGCTGAGTGCGGGATCGATGATCGCCGCGCGCAAAACAAGCCTGGTATCTGACGTAAAATCCGGCGGGACCGAGAAGAAGAGCGGCTGGTTGGTAGCCGGATGATCGAATCGCAATTCGGCCGCGTGCAGGCAAAGGCGCCCGGCCGGAGCGCCGCCATAAAGCGTATCGCCCAGAATCGGAAAACCGTGTTCGGCCGCATGAACGCGGATCTGATGCGTTTTTCCTGTCAACGGAATGGCCTCGATGACGTCGCCTGCAACCGAAAAGATCGTTTCCGCCGGCGCCGCGTCAGGACGAATTGGGCGGCTGATATATTTTGCGCCTGACCGCACCAGCACCGAGCGCGCATGCAATTCGCGAAAGGCCGGCTTGCGATCCGTCAGCAAGATGTATTTCTTATGCACTTGCCGCTGATCGAATTGCTGGGTCAGCGAGCGATTGGCCAGAGCGGTCTTTCCAAATACCATCAACCCCGACGTTTCCTTGTCCAGGCGATGAATAATGGCCAAAGCACTCCAGCGCGGAAGACGGTTCTTAAGCCATTCGTAGAGACCTTCGCCGGCAAAAGGCGCAGGCGAATGGGTATTCCAGCCCGCCGGTTTGTTCACCACGAGCAAGTGCTCATCTTCAAAAACGATCAATTCCATCCGAGGCGCATGTTCAAACCTTGGTCCAAGAGTAGCCAGCCGGGAAGGATTTTCAATGCCAAGTGAAGCGGACGCGTTTGTGATCTGTGGAAAATTGTGTTACACACAGGACATGAGTTCCACGCTGACAGTCAGAGTTCCACTGCAAGAAAAGGAGGTCTGGCAAAGGGTGGCCAAGGGTGTGGGCGAAGATCTCAGCGAGTTTGCCCGCAAAGCCGTGCGACAGAGAGCGCAGGCAGTACAGAACAGACGGGGATCGCCTTGGGATGATTTGTTAGGCAGCGTGAGTACGCATGCTCCGCCCGCCACCAATTACAACGTCCGCAAAGCGATGCGTTCCAAACGGCCTTGACCAATTAGAACCTCACCGGATTCTATTCGCCGGCCACATCAGCCCAGGGAACGGCGCGCTGGCGGTAGGAGAACGTCATGTCGTTGCGGTTGAAGCGGCGGTAGTTGGCCACGTGTCCTTCTGCAAAGAAAACGTTCAACCATCCGTTATGAACGCGCGGTGGCAAATCGATCGCATCAAAGAGCGTGTCCTGCGAATAGTTGTCAGGATCGGCGTCGGTGATTTCAAATGGATAATTGCAATCGCCAGAGAGAATGTATTGGGAGGGGAACGCGATTTTTTTGAAGGCCACGCTGGCTAGTTGCTCGCCCGCCGCGATGTAGGCCGCGCGCGAACCCATGAAATAATTGTAGGGCGACTTTTCGAAAAACTGACACATGGCCGGGCAGCAAAGAATGTTGGTGTTGTTGTAATAGACAACCAGTGGCTGTGACCACGGCGGCGGAGTGGTTGAACCCCAAGTCACGACGCCATGCGCCATGGGCAGCAAGGAATTATTGTCATCACCGTACATCTGCATGGCCATTCCAAGTTGTTTGAGATTACTAACGCACTTGATGCGAACGGAGTCCTCTTTGGCCCGGCCCAAGGTGGGCAAAAGCATTCCCGCGAGAATGGCGATGATCGCAATGACCACCAACAACTCGATGAGAGTGAATCCGGCGGCCTCACGCGCGCGGTGTGGAAAAGTTTCTGTCACGTCCAAGTCCTGATGTCATGGACTCGCCGTCTCCGAAGAAAATTCAAAAAAAGAATTTGTTCAGTGCGTGCCAAGAGCCAGCGCCGCGAAAACGGCCCCTGCGACTAAAATGCGATACCAGCCGAAAGCGTTGAAGGTATGGGTCTGCACGTAACGAAGAAGCCATTTGACGGCGATGAACGACACGATGGCCGCAATCACAGTTGCCAGGATGACCATCTGCCAATTTTCATGAACTCCAGCGACTGGATGATGAAATGCTTTGAAAATTTTGTAGCCGCCGGCCGCAAGCATGGTCGGGATGCTCACTAAAAAAGAAAATTCCGTCGCCAGTGGACGGCCCAAGCCGAGCAACAAGGAAAATATAATTGTCGTCCCGGAACGCGATGCGCCCGGAAACCCGGCAGCGATGAGCTGACCGACGCCAACGGCCACAGCCACGGTCCAGGTCACGCTGCGCAAGTCGCCACGCTCCTTATCATCACCGCGACCGCTCGCAACCAGCCATCGTTCGACAATAAGAAAGAGGACGCCGCCCACCAGCAGCGCGATGGCCACTGGCAAAAGCTCTTCGGGCAATTTGAATCCTTTTTTCTCCATGACAAAACCTCCGACGCCAGTGATGAAGAACGCGAGAACGATTTTCAGGAAGTAATCCCGCACGGCCTTGTCCTGCCAGTTGAAAATGAATTGATGAAATCGCTGGTGAAAAAGCGGGATGACGGCCAGCACCGCGCCGGTTTGGATGACGATATTGAACAAATCGTCCACCCACCCAGGCTTTTGGGCGGCAAATAATATCCGTTCCGTGATGAGAAGATGGCCGGTGGAAGACACGGGGAGGAACTCGGTAATGCCCTCGACGACGCCGAGGATGGCGGCCGTTATCGTATCGGTCATGGAATTTTCAAGTCAGCCGACGGGCGTTCACTTCTTCTTGTTGAAGATGTCCAGGACCGATTTGCTTTCCATTTCGCGCTGCTGAACTTTGAGCTGGCCGAGAATGGCTTGGAACCCGACATAGACTTTATGCCAATGGTTTTCCAAGCCGCGCAGATTGCCTTCGTTGCTGTCGGCCAGATAGCGGAGGGATGGGGCGGAACTGATCAACGTGTGCACTTCCTCGCGCGAGGGCGAAGTGCACTCCACGGACGACGTGATGATTTCCAATTCCTGAACGATGATGGACTTGACCTCCAGGAATTGGTTGTTGTCTTCATCGGTAAATTTTTTGCTCCGGGCAACATTGATGAAGTAATTGAATTGCTTCCAGCATTCCAAATAATTTTCCAGTTGCACGACGAGTTGGTCCAATTTTTTGTTGCGCATAATTCAACAAGTTACGAGGGTGAAATCCAGCGAGGGGCTGTGGGGTACAAAAATATGATGGCTCCGCCGCGCATCTCCCGGGCCGTGATCTTATAGGTGGCGTACTGCACGATCATTTCGGAAAAGGACACGTTGGCTCTGCGCGCTCCTTGAAAAGCAGCCACAATCGTCTCGCCTATTTCCTGCACCAATGCCTCGGGCACTGATTGCGGGACGGTCGAACTGACGACGCGGCCCTGGGCATCGACGGTGAATGTGCCCGTCGGCAGGCGTTGCGGTTCACGCGGAGCTTTCTTCTTTACGAAACCCATTTGGCGAAAATATGTTTCATGGTTGGCTCAATTTTTTCATTGGGCAGAGTCCGTCGAAAGCCCACGCACAACAACCCTTTTTTTTCGTCAGCCGACAAGGCCCAATGACGCTGCCAGCCGGTCCCGTTCACCTGGGCCAGCGGTCCAGAGCCGAGCTTCTGGCCCAGCTGCCAAAGTTGCTTCTGTGTGGCCCGCGCCCAAGCGGCGACTTCTTGCGCGTTTTCCAACCCCCAGGATTCGCAAGCGGCTTTTTCATCCACCGGAACAGTCAAGAGGAACTCAACGCCCTCAAAGCGTGTCAATGGCGCCAGGGCCGCATTAGCCGGGGCCGTGTGAAGAGGCTGCGCGGCACCCGGCCCCTCCACCTGCGCTCCGGTTTGCTGGCCGCGCCATTCGTCCGCCGCCTGCGCCGAATCCAACAGCAAACCTTGATAGGAATTATGGATGGTGCGCGGACGATCCGGTTCGGCTGGCAGGATTTCAAAATTGCCGGCTTTCCAGGAAAGAATTTCCTTGAAGGCCTCTTCCCCGGTGAAATTGGCCGCAGCGGCGTCGATGATGTCGCCGCCTTGGATCCAAATTTTTCCCGAAACGCCTCCCTGGCTGATGTGCAAGACGGCGGAGCTTTGGGAGAGGCACTCCAGTTGAATCAAATCGACCAGGCTTTTGCTCTGCATACCGCGAAAGCCGCCTTCGGCCTGGACATCCCGGTCCAGCAGAGACTCAATGCAATCCTTGAACAATTTAAATTCCTCTTCGCTGCTGGGCTTTTGCCAAAACATGTCCACCCCCTGGGCATACGCGCGGGAGCGGTATTCCTCGTCCAGGACGCCGGTCAAAACAATGATGCGCAGATACGGATACTTGCGGCGGACGATGGACAGCACTTGCAACCCGTCCATTTTGGGCATGCGAAGGTCGGTGATAAGCAACGTAAATGGCTCAGATTCTAACAACGCAATGGCGCGTGCGCCTGAATTTGAGACACGAACCTCCGGCTGACTGGGCAGATGCTGAAGCAGTTCCTGGTAGAGTTCCAGCAACTGCTCATCGTCGTCCAGCAGCAGGATTTTATGTTGCTTGGCCATAGTTTGCGAAATCTTAGAGCCACGAGTGCTCCGACGCAAGTGCGCTTCCGCAATATCCGTGCCTTTCTAGGGGCGAATTTCGCCTATTTTGACTCAATGAACCTGCGTAGCCGCGGCCACCCTCGAAGGCACCGGACTGCGCTGAGTGTAAAGCAGAATGCCTTTAAGCAAATCCATCGCGCGGTCCAGCTGCCGGTCGCGCACAGCCGCCACCTGCTCACGCTCCTTGGGATCGAGGACTTCCATAGCCCCCGGCATGTGCCTATAAGTCAAATATTGTTCGTCATCATCCGACATGGGAACAAAAATGTCCGGTGTAATCCCGTGCTGATGGATGACCTTATGACTTGGAGTGTAATACTTCGCCGTAGTCAAACGCAGGGCGGAGCCATCCGAGAGCGGCAGGATGCTTTGAACGGAACCTTTGCCAAAGGTTTGTTCGCCGACGACGATCGCGTGCGTGATGGTGGCCTGGTAATCTTGCAAACAACCGGCGACAATTTCCGAGGCGCTGGCGCTGTTGCCGTTAACGAGCACGACCATGGGCAATTCTATCGGCTTGCCCGGGAAATTGGCGCGATATTCGGAACGAGGCATCGGTCCCCGGCCTTCGGTGGAGACGACCAGCGAACCGCGCGGCAGAAATTTTTCGCAGACCTGTCCGGCCTGTTCCAGCAATCCACCGGGGTTATCGCGCAAATCCAGAATCAGCGCTTTCATTCCCTCCTGCATGAGCGCCTTGAGAGCCTTGTCCAAATCATCAGACGTTTTTTCGCCGAACTGCGTCAACCGGATATAGCCGATGCCATTCGGCCCTAGGGGAAACTGTTCCTTGTCGTTGATGTCCTTGACGGTATCAATTTTAATGATCGCCCGTTGCAAGTCATATTCCTTGACCTGGCCGGTTGAAGGGCGGCGAACGGTCAGATGGACGCTGGTGCCTGGCTCTCCTCGCAATTCTTTGACTGCGTCGTCGAAATCGTAACGTGAAGCAGCTTTGCCGTCGATTTTTAGAATCTGGTCCAAAGGCAAAATACCGGCCTTGGATCCCGGGCTGTCTTCCATAGGTGTAACGACCGTGAGCATTTTCTCCTTCACGATCGCGTCGCCCTTAATTTGATCCCGTCCGTCCTCCTTCATTTGCACGATAATGCCGACGCCGCCGAACTCGCCCTCGGTTTCCTTTTTCAGTTCCTCGAATTTTGTGGGATCCATGTATTCACTGTGCGGGTCCAGGCTGTTAAGCATCCCTTTGAGCGCGCCATGGATCAGGTCCTGATAAGTCAATTTGTCGCCATCAACATACTCCTGTCGCACCTTTTCCAGGACATCGGCCAGCAGCTTGTAATTGTCGTACGGATCGTCCTTTTGGGAGGCTTGGGCGGTATAGAAATAAATCTGGGCTCCAAGGAGCAAATTAAGCCCCAATGCGGATACTAAAAACCCATTGAAGATGCGGCGGTTCATAATTCTCTCAAATTGCCTACACCATAAATCGGCTACGTTTGATTAGCAAGCAGGGGCTCCATAGCAATTCTTGCGCCTAACTTACTTTATTGCTCTCTCTTTAGGCGCTAAATTCCGTCCGCAACAGCATTTCCACATAGGGCACATCGGCTGGGACAGTGATTTTGGGGTTTGGTCCGGGCACGTGTACCAATTTGACCATCTGGCCGATTATTTCGCAGGCGGCTGTGTCATCCGTCACTTGCAGACCCTTTTCACGAACTGCTTTCAAAGCGCGCCGGATGATATCGACGCGAAACGTTTGGGGCGTTTGCACGGCCCATAAGCGCGACCGATCCAAGTGTTCGGAGATATGAACGCCGTCCGCGGAGGACTTGATCGTATCCGAAACGGGTTGGGCGGCGACGGCAGCGCCGTGTTGCATGGCGGCCTCGATGGTTGCCTCGATTAAAGCCAGGCTGGTGCAGGGACGGGCGGCGTCCTGGATGGCCACAATCTCCGCAGCTTTGGATAGCGCTTCCAAGCCGTTCCAGACAGAGTCCTGTCGTTGTGGACCGCCGCCGACAAGACGGTACGGTTTGGTGAAACGATATTTCGCCGCAAGTTCAGAAAAAATGCTTTGCATGCCGTCGCGCACGACAAAAACGATTTCGTCGATGAATGGAGCGTTATCGAATCGTTGCCAGGAGTGCGCGACCAATGGACGATGGTTCAACTGCAAGAGCAACTTGTCCGAATCCGGCCCCATGCGCGTGCTCCTTCCCGCAGCGACGATGATGGCGGAGGTCACAACTGTGAAGGTTGGGCGCGCCGCGACAGTTGTTTGGCCAGCCGAATAGCGGCGCGCATGCTCGAAGGATTGGCGTGGCCCTTGCCCGCGATGTCGTAGGCGGTGCCGTGATCAGGCGAAGTGCGGATAAAGGGCAAACCAAGCGTCCAATTGACACCATTATCGAAGGCGACCATTTTCAGTGGCCCCAGGCCCTGGTCATGGTACATCGCCACGACGGCGTCATAATCGCCCCGGTAAGCGTAATAAAAAAGCGTATCGGCTGAGAGCGGCCCGATGACATCCAAGCCCCTGCGCTGCATCGCCTCGACCACCGGCCTGATGACGTCAATTTCTTCCCGGCCAAATTCCCCGCCTTCGCCCGCATGTGGATTGAGCCCGCAAACGGCTATGCGACAGCGGTTCAAGCCGAGGTCCTGGCATGCCTTAGTGGCCAGCTCGATGGCAAGCTCTATACGTTCTGCACGCAAATGCTCCGCTACGAGCCTTAGCGGAAGATGGGTCGTGACCAGCGCGACACGCAGCCACCGTCCGCGGTCGTCGTCGCCCAGCAACATCATGATGGTGCGATCGGTCCCAGCCAATTCAGAAAGAAACTCCGTTTGGCCGATGAAGGGCTGTCCGCTGTGCACGACGGCTTCTTTGTTCAGCGGCGCGGTCACCAAGGCGTCGGTTTCATGGCTCAAGCAGCGTTGCGCGCCGTCGGTCAACCAGGCGACGGCCGCGCGGGCGGCGGCGGGAGAACCCGGTTCCAGCCCTGGCGCCAGCGGTTCGTGGAGCGGGTTGTGCAAAAAAAAACGGCCCTCGGCCCCGAATTCCGAAAACGGTTGCAACGGCAATTGCAACCCAAGCTGTTCGTAGAGGGCGGCAGTGTGGTCGCTGTCCCCGATTAATAAATAGCGGGTGTCATCCTGGTCAGCTTCGGCCGAGAGCGCTTTGAGCGTCACTTCAGGGCCGATGCCCGTGACGTCTCCCAGCGAAATGGCGATCCAGCCAGTCATCAATAAAATCTAACGGACGTTTTGCGCTTGAGCCGTTCGATCCAAATCTCGTACAAACGCACGTTCTCTTTGCTCAGGAGCGTTTTGGTGACGTCATCGCGGACTTCCATCAAAGTCTTGACATGGGCCGGTTTGACATCTTCAACCATCAGCAAATAACAAGCGTCAGGCTCTTCGATAAGGCCGCTATGTTCTCCTGGTTTGAGGGAAAAGGCCACTTTGGATATGGAGGCCTTGAAGTAAGTGCCGTTGACCCATCCATAATCACCGCCCCGAGCGCGCTGGGAACCCGTGGAATAAATGGACGCCAGCTCGGCAAAGGGCACGCCAACGTCAAGTTTGGTAAGAATCTCCTCCCCCAGCTTTTTCGCGGATACGCCGTCGGGACTATTGGTAAGAACAATCATCCGCAATTGGACCTGGTCTTCAACTTTGAATTCGTCCTTATGGGAATCGTAGTATTGCTCGACCTTGAGCGGCGAGATCAGGATCTTGTGGGGGTCCGACGCATTTTCGCGTTTCAAAGCGTTGATGATGAATATTTCCCGTTGAATGTGCTGCCATGTTTCAAATGTAATATTCTGTTGGTGCAGAGACGCGATGAGGCGGGCGCGGTCGCCGTAGTATGTCGTCCTGATGATTTCGTCAACGTAGTCCCTGATTACGGCATCGAGCGCGTTGGTGTTGTAGGGACCCGTGGCGAACTCATGGAGAATCAGCTTGTCCTCAACCAAAGCCTCGACAATGCCGTCGGCGAGCCTTTTCAACTCCATTCGGAAACGCGGCGGGTCGTCGCCGTACATGGTTAGCAAAGTGGGACGCTGTCTTGTGACTTCGGCGTCGATCTCTCCCAACGTAATGACCGAGTCCCCCACTACTACCGCCACGCCCGTGACCACATCATCCTGACGCCCCAACGCGCCTGGGGCCACATCTGCGCGTGTGGTCAAAGCGTTGAACAACAACGTTACCGCCGCGAAAAAACAAAGCGAACTTCTCACTGGCGCGAAATGTTAAGCGACGCGCCACAGAAATCAAGGGGATTCAATGTCCTTCCCCAACGCCGAAATATTCAAAACCGATAGGCTGCGTCCCCGACTTTTCCAGTTTGAAGGCAAGTCGCTGAAAGTACACTCAAATTGTCGCCACAATTTGTTGGCCCGGCAATCCCAACCGTTTACGGATCAAGATGTAGCTTTTAGCAATCCTGCAAAAGAAGCCCGGTGATACCACAAGACTATAAGCGCCAGCACCGAAACTCCGATTGCCATCGGCAGGCCCTTGTTATCAAGTAGAGCATGATAAAGGAGGATGTTCACAATCACCGGGCCAAGCAGAGTCAATCCGAGCGGGACGAATCGGCCAATCAAAAGGAGCAAGCCGCCGATGACTTGAAAGAATCCAACGACTTGAATGTAGTGACTGACAAATAGCGCCCTAAAATAGTCTCCCGCCAGGCCACCTGGTGGCGGCGGCACGGGAAGAAACGAGTGAAGGATATTGGCTCCGGAAACCACGAACACTAGTCCCAACAATATACGAGCAATCGTCGCCAAAATTTTCATAACATACAAATCCTGTTTGGATATTTGCTTACCCGATCAAAAGACATGGCAGCAACTGGATTAACGGTAGCCACCGGCAGTTTGCAAAGTTTCACCTGTAATCCAACCCGAGTCCGCTGAAGCGAGAAACACCGCCACAGCGGCGATGTCTTGCGGCTGACCGATTCGGCCCAGAGGCGTTTGCGCCTCGGCTTGCTTTTGAAAGTCGCCTCCGATGATGCCGGCGGAGTGGACGCCTTCGGTCTCGATCATGCCCGGGTTGATGGCGTTGACGCGAATCTTGCGCGGCCCAAGCTCCTTGGCCAGCGATTTGGTCAGCGTATCCACCGCGCCTTTGGTGGCACTGTAAATCGAGCCGCCCGCAGGCGCGGAAGTGCTGACAATCGAGCTGATGTTAATGACGCTTCCACCGCCGGAACCAAAATATTTGACAGCTTGCTGCGTGGCCAGGACTGGCCCGAGGACATTTACGTTGAATAGTTTGTGGAAATGTTCTTCGGTGATATTTTCCAACGGAAGAAATTCATAAACACCGGCGTTGTTCACAAGAATGTCCAGATGGCCGAAGGCCTTCTTCGCCTTGGCAAAAAGACGCTCGATGTCCGTCTTCTTCGCAACATCGGCCTGCACCGCAATGGCCTTGCCGCCTTGCGCGCCGATTTCTTTGACGACCTTGTCCGCGCCGCTCCTGCTGGAGCCGTAATTGACGACTACGGACGCGCCTTCGGCGGCCAGATGTTTTGCGATGGATGCGCCTATTCCTTTCGACGCACCCGTGACGACGGCGACTTTACCAGCCAGTTTCTTTGTATTTGTGCTCATATTTTAGTGGTTCTTTCTTTATTGTAACACTTACGATTACATATCGGGCAAAATAATAGAATGTCAAACGCCTTTTTTCTGACCGCATGCGCCGGAGGCCTTGACGGCATCGATCACGTCAGCCAAAGTCGTTTTTTCAAGGTCACGTTCCAGGGCGTTCTGTGCCGAGGCAAAGACCTTTTCCAACGTCTGGCGGATGCCGTGGCCCACCGGGCAGTCGGCATCGGGTTTTCCCGAGGGAGTGGCGAACGTATCGGAATCTTCGACTGCCCTGTAAATTTCGGCCAGATTGATGCGCCCTGGCGAACGGCTTAAACGGGAACCGGCCCCCGCCCCTTTGCACGTGTCCACCAGTTTGGCTTGCTGCAACGTCAGCAGGAGGCGTCGGATGATAACTGGGTTGGTATTGACGCTCCCAGCCAGATCGGCTGACGTGACCCGGTCGCCCTCCTTGTAAGCGAGGACGGCCAGTACGTGAACGGCCATGGCGAATCGGCAACTGGTTCTCATAAAGCTAATGTCAAAGTAACATGTGAAGTTACATATTCAAGCCGGTTTCAAGTCAACGCTTAAATGGCCACTCCAAAAGAGTGCGATCAAAAGCGGGTGAGATTGCGTTTAAGCGCCAAAGTGCAAATGCCTGCAACGAATGCGCCCTTGGCCCTGGTTTTCCGGCGGTTATTTGCACCCAGTCCGAGATCAACCTTTGCGCCGAATGGAAGCGGAACTTCCGCCCTCGCCCATCAGATGGGAGAGGGTGGCCGCAAGGCCGGGTGAGGGTTTTAGGGAACGAGGTTTGAGCCCCTAAAAACCGCAAAATAATATTCATATAGTCCTACTGACTCCTACTGGCTACTACTGACTCCTACGATTGGCCTTCCCTCGTCTTGGCGCGCCGGAGGGCGGAGCGCCTCCACGCCGTGAAATATTGGGGCTCGCGGGAGCCAGCCAGAACAACACAGGAGATGCCCGCTTCGCGGGCTGCCCTCCCGGAAAAATGCCCTGCCGCGCCAGTCTCAGTTTGAATAAGCGATGGGCACACCTCACCGGCGGACTTTTGGAATGATCGCGGCCCACTATTGATTTGGCGGACGCGGCTTCATCACGGCCGCGTTTCACCGCTCAAAAATATGCCGGAACTACCCGGAATTACCGTGGAAATCAACAACTTGCGTGGCGAATCGTGTCCGGCCGCAAAATCACCACAAAAAGGGCCTTTGACAAATTCCAACCACTCGGCTGCCGCTTTCCCCATCCCAAGTTTTCAAAGAACAAGCGCCCGCCCGTGGCTGAGCGCCTCATACGCCTATAATACCACCATTAATTGGGAATGCAAATGATTTCTTTGGCTTGGGTCCTTCGACGTTTTTAGTGGAATACAGCGAGCCCTGGAATGACTTGCCCCGTCAGGGACGCCCGATACTAGCCCGGCGTTTCCAACGCCGGGAAATCAGGATTCGGATTCGACGTCCCGAAGGGACGGCTGAACCTCACTCCCAAAGTATCGCCTCAAGACACAATGGAGATAGGAGCTGATGTAGGACATGGAGAGGAATCACCCGTGCCGTCGGCACGGGTGCAAATCTCCGTTTTCCGGCATTAGAAACGCCGGGCTATTATCGCGCGGTCCCTCCGGGGCGGCACCACAGGAATTTCACCGAAAACAGCGAAGAACCGAGGCGTATAATGCGAACAGGTCCAGCGGGGCCGCGCCGAAACAGAATGCCGCGCCCGAAGGAGCGACCGCCGCGAGTCCCATTTCCCTCAATTACGCCTCCAATTCAGCCAATCATTTGAGCAGGCTCTTTACTGGAATACTCTGCGCCCTCGGCGCTCTCTGCGCGAACTTTAGATCGGATTTTTCAACCCCATCGGGATTAAAACAAGAAAAGCCTCCCGCAGAGGAATAGAGGGCGCAGAGGGACTACTAGGCCCATTGCAGCCAATTATACATGCGTGGCAACGTTTCGCGAGACCAGACCTGCCGGGCACAACTCTATGCCATTAGGCAGTGTCCAAATTTGAAAATAGTTTGACACTATTAGCCTACTCTGTGGCATACTGTCTGCTAACAGGATCACAGTTTTACATTTTCATATCTCCACAGTTTCATACTTACTCCAACTTTTGCCACTATGAGTCAAGCATCAAATGTAGGGCTTTCCCGCACAAATAAAATGTTATGGTGAATGAAAAAAAGATTTGCATATCTCTCAGAACCGGCTACTTTCAGGTATGATTTTAGTCGAATTAGATCGACAGACAGTTGAACGGTTAATCGAAGAAAAGAAAGACCGCATAGTTCAGCTTGACGGCGAAATGACCAGTTTAGTGTCTGAAGTTAAGCGCCTTGAGGGGGCGTTGGAAGGCGATACTAAAGACCTGAAAGCTGGCCGTCCATCGCTTATCCTGCCTCCAAAAACGCACAGTGGGAGAATAAAACGAGGGGAATCCGAGCGGCTAATTGTTGAGTTTTTGTCCAACAATCGAGCGGGAGCAGTCGGGCTTGGAGATTTGTCAAAGGCAACTGGCGTTAAGTACAACACCGCTGCTCGTATCATTCGGATTCTTGCTGATACCAAAAAAATTGACTCCGTTAACGGAAAGTGGATTTGGGCAAACAAGGGATGAATTAAGCAGATATGATGATTTTGGCACTGAAAGAGGATGCCAAACAAAACCCTGAGATTTAGTATGAAAAGGTATATTTAAGCGCAAGACGGTGGCAGGATGGTGCCCGCCGCGACCAGCGCAACGACAGCCAGAGCAAAAGTCTGGTGACGCTAAAACATGATGCAAAAAAGCACCGAGGCGCGTGACGAACCTCCTAGTCAGAGAATCACGCGCCTCGCAGGCCACCATCGTAATGGGACCGTAGTTTAATCGGCAAAACAGCCTGAGTTCACACCAGCGTTATGCAGGTCCGAACCCTGCCGGTTCCACCAATTACTGTTACACGATTACCATATCGGCAGATTTAATCAAGGATTTTCTTACGAATTCCGATTTGCTTAAACCTGATTTGGTGATTGTGGACTCGATTTGCTTCGATTCGGATATGGTAAATCGGGCCTAATATGCCAGACAAACGACTATGGAAAATTTACCTAACGAAAGAGAAATACTTAAAGGAATGCAAAGAGCAGGCGACCGGCTTGTTCAGTTGGGATATGCGGAAAGTTACATTGTAAACGACGCCACAGGGCGAGGAAACATAATTTGGACGCCAGCAGGAAGTGCGCTCAAGCGGGAACTTCAAAAGATTTTTGATTCGCTTGCAAAGGGCAAAGGCCAAGCCGGACAAATTGAGTTTATGCACTTCTTGAATCTGCTCATTGACATGCAACCATAGCCTCAAACTGGCAATCTTTTCGCGGACATTAAACGTGGTTTTCTCCGATTCAACGGAACACGTATCCGGCAAGTTTTTCATGCCGCGTTTTTACCGCGGTAAACGAAATTAACATTCGGATTTCATTCGCAAGTCGTTGATGCTTAAACAGGCAATTTCAGGCGGCGAAAAGCCTCGCCGCCTGAAATGGAAGATTTTCGCTAATTTTTCTGGACGCCAGCCAACCGAAACGAAGATTTCTGGTTTCAAGTTAGATGACATGGGTATTGGCGGGTGAGCCAAATGGGGCTACCCCGAGGTTATATGAAAAACAAACCCAACACCAATACCCACACATCAACTACAACACAAATGGCCGCCAAGGCCAAGAGCATCAAGCTGGGCATCGACGTTCATGCTGACAGCTATCGGGTTGGTCCGCCAGATGGATCATGCCACTCCACAGCCAGCTCAAAAGTTTTCTCCGGGCGGTTTCCTGCTGGGCAAAAGGTCAAAGCAGGCCAGTGCCGATTAAATTTGCATTTCCTTGGACACAAGCCGTTTTCCCAAACACCATTAAGCACTTTTGGCTCTCCGCTGTTTTCAGTGGAATGCAAAGTGGCGTTTTAGTTGGTCGTCGCTAGGCCCTCCCAATCCCAACGGGATTGAAAGCATTCAGCCCAAGGTTGCGAGGAACGAGCTACCTTGGGTCACCCGACGACGAATCCAACAACCCTGAAAGGGTTGCATCTCGACGATAAGCACATGCGATTCAACCCTATCAGGGTTGTGAAACTGAAATGCGTTGACCCAGGGCAGGCCCTCTGGGAATCGGGCCAGCCCTGGGCTGAATGTTCCAATCCTTTCAGGATTGAAAAACAGTCTTCGCGGCGCATGCCCGCACAAGCGGGTTTTATTCCATCGAAAACAGCGAGCAACTGCACTTTTTCTTTCGAATAGTCGATTCGAACTTGCCATAAAACCGCTTTAATGGAAATAGGGGAGCATGAAAACAACGGTGGAAATTCCGAATCCATTGTTTCGTCGTGTCAAAGCCCACGCCGCGATGGAGGGACTCAAGTTTAAGGATGTCATTGCATCCGCGTTAAGCGCTTATTTAATCCAGCCGCGTCCGGCGGCGAAGAACGGGAGCAGGCCATGTCCATTTCCATTGTTGCGGGGAAAAATGGGGCCGCTGATGAAGGAAATGAGCAATAAGACGATTGCCGCATTGGAAGAGAAGGAGGACCTTGAGCGCCACCGCCGATCCGGTGCGGCAACTTTCTCAGGTGTCCATGGCAGGCGAAGTTGAACGCCCAGGTATATTGTTCAGCACTTTTCTTTCAAAAAGCGTTGCCAAAAGAAAAGTTTCGCTTACACTCCCTTCCGATGGCCGGAGTTTAGGGGCTGGACGTGAGAAATTGGCCATTTCATTCCTCCACGTTTGGCTCAATGCAACGACAGTCGAAAGGCTGCCGTAATGCAGTGTAATGAGCGTTTCCCATTGCTTTTTTGCGCAATCTCAGTTGCAGGTGGTATGGATTTGGAGCAAGGCCACTCTGGCCGGCCGTTGCATCATTTTCGTGCTGCTCATCGCCTCCATTTTCGCCTGGTACATGATGATCTCCAAGGCCCTGCAAATGCGCCGCGCCAAAAGGCTCAATCTTTTCTTTGACGCCGAATACCGCGGACAAAAGCAAGTCCTGGGTATTTTCGATCGCCATCTGGAGGTCAACGGTTGCCCGATGTTTGCGGTTTATCAGGAAGGTTGCACGGAGCTCGATACTCGTCTTAAGGGCGAAGCGACCGCAACAACCGACCCGGCCCAAGTCCGCAAACGATACATCTCGCTCAAAAGCATGGAACACATCAAGCGGACCTTGGAAGGCGCCGTTGCGCGCGAATCTCTGAAGTTGGAAGCGGGCTTGATTCTTCTGGCCATCGCTGTGAGTGGCGCGCCGTTTTTGGGATTGCTGGGCACCGTTTGGGGCGTGATGGATACCTTTGCGGAAGTCGGCCAGGCTGGCAAGGCGGACTTGCCAACCATGGCGCCCGGTGTTTCCGCCGCGCTTGTGACCACCGTGGCCGGGCTGCTGGTGGCGATTCCATCCATGTTTGCCTACAACTGGTTGGTGCATACGTTGCGCGTCCGAACCGTCGAGTTGGACAATTTCGCGCAAGACCTCGTCTCGAAAATGGAGACAGAGTATTTGAAGGACGAATGAAGCGCTTTTCGCAACGCAACTCGCTGGTGACGTTGAACGAGATCAACATCACCCCGCTGCTCGATTTGGCGTTTGTGCTGCTGATTATATTTGTCATCACGCGCCCGATGTTGGAACAGCAATTACCGCTGCAATTGCCCTCGAACATGGGCCGGCCGGATAATCCTGATATTAACCCTCGTGATGTTCGACGGGTCGAAGTGACGCCGCGGGGCGATTACTGGCTTCGCGGTCAGCATCTTTCCCTGCCCCAGCTTGAGAGCGAACTGGCGCTGGCACATCGGCAAGACCCCAAGCTGATAGTTTATATAGCAGCCGATAAGAGCACGCCGTGGGGTTTTGGCATGGCAGTCGTCGATGCCTGTTTGCGCAATCACATCACCCAATTTTCCGTGCGAACCGAGCCGGCCCAACACCGATGACCCGCCTGCAAAAGAAATGCATGGTTTTCTCGTTGGGCCTGCACGGCCTGCTGGCGGTCATTTTGGTGGCCAGCGCCGGGTTCGGTACCGAGCCACCGCCGCAGGACTTGCAAGTCTTGACGATGATCCCGGCGAACATCGTGGACAGAGCGGGGTCGGGCGGGGGAACGCCAGTGGTGAATTTGATCCAGCCCCAAACTGTTCGACCTGCACCGCAGCCAGCACCGCAACCCCAGCCAGTGCAGCCCGAAAAGGTTGAGAAGGTTGAGCATGTCCAACCTCCAACGCCGCCCCAGCGGAAAGAAATCACCCACCCACCGCCGGAGCCGGACGAACCGAAAGACTTGACGATGGACTCAAAGTTGAAGGCACCCAAGCCTTCGCCGAAGCACGAAATCCGCGTGTCTTACACTCCGATCAATGCGAAGACGAGCAATCGAAAGAAGCTCTTGAAGGATACGGCGGCTGCGACTGAAACTTATGCTTCCGCACGTGCGGAGGCGCGGCGTTTGAAGGAAATTGAAAGTTCATTGGCGGAATTGGCTTCCGGAGTCCGGAATAGCGGAAGTCCGAACACGATCGTGGACCTCCAGGGAATCGGGGGCGGAGCGGCCTTTGCTGGATACCGCAACGTGGTATTCACCTATTATTATCGCGCTTGGGTCACGCCTGACGGTTCTTCCAGCCGGCTGGCGTCGGCGGACGCCAAAGTGACGATTGCGCGGGACGGTTCCGTTGTCTCCGCCGAATTGGTCCGATCATCGGACGACCGAGCTTTGGACAAATCAGTAGAACGGGCTTTGCGCGCAGTGACAAAACTGCCACCTTTCCCCCCTGAGGCGCAGGACGAACAGCGTACTTTCGTAATTCGATTTAGCTTGGATGCAAAGGAATTGGCCGGATGAAAATGAAGTATATACCATTGTTAGCAACAGTTTTGGTTGGCGCGTGCTACGTGTCGATAGCGCAAGATAACGTTATTGAGATTCGCAAACCCACGACTCACATTGTGCCCATCTCCATCGCAGGTTTCGAAGGAGAGGCCCAGTCAGTTCTGGCATTCGATCTTTCCGCGCTCGGAATGGAAATCACGGCCCCAGACAAAGCCGAGTATCTTGTTAGCGGAACGCAGAATGGCCGGATCGAAGGAAGACTATCTGCCGCAGGGGCCGCTCAACCGTTATGGGCCAGGGCTTACGCGGGCGGCGCCATTCGCGCGCAGGCCCATGCCTTCGCCAACGACATCGTCAAGGAGATTCGAGGCACCGTGCCAATCTTTGAGACCCGGATCGCCTTTCGCGTGCAAGAGGGCAGTTCGACGGAAATTGCCGTATCAGAGTTCGATGGCTACAATGCCACAGTGGTGACGCACGACAGCACTTTGGTCGAAGGGCCTTCCTGGATACCCGGTGGACGCGGACTGCTTTACACGTCCTGGAAAAACGGCGGGGAACAAATCCTGGAGCATAATCTTGCCTCAGGCCAGCGGCGCGCATTTGCCGATTTTCCCGGAGCAAACCTCAGCCCAGCAGTCTCGCCTGATGGCCAAAGAGTGGCGATGATTCTGAGCCGAAGCGGCAGCCCCAACCTGTGGGTATCCAAAATGAATGGCAGCGACCTTGAACATTTAACCCACACGCGCGACGAAGATTCATGCCCGACCTGGTCGCCCGACAGCCAGGAAATCTGTTTTGTTTGCCGCAGCGGACGCGCTGAGTTGCAAAAGGTCAGCGCCAATGGCGGACCGGCCCGCGCCTTGCGCGTAGTGGGAGTGTATGGGAATTTGACCTCTCCCGATTGGTCCCCCGACGGAAAATGGATTGCATTCACGAGCGGCAGCGGCCATTTCAGCATCTGCGTGGCGCCTGCCGAGGGCGGCGACGCGCAACAATTGGTTGCTGGCGAAGACCCGTGCTGGGCGCCCAATTCCCGCACGATTGTTTTCTGCCGGCAAGCTGGCAATAAACGAATCCTGTCTTTGCTTGACGTGCCAACGAAACACGTCAAGGATATCAGGCAAATTTCGGGAAGCTGTTCAGAGCCTTCATGGGCGAGGTGACTAATGACTTCCCATAACCGTTAAGAAAAATGAAAAACGCGCAAAATTTGATCGGAACCTTCCTACTGAGCATGGCTTTGGCAATGAGTCTGACCGGCTGCAAACATCGTCCGCCGATGACGACCACTATTCCGGATACGGCGACAAGGCCAGGCCCAGGGAATGGCGCGCCAACCACCGACAATGGAACCGCCACGACCACGCCCGCGCCCGTCACTGGAGAACCCATCCCGTTGAGCAATGGAGAATACACGTCTCTCTTCAACGGCTCGGCCAATGAAGATCGGACCAGGTTCGGGGCGGACACGGTTTATTTTGACTTCGACAGTGCCACAATTAAGCCCTCAGAGGAGCCGAAGCTCCAGGACATGGCGAACTATTTTAAGGACAATAAAAAATTCGAGGGCTTGGTTATCGAAGGCAATTGCGACCAACGCGGCACCGAGAAATACAATCTTTCCCTCGGTGAACGCCGTGCCCTGGCCGCGCGCGAATACCTGGCCAACCTGGGCGTCGATCCGAAACGGATTAAAACAGTCACGTACGGTTCCTCGCGCCCGGCCGATACGGGTCAGGGCGAGTCTGCCTGGAAAAAGAATCGTCGTGACGAATTTATCCTGGTAACGCCGAAATAGGAATTCCGTCAGGCGCGAAAGAATCGGATGGCCAGGACATTGGCGGCGGCCCCAAAGCCAAGCAGGACCGTTATCGGCAACAGCGCAGCCTGGATGCCAGCGCCGAAGCTGATTAATTGGTGAAGGCCGGCCAAGGCCCAGCCGGTGGGAAGACAAAGCGCGATGGTTTTGAAAATCGGCGGCGCCATCTCCAGTGGCCACCAACAGCCGCCGAGCGCGCCCATCAGCAGGCTGGCCAAGACGCAAACGGGGATCACTCGATCTTCCGAAGCCAGGCACGATCCCACCAGGACACCCAGCGCCCCGGCCACCCACGCCAGAACAACCAGCACCAAAATGACGCCGGGCAGGTTGGCGCCGAGGTTCACATGAAACGCGAATTTCCCAAGCAACAAGAAATAAACAATCTGCGCGCCGCCCAATAATGCGTTGCCGTAAATCTTTCCCAGAACGATCTCCAGACGCGAGGCCCCCGACATCGTTAATCGCTTGAGGATGCCACTGCGGCGCGAAGCAGCCATGGAGGTGCCCCCAAATATAAGGAGGTTCAGCATCAAATACATCACCAGGTTGCCGGGCAGGGAGAAATTGAAGCCGGACGGCACGGGTTTGCGCCCGGCGAAACGTGAATCCAAATGCACCGGGTCGGGTGCGTTCCTGATTTCGTTCAGGCTCTGTTCCGTCAGTTCGGCCATCGTGCCATCCATGCCAGCCGCCTCCAGAAGATGTCCGTTCAAGCCAATCAATGCGCGAGTCAAACGTAAATCCAGCATGGCGCCGTCCGCTTCGCCCGCGCCTTCGTGCCGAAGAAACAGAAGCCTGGTCTTTTGGCCGTTCAATGTTCGCTCGGTGAAATCAGCGGGAATGCGCAACTCGCGCGCGGCCTTGGCGGCATTGGTAGGATCGACCACCCACATGCCTTGGGCGTCCATCTCTGCCAGCAGGGCGCGGGAAAGGAAATTTGTGTCCTTGTTGTCAATCAGGACCGGCGCCTGATGGTTGGACGGATCACCCGGGCTTCGCGAGGCAAACCCTAGAAAGTAAACAAAGGCCGTCGGAATCAAAAACAACCAGACATAGGCCGTTTTACTCTTGAAAAAGAGCCGCAAGTCGTTGTGGCCGATGTCAAGAATTCGCCGCATCAACGCGCTCCCTTCTCGAACCGGCGCTTGAAGAGAAACGCCGCCAAAGCCAGGCACAGCGCGCCCAGCGCCGTCAATTTTGCTGCGGGGACAATCCACCCGCTTTCGGACCACCATAGATTTCGCGCCGCCGTGGCGAACCAATAAGTTGGCAGGAGTGGCGAAAGATGTTCGCGCATCGCCGCCGGCAACTCGTCCGGCGGGAACATGCAGCCTCCGGCCATGCTGAGAATCATGCTCAAAATGTTGTTCAGTGCGTTGGCGCGCCGTTCGTCGGGCATGATCGCGACGGTCACGGCCATCAAACCGGTGGCAAAACAAACGTACCCCAGCGTCAGCACACCCAGTTCCAGCGGTCGCGGCCAGCGGAAATGAAAGATCCACTGGCCTCCGACAAGGATGATGGCCGCACCGATCGAAACGATGACCGCCGTAAAAAGCGCTTTGCCCATGACGAAGGGAAGTAGGCTGTCGTGCATCGTGTGGTAACGCTCGAACGTGCGTTTCCACACTTCGCGGTGCAAATCCGTCATGCCCTGGTTGGCGAGCAAGAGCAGGAACATGCCCGCCATCCCTACCAGCAAAAACGCGAACAAGTTAAACTTCGGCGCCGGATTGGATTCTGCAACCGGTGTTGAGCTGGGGGATGTTGGGCTGGCGGTTGCGACAGGCTTCGCATCCTCCACCGAATTTGTATAAGTCACCAAGGGCGGGAACAGATATTTGCGCGCCGCGTGAAGTTTGTCCCCGGTCTGATCAATGAGCCGGGCGATTTCGTGGTAGTCGCTCTGGTCTTCAAGCGCCTTGCGCCAAGCAGGAAACTCAGCGTTGAAATTTCTCGAAATGGCGTTCAGGCCGGTGACGACGACTCCCAGCAATTCCTCCAACACGGCCGGGTGAATTTGTTCGGCCGGATTCTTGATTAATTCAAGCTGGACTTTCTGCCCTGTGAGATAATTGGAGGTGAATCGTGGAGGAATCACCAGCATTGCGCTGAGCTTGTCGTCTTTCAATTGCCGCTCCGCCTCGTCGCGCTCCAGAAAGACCGGCTCAAGATATTGGGCCGCTTTGCCCTGATTGGCCGCTCCGCGCAGGAAATCCGCCAGGGGCGATTTGTCTTCATCAACGACGGCGAATTTGATCCGGCCAAGGCTGTTGTCGTTGCCGCTCCCGCTGCCAAAGACCAATCCGATGACGGCCGTGATCATCATGGGCAACGCAAGGTTGAGCAGCCAGGGAATGGGATTCCGCCTGGCGCGGCGAAGGTCTTTGGCTAGGAGCGCGCGCAGCACATCACTCCCGCAGATGCCGCCCAGTCAATTGCAAAAACACGTCATTCAGGCTGGGCCGTTTCAGGGAGACGTTCTGCAATCGAATCGGCAGGGCCAGCAGCGTTTTCAAGCAGTCGGCCGGATCGGGCTGGCCCACCGCTGCCACGACCAATTGGTTTTCTGATTGTTGCAAGACACGGAAGCGCGCGGCGAAGCCATCCCATTGCGCGGGTGAACTCCCGGCGAAATCAGCGTCCACGGTGAAAACAAGGCCCTCCCCGAGGCGTTCTTGTAATTGACTCAATGTTCCTTCGGCCAGGACTTTGCCGTGATCGATGATCCCGATGCGTTGGCAAAGTGTCTCCGCTTCCTCCAGATAGTGAGTGGTGTAAAGAATGGCTGTGCCGGTGGCGCGCAGGCCGGTAATGAATTCCAAAATCTTGGCTCGCGCCTGCGGATCGATGCCGACGGTGGGTTCATCCAGCAGCAGGAGTTTAGGCCGATGGAGCAAGGCGCAGCCGAGGTTAATGCGCCGTTTCATGCCTCCGGAATAATTTTTGACAGCCTCATCGGCCCGATCCGTCAATGAGAGCGCTTCCAAGAGTTCCGAGGCGCGCTGCCGGGCTTCGCCCGTTTTGAGGCCGGCGATGCGTCCCCAGAATTCGAGGTTTTCCCGCCCTGTCAACTCTTCGTAGAGCGCGAGGTCCTGCGGCGTCACACCCATCAACCGCTTGGCTTCTGCGGGGTTGGCGGAAAATGACTTGCCTTGGACTAAAATCTCGCCTGCGTCCGGCCGCAGAAGGCCGCACACCATGGAGATGGTGGTGGTTTTGCCAGCGCCGTTGGGGCCAAGCAAACCGTAGATTTCGCCCTCCGATACGTGGAAGCTCACGCCATCGACGGCGCGGGTGGCGCCGAAGGCTTTCGAGAGCGCGCTCACTTTGAGCATGTTCACGCGGCCATCGTAATGGCTGGGCAACCGTGGGCAAGTGCTATGTGACAGAGCGAAACTCGTCTTTTCTTCGAGTTCTGGTCTTGGCCTGCATCGCCACGGCCTGGCGGATTTTCTGCGTATGCTAGAATCGCAACGCTCGCTCTACCAGAGTCAGGATGCATTGATTGACAGCAAGGGCGCCCGCCTCGACGGACTTAATCGCCCTTTATAAAGCGTTGGGCGGCAGCTTGGAAGAGGCGAACTTCACGCCGTCAGCCGCCCGGTAATAATTTTCACGGTGCGCTCCGTCGCGCCGAGATTTTTTTTGACGACCTCCAATGCGCGCGCGCCCACTTCGGAGCGCCGGCGATCATCGGTTAATAATTCGGCGATGGCCTGCTCCAATTCTGCGGCGTCTTGAACCTGGATGGCGGCTCGTTCCGACACAAAGGCGTTGGCGACCGCTTTGAAATTCTGCATGTTTGGGCCGAAGATCATCGCCTTGCCTAACGCGGCAGGTTCAATAGGGTTCTGTCCACCTTCAGCGGTCAAACTTTTGCCCACAAAGACCAGGGACGCATGTTCATAGAAGAATTTCAACTCTCCCGTGCTGTTGACCAGCAGGCACTGAAGTTCAGCTTGGGGAAATGACGTTTCAGCAGTGATGTCGCTGCGATAAACGAAGGGAATGCCCCGCGTGGCCAGCTCCTGGCCGGCTTCTTTGGCGCGCTCAAAATGGCGCGGCACCAAAATCAGAAACAATTCAGGAAATCGCCTACGCAACCTCGGCAGCATTTCGGCCAAAACACCTTCCTCTCCGGCATGAGTGCTGCCGGCGACAAGAAGTTTCGCATCAGGACGAACGCCGATTTGCCGCAGCAATGCCGGGACATCCAGGCCGGGACGTTTTTCAGGCTGGGCGGCATCGAATTTCATGTTCCCAACCGTATGCACCGCGTCAGAAGGGAATCCCAAGGAAATCAATCGCCCGGCATCACTCGATTGCTGGCAGCCGACGGCGCGAAATTTGTTGAAGATAGGCCGGAAAAGAAACGAGAAGCGTCCGTAGTTTTTGAATGAAGCCTCCGAGAGACGGGCGTTGACCAGGAACAGCGGAATGCCGCCATCGTTCGCCTGCCAAAGGAGATTGGGCCAAAGCTCGGCCTCGACCAGAATGATGGCCCGCGGTCGAATGGCATTGAGCGCGTGGCGCACGACACCCCAAAAATCAGCCGGATAATAAATGGCGTGGATATGCGGCGGCAACCTTCGCCGCAGTTCTCCCATGCCCGTCGAAGTGGTCGTGGAGACGAGGAATTGAAAAGCAGGCAGGTTTGGTTCCAGCGCGCGGAGCAATTGCAAACAGACGCCGACTTCGCCAACGCTGACGGCGTGCAACCAGATCACAGGGCGTTTGCCGAGCACGGTTTTGATGTCAGCGCCATAAAAGGCGAACCGCTGGCCGAAACCGGCGCGCCAGTTTCCGCGCCGCCACATCTTCAGAAAATACCAGGGCGCGCTCAGCCAGAAAAAAAAGAAGAATAAAATATTATATGCGACTCGCATCCATTATCGGAAAAATATCAACCACAGCAGTATTAGCAGAGGAAGCATGATCGGCACAGCCCATTTAAACAAATATGCCAGAAAAGCCGGTGACGGAAGTTTTTGATGGTCGGCGATGGATTTGACCATCAGATTGGGGCCGTTGCCGATGTAAGTCACGGCGCCGAATATTACCGTGCCGACGCTCAACGCAGAAATAAGCTGGGTCGGAAGCGCAGCCGTTCCGTTGCCGGCATGGCCCGTTACCGCGCCGAAAAAGGCCAGATAAGCGGGCGCGCTGTCCAGGAAGGCCGACAACGTTCCCGCGGACCAATAAACTCGGGCCGGCGTGAGGCCGCCTCCGACATCCCGCAGTCGATCTATGGCTGGCATCATGGTCGCGAAAATACCGAAAAACAAAACAGCCACTTCGATGATCGGTCTAAAACTGAATTCGTTGGCTTGATGCACTGGCCGCGCTGTGAGCAAGTACGAAGCGGCGGCGGCAATGACCATGATACCCGCGCGGAGCAGAGGTGGCAGCGGCATAACGACGGATGCCACAATGATTGTCAAGAAGACGAGATTCCACAGTCCCTCAAAACGCCATGAGTGTTCGGCGCCAGGCGGTGGGTGTTGCGCGGGCGGGTTATGGTGGCGGTCGATGAAATAAAAGACGGCCAGCAAAAATACCATGCTGAACAACCACATCGGCCAGCAGTGGCGTCCAACCCACCAGAACGGAACGCCTTCCAAAAAACCGACGAGCAAAGGCGGGTCGCCCATGGGCGTCAGCCCCCCGCCAACGTTAGATACAACAAAAATGAAAAAGACAATGTGATAAGGTGCGATGCGGGATTTGTTGAGATGCAGCCAGGGACGAATCAGCAACATTGAGGCGCCCGTCGTGCCGAGGATGTTTGAGGCCAAACCGCCCAGCGCCAGGAAAAGCGTGTTCCGGACCGGACCAGCCAAGCCCCCGGCGCGCAGGTGAATTCCGCCGGAAACGATATAAAGCGATCCGATGAGAGCGATAAAACCGGCATAATCCTGCGCCGTATGTTGGACAGTGTGAATGGCCGCCGGCGGCAGAACGAACACGTAATAAGCGACCGTGATGGCCGCGCCAGCCAGGGCCAACTTGGCATAATGTTTTTCCCACCAATTCGGACAATGCAATGGAAGAACTGCCATGCAGGCCAGCAACAGCCCGAATGGCAGGAGCATCCATAGTGTGGGTGAATACACCAGCCATTATTATTCAGAGATGGCTTCTTCAAGCAATCCCTGCGTGCGTTCCCGGATTTGCTTTTGGCGTATTTGCTGGCGTCGGGCCATCTCCGCCTTTTCATCCAGCAACATCGGGAAGAACAGCAACGGGAACGGAGTGAACCACGCTGCACTGGCGGCATCGTTGGCTGCGCGGCGCAAGGCGGTATTCAGCTCGGCTCCCAGCGGCTGGGCCAGCAACCGGCTCAACAGCCGTGTTTTCAGTTGCTCCAAATCATTTTCGACCGTGCCGCGAAACGGCACAGGCGCGATCGGGCTGATCTCGAAGCGAGTCTCAGGCCCGAACCGGGGCTTAAACAATTTGCTTCTACTGCCAACTCTATTTTTCATGTTTCCTTTCAAATTCGTCATATTGCAATCCATGCTTTAAAAAATCGAAAAACCCACGATTGACTGGCAATCGTGGGTTTCAAAAATCTATTTTGTTGTTTTTTAAAAAACCGAATCCACGATGCCGGACGGCCAGGTGGCGCGTCCCATCCAGACGGCCAGACACTGGCCGTGAACATACTGACTAGACTGAATGTTTGTTCTTTTATTCATTCAACATCGCCCAATTAAAGGCAGAAAGGTCCATTTGTCAAGTCGCTGATTTGTGCTGTTTACACTCGCGCGTCGGGCGCAAAGCGAGTGTATCCGCCGTTCGGTGAAAGATCTCCTCGGGTGTTCCTTCAGCAGGAATTGTCAATACCAAATTGCGCTGGCGGTAGAACTTAATGAGCGGCTCCGTGCTCTGATGGTAGGCCTCCATTCGGACGCGAATGGCTTGAGGATGATCATCTTCGCGTTGATAAAGCTGGCCGCCACAGGCAGGGCACTTTTCGGGCGAGGCCCATTGGTCAGTGACGTGAAAGACCTTTTTGCAATTGGCGCAAACACGCCGGCCGGCCAGTCGCTCGATGATTTTATCAATGGACAATTCGTAATCGATCACGCCGGTCAGCGGCAAATTCTGCGCTTCCAGCCATTGTTCCAAGGCCTCGGCCTGGGTCACCGTGCGAGGAAACCCATCCAGCAAAAAGCCGCCAGGACAGCGCAGGCACCGAAGCCGTTCGCTCACCAGCGCCAGCACTGTCTCATCCGGCGCCAATTCGCCACGCTCCATGAAACCGAGCGCGCTCTCGATAGCGGGAGATCGTTCGGATGGCGGCAAGGTCTTGGCGTCGCGAAAAATGTCGCCCGTGGAGAGGTGGCACGCGCCGGACCATTTGTGAAGCAACTCGGCCTGGGTCCCCTTGCCTACACCTGGCGCGCCCAGCAAAACGAGGCGTAGGGGGTCCTTGAGCGGAGAGGGTAAAGTTGCGCATTCCGATGTCCCGCCTTGAAGCCAGGCAGCGCGGTCGCCGACGTGGCCATTGGAACCCGGCATGACTGTTGATTTCTTGCTGAGATCGATTCCCATGCTGCCAAGGTAGCTCACAATGCCATCGATCGCACACTCTCATTTGTCCATTGTTTCGCAATTCTTGCGCGCCGTGGTCTCATTGCCACAAAAGTGCGAAAATGCTCGATATGCCCTTTGCGTTGCTTTGCTGCAATTAAGATTCTGACCAAGGAAGTACTACGAAGAACCTTCGATCAAGCTCGCCGGATTGATGCCAACCCAATTGCAAACCTCCTGATGCGTATCAATGCCATAATGACGAGGAACGCAGTGCGGATAGAGTGTTCCATCCTTGAGCGCCTTAAGGACGGCCCTTTTGCCAACCGGAACACCCGCTCTCGTCAGAGAGTCGGACGTTCTCTTCGTCAAACCGTTGGGAAGAATGATCGATTTCATTCCAGGAATAGTATTACATCAAAACAGGGAAATCACGAAAAATGGCGCGCCTGGATTCCGTGGCGTCATCGTATTGAAAGCTGGCGGCGGTTGTTCAATTCCCCCGCAAAAACGGAGCCGTTTTCTCGTAAATCTGCGCGAAACCTCGACTCGACATCCAGCCGGCCGCCTGCCAGTATTGCTTCAGACGATACAACGATAACTAAAGCGCCTTGACCATAATGTCATTCTCAATGACCGAATCTTTTTCCCAAGTTCCGGCGGGCGGCACGAACTAACGTCGCATGGTTTTTTACAAGAAATTAGTGCGCCGCCATATTTTGCGGCGGATTTTCTACGAACGGCTGACCGAGCCGTTCCACTTGAACTTGCTTTCGGCCTTCGTTGCTCTCTTCGGCACGTTTCGACAAAAGGTCGCGTACGACCTGGTGTTACGACAATGTCATGCCTTCGCTTTGCTCAGCACAGCCGACAAGGCAAGAATGTACGGGCTTTCCTCCGTGAGCGTGATCGAATTCGGCGTCGCCGCTGGCGCTGGATTAATGAATATTTCCATTCTCGCCCAAAAGATATCCTCACTCACAGGCGTGGGCATCCAGGTGTACGGATTTGACACTGGCAAAGGAATGCCGCCGCACCGCGATTATCGAGATCACCCCAATCTCTACCGCGAAGGCGATTTTCCTTCGGATCCCGTGGCACTAAGGAAGCAATTGCCGCCAAATGCCCACCTTATCCTGGGAGACCTGGCGGCCACAGTGCCCCAGTTTGTCAAAGACACCTTAACCGCACAATCCCCGCTTGGTTATACAGCCGTTGACGTTGACTATTATAGTTCAACTGTGGATGCATTGAAAGTCTTCGATGGACCTCCACAATTCTATCTTCCGTTGGTCAATATTTACCTGGATGATATTGATTTCGAGGAACACAATCCTTTTGCTGGCGAACTCCTGGCAGTCAATGAATTCAATCAACAGCACCAATTCCGGAAGATATGCCGCTATGAATTCTTGGAATGCTTCCGCGTTTTTCCAAAGGCTTCGTGGTTAAAGCATATGTTCACGTTGCATGTAATGGATCATCCTACCCGGCAAAACTTTGGAAGCGGGCCCAAGGCATACTTGGAAAACCCTTATCTACGGTGAAACCGAAGCTGGCGGAAGTCATCACTGACCACTGAGGCGCGAGCCTGAATTGATAAGCGTGGTGCTCGCCTGCCTATTCTCACAATTTCAACCGCTCACTCACGTTGAATATACCTCTGCGGATTCCTTGTTAAAAACGCAAATCGCCGATGCCCCCGCGCAGGCAAATCGTTTATTCTTTAAGTTTTAGCCGGACAGTTACTAGAGTATCGAATAAGGTCAGGGGTGCGGGCCCGTAGCTCAGGGGTTAGAGCAGGCGACTCATAATCCGTCAAGACTGTTTGCAGGAATCCTCACACTTCATCCCGACCAATGTTTACAAGGGTTTATGAGTTTTGCGTCTTCCTGAATCATCACGAATTTGCCCAAAAAAAACCAAAGAGTATCAGATCGCAGTATCAGATTTTTGATCACGATACAGCTTTCGATAACCGCCATAGAGGATCATTGCAATCAACACGCCACCTGCAGAGTAACAGATAAACCATTGGTAACGCCTCGCCCGGATTTCTTCTCTACGAACCACTTTCTCTGCCGCCGGACTATGCGACTGAAAATACTCTTCTCGCGCCTGCATGAGCGACCACGGCAGCGTAACACGCGGTGAAACCAACAGGATAAGAAGAAAACATTCAACGAGAACCAAGAGGAGAAAAACGACTTTTGGCCTCATGCGAGTTGGCATTTAAACCCGTTCCTCAACTGTCCCAGACTCATCCCCTAATAATGCCGTTTCAATTTTTTCATGCAAGGATGAATTCGACATAAGAAGATGAGCAATCTTTGGACAGTTATTAGAGTATTAAACAAGGTTAAGGGCGGCGGTGGGCCGGGCTAAAGCCCGGCACCCCCGCCGCCCCTTCACCCCGTTGTTCATGCCACTATTTCGGCGTCTTTGATCCCCAGGCGTTTATCCCGTTCTTCCCAGCGCAGCACTTTCAGCGTGACTTGCTGGAATTCCGTCAGCTTCGGGAACGCGACAACGGTTTCCCCGTCCAGCTTCACTTGGCCATCCTTGGGGTCGTGGAATGCTTCCCACACCGCCAATCCGGGTTGTAATGCCAGTTCATGCCGCACGATGACAAACACGCCTGTCCCGTCTTTGCGCTTGTGCGCTTTGGCGGTACTCGACATGACCACTCCACGCACGAACAGACCATTTAGTTTGTCGTTGTGAGCAGGTTGTTTTGAATTTTCAGCCATGATGTTATTCCTTCTTTTCTTGGTATGATGATTTCCCCGCTGCCTTTATAGCGACCATCTAGCGCAGCAGACAAAACTAGATGATCGAAAATGTCCCTATACGGCACACGAAACCGCATTGTTCGCGCCATTCCATTCAACCGAATCACTCCCATGCACGCCCAACGCGAGAACCGCTCCTCTATGGTGTACGAGGCTCGAAGTTCCTTCGGCCTCAATGGGTCGAATTCAATTTTCGGAGCGCGTTTACGTTGAGGAGGTGTCTTGAGGAAACCCTTGGTTGTCTGGAAGACTCGCAGCCGTTTCCGTTTTTTCAGCCATTCCGGCAAATCCTCTGGCTTGGTCACGTATTTCAGCAGGTAATGGAAATCCGCGTTCGTGATTCGTTGAACTTTCACCCAACCCAAACCCCACAACTCCGCCAGCAACTCTTTGGGCAGGAAACGGCGCGTCAGGAAAATGACATGGTAATGCACCCAACCGCTTTCGTGGAATTCAACCTTGACGCAATATGGCGCATCTATGGTGTAGATTTTGCCCTCGTACTCGACACCGTGCCGGAGTTGAAAGAAGAGTTTACGCAACCGCCCCCGACTGTCCTCGAAAGCGCTTTCCTCATTCGCGTAGAGTTTCGGATTCAGAGTGAAGGTCAGAAACAGCTTTCCGCTCACGTCAGGGAGGCGATCCAAAATTCGCCCCAGGACTTTGTAGATTCCGACTCTATGGAACCACGAGGCCGGAATGAATTCTTTGATGGTTTGCTCACAAGCGGGCGATACGATTACGACTTCCCCGCCACCCTTATTGGTCAGAGTCGCGCCGCTCACAATGGCCGCCCCGACGCACCCTGCGGCCACTGTTCGCCCCATCGTCGCGACTGATGGAAGCGCCCCACCTCCTTGGCTTACGTTTCTTATCGGGTTTCCCCAAGTGGGTTTCATACTGTCCACTCCGCGTCGAGGGTTGTTGCTTTGAGGAAACGTTCAATTTCCTTAATGGCATAGAGGGGCCGTCGGGTCGCACGAGAGGGACGAAGGAGGCCGCGCTTAGTCAGACGGTCAACCGTTGCGGGACTTTGGCTGATAGCTTGAGCCGTCTCGATCCGGTTCAGCGCCAGCTTCGGTATCACTGCATGAACTTCTGAATTCATGCCGCTACACTAAGGCGGCTGAAAAGAGGAATAAACCGACAGGGCGACTTTTAGGTTGTCTGAATTATCGAATTTTCTTAGGACGGCCCGGCTTCGCAAAATGCAATCCTATGCGCTGGCATATTTTTTCTATCCGTTTCAAATCACCCGTTCTGTGCTCCCCCATAACTTTCCGAAGCACCTGGTACAATTCGGAAACGGACTTCAATGTTACAACCATCCGCCAATTGATGATGAGAAAAATGTAAATCTCGAAATTTGTGTTTCCGATATCGCCACTCTTGTATTTCTTCGGTTTACGAGCAAAAGCCGATGAGTATCCGAGTAGAAAATCGCTCATGTCCTCGAATGTCTGATCCACGCTTGAACACAGCGCCCGTTTCGCCAGCCGACGTAATGCGGAATACCATTTGTCCAAGGAATTTATGAGGGCCATCCCCTGTCGCATTTGCTCACGTTCTGCCTCTGTCGCGGTTTCGGTTGCTTCTGCGCTGTCCACTTGCTGACAAATCCATTGCATCATCCACACCGCATAAGCGCATTCGTGACCAAGAAGCCCACCCAGTCGCTTGGCAGTTAATTCAAGACCTTCCTTGATTTTCACATCCGGATACATCACAAGCCCTAGTTCCATTTCTACGCGTTCTATCCATTGTGGGTAATCACCTTCCGGCAGGAATTTAGACGGCATTATCTCATGCACTTTTAGCATTTCCGTCGCAAGACGGTTCAGCCACTCATCGCGGCGCTTCTCGCTTTCAAATTCCAACTTAAACCGCCTTCCTCTGCAAAGGGATTATTTTGTTATTCTCAACATGCCCAAATGTGACTTTTTGCGCCATTGCCACGGAATGCTGGTCGCGCAGATGGCCATAAACCTTCATCGCCAGAGCGCCACCGTCCTTGTGTCCGAGCCATCGCGAAACCGTAGGAATATCCACGCCGGATTCAATGCACCGCGTTGCAAACAGGTGGCGCAAATCGTGGTGCGTGAACCGGGCCATGCCGAGCTTCTTGCAAGCCGAATTGATTGCGCCTTGGCACTCCTGGACGCGCATAACGGCTGTCTGTGGGGTTTCCTCTTGCCGTTCGGCTCGCAAACGCTCCAACAGGCTCCGCATTTCGGGAATCATGGGGACGCGGCGGATTGACCAGTTCTTGGTTCCTGTTTCAGGGTCGCCACGAACGACGATTTCTCCCTTCTCCAAATCGCAATCCCCCCAGGTAATCGTTTCCGCCTCGCCCTTGCGGAATCCGCCGAAGGCGAGGAACCGCACCAAATCAGCGCAATCCCGGCTGCACCACGCCCCGGCATTCTCGATTTCCGCAACCAAAGCCAGGAATTGCTCCTGTTCCGGAAGCGTCAGAACTTTCGCCCGGATTTTCGCTTTTTTAATGATGACCGCAGGATTGCCATAACGCGCGCCCTCGGCAATGGCGATGTCGAGAATATGACGCAACGTGCCGACCGTGTTGTTGTAAACCGATGGCGAGTATTTCGCGCCGAAGCGCGCCGCCCAGTTCAGGCACTCACGCTCGGAAATCTTGCGCACGTCCATTTCGCGCAGTCCGAGCCAGGACTTGACCAGCGCCTCGATGCACTTTTGACGGTAAAGCTTCGCGCTCGGTTTTAATTCCACTTTTGCTTCCAACCGGTCCGCGTAAATTGCAAGTGCATCGCGAAAGGTCATTTTTCCCCTGGAGGCCGACGCACGGGACTCGAAGCCATGCCGTTCAGTTTTCAATAGATCAGACAGCCGAAGCTGGGCGACGCTGAGAACGTCCGTCTTGAGCGACCGGCGAATAAGCTTGCCGCCTACCCGCGCCCGCGCAAAATAAATACCCGATGGAACGTAACGAACAAGATTGGCAACCGGACTGTTTGCCCATTGTGATGACTCGGAATTCTCTTTCATCCCGTCAGTATCATATAGCAGTATCAGATTGTCAAATTGGAAGTTGTTGTATTTGTGTAAGTTGCTTGTTGTAAATAGTTTGGGCCCGTAGCTCAGGGGTTAGAGCAGGCGACTCATAATCGCTTGGTCGCAGGTTCAAATCCTGCCGGGCCCACCATTGCAACGAAATTGTTTTGATTGATGATGAAAAGCCCTGTGGCCCAAACCAGCCACCGATGGAACCTGGCCCGACTCCGGCGGATCACCACGGCATCTCACCGTTACATAGCCGAGGTGGACGGCCTTCGGTTCATTGCCATCTTCATGGTGATGCTGTTTCATGTTTATTACAACGTTTCGCATCTTGCCGGCGTCGCTCTGGCTCCCTCTCGATTCGATTTCCTGGTCTGGCCGGTGACTCTCGGGTATCGAGGCGTGGAACTCTTTTTTGTGATCAGCGGATTTATTCTGGGTCTGCCGTTTGCCTCTCAATACATCACCGGGGGGCCACCGGTGAAAATCGGGCGATTTTATTTGCGCCGGTTGACACGACTGGAGCCGCCCTACGTTCTGGCTTTGCTGCTGTTTTATGCCGCCGCCATCCTAATGCACAATGTGCACACGCGAGAACCAGGTTTCGGTTCCAGCCTGGCGCTGCGCCTCGTCTATGGTTACTTTTTCGTCAAGGGCGTGCCACCGACGTTGAATGGCGTAACTTGGACGCTTGAAATTGAGGTGCAATTCTATTTGCTGGCGCCTCTACTGGCCGAGGTATTCAAATTGAAAACCATGCCACGCCGTTTGATTCTCGTGGCGACGATCTGTGGATTTCCCTTTTTGGCCCGCGTCGTGCCGCGAGGCGATTCGTGTCTGCTAGGTCTGGTGCAATTCTTTTTGGTTGGATTCTTGCTGGCCGACATCCACAGCACGAATGCTTGGGCGGGACGAATATCGGCGCGTATGTTTGATCTCCTCGGGACCGGCTGCCTTCTAGTGTCAGTATTGGCGCCGGAAACGCCGTTTTTGACTCCGTTTCTACCGTGGTTGCTGGGCGGGATATTTATCGGCGCCTTGCGCGGAGATTGGTTTACATCGTTCTTACGACGGCCACTCGTATCGCTGCTGGGCGGCATGTGCTATTCGCTTTACCTTCTGCACAATCCGCTCCTGTCGTTTGTCACAAACAAAGTCGTCGTCAACGGGCTTTCGCTGCCGCAAGCTTATTTGCGTTTAGCCTTAATTGGAATGCCTGTCGTTTTGGCTGCGGGAATAGGATATTACATTCTGATCGAAAGGCCGTGCATGAATCCAAACTGGCCGCGCGATCTTTCTCAATATCTCATGCGGAAATTTAGGGCCCCATCCAAGGCAGTTGCTCCTCCGCCGATGCCGTACGGGAAATAAGACAACGCCCTCAATAATAAACGTTGGCCAATCTAAAGGCAATCGGACCATTCCTGGCTGCCTGAAAAAAACCTTGACCAGGGAGGCACCATGAATGCTTTCTGAAGTTACAGAAATACTAGAAAATGAATCAACTCAGTCCAGTCCGGCAAAAGTTCATTCTGCATTGGGGCGAAATGGGCGCGCGCTGGGGCATCAATCGCACGGTGGCCCAAATTCATGCGCTTCTTTACCTCGCTCCCGCTCCGATGAATGCCGAGGCCATCGCGGAAACGCTCGGCGTGGCCCGTTCCAACGTCAGCAACAGCCTCAAAGAACTGCAAGGGTGGCGCATCGTCAAACTGGTCCATGTCATGGGGGACAAGCGTGACCACTTTGAATCGATGAAAGACGTCTGGGAAATGTTTCGTGTCGTGCTTGATGAACGCAAACGGCGCGAGATTGATCCGACCCTGGCGCTGCTGGAGGATTGCATCCAGGAGGCCGGCAAGGAAAAAGTGCCGGACAAATATGCCCTGGAACGGCTGCGCGCCTTGGAGGATTTTTTCCAGAAGACGACCCGATGGTACGCACAAATCAGCAAACTGCCGTCCGAGGCATTAACGAAGTTCATTGCCGCCGGAGACAAAGTGTTCAAAATGCTGGGGCTGGGCTGATAGACTTCATATCAATGATGGAATGATCCTTAGTCGTAAAATTCTCGGCGTGGCATATTTCGCGTGGGTGCTGGTTTGCATTGCCCTCGCACTTGACTGGGGTTTGACGGCCCATGGCGCGCCCGAAGTCTTTTCTGATCCGGGGCAAAACCTGGAACGGACTTGCTTCCAAACTCACGTGACGTGGCAGAGCGATTGCGATTTGCGCTCGGATGTCGCGATTGTTTACGGGTTTGATTCCACCTTGTCGAAACGGATCGAGAGCTGGCGCGCTCACGGTTACCGCATCCATCTCATGACCGGCGCTGCCTGGGGTGATTACCAGGATTATCTCCGCGGCGATTTCGATGGCCACAACCATGAAGACGAGGAACAAACCGACCGCAATGGCCACCCGCACGGACATGGCGGCGGCAAGTTTTACATGTGCCCGAGCACCAATTACGGCAACTATTTGTGCGCCGGCGTTCGCCGCGCGCTCGAGGCCGGAGTCGAGGCAGTCCATCTCGAAGAACCGGAGTTTTGGGTGCAAGACGGTTATTCGGCGGCATTCAAAAGGGAATGGCGGCAGTTCTACGGCGAGCCATGGCAGCCGCCGCATTCGTCGGTCGATGCCCAATGGCGGGCGTCCAATCTCAAGTATTTCCTTTATCGCCGGACGTTGCAGCAAGTGTTTGACAGCGTCCTCGAGTTCAACAAGCAAACCGGGCGCCACGTCCGCTGTTACGTCCCTACCCACAGTCTGCTCAACTATGCCTCCTGGAAGATTGTCAGTCCTGAATCCAGCCTCGCCCGGCTGAACGGCTGCGATGGCTACATCGCGCAGGTCTGGACCGGCACCGCGCGCACGCCCAACACGTATCGGGGTCAGGAGCGCGAGCGCACATTTGAAACTGCCTTTTTGGAATACGGCGCCATGCAAAATCTCGTTCGCGCGACCGGTCGGTCGGTCTGGTACCTTAACGATCCGATTGAAGACAATCCCAATCACGGTTGGGATGATTACCAGCGTAATTGGGAATGCACCCTGACGGCGTCGCTCTTTCAACCGGAGGTATGGCGTTATGAAGTCGCGCCGTGGCCGGAGCGCATTTTTAGCCGGCGCTATCCCCGCAATGCTCCTGAGGAAAGGCGGCGAACCATGCCGTCAGCCTACGCCACAGAATTGCAGACCGTCTGGAACGCGCTCAATGACATGAATCAAACAAACGTGTCCTGGGATTGCGGCTCGACCGGCCTTGGGGTGCTGGTTGGCGACTCGCTCATGTTCGAGCGCGGCGATCCCGCGCCGAGCGATTCCGGCTTGAATCACATTTATGGACTGGCGCTGCCTTTTCTCAAGCGCGGTTTGCCAGTCCAGCCAGTGCAATTGGAGGATGTCGGCATTCCCGGGTGCCTGGACAATTTTCATTGCTTGTTGTTGACATATCGCGGCATGAAACCCCTGACACCGGACGTTCACCAGTCGCTGGCCGAATGGGTCAAACGTGGCGGTTTGCTCGCAATCTGCGATGACGACCAGGACCCTTTCAACGGCGTGCGGGAATGGTGGAACACCAACGGGCAGCATTACGCGACGCCTCGACAACACCTTTTCGAGCAACTCGGACTGTCCAAGGACGAACTGAATCCGTCTCGCGTTGGCAACGGCCAGGTCGTTTGGATTCAACAAAACCCCGCGCAACTCGCAGCCGACCCCAATGGCGATGCTGTCCTGGCGGATGCGGTGCGCAATGCAGCCAAAGATATGGAATCGTGGCCCTCCCGGCATTTTCGATGGAGTGAGACCAACTGCCTGCTATTGCGCCGGGGCCCGTATGTCATTGCGGCCGGTTTGGACGAATCCGTTGGCGGCGCGGCGCGGACGTTGCGCGGCCGGTTTATAAATCTATTTGATTCCGAATTGCGCCTGCAACGGGAAGTGACGCTTTCGCCCGGCACGCGCTTTGTCCTTCTTGACGTCGATGCCCCAGAAATCACCGGACGGGCGCTGCTGGCGTCCGCGTGCAGGGCCGTGCCGAGGAAGCAGGCGGCGGACGAGATTTCTTATCTCGTAGAAGGCGTGGCCAACACTCCCGGCGCGGCTCTCTTTCGCGCGTCGCACGCACCGCGTTCAGTGCAGTTGGATGGGAAGGTCGTGGACACGGTCAACTATGATGCGGCGCAGAAGCTGTTGTGGGTGCGGTTCACCAATGAGGCGGCGCCACGAGAATTGTCTCTTCAATTTTAGCTCACTCACACAAGCAAACATAGAGCCATGGAAATCGAATACGCTCACGACCGCACCATTACGATTGACCAATTTATCGATGTCTTGGAGAGATCGACTCTGGCCGAGCGTCGTCCGGTGGCCGACCGCAAACGTATTGCTGATATGCTGTCCCACGCCAATCTTACTTGCACAGCATGGCAGGGTGATCTCCTGATTGGCGTTGCCCGGTCGCTGACGGATTTTAGTTATTGTTGTTATCTTTCAGATCTTGCAGTTGACGTCGCATATCAAAAGAAAAGCGTTGGAAAGAACTTGATCCGGCTCACGCAAAGCCGCCTTCATCCGCAATGCAAAATCATTTTGTTAGCCGCGCCCAAGGCCGAGGGTTACTATCCGAAAATAGGATTCACCCAGCATCATTCGGCTTGGATTGCTTCGGCTGTTGAAGTCGGAGAAAAAATTACGCTGACCTGACGTTTCGCGTCAAAGGTCGCACGTCCACAGCCTCCATGCCGGCGGCGCGAATGGCTTGCAGTCCCAGGTCTGTGTCCTCATAAGCACGGCAGAATTGCGGCTCAACGCCCAATTGCCGCGCGGCTTCCAGGAAAATGTCCGGCGCAGGTTTCTGCCGTTTGACGTTCTCGCTCGTCACCACGGCCTTGAAATATTGAAGCAAGCCCAAATGTTCCAGCACCTCGTTGATGTGCGGTTGACTGCCGCCGGACGCAACGGCCATGGGCAACTTGCCGGCATTTTCCCGCACAATTTTTGCCACGGGTTCAATCGGGCGGACCTGCGCCAGAAAAAGCATGTAGGCCGCTTCCTTTTCCCTGGATGCTGAGAGAGGGTCCAAGGGCCGTTGCTGTTCGGTGCTCAGCATTTTGAGAATGTCCCGCGAAGGCACGCCGCCTAGTTCGTAAAAGCGCTCCTCCGAAAAATCGAGGCCATAGCGCCGGACGATCTCCTGCCAGGCTTGCCAGTGCAGCGGCATCGTGTCGGCCAGCGTGCCGTCACAGTCAAATATAAGCGCTTGTGGATGGGTCAAATTCATAATTTCAACTCTGCCAGGCGGCGGTCCAAATCGTCCGCCATCAACGGCTCGATCACACTATCCAATTCGCCTTCGATGAAGCGCGGTAGATTATAGAGTGTTAATTCGATGCGATGATCGGTGACGCGATTTTGCGGGAAATTGTAAGTGCGAATGCGTTCGTTGCGCTCGCCACTGCCCACTTGCTCCTTGCGGCGGGCGGCGTACTTGGCGTCTTCTTCGGCGACCTTTTTCTCAAGCAAACGCGAACGCAGCACCGTCATGGCTCTGACCTTGTTCTTTTGTTGCGAACGCTCATCCGCGCAACGCACGATCATCCCCGTCGGCTTATGAATGATCTGCACGGCCGAATCAGTCGTATTGACGCCCTGGCCGCCTTTGCCGGAAGCGCGGCAGACATTGATCTCCAGTTCGTCCGGCTTAATTTCAATGTCCACTTCCTGCGCCTCGGGCAGGACGGCGACCGTGGCGGTGCTGGTATGAATGCGGCCTTGTGCTTCGGTGGCCGGCACGCGTTGAACGCGATGGACGCCGCTTTCGTACTTGAGACGTTTGAAAACGTCCGCCCCCGTAACGCCGAAAATGATTTCCTTAAATCCGCCCAGGTCGGACGGACTGCTGTCCATCGGCTCGACCTTCCATCCGCGGCCTTCGGCGTAACGGGTGTACATGCGATAGAGATCGGCGGCGAACAAGGCGGACTCCGAACCGCCCGCCCCGGCGCGAAGTTCAATGATCGTATTGCGGGAATCGGCCGGATCGGGCGGGGCGAGACCGGCCAGGACTTCCTTGGCCATCTTTTGCGCTTGAACGTTCAGATTGGCAACTTCTTCCCGGGTCAATTGCGCCAGCTCGCTTTCGGCCGGTTCAGTCTTGAGAAAGGCCGAATGTTGCGCGAGGTCGTCCTGAGTCTTGAGGAATTGCGTGCCAGCCTGCACCAAGCTCTTGAGCCGCGCGTATTCACGCGACATCTCCTGGAACCTGGAAGGGTTCTCAAAGAGCTTCGGATCGCTCAAGGCAGCTTCGACCTCCCCCTGGCGGCGGGCGAATTTTTCTATGTATGGGCGCAAATCCATGGCCGGCAAAAAAGCAATCCGCCCGCGAAAGCGGCAGCTTCGGCGGGCGGAAAGCGGGAAAGGAACCTACTTCTTCTTTTTCTTGCTGGCAGCGGCAGCGGCCTGCGCAGCTTGCGTCTTGACCATGCGCTGTTGGAATTTATCGACGCGCCCGGCGGTATCGACAAATTTTTGCGTGCCGGTGTAAAAGGGATGGCAGACATTGCAAATGCCGACCAAAATGGTTGGTTTAGTGGAACGGGTCTTGATCACGTTGCCGCAAGCGCAACGAATCTCCGACTCCACATACTTTGGATGTATCTTCTCTTTCATAGACAAGGCCGCACAAGATAAAGCCATTCCGCCGATTGACAAGTCCTAATTTGAGGATTTGTATGACGCCATGAACTCTTCCCGAAGGACATTCCTCAAAACGATGGCGGCGGCGGGCCTGAGCGCGGCCGCTTCCGCGGCGGTGGGGGCAGATGCAGACGCGGCGGCCTTGCCGGAAGCCACGGCTTCCAAATTGCCGCAGTGGCGCGGGTTTAACCTCCTCAACAAGTTCAACGGCCAGAATCAACCTTTTGAAGCGCGTGACTTCGAGTGGCTCGAAGAACTCAGTTTCAATTTTGTCCGTTTGCCGATGGATTACCGGACGTGGATTGAGGACGGCAATTGGACCAGGTTTCGTGACGGAACTCTTAAGGAAATCGATCACGCCGTGGAGCTTGGCACTCGCCATGGCATCCATGTCTGTCTCAATTTTCATCGAGCTCCCGGTTACACCGTAGCCAAACCGCCAGAGGAAAAATCGCTTTGGTCGGATGCGGAAGCCTTGCGCGTTTGCGGATTGCACTGGGCGCATTTTGCCGACCGTTACAAAGGCATACCCAATCGCCAGCTTAGTTTCGATCTGTTTAATGAACCGCCAAAGCTGGAACCGCCAACGTACCGGCGCGTCGTCAGCAGCGTCCTTGATGCCATTCGTCAAAAGGACACGCACCGATTAGTCATCTGCGACGGACGCGATTGGGGTGGCACCGCTCCAACCGAACTTGTTGGCTTGGGCGTTGCGACGGCCACACGCGGCTATGCGCCCATGCATGTTTCGCATTATCGCGCGAATTGGATCGACGGAGCGGACCAATGGCCTGAACCGACCTGGCCGATGGAAGAATGGGGCGTTCACTGGGACAAACAGACGTTGCAATCCCGCCAGATCGCTCCATGGAAACGGCTGGAAGCGCAAGGCGTCGGCGTGATGGTCGGGGAATTCGGCGCTTTCAACAAAACGCCCCACCACGTCGTCATGGCCTGGATGCGCGACTATATCGATTTGTGGACGGCGGCTGGATGGGGCTGGGCCATGTGGAACTTTACCGGCTCCATGGGAATTATTGACAGCGACCGGGCCGATGTGAATTACGAAAACTGGCACGGCCACAAGCTGGACCGCGAAATGGTGACTTTGGTGCGTGGGAAAAGCTAGGGCTGGTTCGCTTATCTCACGCGGATCTTCCGCGTTTCACTTGGAAAACGGATTGAGCACTTGGAATCCAGCGGCCTGAAGCCCTCGTGCGTCTCGGGTGACCAGCGTCAAATCATGACACAACGCAGTGGCGGCGAGAAGCGCGTCCAAAACTGGAAGAGGTTGACGAAGGCCTAACCTCCCCCATTGGTCGGCAACTCTCTCGTCAACCGTTAGAATCCGGTCGGCATAATCTTCACTTATCGCTTGCAACCATTTTTCAAGGGCTCGAGCTTGGGAAGGGTCGGTTGTCCGGATGCGTTCAATTCCCTTCCGAATTTCACCCAGCACAAGCACACTGGTAAACAGTTCCACATCGTCAATGCGCGCAAACCATTGGCTCACTCCCGGATCACAGCGACGGCCCTTGCGAAGTTCACTGAGAATATTCGTGTCCAACAGCCAGCCGATCATATATGGACCGGCCGGTCAATCTGCGCCTCGCGCTCAAAATCTGAGTCTTCGCCAACGTTCGGCATGGCTTGGAGCGCCTCTTTGAATGAGCGCCGCTTGCGCGAAGCGCCGAGCAGCGATTCTCGCAGGATGTTCCGGTGCTCCTCTTCCATGGAAACGCCGTGTGAGCCCGCCTGCCGCTTCAATTTTCGGACTATTCTTTCTTCGATTCGCCGTACAATGAGTTGCGCCATATGATGCTATCAATGATAGCGCCCAGTCGCGAACATTGCAAGTAAAACTAGTGGGCTTTCGGTTACACGGTTAAGGCGACCTTTTTCGTCCCATGCCGAATGACGCGCGCGCCTCGGGTGATTAAATCGGTGCTGGCCATTGACAATCCGTAGCCCATTGGCTACAGTTAAGGCAGTGGTCGAAATTCGGAAAACTGATCTCTTCGCTCGATGGCTTGACGGATTGCGCGATCTTCAGGCGAGGGCGCGTATCCAGGCGAGGATCGAGCGTCTGGCCATGGGAAATCCGGGAGATGCCAAACCGGTTGGCGAAGGCGTTTCAGAATTGCGAATCGACCATGGTCCCGGTTACCGGGTTTATTATAAACAGCGCGGGCGAGAGATAATTATCCTTCTGGCTGGTGGCGACAAGAGGACCCAAGCCAGGGACATCAATATCGCCTTGAGACTCGCGCGCGGCCTTTAGGAATTACTATGAAAAAAACTGTTACCACTCGCTACGACGTTGCGGAACATCTTAGAACTCCGCGGGAGATGGCATCGTTTCTCGAAGCTTGTCTTGAAGAGGCGAACGGCGACGCCGCCTTTATTGCCAAGGCGCTCGGCGATATTGCGCGCGCCAAAGGCATGGCCAAAGTGGCACGCGCCGCGGGACTCTCGCGTGAAAGCCTCTACAAAGCGCTTTCCGGAGACCGCAGTCCCGGCTTCGATACGATCTTGAAAGTTATTGAGGCACTCGGTTTGAGATTGCACGCCAAAGCGGCCCGCTGATCAGACCGCCGCTAAAAGCCGCCTCAGAAGAGGCTCTGCAAAAACTGGAAGCTCAATTCAGTCCTTATCGTTCGACGCAGCCCGATCCCTCATGGCCTGCTCGACTACACTTTTCGTAGGGCCGGCCACCCATTCCGAGGCCGCCGACGCAATGAATCGATTTACCTCGCGTGGTGTAACCTGAAGCTGGTGTGTCTGGTTCCTTCCGATAAGCACAACCTTTTTTGTTAGCGGCGCGACAACTTGGGCTGTGGGATGCCTCAATGCGGCGGGAGGTGTGTCAGTGTAGCCGTCAGCAATCCATGCAACTCCTCGGTCGCTCGTGACAAACCACTCATCTTCGGGTGCGTTCAACCGAATCCAGGACAGACGGGGAAAATGCCGAACTTGGAAATACCACGCCTGCATGTGTAGGCTTTCGAGCTTATCGTCCGAACGAAGCACCCACTTCCAACCACGTTTGTGATAGGCCTTAAACTCGTCAGAGTCCATCACTTCGCGCCGCTCGCCGGTGTCGGGGTTTTCCAGACAACGGCTGCGCACTTTGTCTCGGATACTGCTGATTCCCTCCGGCGGAGGCTCGACTACCGGAACATCCACATTTGGGTCCCAGTGGTAGATCCATTCCTCTTCCAAATCCATCCAACCTGGCGTTCGTGCTGCCTGCCATGCAAGAAACCGCCATATCTCTGGAGGCACTATAGCCCCATTTTTAAGATCGGTAGCGACGAACTTGCGTATCGCGGATGCCGCCGCATGTTCAATTTTCGAGAGATGAGCTTCAATTGATGCCCCAGGTTCGTCAAAGCCTCCAGGCCCGTCGTAAAGGCCGGGTGCGATTGATATGCTCTTTGGCGAACGCTGTTTTATTTCGCCGGTCGTTAGCGATCCGAGCCATACGTATGGGCCAAGGCCATTTTTCGCTTCAGACGCGACAAAGTTTCGAAGATAAAACTTAGGTACGGTATGAGCCTGAGTTGCAGCGTTCATATTCTCTACAGTCGATAGTTTCAGCACCGAATGAGCGCGGATTCTCGGTTACACCCTATTAATCTCATGCCGAATATCGCGGGCCTCACATAGATAGACCACTTCTTCGGCAATGTTCGCCGCGTGGTCGGCGACGCGTTCAAGGCTCTTGGCTACCGTCATCAAGTTCAGGCAGCGGCTGATGGTTGAGGGGTTTTCGACCATGTAACTCGAAAGCTCGCGATACATCTGGCGATTAAGCGCATCGACTTCCTTGTCACGCGGAATGATGGCGCGGGCTTGCTCGGGTTGCTTGCGAACAAAACTGTCCAGCGCCTCTTTGAGCAGGCCCAGCGCGATGCCAGCCATGCGCGGAATGTCCGTAAAAGGTTTGAGCGGCGGCTCCTGATTCAATTCCACCGCCCGCCGCGCAATGGTCGTGGCCTCGTCGCCGACGCGTTCCAGGTTGTGGGAAATTTTCATCGCCACCGTGATAAGACGCAAATCCGACGCCAGCGGCGCTTTGGCCAGCAGGGTAATGGCAAGGTCATCGATTTCGATTTCCAATCGGTCGGTGAGATCGTCGTTTTGCTGGACTTGCAGAGCAAGGTCATCGTTGCGTTGGACCACGGCTTGAACAGCCTGGCTGACGGCGCTTTCGGCGTAGCTGCCCATCGTCAGGAGTTTTTCCTTAAAATTGGCCAGATCGTCGTCGAAGTAGGTCTGCATGCAATAATATCACGCCGTTTGGTTCATTTGGCTAGCGGCGGGTTTGAACCGCGTGTAATGACTCGCACAGCCACGTTAAATGCCAGCGCGAAAAGTATCAAGACCAGCGCGCCGGCCCAGGCTTGCCGATGCCAGTCATCGTAGGGCGCGATGGCATAGGTGTAAATCTGCCGGGGAAGCGAGGCAATCGGTTCCGCGAGGCTATGGCTCCAAAACTGGTTGCCCGAAGCGGTAAAAAGCAGCGGGGCGGTTTCCCCGGCGATGCGCGAACAGGCCAATAAAATTCCCGTAACAATCCCCTTGCGGGCCGTTTTAAGAACGATGTGCAGAATGCTCTTCCACTTGGGGATGCCGAGGGCCAGCGCCGCTTCGCGGTAACTGTTCGGCACAAGCGCGAGCATTTCCTCGGTCGTGCGAATGATTAACGGTATCATGATCAACCCCAACGCCAGACCTCCGGCCCAGGCCGATGCGCCTTTCATCGGCATCACCACCAACGCATACACGACTATGCCCCACACAATGGAAGGTGTGCCGTTGAGAATATCGGCGGCAAAGCGGACGGCCCACTTAAAGCGCAGCGAACCGAATTCAGAAAGGTAGATGCCGCCCAATACGCCGACGGGCACGCCAACCAGCACCGCCAGCGTGACCAGAACAAAGCTGCCGACTATCGCGTTAGCCATGCCGCCGCCGGTTTCGCCCACCGGCTTGGGCAGGTGCGTCAAAAAATTCCAGTCCAGAGAACTTGCGCCGAGCCGCACCAGATGAAAGAGAACGAGGGCCAATGGCAGAATGACAATGATCGCGCACAAAAAGCAAACCGTCGAAACGATTGCGCTAACGACTTTGCGCCGCATGTCTCGGGTCGGATTCATGCGTGGAGAGTTTGGCGCGGGTCGCTCACCGCCCCGACCAACAGGTGCGCCAGAATATTGGTTATGATCGTGACCAACAAAAGGACCAGCCCCAATTCAAAGAGCGCGCTGCGATACAAATCATCGGCGGCTTCGGTGAACTCATTGGCGATCGCGCTGGCCAAGGTGTAACCAGGCGCAAAAAGCGACTTGGAAATGTCCGGGCTATTGCCGATAACCATGGCTACTGCCATCGTTTCGCCGAGCGCGCGTCCCAATCCCAGCATCGCAGCTCCAAAAATGCCTCGCATCGAACTTCTCAGGACCGCCAGCCGCGTCACCTCCCAGCGAGTCGCGCCCAGCGCAAAGGCCGCTTCTCGTTGTGAGTCCGGCACGGCGCGAAGCACTTCGCGCGAGATGGAAGTGATGATCGGCACAATCATGATGGCGATAATGACCGCTGCGGAAAGAACGCTCGCCCCGTAAATGTGGCCGCTGAAGATGGGCAGGAACCCAAACAATTTTTGCAGGAGCGCAAAAGGGTGGTCGCGCAACCACGGCACCAGCACGAAGATCCCCCAAAGCCCAAGGATGACGCTGGGAACGGCGGCCAGCATCTCCATCAGCGTAATGGCCGGTTGCCGCACCCATCCCGGCGCGATTTCTGTCAAATAAATCGCGGTGGCCACACTGAGCGGCAGGGCAATCAACAAGCCCAGCACCGACGAAACAAAAGTGCCAACAACAAAGGGCAGCGCCCCAAAGTTGCCGTTGACCGGGTCCCAATCCGAGCGGACCAGAAAGCGCCAGCCAAATTTTTTAAGCGAGAGTTCAGAGCCTTGCCACAATTCCCAGCCGATCAATACCAACAGCACGAACACCATCATGGCCATGCTCCAGGTCAAGAATAGGAATGACGAATCGCCCGCCTTGGAGGGCGGCGCCAGGATGATGCTCTTTTTGCCAGTGGCGGCGTTCATTTCCAGCGGGATTTAATACCGGATGCTGTCGATTTCGGCCAGCACTCGTTTGCTCAAAGCCGGCGGCAGCGGCGCATAATCCAGTTGCGGTGCCATGGTTTCACCCTCGTTCACCGCCCATTTCAGGAACTCAACCATTTTTTTGCCCTTCTCCGAATTGCGTTGTTGTTGATAAAGCAAAAGCCATGTGGCTCCGGCGATGGGATAAGCATTTGGCCCGGGAGAATTTACCATCGAAAAGCGAAAATCATCGGGAATGGTCGCCGCCGCAAACGCCGCCATCACCGATTCAACCGAGGGCGCGACGTAGTTGCCGGCTGCATTCTTAACGCTGGCAAAGGGCAGATGATTTTGCATCGCGTAGGCCAGTTCGACATAGCCGATGGCCCCAGGCATCTGCTTGACCTGGCCCGTCAGACCTTCATTTCCTTTTGCGCCAAGGCCGGCCGGCCATCGGACCGCCGTGCCTCGCCCAACCTTCCCGGCCCACTCCGGACTGACGCTGCTGAGATAATCCACAAAAATGTAGGTCGTCCCGCTGCCGTCGGCCCGATGCACCACCAAAATGTCCATATCCGGCAAGGCCACACCGGGATTGAGGCTGCTCAGGCGAGGGTCATTCCACCTGGTGATGTGGCCCAAAAAAATGCCGGCAATGGACGGCCCATCCAACCGCAAACGCGGCCCGCCGGGCAAATTATATGTGACAACGTCCGCGCCCGCCACCGTTGGAACATGCAGAATTTTGCCTTGCGCCTTGGCCAGGGAATGGTCGCTCATCGGACCATCGGAAGCGCCGAAATCGACGGTGCCTTCGAGGATCTGCTGCTGGCCGCCACCGGAACCGATCGATTGGTAATTGAAGCGAACGGAGGGATCCACCTTGCTATATTCGTCGAACCATTTTGAGTAGATGGGATAAGGGAAGGTCGCCCCCGCGCCGTTGACGAGCAACTGGGCATTGGCGCCGCCTGCAGCGGCCAAGGCCAAAACCAGGGCAGCCATTAGGCCAGCCAGCTTGATCAACACTTGTCGGTTTTTCAATTCGCTCATGAAGCGCACTATGTTCCTACGAAGTTACTAGCTTTTCCATAAGGCAATGAAAAGGAAAGTGCGTGACAATCGTGTGACATTTTGCCCGATCCTTCCCGCTCAAAAACACGCCGGAACTATCCGGAATTGCCGTGGAAATCAACAACTTGCGTAGGAATCGCCCTCCGGCCGTGAATCTCCAAAACAGGACCTTGGCCGATTTCAAACCACGCGGCTGTCGCTTTCCAATATCCCGATATTTCAAAAAACGAGCGCCTAAAGCCGTAACCATTCAATTGAATCGGTCGCGTCTGCTCGATCTTTTTGCGCAAGGGCATTGTCGCTCGCCGTTTACAGGCCGCTGGCGGGTATGCTCGCGGCTCGCTTCGCGCCTTGCGTAAAAATCTCTTCGCAACCGCTTTCCTCTCAAATGAAGGCTTACGGCTGAGCGCCTTTAACATCACTACTATACCACCCATGATTGGGACTGCAAATAGTATTTTTATCCGAAGGCCGGGGCGAAGACGCCCCGCGCTCGCCCAATTCATCTCCATTATTGGGGCTTGTCCTTGTCTTGGTTCTTGCCGGGCCAGGTGAGGATGATCACGACGCAAGCCAGGGCAATTAAGAAGAATAAAAATCCGCCGCTCAACCCAAGACCATGCAATCTAAAGATATGTGCCAACATCATAATATTTTCCTTTCAACTCCATTACGGGTTGGCCGTGCCAATATTGCACGGAAGGGAGCGCCGCATACCTTCAATTACCTCTGCAATTCAGCCTATCAGCGAACCATGACGCGATTGGTAAAGAGCACTGGTTTGCGTTATGGATATGGTATATGCGGTTATGGGGGACCCTTTTATCGTCAGCGGAAGATTGAAAAGAAATGAGGATGATAATATCTGGAACCGTTTTCGTTCGTTTTCGTTTATCGCTCTTAGTATGCTTCGCCGACAATGCAAACTGACTTTCTAAGCGCCGCCATCCGGTTGGTGATGCTTGTGCTTTTGTTCCTACTGCCGGGTTGTGGAAAGAAGTCCACCAAAAGCACTGAATCTCAATCGGAATTGACAATTGGTTCATCGCAATGGAAAAGAGCGGCGGCCGAGGATATAAGCGTCCGACTTGTTGCCGTTTTACAACGGCCAGCAGAACGGCTTTCCTGGACGAACGAAGGAGGAATGTTGCAATTAACTGACGAAGAAAAAAAAGCAATTGCGACCAACGGAGTGATGGGCCAGCTAGAGGCTGTTTATACTACGGGGCGAGGCGGAGGCTCAAGGGAGGTTCGTGTCGTGATCATACAAGAGGGGCCGCTACGGAAAAATGCGCGTTTAACAGTGCCGGAGACTGGAAGTGCGATTTATTTTGAAAAGGAAGGACTACTAACACCTCTGTTCACAAATTTTCCTCAGTCTTCACTAAGTATAGACATTGAACAAGGGAAAAAATGGACCATGTTTTATATGGACTCTCCTCGGGATCTTGTACGAACTGGAGGCGCCGTATTCGTGTGGGATGACAATGGTAAGTGGCACAAATTTTGACGCTATTCGTGCTCTTAGCGAGACGTTGTGGATGGTTGTGTCTCGCGCCACCGGCGGCATAAATTTTCAGGCGTCTTTGTAAACTTCCGCAAACGTAGGCGGGTCTGAATGGCTCGCTCGTCAGGGCGTTGTGTCAATCAGATAAAACGCTGCCGTCCTCAATTTTCTTAATTGAGTCTTTCTGGGCCGCACTCGCGGTTTTTGGATTACTGTCCGTCCCTGCTGCTTCTCGCGCGCATTGAAGGAACTTTTCGCCGGCCGGTGTGAGCCCGTGGGTGGTCCAGGCGGCGCCGACTATCAACGGCGGGGGCGCGGGCGAGATGGGAATTAACTTCAAGCGCGGGCCTGCCGTGCAGGCGAGAGATTGCACGGCAATGGCAACGCCGTTTCCAGCTTCGACGGCCGCGATCAGGCTGCTGACGCTGTCGTGCTCCTCCACGATGCGCGGTTTGCGGGCGATGGCGGCAAACATGGCAGCCAGATGCTCATGGGCATCGGGATAATCCTTGCGGCTGTAAGTAATCAGCGGTTCGTTGGCAATGTCCGTCAGCTTCACCGTGCGCCGCCCCGCCAAGGGATGTTTCGGCGCGACCGCGAGACAAAAAGAGTCCCGCGCCAATTCCTGGAATCGTAATCCGCGCAACATGGCGGGAAGTTTCACAACAAAGGCAAGCTGCAATGCGCCGTTGCGCAATCCGGCCAGCATCTCTTCAGTCGAGAAATCATGGAGTTTGACCCGGACGCCAGGCGATTGCGCCTGGAAGGCCCGCAACGTCTGCGGCAGAAATCGGGCCGTGAGCGACGGCGCATAGCCGACATGCAATTCACCACCGCCGGTCGCGATGGCGCGCACCGCTTGGACCGCTTCCTCCGCCCGCCGAATCACGGCGCGGGCTTCGTCCAAAAAAGCGCGGCCCGCATCAGTCAACCGCACGGATTTCGCGGCGCGTTGGAGAAGCGGGAAGCCCAGTTCATCTTCCAGATCACGGATTTGGCGGCTCAAGGCAGGTTGCGAGACGTGCAACTTCAACGCGGCGCGGGAGACGTTCTCCTCCTCGGCCACGGCGATGAAGTATCGGAGATGCCGCAATTCCATGGGTGAAGTATGCCTTTTGGCCCAGGCAAAAATCCATCCCTATTCAAATCCACAATTATATCCATTCATCCCAATTCGGACTGGCAGATGCGGATAACGTAACCCAATGCAAATTCATTTGCCGCCGGAACCAGGTCAATTGCCGCTTGGCGAATTGACGAGTGCGGATTTTGACCAGTTCAATCGTCTCGGCCAACCCACGCTCGCCGCGCAAATGTTCCACCACTTGCCGATAGCCCAATGCTTGCATGGCTGTCGGGTTATCGGCCAAGCCCTGCGCCAAGAGCGACTCGGTTTCAGCGACCAGCCCTTGACGAAACATTTTCTCCACGCGCTCATGAATGCGCGGGATCAGCTCGTTCGTGGGACGGGTCAGGCCAAGCAGCCCCTTGGCGGGCGGTTTGACGTCGGCCCAAACGGCGCGTTGCGTGGCGAGAGGCTGGCCGGTTAATCGAATGATCTCCAAGGCGCGAACAACGCGGCGTCCGTTTTGGCGGTCGATGCTTTGAAATGCCTGCGGGTCGAGTCGCTCCAATTCTTTGAGCAATTCAGGCAGAGGGGTTGCTTCCAGTTCGACGCGAACTTTGGCGTCTCTTGCCGGCGCTGATCCGAGGCCTTCCAGATAGGCTTTAAAATAAAGGCCGGTGCCGCCACAGAAAATGGGCGTTCGCCCGCGCGCTTGAATGCCCTGCGCTGCCGCTGTCGCGAGCCGGACAAATTGCGCGGCGTCGAAACTTTCTTTGAGGCTGACTACGTCAATAAGATGATGCGGAACGCGCCGACGGTCTTCGGCGGAAGGTTTGGCTGTGCCGATGTCCATGCCACGATAAACCTGCATCGAATCAACGGAGATGATTTCGCCTGCGAACCGTTCGGCAAGTTCCAAAGCCAGGGCCGATTTGCCCGCCGCCGTCGGACCGGCCAAAAAGATCGGACGCGACGAAGCGTTTTCCATGGATTTATGCCTTGTGCGGCACGGCTGCTTTGTCGGCCGAATTCGGGGGTGGCGCTCGACGGGACAGAATCCACAGCAGGAGAAGGCCGGCCCCGATGATGCCGACGCTGAACATTTGGGCGGGGGTCATTCCTTTCCAATAATGCTCAGGAGTGTAGTCGCCACGGAACAATTCCACGAAAGAACGCAAAACGGCATAGCAGATCAGATAGACACCGAAGACCAGCCCATCGAATTTGCGCCTGCGGTAAAGCCAGGCCAAAAACCCGTACAAAGCGAGGTTGAGAAGAGAATCGTAGATTTCAGTCGGATGGACGAAGTTGGGAAAACTCGGGTGATCGCTGGGAAATCGAATGCCCCACGGCAGTGACGTAGGTTTGCCGTAACAACAACCGTTGAGGAGACAGCCCCAGCGTCCGAAAAAGCTGCCAAGAGCGATGCTTGGGGCCACAACATCCGCGAGTCTCCACAACGGCAATTTTTTTATCCGCGCATAAATGACGCAGGCCAAGGAAGCGCCCATAAGGCCGCCGTAATAGACTATCCCTCCGCGCTGCACCATGAAGATTTCGTAAAGCGGCCTTCCGGCAAATTCCTCCTGCCAATAGCTGATTACAAAGCACGTGCGCGCTCCCACGATGGCGCCGAGCAGGAGCCACGGACCAAGATCATAGATTGTATCGGGATCAATATGCCGGAGAATGGCGCGGCGGCTGGCGGTCCAAAGTCCGGCGATGAAACCTGTCACCACCAAAATCCCGTACCATGTGACCGTAAGTTTTCCGATTTCAAAAGCAATTTTATGCACTGCGTTTAAGAGTACGGGAAGAGCAGGCAAAGATCAAACCACGCATTGGCCCCTGCGCACCAAAAAGAGGGTGATACCTTTTGCGGCAATGTAGGAACGTTCAACCGGCCAACGCCCGCTCAATCAACTGCCGTTCGACCGGGCCGAGAGGCAGCGCCAGGGCGCGTTCCCTTGCAGAGTCCGTCATCTTTTCCCAGCTTTTCCGCACGGCGTTGACAAGCTTTTCCTCCGATGTTTTCAGGGCCAAGGCGGCCAACTGATGTTCCAGGAAAACGAGGCAGAGCGCGTCCTCCAAGACCTGGCTCTCGGCATCCGCGGGAAAGTTCCTTTTCAAATTCAGGTCCCGCACTTTGGCAATCATCTCCTCGCCGCACCCCGCTTCGCGCAGAATTGCCTCCGACTTTTTCGCGTGAAATTGTTTGAGGTCGTTGCGCCAGCGCAGATAACCCGCACGGTCCATGGGATAGCTCTCGCGCGCAATCATCCACCGGCAGATATGCTGGCATCGAGCCGCGAGGCGCAGGCTCTCCGATGCCTCGGGCGCGAGCCTCAGCACCCACTCCGTCAAGCGCCGCGCGTAGAGCAGTTCTCGCGGCTGCGGCATACCGCCGTCCATTTCCACGTTGGGATCGCGCCCGTTTTCCGCGTCGAACCGTTCCATGGCCTTTTGAAAGGCGTCCATATGCCAATGTTAAAGCAGTCGCCCGGCCAAAGACAGGGAGATTTCTTGCGCTCCACCCGCCTCATTCGACCGCCCCCCTGCTCCTTGGAGGCAATGCGGGAGGCGCTGATACGCTGAATGCGCGCTCGCCTGTCAACCAGAGAACAACATAGGAGTGGCGGGTTTCGCCGCAATCGGAAGGTCTGGCAAGTCATGACACACGAATCTCTCCATGAAACGCAACCTGCTGCTCGCAGGCATTAATTGCGTCAGGCTTTTTAGCAGCCAGCGCACCGGCGGGCTTTCTGATTGGCAAAACTTGCCAATTTGCCATGAAGCTCTCGTGATGCCTGCCGTGCGCCGCTGGCGCTGTTGCTCGTAACGGCGCAAAGCCAGTTCCATCTCTCCGCACCGCCGTAAACAGTCGGCCAGCACCACCGCGTCTTCCAACGCCTGGCAGGCGCCCTGGCCGAGGTTGGGCGTGGTCGGATGGGCCGCATCGCCCAGCAGCGTTATCCGGCCCCGGCCCCAACTGGACAGCGGCGGGCGATCCACAATATCGTTGCGCAGTATTGCAGTCCCTGGCGTGGCTTCGATGGCTTCGGGAATGGGCTGATGCCAATTTTGAAAAAGTCGCCGCACTTCGGCCTTGCGCCCGTCGGGAGAGTCGGGGCTTGCTTCGGGGGCATTGCGCGTCGCGTACCAGAAAACGCGATCCGGGCCGCAGTGATAGAGGGCGAAGCGCATGCCGGAACCCCAAGCCTCGAAGCCCGTGGTCAACGGCAACGCTTTGGCATCAAAGGTTGCAAATCCCCGCCAACATGTGTAACCGGCATAACGAGGCTTCACGTTGCCGTGCAGATGCGAGCGGACGACCGAGTGAAGGCCATCGGCTCCAACCAGCAGCCCGGCCTCGGCCTGCTGACCATCTTCAAACCGAGCGATCACGCGCCCTTCGCTCTCCTCAACTCCGACACACCGGGCGCGGCGATGTATCCGGCTTCCGTCCACCAACCGGGTCAATACCCGGAGCAAGTCAGGCCGGGGCAGGATAACAAAGGCTGGGATTCCGAGTCTTTTCTCCAATTCAGCAAGCGGCGCTGCCCCCAGGACGCGGCCGTCCCAAGTGCGGATTTCCGCGCGGTCAACTTTTGAACCAAGCGCCAACAATGTCCGGCCCACGCCGAGTTGTTCCAGCACCCGCCACGCGTTGGCCCAAATCGACAGGGCCGCACCAACTTCGCGCAGTTCGTCCGCCTGCTCGAAGATGTCGCATTCAACGCCCACGCGTTGCAGCGCGATGGCAGCGGCGACGCCCCCAATGCCTCCCCCGATAATCATCGCCTTCATTTGTCCGGATTTTCATCCCAGACCAGCGTTCCGTCCATCACGAAAACCACCGGTGGCGGACGTCTAATGAAACGACCGTCAATATGAAGAACGATCAGGCGACACGCTGTGCTGTGTCTTGGGTTTGCTCAGACGCTTGATATTCAAGGGTGGCCCGCCCAGCGTTTTTTTTCGCCAGAACTCGTTCATGGCGGCTCTGGCGCGAAAGACCCTCTCAGGGACTGAGCAACTTCGCGGTCCAAACCCGGCAGGCTCACGTTAAGGGGAGCTTGATTGTTGCACTAGCGGTTAGGAATGGAGCCAGTTGCCGGACTTGGGCATTTTTCACCGCGTTTACTACTCAAATATGCCCCATTCTCCCTCGGTAATCAAGGATAATTCCGTTTACCGGCCTATACCCTTTTTTACACTTTTGGTGTCCGTTTTGGTGTCCGTGCAAAGGGGGCCAAAGAGAGCCAATGCAGCGACAGTCAATACGAAATAAGATCAGGCGACACGCTGGGCGGTGTCTTGAGTCTGCTCGGACATTTGAAATTCAACGGCAGCGCGCCCGGCGTTTTTCATCCGCCAGAACTCGTTAATGGCGGCTCTGATGCGAAAGACCCATTTCGCATCATTGCTCAATTCCTCCAGCGTGACGCGGGCGAAGTACTTGACGGCATTGGGGGTCGGATTGCCCAGCGGTTTGAGCAAGCCCTTGGCAACCAAGACTGGAACGTCGTGCGGAGCGCAGCCCAGCAGATGCGACGCTTCACTTGCGCTTAATTGAGCAGGAAGGTGCCGTAGATTCAGGAATCTTTCCCGCTCCGAGCTTAACGGCCTGTCCTTCGGGATGCTCATACTCTCATGCCGCGAGATCGGCGGATGTCTTGGTCCTCCGACTGGCTCTCGCCAATCGAGCGATTGTGCGTCACCGCCTTATCGCAATGCTCCATCAAGGCTTCCACGACCTTGCCAGGGTTATTTTCCGGGAATTGGCGCCACACCATTCTCTGCGCGTTGGCCACGAGATTCCGCTCCGAAAAGCGGAGCGTGTGATTGGCTTGAGCGACATAGTCCACGACCACTTCTCGGACATTTTGACCCTGTACCAAAACTTCCGTGCGTCCGTGATTTCTGGCGTAGGCGGAGCCTTCCTCAAATTCCTGGATAACGGACCAATCGGGGCTGTTGCGTGGACGGCACAGGAGAACTCGGCTTTTGGGCAGCTCGACCAAATGGGCATAGACATCCCACGTCGTCCCGTCCGAGGCCCTGAACGTCTCCAGCACTGGAGGGTTGGGCCTCTCCCATCGAACCTGTTCCAGCCGGTTCAACTGCTCTTTGATTTTCTCCAATGGACGGAGATCGCGGTCAATTGCATTTGACGCCGCCCGGTAGGCCAGGGCTTCGTCTCCGACCAAATCAGAGCCGGAGCCGCGAGGGCCGCGAGGAATCCAAGGTTGTCCGCCTTTTTTCAGCATGGCCGATCACTCCTTTTTGCCTTTTGCCAATTGGTTCGCTTCCTCCTCGGAGACGAGGAACACCCCTTCATCGTCGAGAATGGGGGAGAGCCGGTCGCGCTGAATGAAGCTGTAAACGGTGAACGCATCAAGACCGAGCCGAATGGCCGCTTCCTCCACCGAGATAAGCCCCGATGGCTTCTCTTGCTCCAAGGTCACAGATGTATCCGACTCCTCCATACTGTAGAAATTTAACCGCAAAGCGCGTTCTGTCCAGTGACTTTGTCGCTGTTCCAAGCAGCCCTTGCCTGCGCCGGCACGAGGAAACGGATGGACGGCAGCCAGCACCGCGAACGGGAAAGGAAAATGGGCAAAAGGCAACCAGCTTCCCCCCCGTTCCCAAACAACTAGCCCTCGCGGCAATGAGCGAATCGTGATCATGCGCGTAGCGCCAATTCAACAGAATCCGCCCACAACTTCAAGCCGGTGCAAGAAGCGCCAAGCCAAATCGCACGGACGGAGCGATTGATTGAGGGTCGAAACGGGGCAAGCAATCGCAATGGGGCCGCGCGGACCCTGAGAGCGCAGAAGCAACTGACCCGCACCCAATGGCCACGCCTGCAAGCCGCGCCGTCAAAGTATCAAGCTCGCGCCCGCCTGCACAGGGAACGACACCCTAAATGCAAAAAGGAAAGCTCCAAGACCCGATTCGCGGCAGTGGACTCCCCACATTTTGACCAGCGCCCGCCGCAATTTGCTTCGGAAACGACCACCCACGACCAGCGCCCGGACAATGTAGCTTGGCGTCATGGTTCACGAACCGCCTCCAACCGGCACTTGGTCTGATTCAAACACGCATTTATGCTCATTCCTTGGGATGGTAAACCCTTTGCCACCGGCATTCGTCCGACTGTGGCCCCTCTCCTGTTCTTGGCAGTATTCCCAGCGCGAAATCTTAAGAGCAAAGTCCCCAGGCCCGGCGAGCACTGTCAAGGTGGAGGCAGCGGGAGACGGGGGCACGACCTTGACAGGCACAGACGGGCTGTACAATGGACGGAGCATTTCGCGCCAGAACCAGCCGCCATTGGCATCCTTTGCAGTTTAGCCAAGTTTCGTGCGCGCCGCTTAGACGGCGTTATCCGAAGTGGCCTCTGATGTGTTTGTTGCCGCTCCCGTCATATCAGCGATGAATTGGAATAGGAAGACCATCGTGCAGAGACTCGCCGATGATGCGATGAAAAAAGCGCTAACGAACCGCGCAACGGTGATCCTGATTAATGTGTACCAGGGACATTGGCCATACTCAGGAATTTATGTCCAAGACAGGTCCTGATACTGACCATATGCGGAATTCACTGCCTAGGCATTTCCCTTAAACACTCCAACGGACTGGAGTCGATTATGGACTTGAAAGCCCTGTTGCGGTCCTTGTCGGTGTTGGTGCTTTGCCGCAGTCTCCGGCCAAATCTGGCGCTGAGTGAGAGCGGGCTGGCGCGGGAAATGGTAGATTTAGCATTTTACCGTGTCGGGCTGCGCTCACACCGCTGGGCAAAGGGCGTCTCCGGTGGCTGGCGGACATGGGGGGTGTGTTATGCTTTCCAGACACATGGGTAGCCGATCTGGAAGCAGGAGCGCAGCTAAAGAAATGAGGGCGATTGCTTCGTTTGACAAGTCTTTTGTCACAGAAGGAAGAGTGCGTTTCACTACGTTGTCAAATTGCAATGCAAATTCGGTTGCGTTCCAGAAGTCAAAACCGACTTTTCTCAGGTAATTGGTGCCGTCGTCCATAATCTTCCTACCGAAGATCAAATAATCATTCGGAATATAAAAACCGGCATATTTACGGTCCAAGGATCGCAGGGACCATGCTGATGTAATCCCCAGTGTATTGCCGGCCAATAGCAACACCGACAAAAAGGCTAAAGGATTGGCCGGCCTCCATCGTTTATTTTCCATACCGGAAGCACCAATTGATTTGAAATAAGACAATACCCGTCGGGCATCAGGCATTGCGTCTGTAATATTTCCTCGCTTTTCAGAAAGGCTCCAATAATAGATATTCACCACTTTAGAGGCCAAATCGACTTGGCCGCGCAGCAAGCAGCCCTTTATAAAGACATACAGAAAAGGCGCTTGGGCTTCAGAAACCGCGACGAGTGACGACTCATATTTATCGACGATTTGAGAAGCAAGTCTAAATCGCATTTCCTCGCTGCCATTTTGGATTGACGGAACAAGGTGCTCGGCAATTGTATTCCAACCGATCCAACCCAAAACTTTTGTGATTCGTATTGGAAGTAGATAAAGGTCCGCATTTGGATAATGCCTGTCACATATTGCAAAAGGATCCGTGACAAGAGATGTCGAGAGTCGCTGCCAAGCTTCAGCGTCGGTTGCTAATATCTCACTAAAAGTGTCCGCCACGTATTTGCTAGTAGATTTATTCGCAATGGATGGCAATAGAAAGACCGCCGAAGCAGCGAGGCATTGAGACTTAGCCAAAATATCTCCGGATTCACCCGCGTTGAACGCCAAAGTGCGCGTTAACATCTGTAGAAACGGGATTGTCGCGTCCGGGTCCTTATCGCTTTGAGGAAAGATTCTTGCAAATAGCTGCAATAGCCGATTGGCATCAAACCCTTCTTTAATCGCATGTGCTTCCTGCCAAAGATCAGAAGATTTAAGTTGGATTTGGTCCCTTATGTTGTCGTTATCTAATTTAGCATGCAACGGAAATTCAGGTTTGATGCCTATCCCCCCATAATGCGGGTTTTGAACAAATTGCCCCCACCCAAATAAATTCAATCCCCAGGCTATGGGCTTTTGATCGGGAAAACTCAAATGAACTGTGCGTGACGAAATCGCAGCAATCTGAATCAAATCCAAAAATGGAGTTCTTGATTGAATCTCGACTTGTCCTGTGACGCACTTCAAAATCTCTGCGGTAAGAACACCTCCTTGCGATGTCTCCTGGGCATATTGATTTGAGGCACACGCGCCAAGAAATGTGAGGCAGGTGGAATCAGATGAACCAACGATTTCCTCCTTTTGCAACTCATGTAGATCAAATGATGAACCTCCAGCCTGACAGGCATCCAGAACAATATTCACTTGCTTCGGATGAAACTCATTTATCATCGCGAAGAAATCGATTATGGGAAAAGCGGTTGTCGATAATCGCTCCGCATCTGAATTGCTTGAACACAAATAGAGATTTCCACACTTTACACCAGCATGACCAGCGAAGAAAAACGTCAAGATGTTAATCGGAAGCGCGTTGCAAAACATTTCGGCTAGGCATCTCCTTAACTGCAAGTCATCGGGTGAAACCAATAGTTGTGAGGTGCTTGTTTCGTAAAGTGTTCCGGCCTTTAAAAGGGAGTTGTAAATGTCAGTGGCGTCCTTTTCCGCCCCGTCAAGCGGCTGGAGAAAGCTATAAGTGTTACAACCTATGCAGATAAGGACATTCATACCTCTATATCATATTGACCCCGTATCCTGTGTGCTTAGAGTGTAGTGTTGAAACACAATTGTTCCTTGAATCTGAATGGTATTAGTATTTACATACTGCTCGCGGAAAACGACGCGGTGCTGGTTATCGACAATTTCAAGAGCATTCATATCGCTGGCCCAGTCCCAGCCTTTTGGTAACATGTCGGTTTCCCCGCATTCTAATTTTATATGCCTAGAACCAGACGGAATCTCGGTGTCAAAATATACCCTGTCACCTTTGAATCGTGCCGTGATAGCAGGATATTCCTTGCCATACATGTCCTTCAAATTGATCACTTTCGGTTTATCACCTCGCAATTCGTCAAGGTTAAATATGATTGGCACTCCGGCGATCATGGCAGCGTTGTAATGGCCTCCAAATAGGAGTATGAAACCGTTCCTATTCCAATCGACTTTTGGAGGTGCCCAATAGACGCCTTCTGATCCGTATTTGTCGAGAGTGATTTTATATTGCCGGTTCGCGTCCAGATACATGGCTCTGGGCGTCAGAAAGCAAACCTGAATCACAAAAACGCAAAGAGAAACAACAGCCGTAATACAAATGATGGGGATGAACTCCTTTTTGAGCGCCATCAAAGCCCACTTGAGCTTGGGCTTCCATCCCGCCTCGATTTTCACGGAAACCGCGTCGCTCCGATGTTTCCACAAATGATGGACCATCGCGATGACGGCGACCACGATAAGAGAACCTGCCGTGTGTTCGACGACAAGCTCCCGTGTGGATTCTAATGATCTGGAAAACAATGGCCCCCAAAACGCCACAGTATTGATTATATGTCCCATCACATCTGATGGTGCCATCACGGAGGAGAGCGTCAAGCATCGCCGTCGGCTGGCCGTCTCGCCGGGACCGAGGCGACAGGCGCTCGTCAGGCTTAGTTCTTGCCCGGTATTCTGGTGGGGCCATAATGGCTTTTTGTGATGGCTCCCGCCAACGCCAACTTGGAAGCGCTTTGTGAGATCAAAGCGGCGCATCCGCCTTCCACCGATTGGTGGTTTTTTCCGAGTGAACAGAAAACTAGGGTCCAAGGCTTTCTCGGTACCGGGAGAATATTCATCGTCGGAGTCCGACCATCCAAATGTGAGTGGGAGGAAGACCATCCCAACCGGCGGGCGCTTTATGATTTATTGGCCACGGAGGGTGCTGAAAATTACCACTTGACTGATTTCTTCAAACGCCGCGCTTTCGCTGGTGAACCGTCGGAGGAAATATTGCGAGAAAATGATTTTGACGAACACCTCCAGGTTTTCCACAGGGAAATTGAACTCTTACGCCCATCAGCGATTTTGGCTATGGGAGACGCCTTTGACCTGGTGAAAACTCACACAAATCTCGGCATCAAAATTACTAAGGTGATGCATTTCGGGGCAGTGCGTTACGGCAAACTTGTGGAGTTCCAAGCAAGATTAAAAGACGCGATCCATGAAGCGAGGTGCGCGCCAGTTTCAAACGATCAGAGCAGTCATCCGGGAAGGTAAAAAGATGCCGCCCCAGGACATTGCTAAAACCGTCACCACCGTTTTCCCGTGGATTACCGCCGGCGTCGGCTGGGTTGTCGCCATTTTTCAATGGCGTAAAAAGCGCAAGGCCGAAACCGAGGTCAGGCTCATTCGGCGACGTGGAGACGCCCCATACCTCACGCCGTCCTCCACCACGGTCAACCGCCTCATCACCGACGCATCCGCAGGCGAGGCACGCACTGCCGCCACGGCCACCGTCCTCACGGCCTTGAACGGAGAAGTGCCCAAGGACCTGCCCGTTGACACCCTCGTCCGCCTCGTCGTTGACAACCAAGGCCAGCCCACTCGCCGCGTATCTGTCAGCTTGGAAGGCAAAGCCATTCAGCTACGATCCGAACCGGCCCTCAAGTTTGCCAGTGGCCTCCAATTCCTCGAATACCCATACGACCCTAAAAAACACGGCCAAGATCAAACTTTAATCATCAGCTTCGAGACTGCCTCTGGCGTGCAGGACCACCACACCTATTCTCTCAAGCACGGCATCCGGCATCTGGTCCGCACGGACCCGGCTTAACCAAAGGCTCTATGTCACCGGTTTTTACCATTCAATTTCCAGAATACGATATCGCCGATATTCTGCAAAAGCACCTTCCCAAAAAGGACCACTTTTCAGTCGCAATTCCCGTCAGCCGACAGCAGAAGTTTTATGATCTTCTACTCGTGAATGGAAAAAGCAGGAAATCGCTCACAATTCAGGTAAAAAGTTCACGAGTGTATCTTGGCCGCGAGTCCGACGATTACCAATATTATTCTTGGCACAAGTGTTTCGACATTACGGACAACTACAGCGATTTTTACTTCCTTTACATTATCTATCCTCTAATTGACAAGAAGACTTTTCGGCCCCGCGCAAAATGGCACAAGAAAATCCTCGTGTTTAGCGCCAAGGAAATGCGTACATTATTGCGCAGCCTGAAAACCGAAAAGAGGAAACCGGAACGATGGTTCTTCTCATTTTGTTTTAATTCAACAAGTGATAAAATTGACGGCGGGCGCGGTTTTAACTATGCTGGAAAATCGTTTTCACAGCATCTTTTGGCAAATCAACTTGGCAATCTCAAACAGCGATTGAAATGAAAGCTTTCTGCGGATTTCCATCTGGTCTGCTTCTGGCAAATAAAATCGAGTTCATGACCTCAATATTTCATGCCTTTAATCCTGGCTTGAGCACATTGGGCGCGATGATATGGCAATCTTCCAATTGACCTGTTATTGCGCCAGTCGCACCACAATCGGCTCGTTTTCGGCTCACGTTCTGGCCCATTTATGCGGATCGCCTTGATTTTGTTGAAGTTGATCGGCTCTGTCACCAGCTCTAGCGGCTCATTAGCAGCTCATCAGCGGCTCCAGCGGCTCACTTCATGGATAATCCTTCACTATTTCATACCAAAAGACCGTTCCGCTGCCTTTCTTAGCAAGGATACGTTTTTTCACGAGATCAGCAATTTGTCTCTTGGCGGTGGCTGACTTGACCCCCGCGATTTGTTCGTATTCCAATCTCGAAATCTTTCCCTTGTTGAGAGCGTGTTGCAGGGATTTTACCTGCCCCTCCTTCAACCCCAAGCTTCCGAATTTCCTTTCGGCTGAAATTGTACGATAGAATATGGTCCGAAATGAAGATGCGCGCGACTCAAACTCCGGCTCCGGCACCCCGGCCTCCCGGCAGTCGGTGATCATCCGGCCAGTCCCGGTTCCGAACTGCTCGATATACTTGATGAGGAAAAACGCGCGCGCGATCAGTTTATTGCGCGGCTTCGATTCGTGTGATTTTCTCAGGTCCTCCACCGTCAGATCAAGTGGCAGGCTGCCGGGATTCCAAATTTCGAGTTGGTCGTCAAAAATCTTGACCACCACATTTCCGCTATCGGCGTAGTCCCGATGGCATACGGCATTGATGATTCCCTCGCGAACGGCGTCCAGTGGGTATTCCCATCGCTCTTTGCGTGCCAGTTGTCCTTCGATTTTCGCCGCCATTCTGATATTTCGTTGAACGAACGCCATCGCTTCCTCCACCTGGGCAACGATGTCCCCTTCAATCACTTTCATGTCGAGAAATTCGACCTCTGAGTTTCCTTTAAACCGGGCACACCGTAGGTATCCTTGCACCAGAAAATGTTGCGGCCTCTGGCCAAAGAGCAGCAAGGCGGCTACCGTCAACTGCCCGTTGCGTATTAGGTCCAACTGATTGAGCGCCTGTTGCACAGGCGTCTGCGGGTCAATTGGCCATTGCCGTTCCGCTATGGCGCGGCTCAGGAATTTACGAACCTTCTCCGGGTCAATGTCGCTGAGGCTCGCGTCAGATTCTACCGTCTGATCCCACGTCAGCCCTCTCGACGCGAGATACAGTTCGGCAACTTCACTGGCCGATAAAACCTGATTGGTGCGTCCCGCCCGGCGATATGGGCGTCCGAATGCAGTAACGGGCTTGGTTTGGTGTTCTGGCACGTCCACAATAACGACGGTAGCCCCCGGCTCGTCCTGGGTCGTAATGGCCGGCACGACCTTTGGCGTGGTATTTTGTGCGATTCTGTTGGCCAAGTCTTCCAAAGTGCCTTTGCCAATCTGAACGCCCGCGATGCGGCCATCGTCTGCCACCCCAACAAAAACCTTACCGCCCTGTGCCGTGGCAAAGGCGGCACAAGTTTCCACAATGTCGCGCCACAGGGTCAACGACTCTTTCCGTTCAACCGTTTGTCCTTCTTCGGGAATCATTATGTTCGGCTTTTCTTTCAAATTAGCCGCTGTTTCCCAATGGTGTGGTCACAGGGCATGAATTGCAAGTGGACGCGCTCCTTTCGCAAACTTGCTTGCGGGAAGTTGTCCGAATGGACTCCTGTGCCCCGAATGGGTCGAAAATCCGTGCTTCGGTCTGGATTTGCGGCGCGGAGAGTGGAGCGGAGCGATGGAACAGGGCATCAGGGGTGGAATCCGTAGCAGAACGCCGCGACGCAGGTCCAGACGGAAGCCTGGGGGGGGCCGCGACGAGCGCGCGTTTTGACGACTGGAACGGACAGGGGCGGGCGGGGTGAGGGACGCCCGCTGTCTGTGGAAGGAGCCAAAATGCGCGCTGGTCGTGGCGGGGAATTTGGGCGGCGTTTGCCGTTATCTAAGATTGAGAAAAACGGCAGCCCAATTACCAATCGGACGATTCTGAAAAAACATCGGACGATTCGCCTGGGTCTCAGATCGGTCGCCTGGGCCGGGTGTTTTTTGAATTCCGGTGTGAGCCAACTTGACGATTACCGAAATTCGCTTGACGATTGGTTGACGATTCTCTGAGGTCATATTTCGGTTGCCTGAACACGGTGGCTGTCGAGTTCCGTCGTGACCCAACTTTACGATTGACCAAAATGCGTTTAATGATTGGTCCGTGTTCCCGATGTCCCAATTGTCCCATAACCGTCTCGTTTCGCCAGGAAACAAACTCCGACTTGTCCGGTGACTTGTCCGGTCGCCCATAAAACTGCTTTAGGCACGACTGATTTTATCCCTTTAAAAGAGACAGAATCACTTAAAGTTGTCTCTCTGAGAGCGAGAAATGTTCTCGCCAAAAGCCCATCCATTCGGAAACAAGCCGCGACCACGAAACAATCAACTGAATCTTTTCAAATGATCCCTGTTGTCTCCTTCAGGAAGCGGTCGAGGTCGTCTCTGGAATAGATCGGGTGGCGCAGTGCCAATGAAGGATGCAGAAGGCCCCGCTTTCTCAAGCGGTCTATGGTTGCGGGCGTCACGCCCAAATAAATTGCGGCTTCGGCCCGTTTGAACCCCTTTTTCTCCACCATCGCTCGATTGACGGTTCCCGTGGATTG